>Ga0299915_10003085_pt1 | contig 12084 bp, 11 predicted proteins | sample RVTome_13_FD_200263 | JGI IMG/M metagenome (GOLD analysis project Ga0299915, IMG submission 200263) | Soil microbial communities from uranium-contaminated site in the Upper Colorado River Basin, Wyoming, United States - RVT92D227 (version 2) ...
GCCCTCGATCATGTCCCACGTAGGGGGCGAAGGGGGGAAAGTGCGTTTTCCCCCCATCGCCCCCCACACCCCCCCATCCCCTCTCCGCAAATGGCCGTTGGTGGAGTTCTCTCCGACGACTTGAACTCGGCCATCCCTAATTGAATCTTGAGTGCGGGTTTGCAGCAGTTGCATAACCAACGGGTCGCACCGCCCCAATGGGATTCCCGGTTCTAGCGGGAGCGGCCGAGGAGGCGCGCTGGGGCCTGTACCAGCAACGGCCGCTCCGCGAAGCGCCCCCGAAGGGGGTGGAGGGGTGGGGGGCCGCCTGCCTGCCCCGCCCGATCTTGGCGGGGTCCGTCCCGATGATCTTGTCGGGATTCGCCCCGGATGATCTTACCGGGGAAACGCATCCTGCCTGCCCAGGCCGCAGGCCAGGGAGCGGAGCGCAGCGTAGTCGAAGCATCCCCCTTCTCCCTCCACAGAGAGGCCGTGGCCCCCAAGTCGGAATGCGCCCCTCCATCCGTCTTTGTGGGATACTCGGCGGATCGGACGCCCCGTCGGAGCTTGGCCTCCGCTAAACTGACAATTCCTGGACCGAGCAACCCCGCCAAGTACGATGCGCAAGCCTGTCGATTCCCCCGATCCTCGTTCGACTATGGAGTAGAAGGGCGGAGATCCGGCTGACATCGATCGCAAGCCCAAATCCAAAATCCCATGCCACAAGGAGAACCAGCGATGCGATACATGATCTTAGTCAAGGCGACGAAAGACACCGAAGCGGGGGTGATGCCGACGGAGGCGCTCATCGCCGCCATGGCCACCTACCACGAAGAGCTGGCCAAGGCCGGCGTGCTGGTCGATGCCACCGGTCTCCAGGCCAGCTCACACGGCTGGCGGGTCCAGTACGCCGGCGACAAGCACACCGTCGTCGACGGACCCTTCCCCGAAACGAAGGAGCTGATCGCCGGATACACCCTGATCCAGGTCAAGTCGAAGGAAGAGGCGCTCGAGTGGACCCGCCGCTTCCCCAATCCGGCCGGTGAGGGTGCCAGGGCCGAGATTGAGGTCCGCCAATTATTCGAGCTCGATGATTTCGGTGACAGCGAGGCGACCGATCGATTTCGCGAGATCGAGGCCGGGAGGAAGCGGTCGTCGTGACGCTTCACCTATCTTGAGGATGGTGGAGGATGCGCCGATCAGAAGGCGCATCTTCTGCCCTCCCTGGTAATCCGGTTCACGCGAAGGCACGATCCAAGACAAGATAACCGCGGGAGTGGCGCATGAAATACCTGTGTCTGGCTTACTACAACGAGGAAGCGTTTGAGGCACTGACCAGCGAAGAGCTGGAGGCGATCGAGGGCCGAGCCCATGCGCAGGACGGGGCCCTTCGGGACAGCGGGCACCTGGTCGCCCACGGCTCGCTCCAGTCGACGCAGTCGTCCACCTGTCTCAGACCTAAACGGGGGAAGGTGGCGATCACCGACGGCCCGTTCGTCGAAACCAAGGAGCAGGTCGGTGGGTTCTTCCTGATCGAGGCCACGGACCTGAACGAGGCCATCCGGGTGGCCTCCCAACATCCGGCGGCCATCATGGGCGAGAACGTGGGGTGGGGGATCGAGGTGCGGCCGGTCGACATGTTCGAGCAGTTCTAGCCTTCGGGGATCCACGCGTGACCGAGAAGGGCTCCGAGCGCGTGCGCGAGACGGTCGACGCCGTCTACCGGACCGAATCGCGCCGGATCCTGGCCACCCTGATCCGCCTCCTCGGCGACTTCGATCTGGCCGAGGAGGCGTTGCACGACGCCTTCAAAGCCGCGCTCGAGCAGTGGCCGCGCGACGGCCTGCCGACAAACCCGCGAGCGTGGCTGGTGTCGGCCGGGCGCTTCAAGGCCATCGACCGCATCCGCCGCCAGCGTCGATTTGATCCGCTGGATGAGGCTGTCGATCGCCTCGACCTCGCCGGCGAAGACCCGGCGGAGTGGGACGACGAGAGCATCGAAGACGACCGGCTGCGCCTGATCTTCACCTGCTGTCACCCGGCATTGGCGCCGGAGGCGCAGGTCGCCCTCACGCTGCGCGAAGTATGCGGCCTGACGACCGAGGAGATCGCCCACGCCTTCCTCACCCGCCCGCCGACGCTGGCGCAACGCATCGTGCGCGCCAAGGCCAAGATTCGCCAGGCGCGCATTCCGTATGAGGTGCCCACTCCCGCCGAGCTGCCGGACCGGCTCGACACGGTGCTGCAGGTGATCTATCTCGTCTTCAACGAAGGCTACTCGGCGAGCTCGGGCGAATCACTCACGCGGGTCGATCTCTCCGGCGAGGCGATCCGGTTGGGGCGCCTGCTGGTCGAATTGCTCCCCGAGCCCGAGGCCCTTGGATTGCTGGCGCTGATGCTGCTGCACGAGTCACGCCGCCCCGCCCGCACCACCCCGGCGGGGGAGCTGATTCTGCTCGAGGACCAGGACCGGTCGCTTTGGGACCGGGACCTGATCGCAGAGGGGACGGCGCTGGTGGAACGAGCGCTCCTGTCACGGCGCTTCGGTCCATACACGCTGCAAGCCGCGATCAGCGCCGTGCACGCCGAGGCAGGGGATCTGGCTGGCACCGATTGGGCGCAGATCGTCGGGCTGTACGACCTGCTCCTTCGCGTCGATCCGTCACCGGTGATTGAGTTGAACCGCGCCGTCGCCATAGCGATGCGCGACGGACCGGCGGCCGGACTTGCGCTGATCGACGCCATCGTGGCGCGCGGCGACCTGCAGGACTACCACCTGGCACACTCGGCTCGGGCGGAAATGTGCCGGCGGCTCGGAAGGACGGAAGAAGCGAGGGCCTCTTACGAACGGGCCTTAGCCCTGACGCAGCAGGAGCCGGAGCGCCGGTTCATCGAGCGACGGCTGGGCGAGCTGCAGGACTGAGGCGAGCGGCAAGATCTGACCGCGACTCCGTCTACCCTCAGGCTTGAGAGAATAACACCGGGCGCAAGCGGGTCACGCCTTCTGCGCTCTCATTTCTGCACCGCGCGCGTCTCAGCCTAACTCGCCGGCTGGTGTTCGGCGTGATGCAGGCCTGTCAGCATCGCGATCAACATGCCGACCAGGCCGAGTACCAACGCCGCGGCGAACAGAACCAGTGGGCTGAGCCCGGCGACGCTGTTGGGACCGAGGGCATACACCCCGGGCCCGGCCAGCCCGACCGCCAACATCCCGCCAGCCAACGTCAGAGGGTACTCGAATCCGCGATTGGTGCTCCAGAAGCCGTTCCTCCAATGTACCGCCAGGATGGCCATCAGCAGGTTGGTGACGAGGAAACCAGCGGCCAGAGGGGTGAGTATCCCGAGCGCAAGCGTCAGGCCGCCGAACGTTTCCACCAGCGCCGAAATCCAGGCCCACAGCCCGGCGGGGCGCAACCCGAACCGGTGGAGCATTTCCGAGAAGCCAGTCAGTCCAGAGCCGCCGAACCAACCAAACAACTTCTGGCTCCCATGACCGGCCATCACCAGGCCAAAGACCACGCGCAGAATCAGCAGTGCGACATCCGTCTGCCCTGTAACCATGGTTCAACCTCCTGTCATCTGTAAGTGTGCACACATTGCACATCTCTCTAATATGAACAACATGAGGTTTGTAGTTCTTGCGTCAGGGATGGGTTAAGGTCTGGTTAGACGGAACGCCGGGCGACTGACCCGGAGAGCGTGCGGAAGGCCGGGGGATGTCTTGCCCGCCTGAATGTGCGAGAATGAGTGGACCAATGCCCAGGCCGCCGGGCAGCTGAGTTCGCGGCAGTTGGGTGGCCATATCACGCAGATGTTCTGCCGGTGAGCAGAGGTCCACTTCATGTCCCAGCACCCTTCCAGTCCTCTCCATAGACCCGCCCCGCTCGCTGCGGCTATCACCCTCACTTGCTTCTTGTTGGCAGCTTGCGCGGCTCGCCAGTCCACTGCTCCCACGCCTACCGCCAGTCTCTTGAGCAACACTCCATCCACCGCTGTTGTCCGCGATTCGACTCGCAGGGTCGTAGTGGACGGTCTCGAACGGAGCTATCTGCTTCACATCCCGCCTGATCTGGACATGACTCGCCCTGCGCCCTTGGTGCTCGTGTTCCATGGCTTCGGATCTTCCGCTACGGCAGTCCGCTCGCAGACCGCGTTTGACGACGCTGCCGACAGGAACGGTTTCATCGTTTTGTATCCAATCGGTACCGGCGGCGCCAACCGCCTCTCCTGGAACGCCGGCGAATGCTGCGCGTCCGCTGTTGAAGAGCAGGTGGATGAGACGTCTTTTGTTCACGGGATTCTCTCGGATCTGGAAACAATCGCCAGCGTTGACCGCAAGCGCGTCTACGCCACGGGATACTCCAACGGCGGAATGGTCTCTTATCGGCTGGCATGCGAGATGTCCGATACATTCGCGGCGGTTGCGCCGGTGGCCGGTGTTCTCTTGTCTAGCCCATGCCAACCCGAACACTCAGTCTCTCTCGTCCACGTGCACGGACTGAGCGATCCCACCGTCATCTTCACCGGTGGTGATGGTTCATGTGGAGAATGTCCCAGCATGCCGCCGGTCCAAACGGGTGTCGAGACTTGGGCGCATTTGGACGGCTGCTCTCCCGTTCCCCAAGTAGAATCGACTGGATTACTCACCCTCACCACCTACTCCGGCTGCCGGGACAGCACAGCCGTGCAGCTGTACACCCTAGAAGGGGTCGGGCACGCGTGGCCAGTAGCGCCGGATCTCGCGACGACCGAGACCGTCTGGGCGTTCTTCGCAGCCCATCCCAAGCAGTGAGCGCAGCTCGCCGCGATTGCCCGGACGCCCAACAGCTCCGTGCCTGCCCTTAGCTCTATCACGTGCGCTCCGGGGGAGGCAAGCCAGGAAGGATCCATGGAAATTGAGTACAAGCCAGAAGAAGAGGATCTCGTCGCCCTGGCGCGCCATCAGGCCGCCACATCCCCGGCCGTCCGGCGGCGCCTTACCAGGACGCACCTCGGCTACGCGATTGGCTTGTCGCTCATGGCGGTCGGGGTGTACGTGATGGTTCAAAACGAAGCGCTTTCGATCGGATTCGCAGCCCTCGCCACACTTGCTCTTCTCGCCTACCCGCCCTTCTTCCGCTGGAGGCTCCACCAAGCCATTCCATCGCTCGTCCGCCAAAGGGCTACGCCATCCTCCTACGCCGCCCGCAAGCTCCGCGCGCTACCGGATGGGCTTGAAGAGATCACCGACGAGTCTCAATCCAAGGTCGGGTGGGCCATGGTGAGCGCTCTGCATGAGACCGCGGATTACGCATTCATTTCGGTTGATGGCACTTACTCCGTCGTCATCCCTCGCGAGCGTATCTCGGGTGCGAGCTACGACAACTTCATGGATGCCGTCCGCGACTACCGTGGTGGCGGAGGTCGATAGCCCCCCCGAGTCTCAACCGCGGGATGCTTGCATCCCGACCCGCGGAGTAAGGCGATCGAGCCCGCGGAATTCTGTCTGTCGCGTTCCCGGGAGCAGGTGTGCCGTGACACCGGAGCCCCATCCGCTGCCTGTCCTTGGCTCTGTCAAGGGCGCACCTGGGGCAAGGAGCCCCGGGGAGAGTGTCCGGGACATGCCCCGGGGAGAGCGTCCGGGACACCGGAAGAGCACCGGTGCAAGCAGGCAGGCGAAAGCGCTAGGCGTCCAGGCGTTGGGTTCTGAAGATGAGGCCTACGACATCTCATTGCCGAACATGGAGAAACAGGCATGGACCAACAACCCACTCAGTACTCTCTCTCCAGGTCAATCCTTCTCTCGCTTCTTCCAGGTCTTGGAATCACGATCATCTACATCGCGATCTCACCCCTGATCCTGGCCGCCGGCCTGCCATTGCTTTTTGCCCTCATGCTGGCTGCTCTGCTCGGGGTCTTGGTGTTTGAGCTAGGCTTCCTGCTTGTTCAAGCCCGTCGCTCCCCGGCCGGCCCATCTCTGCTCGCGGTGATTGACTACAAGAAGTGGGTCCCGGCATGGCAGTATGTCGCGATCCCTCTTCTTTTCTTCTTGTGGGGAGTCTTGGTCACGGGGATCGCGCCACGCCTCGAGACGCGTCTCGGCGAAACCGCCTTCGCGTGGCTTCCCGGGTGGCTGGCTGCCTTCGATCCAAACAGAATTGCCGAGTTCTCTCGCCCGGCCATCCTGGCCACATTCATGGTCGGGCTCGTTGTCAACGGGCTTGTTGCTCCAACCATCGAGGAGCTCTACTTTCGGGGGCACCTGTTGGCTCGCATTTCCCGCTACGGCGCATGGGCTCCCGCGATCAACGTCGTCCTGTTCTCCCTTTACCACTTCTGGAGTCCGTGGCAGTTCGCCTCCCGTGTAGTTCTCACGTTGCCGATTGCTTACTACGCACAACGGAAGCGCAACGTGATGGTTCCCATCGTTTGTCATTGTTCCATTAACATCGTTGGCTGGATTTTAACATTCGGGCTGGTCTCCAGCTTGATGTAGCGCGTCCGCCGGCATGGCGATTCTCTCTCGAAGACCTCAAGGTCCCCCTGTCAGCCAGGCCAGCTGGAGCACGGAAACCGCATAGGGGCACTTGTCGGGCAAGCCATTCCGTCTACACCGGGTGGCAAACAGGACCGGGATTGCCGGCAACTCGATTGCTTCATTGGCGCGGGCGGCCTTGAGGATCAGAGGGGGCCCTTCGCACCACTCCTGGGACAGATAGGCAGGCCAGGGGACATGCAGTTTGCAGCGGTTGGGTATCGGCCCTGCAACCACCCGCCGCCCGCAGCCCTACCGAGGTGACAATGAAGACACTCGTTCGTCTCGAGGAACTCGGCCTGTTCCTTTTCACCCGCGAGGGTGGGTTGGCTCCGGCTGTACCCTGACCCGGACTGGGGGAGGCGCATCGCAAGAGGTCGACGCTCAACCCCTCGGACGAAAAACGCCTGGCGGCTGCCAGGCGTTTATGTTGCAGAAAGAAAAAGCGCCTACTTCGGCATCGAAACGTCGACCTTGTAGCCCAGGGCATGCATCATGCCCATCTGATCGACGACCCCCCAGTGTTCGACGACCTTGCCGTCGACGCACCGGCCCATGTGCATCTCCTGCCAACTGGCGTGTTTGCCCGTCGGCGACATGCCTTGGAACTCGCCCTTCATCGTGCCATGGGCCGTAAGGCGGTGGGTGATCATGTCGCCCTCGGCGAGTTCAGCATCGATGTGGTAGTGAATGTCGGGGAAGGCGGCGCGCAGCGACTGGACAAACATCTTGAACCCGGCCAGGTTCGCCGGCACCCCCGGAGGCGCAGCATGATCCACGAAATTGGCGGCATGGACGGCGTCTAACGCCGCCATGTCCCCTTTGTTGATCCCGTCTTCGACGATGCGGCGACCGGCCGCCTTGTTAGCTTCGGCTGACATCGATCCATCTCCTCTTTTGGCTTTGGGGTTTTATCGGCGCTCACCGCGCCGGGGCAGAACGAAGGTTCTGACGAACGAGATACCGGTGATTTCCTTCGATAGGCTTGGCCCTCCGTGCGATACCCCTTGATGATTGTAAGCCCGCTCACCGCCGTCGCAGGTGTGAATCTGATGAGCACCAGAATGCGATGGATCCCCGCGGATCTCCACGGCCGGTTGGATTGAGTGGACTAGAGCCCAAGCTCCAACCGGCGCGCCTTGATCTTGCGGATCGCCCGCTCGATCCGCTTCCGGTTCTCGGGGAGCTGGTGCCAGCGGCTGGCGCCGGAGGGGTGGGGCAAAGGCACTACCCAGCGGCCGTCGATCTGTCCCGACTCGGCCGGCCGGCTGGTCGGGATAGCCATTTCGCCTCCGATCACCTCGGTGAGGGGCGCCTCCCCGAAGAACAGCTCGATCGCCAACCGCCCGACGGGGATGATCAACTTCGGGTCGACAAGCTCGATCTCTAGGTCGAGGTACGGTCGGCACAGCGCCTGCTCCGCTGGCGAAGGCACCCGGTCCCCGCCACCCTTCGACTTACCCGGATAGCACTTGGTGATCGCCGTCATGTATTGCGTGGCGCGGAAATGAGCCTCGTCGAAACCGGCCGCCGCAAGCCACTGAAACAGCCGCGTCCCGCTTCCGGCGTTGAACGGGCGGCCAGCCTCCTTCTCGGTGATCCCCGGCGCCTGCCCGATGATCATGACCTTCGCTTTCACCCCGCCGGAGTAGATCGCCCGCGGGAAGATCTCGTGGCCGGCCTCCACACACAATCGGCACCCGTCCATCCGGCGCTGAAGCTCGAATAGCGATGCCTCTCGCCGGCTCCGGCTCACCCGCGCTGTCCCAGTGTGCCTTCCCAGGTCTGTTTGATGATCCCGGCGTCGTCCTCCATCCTGTCCGGGCTCTCGCACAGGATCCGGCCTCCCGCCTGGAGGTCCACCAGGGCATTGATCAGGCCGTTCAGATCTAGATCCGAGTCGACCAACCGCAGATGGTTCTTCTCGCCCTTCTCACCGTACTCGATACCCGAAAGGTGACAGTGCAGGCGCCTAAGCGAATCCTTCCCCAGCGCTTCGGCATATTTCGTCAGCAGCGCCCTCCACTCATCGTACGAGTTGAGCGAACCGTCGCCGGTGCGCGCGTGCAGATGCGAGAAGTCGAGGCAGGGCTCGACCCCGTCGATCTCACGCGCCATGACGATCACGTCGTCGATCGACCCGAGCATGGCGCTCTTGCCCATCGTCTCCGGCCTGAGTGTCACCGGATTGCCTGAGGCGCGCAGTTCGTCCACACAACCCCTCAACCGCGGCAGCGCCACCTGGAGCACTTGCTCCGGCGGGTGTTCGAAGTACGAGCCGGGGTGGAAGACGATGTCGCTGGCGCCGGCCAGATTGCCGTAGTGGGCTGCATCCATCAGCCGCTGGCGGCTTTTGGGCCACTCTTCTTCGTCGGCGTTGAGGTTCATATAGTAAGGGGCATGGATGCTGATCCGTACGCCGGCTTCAGAGGCGGCCGCTTTGATCTGGGCGCAAGCCTCCACGCCGATGCGGACTGAACGCACCCAGCCCAACTCGAGCGCGTACAGACCGAGCTCGGCCAGCCTCTGGATCGCCCCGATCGAGCCTCCCGGTTTGGGAGGGGTGGAATACGGCGAGCCGACCGTGCCGAAGACGAATCCATTGTCGCTCATCGCGAGTGCTCCTTCGAGACTGTATCCACAGGCAGCTTGTCCCAGCCAGCCCCCAGGCTAGGCCGGGGAGACCGGCGCGTGATGACCGAGACCGGGGATGTCATGCACTTGAATTCTACCCGCGTACGCGGGCAGGCAGGAACCGGGCTCTAACAAAAACCCCCGGCACAGGGCAGGGGGCGTTCCGAACCGACCGCATGATCGGAGGAGAAAAGCAGGCCTACCTTTTCATTTTCTCCCTGACCTCTTTGGACTTCCGCAAAGAGCCTGTCTTAGGGGTCAGCTCGCGCGGCAGGGAGAAGAAGAAGGTGCTCCCGGTGGGCTCGCTGCTTTCGACCCAAATGCTGCCGCCGTGCTGCTCGATGATGGTCTTGGCCAACGCCAATCCCAGACCGGTACCCTCAACCGGGTTGTTAGGATCGCGTACGGTCGCCCGGCCGCGGAAGAGATGCTCGAACACACGCGGGATCTCATCGGCCGGGATGCCCGGACCGTTGTCTTTTACGCTGACAATCACCTGATCGTCGTCCCAGCGCACACCGACGAGGATCTTTCCGCCACGGTCGGTGAACTTGATGGCGTTGCTGAGCAAGTTGGTCATGACCGAGTTTAGACGACCCGGATCGCCCATGATCAGCAGGGACTCCTCCGGCGCCTCATACAGGATGTTGTGTGACCTGGCTTCGGACAGGGGCCGCAAGTCCTCGATCGCATGGCGGATCAGATCGTTGATCTGGGTCGGCTGGAACGTGATGTTGGCGGTCGACTCGACCCGGATCGTCTCGAGCAGGCCGGTGATCAGATTCGTCATGCTGTCGGTGGCACGCTGCATCATGTTCAGGGCCTTGCGCTGCTGGTCGCTGAGCGGTGCGTCGTTGAGCAGATCCGCCCCGAGGCGGATGGCATTCAACGGGTTCTTCAGGTCGTGGGCGGCGGTGCCAAGGAGCTGCGAGCGCATGCGGTCGATCTGTTTGAGCGCGGTGATGTCCTGCATCACCGCCACCCTCCCGACGTCGGTCACATCGCTGACGGTGGCGTAAAGCACACGGTCGATCGGCGTGGTGATCTCGAGGTTGGTCGGGAAGGCGATGTCCTGATCGGTGAGCAGGTCGCCCAGCGGGTGGCCGATGAAGATCTCGGAAGCCAGCCGACCGACGGCAAGTTCGGCGTTGATGCGGAACGCCTGCGAGGCGGCCTGGTTAACCAGGATGATGTGGCCGGTGCGATCGGTCAGCACCACGGCGTCAGCGGTCTCGACCAGCGTGGTTTCCAGACGGCTGCGCTCCTCGGCGACCCGGCGGAACAGATTGGCGTTGTCGAGGGCGATGCCGGCCCACGATGACACGGAAGCCAGCATCTGCTGGTCGGCTTCGGTGAAGACCCCGCGCGGGTGGTTGAGGGCCTCGATCACGCCGAGCACCTCGCCGCGCGTCTCCAATGGGACGCACAGGACCGAGGTGGTCAGCAGGCCGGTCTGGCCGTCGATCGAGCTGTGATAGAGCGGGTTGGTGCGGACGTCGTTGACGATCAGCGGGCGGCGGTTGCGTGTGACCCACCCGGCGATGCCTTCGTCGAGGCGGATGGCCACATCCCGGATGCGCATGTGAGCGCCGCCACTGGCCTTGAGCACCAGTTTCTCGCCCCGGTCGTCGAGCAGGAACAGCACGCAGGCCTCGGCCTGAAGAAGCCGCTGCGCCTGGACCATGGCATTCTCTAAGGCGACCTCCAGATCGAGCGTGGAAGTCATCTCGCGGCCGATCTCGCCCAGCACCTGCAGCTGGCTGGCGCGTGCCGTTGCTGTTTCCAGGTGGATGGCATCCTGCAAGCCGACGGCGCCGATGTTGATGATGGCCTGGGCCAGCTCCATCTCCTGATCGCTGATCTGACGGTTCGGCTGGGTGTACAGGATGCGGACGAAGCCGAGGGCGTTGTTACGCGTCGCCAGGGGGAAGATGGCGGCCGAGCTGAACTCCTCGGCCTGCAACAGCCCGATGTCCTTGGGCGTGCCGATGGGAGGCGTGATGCTCAGCATCGTCGGCTGCCGGCTCTGCAGGACTTCGCGGTGGACTTGATAATCGGGGAGCGATTCGAGGACGACGGCGACCACGTTCTGCAGGACGCCCTTGCCGGACTGCTGGCGGAAGCGCGTCGTCTGGCCGCTTCCCTCATGGAAGACGTGGACGTCGCAGCTGTCGGCCGAGGTCGCCGACAGGAGATGGGCCGCCGTCTGACGGATGGCCTCCTGACGGTCACGCGTGCCGTTGATGGCGTGGCTCGCCTGATAGAGCAGCGAGAGTTTGTGGAAGAGATAGTTCTGCGCCGCAGTCTGCCGGGCGAAGGCCAGGACCTCGGCCGCTCGCGCAGCCAGCACTTCGAGGGTGGCTATATCGCCTTCGCCGAAGCCGTCCCCGTTCAGGGTGCTGGCGAAGATCAGACCGATGGTCTGGCCCCCGGTGAGGCACGGGGCGCAGGCGACGATGCCCGGCCCGAGAGGCAACCCAAGTGAGCTGCGAGTCTCTTTGGTGACTGCAGCGCGGTGATCGGAGAGGACCGAGCGCAGGACGGCATTCTCGGACGTGGCCGAGAGTCGACCGAGTTCGCCGACGGAGATACCGTGGGCGAAGCGAGGCGTGAAGCCGGAATGGGCCTCGTCGAACTCATATAGCGCAGCGCTGTTGGCGCTGAGCATCTCAGCAACCAAGCGCAACAACTCGGCCAACGACTCCGCCGGGTTATTGAAGTCGAAGGCGGTTGTGGCGGCCCGGTACAGACTGCTCTGTCCGGTGGCTTTGTCAACCATCATTTCTCTGGAGCCCCAGTCTTCCCCACCTGCATATCCTCCGGAGCCTTGTGATTATGGCACAGAAGCGGGCAGGCTGCAATCGAGACCATGGTCGGGGGTGCATTCCATTTCAGGGGGCAGGGGGGCGGGCCTGTCACGCCCCCCCCCCACGCCCCCAGGGACCCCTCCCACCCGC
>Ga0299915_10003087_pt1 | contig 12083 bp, 12 predicted proteins | sample RVTome_13_FD_200263 | JGI IMG/M metagenome (GOLD analysis project Ga0299915, IMG submission 200263) | Soil microbial communities from uranium-contaminated site in the Upper Colorado River Basin, Wyoming, United States - RVT92D227 (version 2) ...
AAGAGCTATTTATGATCTTTTTCCAACCTCCTACCGTAAATTCAATCAAGGGAGTGGAAGGCCCTTTGACTTATATGAGAATCTACGTTGCGGTCTATTGCATGTTATTTTACAAGAGTCACCCTTGGAACTCATTCGACGATCCGAAAAGGAAGAACTTAATGCCAATCATCTCGAAGTAAAGGAGATTCGGGGCATCCATAGACTTGTCTTGGTTTCGGAAGACCTGTTTGAAGATTACGAAAAGGCATGCCAAGAAATCGTTGCAAGAATTAGTGACAACCGGTTAAGGGGTTGGAAGTTCGTGGGAGAGTTATGACCAAGCCAGCGATGCAGAGTTATTAAAACCAGATCCTATTCTCTCCCATGTGCCTGGATGCCGACAGGCAGGGAAGGGGGAGTAGAAAGTATTTGTTCTTCAGACGCAGAACCAATTGACACATGGGCTGATTATGGTATTCTATATTTGTTTCTTAAGCATGATAGGAACTCCATCGGAAACTTTAAAACTGAAGGAAGAGGATGAGAAGTGGTAAAGTGTAGAATAGAGAGCAGAATAATGGGACTTCATCTCGAGGTCCGAATAACCACACTTCCTCTATTTCCTATCATGGGGAGTGTGCCTCTAATATGGAAATGAAGGGATAGGGGAACGTCATCATTTTCTTTGTCAATTATGAAAACTTTTAGAGATAAAGGTTTGCTAAGTATTTCTTTTTTTGCATCCACTATGACCTTGCTGGGCAGGACGGCGATACGCTGGGTCAATGAACTCGGCGCGATGGTCCTCTTTCTTTTCAGGGCATTTCTGTTGATCTTTCATCCCAAGCAGTTCCCTATCATCATTCAACAGGTCTATTTCATCGGAGCCAAGTCTGCCATGATCGTGATGTTTGTCGGCCTGTTCACCGGCATGGTTCTGGGACTCCAGCTTTTTCATACACTCGTGAAGTTCGGGTCAGCGGGTGTTCTGGGCACAGCAGTCGCGCTATCGTTGATCAGGGAACTGGGCCCCGTGCTCACGGCCATCATGATCACAGCTCGAGCAGGCTCCTCCATGGCTGCAGAAATTGGCATCCAGCGGATCTCCGAGCAGATCGACGCTCTTGACACCATGCGGATTGATCCGCTTCGGTATCTGGTCAGTCCGAGGATCGCCGCCTCCATCATCAGTTTCCCCCTGCTGACAGCCTTCTTTGATCTCATTGGTATCCTCGGTGGGTTCGTCACCGGGGTGATGCTGATGGGTCTCAACGCAGGCACCTACTTTCACCATGTGCGGGCCGGCGTGGAGATGGAGGATATTATGGGCGGCTTTGTCAAGGCAGTGGTGTTCGCTGTCCTTGTCTCAATGATCTGCTGCTTTCAAGGTTACTATACTCATCTGCGAAGGGATAGCTATGGTGCGAAGGCCGTGGGGCTTTCCACCACGTCGGCGGTGGTGATATCGTGCGTGCTCATCCTCGTTGCAGATTATGTGGTCACGTCTCTTCTTCTGTAAAGATCGATGAAAAATCCATTGATTGAATTCCAAAAAGTGAGCAAGCGGTTTAACAGCCATGTGGTCCTCGATCAGGTTGACCTGACGATCTATGAGGGAGAGATCAGCACCATCATTGGGAAGAGCGGCAGCGGCAAGAGCGTGCTGCTCAAACACATTATAGGGTTGCTGACACCCGATGAAGGCAGCATCCTGTTCCACGGTCAACCTATTCAGAAAATGAGCAAGAGCGAGCGGGATCGGTACTTCAGTCAAATCAGTTACATGTTTCAGAATAACGCTCTCTTTGACTCGATGACGGTTTTTGAAAATATTGCTCTGCCACTTCGGCAGACCACCCCTCTAAGCCAGAAGGCTATTGAAGAGCGGGTGAGGGCCAGAATGGAGCAGATGGAACTTACGGACGTGGCCCAGAAATACCCGTCGGAACTCTCAGGAGGTATGCAGAAGCGGGTGGCGTTGAGCCGAGCCCTGGTGATCGATCCAAAGATGGTGCTTTTTGATGAACCCACCACGGGCCAGGACGTCATTCGCAGGAATGCCATCTTGAGCATGATCGCTCAATACCAGGGGCAGTTCGGCTTCACAGCGGTTCTTATCAGCCATGACGTCCCGGACGTCTTCTTCATCTCAAACCGCATCCTCGCCATCAACCAGGGGAAGATCATTTTTCAGGGAACGCCGGAGCAGTTCGAGGAGTTCGAGCATCCTTTAATCGACGAATTCGTCAAGAGCCTTGAGGATTTTCAGGAACATCTTACTGGAATCCAAACCAAACGTCAATTCAGGGCTCGGAATCAGATGGGCCTCAGACGGAAACGTCCTCAAGAAGGCTATGTGGTGGCCTTATTTACTCTGCAGGACTTTGATCAACTTTGCGAACATCTCGGGCACACCCGGGGACAAGAAGTCGTCAATGCCATGGGGACTTACATCAACAAGCATTTCGGGGCCGTGGGAGGATTTTCTGCACGTCAGAGCAAAAATCAGTTTACCACCTTTCTTTCCTTTTCAAACCTCAACGAGGTGGAACGAATTCTGAAAAAATTTGCCGTGGATCTTCAGGAAGAGGGATTACGCACGATTCAAGCAGAGGCTCACATTCCTCACGACCTCTGCTTCCCATTCGCTATTCTTTCGGGTTTCGCCGAAAGCCAAACAGGGGAAGAAGAGATTGATCTTGTTTTTAAGAAGGCCGAGGCGAGCCAGAAGGAAATTGCCAGGGTCTACTGTGAAAGACGGAGGTAAAAGGGAATGAAGAAATATCGTTATGAGACAGTGGCCGGGATCTTTGTGCTCATCGGGCTGGTATGCGTGGGATATCTGACCGTGAAACTCGGAAGGGTTAAACTACTGGACCACGACTCGTATCCTCTCTACGCCCGCTTCAATTCGGTGTCCGGACTGAGAACCGGCAACCCGGTGGAGATGCTTGGGATCCAAATCGGAGAGGTCGCGAGTTTCAGGCTCGATCAAGATAAGCAAGTGGTCATGGTGGAATTCAAAATAAGAGAAGGCATCAAGGTGTATGAGGATGCGATTGCGTCCATCAAAACATCGGGACTCATTGGTGATAGGTATGTCAGTCTCGATGCGGGAGGATCGGGTTCGATCCTGAACCCGGGAGGCGTCATTACACAGACTGAATCGCCCCCCGATCTCTCAGACCTCATCGGGAAATATGCTTTCGGCGACATCGGAAAAGAAGGGAAGGAGAAGAAATGACCATGAGAAGATCGCTCGTTGTGTTGATCATCGCTCTTGCCGCTCTCAAGCTCTCGCTGGTTTCTGCCCTTGCCGCTCCCCCTCTGGAAACCATTCAAACACAGGTCAACCGGGCGCTAGAGGTGTTGCGGGATCCAGCTCTGAAGGCCGACTCCGCCAGGGGGACTAAAGAAAAGAAGATTTGGGCGATCCTCGATGACGTCTTTGATTATACCGGGCTTTCGAAACGGACATTAGCCCAACATTGGAAACAGTTCTCCCCAGACCAACAGGGGGAGTTTACACGTCTTTTTGGGAAACTCCTCGGCACCGTTTACATGGACAGGATCATCGCGTACAAGGACGAGAAAGTGGTTTTTGGTAAAGTCAGCCAGCTCTCAGATAAAACCGCTGAAGTTCAAAGTGAGGTTCTTAGGTCATCGAAGTCCATTCCGATCCATTATCGAATGATCTTAGAGAACGGGGAGTGGAGGGTCTACGATGTTGTGATTGAGGGCGTCAGCCTGGTACAGAATTATCGTACCCAGTTCAGGGAGATTCTAACGAACAAGCCCCCGGAGCATCTTCTGAAAATGCTCCGGGAAAAGGTCCGCAAATAGACCTCACCCTAGCCATTCCTGTCTTCCCGATCTCTCTGGTTTCTATATTTGCCGGTCTACTGCGCATTCCTATCACACCTTTCACGATTTATACCTTCTTGGGTTCGATCTTCCGATGTTTTTTTCTGGTTTTTTTGGGTTGGTGAATTGGAGCCATATGCGAATAAGCAGCCACTTGGTTAGATTCAGTGGAGACGATCGTTTCCATTGTGATGTTAATCGGGATGAGTGTGGTTCTCGGACACCTTTATTATAAATTTAGAAGGGCGGCTTGATTTAAAAAAAGTGATTATGAATAATAATTGAAAGAAGGAAATGGAAAGGAGAATCATGGATGAAAGGGATTGTGGACGAAGAAACCTGTATCGGATGTGGGCTTTGCGCAGAGACTTGCCCAGAACTTTTTGAAATGAATGATGATAAGGTCCATGTTAAAGTGGATGAGGTTCCTGAGGATGCACTGGAGTCCTGTAAAGAGGCCGCTGAAAATTGTCCGGTAGAGGCCATCGAGATGAAAGAATAACCTCTCCAGCCAAAATAAAAAAAGGAGCACTCCGTACCCAATCATGGAGGCTCCTTTTTTTATTTCCTTTTAGAAAATCACTCAAAATATTCTTTGATTTCCTTATAGCGTTTCGGATCTCTCAATCGATCTAGGGCTTTCGCTTCGATCTGCCGAATCCTCTCCCGACTGAGACCGAACTGCCTGCCAATTTCTTCAAGGGTACATTCCCCGTCTTCTCCAATGCCGAAACGGAGTCGGAGAATCTTTTCTTCTCTTGGAGAAAGGCCGGATAAGAGCTTCTGGATTTGATGGGTCAAATCTTTTTCCAACAAGGAATCACTGGGAGAAAGCCCCTTTTCATCAGGGATAAGGTCTTCAAGAGTACTATCCTCTTCCCCAATAGTCATATCAAGAGAGATCGGTTCTTCAATGAGATTGAGAATTTTCTCCACATCGTGCAGAGGAATTCCGCTATCCTTTGATAATTCTTGGGAGGTGGGCTCCCGCCCCAACTTCTTGACCAGATCCTTGAAGGATTTCATCAATTTCCCTTTGATCTCAAAAAGATAGTTGGGAATTCGAATCGTCCTCGATTTTTCTGCAAAGGCCCTCAAAATGGCTGCCCTGATCCACCACGAAGCGTAGGTACTGAACTTAAAACCCTTGGTATAATCGAACTTAACCATGGCCTGGATCAGACCAAGATTTCCCTCCTGGATCAAATCCAGAAAAGAAAGCCCCCGATTGGCGTATCGTTTTGCGATACTGACCACCAAGCGTAGATTGGCCTGGATCAATTCATTCTTTGCCCGTTGAAGATCGAGAAGCGCCCGTCGATATTGGTTAGACGTCTGCTTATAAAGCAGATTTTTCTGTCTCACCTCTGAAGGAGCTTGTTTTGATTTTTTCCCATTCCTCCCGTTCTTGCCCTTTGATTTATATCCCTGCTGTGTATGGGTACGTTTACCCCCATTTTTAGGGCCCGCAGGAGGATATAATTGCGTTCTTAGGCGGTTGGTCTTTGTCTCGAGGATCCTGACTTGACGTTCACCCTCTTTAATCCTCTTTGCCAATTGGACCTCTTTCTCAGGCGTAAGAAGAGATATCTTTTCAAGGCCCTTTAAATATTCCCACGTGATATCCTGAGGTTGAAAAATAACTTCTTCCTGGGGAACCGGCTCAGTAGAAATTTCTTCCTCTTCCTCGACCACTAATTCTGCTTCATCCGGCTGAAGATCAAAATCTTCTATTGTCTCCACTAATTCAGTCTCTACGTACGGCGCGGATTGGATAGGTGGAATGGAGCTCGGGGGTTCAGCAAAAAGGGACGAGGATTGAACGGGCTCAAGAGTTAAATCCTCTCCTTTTTTACTTGTTGTTTTATTGTTTTTCACAGATATTTTACCCCTTTCTTATTTTATAACAAAAAACCCTCTCCATTCTTAGTCCATGGAAAGGGTGAATTTATTCAAATCTACTTTTTCCAAAAACCCTAACCAGTAGAATGGTCCTTTCTACATTTTGTATTCAACTTATTGCCCTTTCCTCATTCTCTATACATATAATATATTCAAATTGGGAAGTTTTGTCAAGCATTATTTTTGTATAAATTACTAATTATTATCAATGACTTACGAATTAAAACGTTAATATTACTATATTCATATGGGATTAATTCCAAATTTTATGTGAAAAAAATAATAAATTGACTTGAGTTTGAGATACCCCCCTTCGAGATATAAGAAGAAACTAAACTCCTTGTATTAAGCTGCGCACTATAGCGCGCCTGCCTTCGCGAGGCCCGCTTCTGCGGAAATGCCTTTAGCCGGGGAATCGAAGAGTTGACTTTGGGTAGGGCATCTATTATAAAATTTAGATCTAATGCCTCCTTGCGGGATGCAGTCCTGCCTGCCGCAGGCAGGTATTCATTTCCATTCCCTTTTTTTAAAACGGGGTTAAGAGAATGACTATGGGATATGTGGATCTCCACCTTCATACAACCGCCTCTGACGGGGTGCTAAGCCCATCGGAGATCGTAAGATATGCAAAGGCAAAAGGACTTCAAGCGATTGCCATTACTGATCATGATACCATCGAAGGGTGTGAGGAGGGATTGTCAGAAGGAGAGAGGATTGGTTTCGAAGTGATCCCGGGAATTGAAATTAGTGCAGAACATTCACCTGGTTCTATGCATATCTTAGGGTTTTTTCTCGATATCCGTCATCCTTTTCTCAATGAAAGGTTGGAATTTCTCCAGAAGGCCAGGGCAGAAAGAAATCCGAAGATTGTCGAAAAATTGAATGGATTAGGGATGGATATCACCTTTGAAGAAGTACTGAGAGCCTCTGGGGGAGGGCAGGTTGGGAGACCCCATTTTGCCAATGTGCTCTTAGAAAAGAAGTATGTCAGAAGTTTTCAAGAAGCGTTTGATCGTTTTCTGAAAAAGGGAGCCCCGGCCTATGTGGACAAATTCAGATTTACATCGAAAGAGGCTTTGCATTTTATCAACGAGGCCAAAGGAGTGGCTGTGCTGGCTCATCCCAATACCCTCGGAATGAATGGGTACTCAGAATTGGAGAAACTTATCCTTCAACTCATTGGGGAGGGACTTAAAGGGATTGAGGTCTATTATCCTGAGCACTCTGCAACGGATACGGCACAGTACAAAACCCTTGCCGAAAGATACGATCTTTTGTCGACAGGGGGGACGGATTATCATGGAATGGAGAAAAACCAATTGGACATCGGAGTAGGAAGGGGAGAGATGAAGCTTCCTTACTCTATCGTGGAAAATATCAAGGCAGTTCGGAATCGGTCTTTATCATGGAGGTAAAGAGTTGGTTATCCTTTTATTGATCGTTACGACTTTGTTATGGGGATCGACCCCCATCCTTGAAAAAATGGGTTTGGCAAAAGTGGATCCTCTAATTGGCGTCACCATTCGAAGCGCCATCGTCACAGCAGGCCTCTTTTTGCTCACCTTTCTATTGGGGAAAGGCAGGGCGTTGATTGAATTGGATGGGAAGAGTATTCTTCTCTTTGGGGCAAGCGGCATGATGGCCGGCCTTTTTGGCATGTGGACTTATTACAGCGCCTTGAAAATGGAAGCGACCTCTAAGATCGTTCCCATTGCAGCCTGTTACCCTCTGGTGACTGCACTTCTGAGCGTTTTGGTTCTCAAAGAAGGGGTAACTATTCACAGAATTATTGGAACAGCCTTGATCGTCTCGGGAATCTGGCTGGTTAAATAGAAAAATAATGGGTGATTGGAATATTGGAATGTTGGAATAATGGGTCAAATATTAAGAAATTAATAAGATATATTCTTTGTAGTATAAATCACTACCCATCATTCCAGAATTCCATCATTCCATAATCATGGAGGTACTTATGAAGAGACGGAAAAAAACGAATCGCTTGAAGGCAGCCTTGAAAAAGAAAAATATTAAGCACTCCTTGAGAAAGTCTAAAGGAGAAAGAAAGTATCCAACCTAATCAAAATAGCAATGTGACTCGTATCCGTGCCTGCGCGCTGTAGCGCTTCGCCTGCCTGCGCGAAGTCCCGCCTCGCGGGACGAAGGCAGGGCGCGAAAGCGTGATTCGTGACCGTAACCCACAAATTTCCATATTTCGTTTGCGGCAAATCCACCATGGCCGATTTTGAATATCCTCGGCTCATCTTATCAGACCCTGAAGGGAATATCTTTGATCATCCCTCTTTGAACCTGTTAGGTCGATCTGGAGATCGGTTTCTCCTCCCCCCAGCATCAGAATTAGTGCCCCTGCCTAAAGGGAGTCAACTCTTTACTTTACCCGGAAGGGTTCCAATCGGATGGGATGAAGAAAAAAGATCTTTTGTCCCTTCGAGAAAAGTCAGATTGGGGGAGAAAGAGGTGGAGGTTACCGCTGTGGCTGCTTTCCTTCCACCAGGATATATCCGCACCTTCCTTCCTGCCACACAATGGGGACCCAAAGCACCCACCCTTCCGCTTTGGGCCTACAGTGCGGTGGGTTGGAAAGATGGGAAATTTTGGGCGCCAGGATTATTCATTGACCCCGATCCCCATTGGGACCCAAAATATTTTGAGAACAATCGCATTTTAAAAAGAAAAGTACACACCTTTATTAGCAGAAATCCTAAAAATCGCCTCTTTCAACAACTTTCCAGGTGTGCCTTGGAATATCACTGCTTTGCGGCAAAAAATGTTTTTTATCGAAGATGGGAATGTCCATTACCTACTTCCCCTTCATGCAATGCAGATTGTTTGGGTTGCATCTCCCTACAACCCTCTGAATGTTGCCCGGCCTCACAAGAGAGGATCAATTTTGTTCCTACCGTAGACGAGGTTCTGGGTGTTGCCTTGCCCCATCTGGAAGAGGCAGAGGATGCGATCGTCAGTTTTGGTCAGGGTTGTGAAGGAGAACCGTTGACCCAATGGAGGCTTTTGGAAAATTCGATATTGAAGCTTCGAGAAAAAACCCCTCAAGGAACGATCAACCTCAATACCAATGGAAGTTTTCCAAAACGGCTGGCGAAGCTTTGCGATGCAGGGCTTGATAGCGTTCGTATCACGCTCAACAGTCCCCATTCAAAATTCTATAAACGCTATCACAAGCCAAAGGGTTATTCTTTTGAGGAAGTGGTGGATTCCTTGGCTCAGGCTAAAGGAAAAGGGATCTACGCTTCAATTAATCTCCTCGTCTTCCCAGGGTTCACAGACAGGGAAGAAGAAGTGGAAGGATTGATAAAACTGGTCAGGGAAACGAGCCTCGATCTGATCCAGATGCGAAACCTCAACATCGATCCAGACCTTTATCTCCAGACTATGGGAAGAGGTGACGGGATAGGTATCTCTAAGATGATTGATATTCTAAAGAAGGAATTTCCTTTTCTTCAATTTGGTTATTTCAACCGCACCAAGGAAAATTTTAAATAAAAGGGTTCAAGGATTCCAGGATTCGAAGGACCAAGTGGTTATTGAATTCTGGGCCGGTTGAATACAACACGGATAGAATGAGAAATTTTTTGTAAAAAGACTCGAACCCTTGAACCCTTGGCCCCTCGAACCCCTTATACTGATTCGTTAAGGAATCAGAGTTTGTTCATGATGAATAACGACCAATTCAGAAGAGGGATGAAGGCTGCTTTTCCCATCGTTTTGGGATACCTTCCGGTAGGGGTGGCTTTTGGCTTACTGGCTCGAAATGCAGGACTCACTCCATCCGAAGTCGGCTTGATGAGTCTTTTGGTCTATGCTGGAGCAAGTCAATTCCTCGCGATCGAAATGATTTTCAAGGGGATGACCTGGCTTCCCATCGTGTTGGCTACCTTTTTTATCAACTTGAGACATTTTCTCATGAGCTCTAACCTCTCCCTCTATTTTAAGAATACTCGTATTCCTCTCCTTGGCTTCCTTTCAGCACAATTGACAGATGAGTCCTTTGCTGTGGCCATTTCCAATCTTCCTAAAGTGAAAAATAACCCTCCCTACCTCTTCGGGCTCCAAATCACTTCTCATCTTGCCTGGGTGATTGGATCTATCGGAGGTGCTTTATTTGGTCCTTTCATCAAAATTTCGGAATACGGTCTTCCCTTTGCTCTTCCGTCTCTTTTCATCTGCCTTCTGGTGCTTCAACTCAAGAGCGTTCATCATTTTGGGATAATGGTCGTAGCAGGAGTTTCCTCTCTCTTCTTTAAATGGGCGTTGCAGGGCAACTGGTACATCTTGCTCGCTGCTCTTCTTGCTGGAGGAATGGGGGTAGTGGTTGAGATCGTAAACGGAAAGCAGAAAGCAGGGGGCGGAAGGCAGGAGGCTCATGGCTGAAAGCTCAAAGTTCAAGGCTTAAAGGATGATGATTAGAAGCAGGATGGAATTATGAGAGATGAGATGTTGGCGATCATTTTTGGGATGGCAGTTGTAACCTTTTTACCCCGTTTCCTGCCGATGGCCTTCTTAACCCGATGGGTCATCCCAGAAAGGGTTAAAATAGGGTTGAGTTATATTCCGACAGCCATTTTGAGTGCAATCGTTTTTCCAATCCTGTTTTTCAATGAAGGAGGGAAGGTTGTCATTCAACCTCATTATCTTCTTTCTGCCGTTTCCGTCTTTATCTTTTCCTGGAAGGTGAAGCGTCTTTGGGCATCGGTTATCTTAGGGATGCTGGTTTATTGGGGATTGGGATTCTTATTATAAGACGCAGAGAGCATAGTGCAGAGCGCATAGCATTTACGATTCGAAAGTCCCATAGTCTTGTAGTCTCGAAGTCTTGTAGTTTGTTGATTATACGACTAAGCGACTACCTGACTACTCGACCTCTTTATCGCTAGGCCCTATGCCTTATCCCCTGTGCGCCTAGCGTTTCTCAGCGATAAGACTTGCAACAGCTTTTCTTTTTCCGCCTTCCCTAAAAATCCCTTCGCGATAGAATAGGATTCGGAAGTTTTTAAAGAGTCTGATAAGTTCGTTAGGTTTTAAAAAATATTTAGCTTGTTTTGGCCCTTCTGTGCCGAGCGTTCTATGCTCAAGGAGGTAAGTCTCGAAGATAACCTTCCCTCCTTTCTTAAGTCCTTTTTTGATCCTTGCAATGAGACGACGTTTGAGAAAATAGAAATTAGCGATAAGGTCGTATCGCTCTTTTTCAATCTGATATTGGTCGAGATCAATAAGGAAGGTGTTAATCCTGACCCCTTTTTCTCGGGCTAATGCTTGAGCTTTCTTCAAACCCTTCTCAGAGATATCCGCTGCATCCACGTCAAATCCATGTTCAGCCATAAAGACTGCGTTTCTTCCTTCGCCCGCAGCAATATCGAGGGCCTTTCCTTTCGGAAGAAGATGGATATGTTTCTTTAAGAAGGCATTGGGTTCTTTCCCAAGAGCGAATTCTTTCATCCCGAATCTCTTGTCCCACCTTTTTTGATCTGATTTCATCGTGGTTCCATACCCCACCCTTGCCCCCCTTGGACCAGAGGGTTTGATCTATTTATAAAGTCAATATTTTTTTGCCGTCTTACAGTACCCATTTTTTCACTCCTTTCTTGTTTGCGATGTTAATTCTGTAAGGTTACATTGATTGGATAAGAAATAGTTCTTGCCATTGGTGGTGAGATAATCCAACCCATGTGGTTGCAGCTTGCATTTGTTTTTAGAATGTGGAAAATACAATTCAATATATTTATATCCGGCCCCTGACTTCTCTATCTCAAAATACTGGTCTTTATGTGAATATGAAAGCCATGGAAAGTAAAAAAAATAATCATCGCTGCCGTCATTATTCATTTCAATGGCATTCATTTCCTTAAAGCGCGAAATCTGTAGGCCCGGCAAAGACTTTTGCAAGTTTTCGTACCTTTCTTTGATTTGTTGATCAGTGAATATCTTTCCTACCTGCCTGCCTTCGACTATCCACGCTAGCTGGTTATCCGGATAAGGGATACAGACATTTTGGCGGTTATCTGAAAAAGTGGCTCCCTCAGGGGTATGGGGAAAAAATGTTACTTTTTTATTTCCTTGACGAATGGTAAGAAGTGCTTCATCTCCTACAATCGTTCCTTCTCTGATGAAGGAGAAAATATCCTTTAATTTCCCGTCGCGTTTATAATTATTCAAATCATAATCAAAGTGTGGGTAATATTGGTTAAGGTATACTAATACAAACGCATTAAGTAATGTTACATAGCCTGCGAATCTTTTGACAAGACCATGAGCGAGTTGTTTTACGAACGACAGACCAAAGATTATCAAGGTTTTCAAAC
>Ga0299915_10003088_pt1 | contig 12082 bp, 11 predicted proteins | sample RVTome_13_FD_200263 | JGI IMG/M metagenome (GOLD analysis project Ga0299915, IMG submission 200263) | Soil microbial communities from uranium-contaminated site in the Upper Colorado River Basin, Wyoming, United States - RVT92D227 (version 2) ...
CGTCATGGTGCCAGACTCGATACCCTGCCCCGAAGGTGTACGCTAAACCCGATACGCAGAAACAAACAGATTTTTGATGGCTACAGTGTCGAAAGTGTTGCATTTGAGAGTCTGCCGGGATTTTATGTTACCGGGAACCTTTACCTGCCCGCGACAATTACCGGTAAAATTCCGGGTGTCGTTAGTCCACACGGACATTTTTCGGAAACCATTGATTTCGGCAGGTTCCGACCCGATATGCAGAGGCGATGTGCAACCCTGGCAAGGATGGGTGCAGCCGTGTTTACCTATGATATGGTTGGCTGGGGGGAATCGGCTCCTTGCATCCACGAGTTCTCACAGGCTGTCAAACTTCAGACCTGGAACAGCATGCGGGTTGTGGATTTCCTGCTCTCCCTTGGTTTTGTTGATGAGAATAAGCTGGGCGTGACCGGCGAATCAGGAGGAGGCACACAGACATTCCTGCTGGCTGCACTTGACGATAGAATTGACGTTTCCGTTCCGGTTGTTATGGTTGCGTCACATTTTTTCGGTGGTTGTATTTGCGAAAGTGGCATGCCCATTCATAAACAGGGTTCCTTTGAAACCAATAATGCTGAGATTGCCGCTTCCTTTGCACCAAAACCCCAGCTGCTGATCTCCGATGGTGACGACTGGACCAGAAATACACCGGTTGTTGAATTTCCATATCTGCAAAATGTTTACAAATTATTCGGCGCAGAAAAGAATGTCGAGTATGTCCATTTTGAAAATGAAATGCATGATTATGGCTTTACAAAACGAGTTGCCATGTATCAATTTATGGCCAGGCATCTGGGTCTCAGACTTGAAAGTGTCCTGGATTCCTATGGTAAGGTAAATGAGAGTTTTGTTGTACTTCTTGAAAGACCATTGCTGGAAGTATTTATCAATCAGAATTATCCTGCAGGTACTGTTCAGGATTGTCATGAGGTTGAGAAAATGCTTGATACATACCGGTAAACCATTCTTAATCAATATTTGATTCATAATATGTTGATAAAAAGGAATATACAAATCACAAACAGGATTGGTGTCCTATTCCTGTCCCTTATGGTATTGTCGATGATCCTGTGTTGTTCCAAGAATAAATCAAAAATGAAAAACCCATCTGTTTACAGTGTTTCCCGGCTTGATCAGTTTATGCCCATTGACGGCAATTGGGATAAAGCACAATGGCAAGATGTGCAGGCTGCCGAGATCTCGAATTACATGGGTGAAATTCCCGGATTCCGGCCCGTGGCAAAAGCCAAAATGATGTACGATAATGAAAATCTGTATGTCATTTTTCATGTACAGGACCAGTTTGTGCGATGCCTGACGAAAGATATTAACGGACCGGTGTGGGAAGATGGCTGTGTGGAATTCTTCTTTGCGCCTGATACCAGTTATCCTGAACAGTATTTTAATCTCGAGATCAATTGCGGAGGCACTCCGCTGATGCATTATAACCTGGTTGGCGGGATGGAATCAAGAGAGATTTCAGTGGATGATATCATGGCAATTATTATTAAGCCTGCATTGCCCCAAATCATTGACCCCGAAATAACAGAGCCGGTTACATGGACACTGGAATACCGAATACCCCTTGCCATGCTTGAGAAATACTCTCCGGTGATCAGGCCGGAGAAGGGAGTCACCTGGAGAGCCAATTTCTATAAAATTGCGGAAAATAATTCCAATCCGCATTATATCACCTGGTCAGTTATTGATATCCCGAAACCTGACTTTCACCGACCGGAATTCTTTGGCATACTTAAATTTGAATAATGCAAAATAGAGGTTTGATAATCCGGAACTAACGCATTATCGGATGATTAAACATCTTTGAAATCGAGCAAAACTGGCTTCTGTTTGAATCCGCGGGTCATGATAAACAAGTAAATCAGTCCGGTCAGCAACCAAATCCCTCCCATCACTTTGGCCGGGGTTGGAAGGCTGATCCAAATGAAAAAGCAGACCAGAAAACCCAAAAGGGGAAGAACTGCATCCACCATGTAATTCCGTATTTCTCCCGGTGGACGGAGAAACAGAAATTGTCGGAATGTTGCAATATTGACCCCCATAAAAGCCAGAAAAGCTCCGAAGTTCAATAATTCGGCAGCACCCTGGTAACTCAGAACCAGTGATCCGGCTAGCGTTAAAATGCCGATAAAAATAATATTATAGGTAGGCGTAGCGCTTTTGGCATGCAGGTGCGAAAATAATTTTTTAGGAACCACACCATCTCTGCCCATGGCAAAAAGCAAGCGTGCGGCCCCTACCTGTCCTGCCAAACCGCTGCCAAGGCAGGCAACAAATAATATTACTGCAACGGCGTTGAATAGCAATTTTCCGCCTACCCGTGCTGATACATCATAAAAGGCGGTTTCGGGATTTACAAATGTGTTGTAATCCGGCCAAACCTGCTGGGCCAGATATATCTGAAGACCACTGAATAATCCGGTAAACACACAAACCAACAATGGGGCCAGCAGCATGTTTCGTTTGGGATTTATAACATCTTCTGCCAGGGTTGTAACACCATCAAATCCAATGTAGGTAAGGGCAGCAAAAGATGTGGCCGTCATGACAGCCCCGAAATTAAAGGTGGCCGGGTCGTAAAAGGGTTTAAAGGAAAGTAGTCCGATCCAGCCCTGCTTATGCAAAATATAGTTGATTGCAAGCACAATAAATATGCCAATCACAAAACACATAACTGCCAGTAAGATTTCATTGGAACGGGCAGATGTACGTATACCGCGGAGGTTTAAAAGTGTAATGATGAAAACAAACAATGTTACCCATATAACGAACGGGACGGAAGGCATTAATCGAACCAGGGTCAGCGATCCGTAAACTGTATTAATAATCGGGATAATTAAATAATCCAGGAACATCACCCATCCCGCCAAAAAACCCAGATGAGAATTCAATCCTTTTCCGACATAAGTGTAGGCTGAGCCAGCTGATGGAAACAGTGCGGCCATACGTCCGTAACTTAATGCAGTCAATCCCATTCCCACCATGGCAATAAGCAAAGTTGTTACCATATGACCGTGGGATACTTTTGATGCAATGCCGAATAAGCCAATTGCAGCTATGGGCTGGATCAGCACAATACCATAGAACACCAGGTCCCACAAACCCAGCACACGCCTCAATCGTGGTATTTCTTGGTTAACAGGCAACTTAGAGACATTATCCATGAAAAAATTTACTGCACACTATTGTAAAGATATTAATGCATTTTTGTGTCGCACACACCGATGCCGCCCCTGTAATAGTTGAATTGCACATTCGGATGATCTGCCAGCAGCGACATGGGAACAGCGCTATCCACGATTCTCTTGCTAATCATAAAGGCAGTAAGCCGCTGACCGAAAGGATTATCATGGGTTCCTGCCTGCCAGATGGAGACTCTTTCTGCTTTCCAGGTTTGCACCGGTCCCACTGTGAGAGCCTGCACCGGAACGCCGGTAACGACTCCGCCGGCACTGGTGCGTGCATTCTGCATGCAGGTGACCGGATGGAGATCCACCACACGTGTGGTCAGTTTTCTGAATTCTTCGCGAGATGGCGGCGCCTCTTTGTAATTGCCTTCCCTTTTTACCGGATCGTTAAAGGCCCAGTGTTTGGTATCACCCTGTCCTCCCTGCATCACGGCACAGCGAATGCCGCTTTCCCAGCTGCGGATATATGAGCTGGTATCGGCTTTGGGAAAATGCAGGTTTGAATCAGGCATCCGGTATTTTTTGTTGATCCTGTTGAAACATAATTCCCGGTCTGCCTTTTCGAAGGATAAGGGATGGGTAGCATCAACTTCTTTCCCGTTCATATACCACTCGTCCATACCCCAGAAATGCGCATCAGTAAGTTTCAGCTGCAACTCATTCACCAGGCGGGCCACCAGGGGCAGCTGTTCGGTGGGTCCTATGGGTCCGCAGATCCCCACCGGTATCCCCGGTTTGGCTTGTTTCCAGGCAGTAATATATTCGAGTGCTTCAGCGAGGTAAAAGTCTTCAAGGGTGTCGTAAAATACAACCCTGAAACCCGGACGTGACAATTTGAGCATGTCCTTTGGCGTGAGCCTGCCGGAATCATTCAGGATCTTTTCATCGAGTGTGGTAAAATCCCACCATCCGGGGGCCAGCATACTAAGTTTTCGTGCCATATACCAAGTATTATTTATTTTTAAGTTATGATAACCAGCTTTTCAAGAGTTGTTTTAAGGATATTATCCTGGGGGTGACCATGCCCCAGATGCTGTCTGAAACCTTCGGCGTACTTTGTACCTGCTTCTTTCCCTCTCTCTTCGGCGAATCTCTTCATTGAAAGAATATATTCATCCATGTTGTGGTGGGTGAGCAGCCAGTTGCGCTGGCTTTTATGACAGGCCAACATAGCCTCCTTGATCTCGATACTGCCGGAAATATCCACATACATGGACGGGTGGACCGGATTACCAAATTTATCCTTGCCTTCCATGGGATCACAATAGTACAGATAGGGTACAGGTTCGAAGGGTTCTATGCTGACTTCCATATTTTTTATGCCGGATGAAAAACAGGCTGTCTGAACAATCAGGCTGGTTATTTCGTGGTCAATCATATAATCAGCCGGACTTGAGGTAAAAACGAGGGATGGCCGGACTGTCCGGATCAGCGCTGTTGTTTTGTTAATGGACTCCCGGTCATAAAGGATATATACATCTTCGCATTCAAGACAATGATAGGTCCCTCCAATTAAACCTGCTGCTTTTTCGGCCTCAGCTTTGCGGATAATACTGACCTCTTCACGTGAATATATTGCCGTTCCTTTATCACCGGGGGCCATGGTGGCAATGTGGACTACCCATCCGGCATTCCTGAGCAGGGACATTGTACCTGCACACAGGAACTCTGCATCATCGGGATGTGCAAAGATGCCCAATACGATTTTGTCTTTCATTTAACCTCTATAACTTTTCCGGTTTTGGCCGACTGATAGCATGCTGCTATCAAACGCTGGCTATGTAATCCTTTTATGTCATCATTCAAAGGTTCCCTTTTCTCCAGTATGGCACAACTGAACTCTTCAATTTCGGCCTTATAGGTATTCACCGCGATCGGTTTGATTGCCAAACCCGTACCGGCATTTCTGGCCTGTTTCGCATCATAACCGGCGCCGGCCTCTTCGAGATAAGTTGTCATTTCCCCCGAATCACCCTGTCCGATAGTACCCCTGGCAATAATACTGCCGTTTGAACCATACAGCTCAAGGATATTCTTGCTGCTGTTATCAGGAATGCAAAAGAACGTATCCACGGTTGCCATTGCTCCGTTTTCAAAATACAGGGAAACAATGGCACTGTCCTCTGACGGGTAAGCATGAATGCTGTTGTTGATAAAACAACTGACACGTTTAACGTGGCCAAAAAACATCTCCAGCAAATCCATGCAATGGCTGCCCATATCCATGAGCGATCCGCCACCGCCGGTTTTTGTATCCTGCCTCCAGGCACCCTTAATGGGTGGATACCAGCAGGATAACTGCGCACGGCCATAGACAGGCTTTCCTATTTTACCTTCTTGAATGAGTTGTAAAGCAGCCTGGTGCTGGGCCAAAAACCGCATCATGTAGGCAGTGCCCAGAAGTACACCTGCGTTACGGCATAAGTTCACTATTTGTTCGGCTTCCCTTACCGAAAGCCCGAGGGGCTTTTCACAAAAAACATGTTTTTTGGCTTTTGCACAGGCCTTTGCATGCTTCAAATGCAGGTTCACCGGGGATGCTACATATACGGCATCGATATCTGATTTAAGCAGAGCGGATATGCTCTTCGTTGCGATTGCATTAAACTTATGCGCAACAGCTTCGTTTGCTTCCTGATTGATATCATATACAGCTACCAGTTTTGCGTGCGGGGCAGGAAGAATCCCTTCCGGAATGGTTCTTCTCCGGGCTATGCCGCCAGAACCGATTACACCCCATTTGACTATTTTTTCTTTTGCCATGGTATTTCTATTTTGAGTAAGCCTTGATTACCTTTCTAAGCGCATGACCAATCTGCTCGCAATTCTCAACTGTATAGGTCGGGTAAGCGAAGCAGGTGAAAGTATGCTTCTCATGCCACCTGGCATTGGGCACATCAACCTGCGTGTAATCCACGCTTTTTGGATCGGCGTATTCCTTTGAATTAAACGGAAATCCGCTGTTGCCGAAAGAGATATGATTCTGGAATGCCTGTTCAGTATGACATTGCGGCCAGAATACCTTCCAGACCGGGGCACCTTCAGCCACAACGGCTGCCACAAATTCTTTTATGTCACATGTCATGTTCTCAATATCAAGCGAGAAGGCCATCACAAACCAGCCATTGTGACGTTCGGGGGTATCGATGGGTTTGTACAGCACCTGGGGCAGGTCATTGATGCAGTCAATAATGATGTGTGCATTTTTCTGCCGGGCAGGCATATTCCAGTCATCCATGCGTTCCAGTTCAGCCAGACCGATAGCCGATTGCATTTCAGTCATCCGGTAATTCCAGCCTACCATATTATGTATATAGGGTAATTTTTGCTCAAGTTCCAGCAGGCTTAGCCTTTGCTTTACATCATAGCCATGATCCCTGAAACTCCGGGCGATCCATGCAAATTCCTCATTGTCGGTAGTAACCATGCCGCCTTCACCCCCTGTGGTGAATGTCTTGTTCTGGCAGAAGCTGCAACCTGCAATATCACCCAGTGTACCGGTTTTTTTCCCCTTGTATGAACCTCCGAAGGCCTCTGCATTGTCCTCAATCACCAACAACTTGTGCTTTTTTGCAAAGGCATTGATCTTGTACATATTACATACATTGCCGTACAAATGTACCGGCATGATTGCCCTGGTACGGGCGTTTATGAGCTTTTCAGCAGATTCAACACTGATACAGTGGTCATCGATGTTAACATCAGCGAAACGTGGGATGGCTCCGGCCTGCACCACGGAAAAACTCGAAGCGATGAATGTATAGCTGGGAACAATTACTTCATCGCCCGGTCCTATACCCATGGCAACCAGACCAACGTGCAATGCAGCCGTTCCGGTAGCGACCGCCACAGCATATTTACTGCCCTGCCAGGCTGCAAATTTCTTTTCAAACTCTATTCCTTTCGCACCTGTCCAGTAATTAACCTTTCCGGAACGAAGTACATCTTCAACTGCCTTAATGGCTTTTTCGTCAAAGTTCGGCCAGTTGATCCTGCTACTGGTTACTGCTTTGGATCCGCCGTGAATTGCTAATTTCTCTGACATATGTCATTTATTGATATGTTGATCGGGTGATTTGTGTAAATATAATTTTAAAACTAAATCATCCACTTCTGACTAAATAATACAATTCCTTCTATTTATTATATTAATATACATTCCTGAGCCATATCAGAATAACTTTTTCAATTGATTCACGGCCGACTCAGCCATCCTCTCTCCCGATCCAATCTCATATGAAGTTGAACCCGGTGTGGTTTCATACCCTGTTATCATGGGCGTAAAACCCTTTGGACCCTGGGTAAAGGATACTTCCGTGGGAAAATACCCCCTTGAATCATTGGTCAGGCCGGTCACAATGGTATTTTTAAAGGGAGATCTCGATTTGATATCCATTCCGAATTCAGCAAACACCTCACTGTTAAGACCTACAAAGGCCACCTCTCCAATTTGCACCACCATCACTTCGAGGCTGTCGACCTGGTCCTGTACTTTATGCATGGCAATCCAGTCTTTTGCAAATACTGCATCGGGTATGCCGTCGGCCTGGAGGGGAGGCATACCTTCCTTTTCCACCTTTTTCATCATCTTCTGTGCCCATGCCAGCTTTTCATCCGTGATGTCCATCCGGCTCAGGGGAACCATTTCCCTTGAAACAGCCACCCGGTCAGCGCTCACCTTTGTTTCATTTTTTATTGCCTCAAGCGCAGCCACACCGAGCAGGTAGCCGATCCGCTGGCATTCCTGGTATGTCGATGGAAACCCAACCCGATAATCCACCTGGGTAACGTTTCCACAGGCACCGTTAAAGAACATGGGCAGGTAATTAATGCCCTTTATTTTCCGTATGGCTTCAATCATGTATCCGGGATAATCTGCTGAATACAACCAGTTATTGCCGGTAAGGGTAGTGACATGACAGCCAAAGTTAACGATCACACCCAACGGCTTGCCCTTTTGTTCAATAGAAAGGGTTATAACTTCAGGATCCTTTGGTCCCAGCGGACCAATGACAAAGCCTGAATCAAACTTCTCCCAGCACATGTGGGTTGTACCATCTATACATTTCAACCTCCGGTTGTGAGATATCCTGTCCTCTTTACTCCTCCCGACAGCCAGAACAGAAGGCGCAAGCCGTTCATTTGCCAGTATAACAGCACTGGCGGCTTTCGCCAGATATTCCGTGGCTTTGGGAGAAGTGAGTTCGGAAGGCGGACCACTGTGCGTGTGGGTTGCCATGATCATGATATTCTCTGCGGGGATGTCTGTTTTAGCAGCAATATGGGCCCGCATGAAATTTACACTTTCCTTTCCCAGCTCGCAAATATCCACCGTGAGAATGGCAGCCTTGTTGTTATTCTTATCGGCAGCCACAATGGCCCTGGCATATAGGGAATCATGAACGCCTCTTGATGCATAATCATCTCTCCTGTAATTACCTACAAGATCCAATCCTACTTCAGGTGTATAGTTAACCTCAGCTATACCGACTTTCAAAGTAGATTTCGAACCGACGCTTTTATTACCCGAGCAGGAAGAGAATACGAGAATGGCTGACAAGAATGCCATTGGCACGATATATACTAAATTTCTCATACGTTATATTACTATAATCTGGAATTAATCATATAAATTCGATTTTAAAAATAGTTAAGTGCAGATGATTTATATAATACTTTTAACTGTATTTATAATGACAATATACCGATTTTGGATTTTGGAAGTGACCGATTTGTGATATTTTTGAAACCTGGTTTAATAAGAAGGTGTGTGATATGAAGCTGGAAAACATGAGATTAATTCAGGAACCTGATAAATCCTTTATCGTTTATCACGAGACCCAGCCTTTTTCGCGCTGGCATCATCATCCTGAATATGAATTGGTGCTTATAGTTAAGGGAACGGGTAAAAGGATGGTTGGCGACCATATTGACCGCTTCAAACAGCATGACCTGGTCCTGGTGGGATCATACCTGCCGCACGAATGGCTGTGCGATCATGAATATTTCGACCATTCCAACGGATTTCAGGGAGAAGGAATAGTGTATCAGTTCCTTCCTGATTTTCTTGGTCCCAATTTCTTTGAAATACCGGAAAACTTGAATTTGAAACTGCTTTTGGAGGAATCGGCCAGGGGACTTAAGTTTAAAGGCAGAACCAAGGAGAGGATCACTTCTCTGATGCTTCAAAACTTTAACCTTGATGGTACAGACCGGCTTTATTCGCTTTTCTCAATATTCAGGATCCTTTCTAAAACAAAGGAATACACCCTGCTTTCCAGTCCCGGGTTTATTGAACCCTTTCACCAGGAGGGAAATGAACCCATGCAGAAGGCCATTGAATATATCTTCCGGAATTTCCATAAGGATTTGTCCATAAAGGAGATGCTTTACATTACAAATATGTCAAATACAGCCTTCTGTATGGCATTTAAGAAATGCTGCCGGATGACCTTCAAGGAATATCTGTTAAAAACCCGTATCGGATATGCCTGTAAGTTACTTTCTGAAGGATCACTGAATATTTCCCAGATTGCTTACAGTTGCGGCTTTGAGAATATATCCAATTTCAACCGGCAGTTTAAGAACATAAAGGGCCTCACTCCTTCAAAATACCAGAATAAACTGGAGGCAGCCGAATATGTTCCAACACCATAATGGTAAATCCTCGCATACATTCTGAATGAGATTCTGTATCGATCTGCCGCTGTATTCAACGACGATGGATAAAACTGTATTTTAATTCACAATTACATAGAAAAGTACTACCCACGTATCACGTTTAAGGCTATTTTTGATATAAAATATCCCCTGAAATTCCATAATCAATTGGCAGCTCGCAGGCAACAAAGCCATATTTGACTTTAGAAATATATTATTAACATATGAAAAAGAATCAAATGAACCGGCGGACTTTTCTGGGTACCACCGGAGCAGTAGCTGCAGGAACCCTTTTAACATCCGGGATACCTGCTTTCGGATCAGCTTCAAAACCTGTTAGAAGACGAATTGCCCTGGTGGGTACAGGGGGCCGGGGAATCGGTTTCTGGGGAAAGCCTGTACAGGATCGGTACAGCGATATCATTGAATTTGTGGGTTTGTGTGATATCAATCCCGGCCGGGTTGAACTGGCAAAAAAATACATCGGCGTAAGTTGCCCGACTTTTACCAGCTTCGATGAAATGCTGATCAAAACCACGCCTGATCTGGTGATGGTGACCACCGTTGATGCCACCCATCATGCCTTTATCATTAAAGCGCTTGAATCCGGCTGTGATGTTCTTACAGAAAAGCCCATGACAACAGATGAAATCAAATGCCAGGCCATTCTTGACGCCGAACGGAAATCAGGCAGAAAGGTCATCGTAGGATTCAACTACCGGCACGGGGACCATTTCACCGCCATCAAGGAGCTGCTGGTTAAAAACCGCGTTGGAAAGATCACATCTGTGGATTTCCACTGGTACCTGAATACCTATCATGGTGCTGACTATTTCCGGCGCTGGCATGGGGAAATGAACAAGAGCGGTTCCCTGCTGGTGCATAAGGCAACGCATCATTTTGACCTGTTGAACTGGTGGATCGACAGTGATCCGACAGAGGTTTTTGCCTATGGAAGTCTCGAACATTACGGAAAGAACAATCCCTACCGCGGACCAAACTGCAGACAATGTGCATATAAAGATAAATGCAGGTTCTTTTATGATATTACCAAAGATCCCGATTATATGGCATTATACGTTGACAATGAAAAATATGATGGTTACATCCGTGATAATTGCCTGTGGCGTGATAGCATCGATATCTTTGATAAGATGGCCGTTCAGATCAAATACGCCAATGATGTACAGGTAAGTTATTCCCTGACAACCTATTCTCCGTTTGAAGGATTGACAATAGCCTTTAATGGAATGCTGGGACGGATTGATACCTGGCAGGACCTTCCCTGGCGGAGCAAAGAGCTGGCGGATCAGGCACAGAAACACGCCCTGGAAATGAGTCAGGAAAAAAAGCCCGTAACGGAGGAATACAACGAGATCATGGTAAGTGACAATTTTGGCCAGACCTCGCTGGTGAAGGTGCCTCTCGTGGTTACAGGGCATGGTGGTGGAGATGAACGATTGCAGGACAGGATTTTCCGCAATCCCGAAACCCCGGATCCATACAAACATATGGCCGGTACCCGTGACGGTGCCATGTCAGCACTGCTTGGGATTGCAGCCCGCAAATCTATTCTGGAAAAAAGGATCGTGAGGATTGAAGAACTTACCGATATTAAACCGCATCCGGCAAGGGGACTACCCCGGTTACCACAGGATGCTGATGAAGAATAATCTTTAACATTTACAGGCATTCAAAAATTCTAAGTTTATATTCACCATGCAAAAAAAAGTCTTTATCTCAGGATGGATGCTTCTGTTGCTTACTAAACTGAGTATCCAGTCGGCACAGATCATTTATGAAACCACAAAGAAGAAACTGCAATAAGGCAAGAGATACAAGCTTATTAACGGAGAAATCTGTAAGCATTTTATAATAGCTGGAATAACCATAAGTAATAGATATTCAAATGTTTTCAATAGTATTTCCCGGTTTCAGAAAAACCATAGTTATTTCAATCCTGGTTTTAGGTCCGAAGGTTGAAAATATCTATTCTCAGGTTGAACTCGATGTGGTTACAAATAAATGGCTTAAGTATAACGATGCTCCAAACTTTTTATACAGCTATATCGCGGAACAGGCTGTTTCACTTCTTGACCGGAGGGCTGAAGAAATTGCCGGTTTGGGTTCACTTTCTGCATGGAAACAACGACAGGAATGGTTGCATAAAACCCTGCTGGATATTGTGGGGC
>Ga0299915_10003090_pt1 | contig 12079 bp, 12 predicted proteins | sample RVTome_13_FD_200263 | JGI IMG/M metagenome (GOLD analysis project Ga0299915, IMG submission 200263) | Soil microbial communities from uranium-contaminated site in the Upper Colorado River Basin, Wyoming, United States - RVT92D227 (version 2) ...
GACACCCTGGACCGGCTCGAGGCCGACGGCCATGTCGTCTTTCGCTACGTGGGCGGCGCACCCAACGGCGCCGCGCGGGACATCGCGGGAATCGCCGGCGGGCCGCGCATGAACGTGGTGGGCCTCATGCCGCACCCCGAGCGGGCGAGCGAAGCGATCCTGGGCAGCGTCGACGGGCGCAAGCTGTTCGAGACCTTGCTCGGAACTGCCTCCTGACGGTGGTCGGGCCGCTCCCGCGCCCCGGCGCGTCGACCCGCGCGCACCACCCGCGCACCACCCCGCGCACCAGCCCGATCGACGACCACGATTCACGACATCACGGGGCTGGTGCGGGCAGGGCCCGCTTCGATGTTGGCGCGAGCGCGCGCACAGGCTAGGTTCACGCAAGGGGCCCTGTTCGACGGCGCGAGCGCGTGCAACTCGATCTGAGAGGATCTGCCGGCAGACTGGAGGCGCTCTATGAGCTGCCTGCGGAGCTGCCTGCGGAGACGCCAGGCGGACCGCGCTTCGCCGCGCTCGTTTGCCATCCCCACCCTCTCTTCGGCGGGACGATGAGCAATCACGCTACCTACCGCCTGGCGAAGGCCGTCCGCGCGCAGGGCGGCGCCTCGCTCCGCTTCAACTTCCGCGGAGTGGGCCGGAGCGCAGGATCGTACGACGCCGGGCGCGGCGAGGCGGAGGACGCGAGGGCATGCCTCGCGTGGCTCGGCGAGCGGCACCCGGTTCTTCCGAGGCTCGCGTGCGGATTCTCGTTCGGCTCCTGGATGGCGCTCGAGGCGGGTTGCCCCGACGCGGCCGTGCGCGGCGTCCTCTGCGCGGGCCTGGCGCTCTCGCTGCGCGAGGTAGCCGGCCCCGTCGCGCGGCAGTGCGAGAAGCCGGTGGCGATCGTGCAGGCGGAGCGCGACGAGTTCGGATCGCCCGAGGAGGTTCGCGGTGCGCTCACCGGATCGGCCGGCGCACGCCGGGTCGCGGTGGTGAAGGGCGCCACGCACCTGTTCACGGAGGATCTGCCTGGGCTGGAGCGCGAGGCGGCGGCATCTCTCGGCTGGCTCCTGGAGGACGCAACGTGACGCGGCTCGGGCCGGGCAAGGTGGGCCTCTTCCTGCGGCAGCAGGCCGAGGAGCTGACGCGGATCTGGCGCATGGCGCGCGCCTCCGAGCGGCCGGAGGTGTTCCCAGGCCTCCTCGACGACCTCATCGGGCGCTTCTTCGACGAAGCCGCCGACCTCCTGGCGAGGGACGCCGCGCCCGAGGACCTGTGGCTCGGCCTCAGAGGGCTGGTCCGGTGGCCGCCGCCGCTCGCGCCGAGCGAGCTGACCCAGGAATGGGCGATCTTGATGGAGGTGATCTCGGCGGCCTGCGAGTCCGTGAACGCGGACCCGTCCGTGTCGTCCTGGCTCACCCGCGCGGTGGCCGCCTGCGAGGTCGGGACGAGCGCGCTCGGCGGCCGTGCCAAGGGGCCTGCCGGGATCGTGACCGCCATCGTCTTCTCGCCGCTCGAGCCCCGGCACAGCCGGGACGAGAAGGGTGAGAGCGTGGCGTAGCGGCGGGGCGCCGCGGAGACGGAAATGATGACCCCCAGTGAGGACGACGCCCGGTTCGAGGTGCACGACCGCGACCACATCCTGTGCACGTTCGCGGTGGGTTCGCCGGACGGCCCGCGCTCCTCCAGCTTCGGCCTCTCGCTGGCCAGGGATCGACCTGGGCTCCGTCTGTCCGCGCGGACGCAGGCGTCGGCCTGGGAGATGACGATCCTGCCCACGTCGGATGTCCCGGGCTCGCCCGATGGGTGGGACCTCCCCACCAAGGGTGCAGTGAGACAGGCCGTCTTCGACGGCACCTGGCTCGGCGAGAGCGGCCTCGAGGCGGCCTGGCCGGGGCACGAGATAGCCCCCGGGACCAGGAGGCAGCTCGCGATCTACATCTCCGGGAGCGGGCTCCGGAAGTTCGAGGAGCCCGCCGGCGAGCCGGAGCCTAGCTGGATCGAAGCGCCCGAGGGGCTCGGTCAGGTCGTCGTGTCGGTCCTGGTCGCGACAGGCGACGCGAGCCCGGGGGCTGTCGTGGGTACGGACCAGCTGCTTGGGCACGGTGCGCTGCCGGACGGAAGAACGGTCTGGATCATCGCTCGCCGCGAGGAGGCCAAGTCACCCTGGCAGAAGGCCGGGCTCTTCACGGCGCTCAGGAAACGGTCCCCACCCGGTATCTCCCAGGAGGCGGCGTGGCGAGACGGCACGCGCGTCGTGTTCGCCTGCGAGCTGCACGGCGCCGGTCTGCTGGTCGAGATGCCCGGGGACCTGTTCCGCGCGCCGGGGAACTGTTGAGCTCGGGCGCGGGTGAACACGTCGAGCAGCACTACACCCCCGCGAACTGGACCCCCTCGAACACCAGCGTGGGCGTCCGGGAGCTCGAGTACGGATAGGGATCGTTCCCCACCGCAGCGAGGTGCTGCCAGAGTTCGAGGTGGTTCCCGGACACGTTCATCTCCCCGATCACCTCGGCGATCTTGCCGCCGCGGACGCGGAACCCCTGCGCGCCGAGGGAGAAGTCGCCGGTGGTCGAGTTGGAGTTCCCGCCCAGGAAGCCCGTGACCAGGATCCCCTCCTTCATGTCGGCGAGGAGCGCGTCGCGCCCCTTCTCGCCGAACTTCCAGGCGAGGTTGGACATGCCGCGCGTCGTGGGCTTCATCCCGAGCTTCCGGCCGTAGTAGTTGTCGACGTAGTAGCTCCGGAGGACGCCCTGCTCGAAGAGGGGGAAGCGCCTGGCGGCCATCCCCTCCGAGTCGAAGAGGCGCGACCCGAGCCCGCGCGGCACGAGCGGATCGTCGGCGAGGTCGAGCCTCGTGCTCGCGATCCGCTGGCCCAGCTTGCCGTCGAGGAAGCTGCGCTTCTGCTGGAGCGCCGCGGCGGACAGCGGGCCGAGGAAGAAGCCCAGGATGCGCCCCGCCGAGCGGTTCTCGACCGCCATGGTGAAGTGCGCCGACTCACCCTTCCTGGAGCCGATGCGGGAGAGGGCTCGCTCCGCCGCGGTTCGACCCACCCCCTCCGGCGAGGGAAGCGAGGCGAAGTGGCGCGCGCTCGCCGCGTCCCAGTCCTCGGGACGCCGGCCGTCCGGATCCTTCACCGAGACCTGGGCGCTCATCCCGAAGTCGGTGACGCGCCGCGCGCCGACGAAGCCGTTCGTGTGGACGCGGAAGCTCTCCGCCTGGGTGTCGCCGAAGCCGGTGGTGACGGAGAGGATGGCCTCCCCGCCCCGGACCGCGCGCGCCGCCGCCTCGAGCTCCTCGGCGATCCGGCGCCGCCGGGGCGCGTCCAGCTCGCCGTAGCGCGGATCCTCGAGGTCCAGGTCCACCGAGGACTGGCCCTCGTAGAGGGCGGGATCGGGCAGCGCCCGGTACGGATCGGCCGCAAGCTTGCGGGTGAGCGCGACCGCGTCCTCGACGAAGCGCTCCACCGCGTCCGGCCGCAGGTCCGAGGTGGAGACCGACGCGTACCGGCCGTCCACGTACAACTCGAGGCCGAGCCCGCGCGTGGTCGCCTCGCTCACCTTCTCGACCTTCCCGTCGCGCCACTGCACCTCGACGTTGCGCACCCGGTACGCGCCGGCGGCCGCGTCGCGCGCCCCGCACCTCTGCGCCAGGGCGGCGGCGTTCTTGGCGACGTCGAGCATGCTGTCGTTCTGGGCCATAGGATTCCGATGTGAGTCTGCGGCGGGGGACGAGCCCCGCCTTGCGAGAGTGATCCTTCGGCGCGCCCCTTCACGGCTGGCGCTGGCCTATCCCTGCCCGCGGCCGCCCACGGTCATCGAGGAGACCCGCACGGTGGGGAGGCCCTGCGAGACGGGCACGCTCTGCCCGTCCTTCCCGCAGGTCCAGCCGCCCTCGTCTATCTGCAGGTCGTCCGAGACCATGTCCACCTTCTCCAGCACCTTCGGGCCGTTCCCGATGATGTTCACGTCCTTGATCGGCCGCGTGAGCTTGCCGTCCTCGATGAGGTAGCCGTTCTTCACGTAGAAGGTGAAGTCGCCGGCGCCGATGTTCACCTGACCATTGGTGAAGTTCTGGCAGTAGATGCCCTTCTTCACGCTGGCGATGATCTCGTCCTTCTTGTGCGGCCCGGGGAGCATGTAGGTGGCGCGCATGCGCGGCATGGGCGCGAACTGGTATCCCTGCCGCCGCCCGTTGCCGGTGGGCTTCACCCCGTAGTGGCGGGCGCTGATCGAGTCGTGCAGGTAGGTCGCGAGCACGCCGTTCTCGACGAGCTGCGTGCGGCCGGCGTCGTTGCCCTCGTCGTCGACGTTGATGGCGCCCCGCGCGTTCTCGTTGGTGGCGTCGTCCACGATGTTCACGAACGGCTTCGCGATCGGCTTGCCGATCTTGTCCGCGTAGATGGAGACGTTCTTGCGGTTGAAGTCGGCCTCCATGCCGTGGCCGATGGCCTCGTGGAGGAGGATGCCGGAGGAGCCGGCCGCCAGCACCACCGGCATCTCGCCGGCCGGAGGCGGCGACGCCTCGAAGAGGATCGTGGTCCGTGCCACCGCCTCGCGCACGACGCGGTCGAGGCGCTCCGGCTCGTAGAACTCGAAGCCGGCCCGGGCTGCCACGTTGTAGCCGCCCTGCTCGCGCCGGTTGTTCTCTTCCGCCAGGCAGGACACGTAGAGGAGCGTCATGGGCTGCGCGTCCTCGACGATGCGCCCCTGGCTATCGGCGAGCAGCACCGCTCCCGACTCGTCCCGGAAGTGGACGCTCACCTTCTTCACGCGCGGATCGGCGGCGAACACGCGAGCGTTGACGCCGTCGAGGAGGGGGAGCTTCTGCTCGGGTCGGATGTCCTCCCACCGGACCTTGAGCGGGTAGCGCTGGGGGAGGCGGCTCGCCACGTGAAAGCGCTGGGGCGCCGCACGCGACGCCCCGTCGGCGATGGTGGCAGCCGTCTGGGCGCACGCCTTGAGGGCCGCCGGCGAGAGATCCTCGCTGTAGCCGTAGCCGGTCTGATCGCCCTTCACGACGCGCACTCCCACGCCCAGCTCGACGGTGGTGAAGGCGCGGTTCACGGCCCCGTCCTCGAGCGCGAGGTCGTTCGAGACGCGGTGCTGGAAGAAGACGTCGGCGTAGTCGCCACCGCGCGAGAGCGCCGCGCCCAGCGTCTCCGCGATCATGAGCTCGGTCACGCCGAATCGGGCAAAGTAGCCGATGCCGTCCGTGGGGCCACCCGGCCTCGGCTGGCCGGCGGCGCAGCCCGTGAGGAGGTCACCTGCAGCACTGGCAATGAGTGTTCCCGCTGACATCCTCATGAACCTCCGGCGCCCCAATCCGTTCGAAGCCATCCCAGCTCCTCGCCGTGGCGCCGATTCTCCTGTTCAGTAGGGCGGGACTCCGCGTCCCGCCGGATTATCGGCCGCGAGACTCTCCTACGACCGAGGGCTACCTTGTATTCCATACCCCACCAGGGGCGCAGACTTTTTCCTGGCGCTGGCGTGATGAACTCGCCCCATGCCAACCGTCCACATCGGCGACGCCTCCGTCCACTACCAGGAGGCCGGCTCCGGCAACGACGTCGTTCTCCTCCTGCACGCCTTTCCCCTCCACTCCGGGATGTGGGCGCCCCAGCTCTCCGGCCTCGCCGGGCGCTTCAGGGTGATCGCGCCCGACCATCGCGGGCTCGGCCAGAGCCGGCCGGCCCCTGCGGCGACCACGATGGAGCTCGTCGCCGGCGACGCCATCGCGCTCTTGCGCAAGCTCGGCATCCGGCGCGCCGGCGTGGCGGGACTGTCCATGGGCGGCTACGCCGCGTTCGAGCTGTACCGGCGCGCACCCGACCTCTTCCGTGGCCTCGCGCTCTGCGACACCAAGGCCACTCCCGACACGAGCGAGCAGAGGGCCGCGCGCCAGACCTTCGCAGCGAACGCCCTCGAGAAGGGGCTCTCCTGGGTGGCGGACGACTTCGCGCCGAAGCTCCTCCGGCCGGAGGCCGACCCGGCCGTGATGGCGCAGGTGCGAGCGCTCATCGGCGACGGGACACCGGAAGGCGTGGCGGCCGCGCAGCGGGGGATGGGGCTCCGGGCCGACTCGGTGCCGACGCTCGGGAGGATCACCTGTCCCACGGTCGTCATCCAGGGCGACCAGGACCAGATCGTGCCCTTCGGAGAGGCGCAGCGGATGGCCCAGACCATCAAGGGCGCGCGCCTCGTGCGCATTCCGGGCGCCGGCCACCTTCCGAATCTCGAGAATCCGCCTGCCTTCAACGCCGCCCTGTCGAGCTTCTTCGCGGCGCTCCCCTCGGATCTCCCGGTGGCGCCGCCCGAGACCGAGTGAGCCGCTGCAGGCCGCTCAGGCGTCCTCTTCCGGAGCGAGGGCCTCGGCCAGAGCGTCCGCCGCTGCGGTCACGACTCGCTCGACTTGAGCCCGCTGCGGCGCCCCGAAGCCCGGGTCTTCTTCCGCCACCAGGTCGAGGGCCTCTGCGACGTACGTGGCGAGCGCCGGCTGCGAGGCTTCCAGCGGCGGCGGCTCCGACTCGAGCGCGCGCAGATCGCCGAACTCGACCGCCGTGACACGATCGCCGAACGCTGCGTCGAACATGGCCCAGGTCTCGAACACGAGGTCATGAGCCGCGAGCGCTCCTTCGTCCGGCAACGGCACCCCGTCGAGCCAGGCGACGATGCTGGGCTGCGAACCCTCGAAGCGATCGTGCAGCCGGCGTCGCTCGCGCTCGGGGAGCGCGTCGAGGTACTTCCACACGGACTCGATCACCGCGGACCCGAGCTGGGTCCCTCTCGCGGTGCCTCGTGGGGGCAGGTGCGGCCGCACCGCCGCCAGCGGCGGTTCCGCCGGTGGGATGGGCGCGTTCTCTGCCAGGGAGATGCCCGCCTTGAGCCGGTCCCAGAGGGCGAAGAGGTTGCCGTAGAGCCGGCGCGCATCGTCCGGTGAATCGAAACGCGGCTCGTCCGGGAAGATCGCCGGGATGAGGTCGCTCCGCTCCTCGCCGGCGCCTTGCGCCACCCGGAATCGCTCCGCAACCTCCTCCGCGGTGAACGGTGAGCCCGCCCGCGCGAGGAGGGCCGAGAGCGCCTCCGGCCCTTCGTACTCGCGAGGCAGCCCGGCTTCGTTCGCAATGCCACCGCTCTTCGGTCGTCGCACCATGAGAGCCGTTCTTAACGCGACCCGAGGCCCCGTGGTGTTGCATTGTCACGAGCCAGAGATGACCCCTGTCTGGGGGAGCGAGCGCCGGAGGCGGCACCCCTGTCGGGGCCTACTGCTCCTCGAACCACTCGTCCATGTCCGGCTCGGCCCCATCCCCCACCATCGTGGCGTGCCGTTCACTCATCATGCCCCCGGGGCCAGGCTCGCCGCCGCCGTGGTGCATCTCCTCCATCATCATGGCGCCGTGCCCGCCGTGCCCGCCGCGCCCGTGGGAGCCGTGACCGGGGCCACCCGGCCCGCGCCCGAAGATCCGGTGCTCCCGCTCCTGGAAGCGCGCCAGGAAGAGCGCCGCCCTCGCCTTCTTCTCGGGCGAGAGTCCTTGCGTGACCTGCTGGAGCATCTCCGAATTCAAGCTCTGCAGCTGGTTGCGGGCATCCCGCAGGCGCTGCAACGCAGCGTCAACCTGGGGCACGGCTTCCTTGTCGCCGCGCGCGGCGTCGCGCAGGATCCGGACGTTGTCGCGAACTTGCTTGCGCAGCGGAGCGCGCCGCTCGTCGAAGCGGGCCAGGACGTCGCGCGCGCGCATGGCGCCGGCGTCGTCGAGGTCGAGAGCCTCGGTGAGCCCCAGCGTGCGCGCGATGCGCATCCGCTTCTGCATCTGCATCTGCGCGAGGTGCCTGGCGTCGTCGGGACCGGCAGCGGGACCCGCAGCCTGCGCTCCTCTGGCAGGCGGGGTCTGGGGAGCAGCCAGCACCAGACCCGGCAAGAGCGCCATCATCAGGGTGAGCTTCTTCATAGGCGTGCCTCCTTGACACTTCGTTGAACCGGTCACTCCTGTTCCAGCACATCGAACGCGGCCCTTGCCCGGGAACTAGTTAAAGAATAATCCTGGGCGCCGTTCGAACCAGCCAGGAGCGAGCAGGCGGAAGGGCCGTAAACGAAAGGCAAGGACTCGCGCACATGCTCGACCTCAAGGCCGTGGTCTCGGATCCGGAGAGCTTCGAGCGGCGGCTCGGCCGGCGCGGCCCCGACGTCGCCATGCTCCTCAAGCCGGTGAGGGACCTCGCGGGTAGACGGCGGGAGCTCAACGTCGTGCTCGAGGCCCTCAACAAGGAGCAGTCCACGGCCAACGCCAGGGTCGGCCAGCTCATGCGCACCGACCGGGCCGCGGGAGAGCAGGCCCGGTCGGAGGCGCGGCGGCTGGGCGACGAGGTCAAGGCGAAGGAGGAGCTGCTCCAGGCGGTGGAGGCGGAGATCGAGCGCTTGCTCATGCTCGTGCCGAACCCTCCTCAGGAGAGCGTCCCCGACGGGAAAGACTCCGCGGACAACAAGGAGGTCGGCTCCTGGGGCGCACCGCCTCGTTTCGACTTCCAGCCGAAGCCGCACTGGGAGCTGGGCGAGGCGCTCGGCGTCCTCGAGTGGCAGCAGGCGGCGAAGCTCTCGGGCTCCCGGTTCACGGTGTACAAGGGCGCCGCGGCGCGGCTCGAGCGCGCTCTGGCGAGCTTCTTCCTCGACGTGCACACCTCGCGCGGCTACACCGAGATCCTCCCGCCCTACCTCGTCACGCGCGAGACGATGACCGGGACCGGCCAGCTCCCGAAGTTCGAGGAGGATGCCTTCAGGACCACGGGAGAGAACGCCCTCTACCTCATCCCCACCGCCGAGGTCCCGGTCACGAACCTCCACCGGGACGAGATCCTGGACCCCGAGTTCCTCCCCATATCGTACTGTGCGTGGACACCCTGCTTCCGCGCCGAGGCTGGCGCCGCCGGCAAGGACACGCGCGGCCTCATCCGCCAGCACCAGTTCCACAAGGTGGAGCTCGTCAAGATGCTCGACGACGCCTGTGAGGTCCTGCGCCGGCTCGGCCTCCATCACCGCGTCCTGCTCCTCTGCGCCGGAGACATGGGCTTCGCGTCGGCGAAGACCTACGACATCGAGGTGTGGTGCCCGGGGCAGGACGCCTTCCGGGAGATCAGCTCCGTGTCGAACTGCGAGGACTTCCAGGCGCGGCGCATGCGGCTGCGTTACCGAGACGAGAAGGGGAAGCCCCGCCTCGCCCACACCCTCAACGGCTCCGGGGTCGCCATCGGCCGGACCGTGGTCGCCATCTTCGAGCAGTACCAGCAGGCGGACGGATCGGTGCTGGTACCCGAGGCGCTCCGCCCGTACATGGGGGGGATGGAGCGGATCGTGAAGGGCCAGTTCCCGCGAGGGGTGGAGAGGTAGCTTGATCGGCGAGCCGCCCTGCCGTATATGGGCGGGTCTTGAAGCTCGCGCAGGGGCCGAGGATTCGACGGATTCGGGAGGAGTGGCCGAGCGGCTTAAGGCGGCGGTCTTGAAAACCGCAGAGGGTTCACGCCCTCCGAAGGTTCGAATCCTTCCTCCTCCGCCATGAGGAAGCGAAAGAGGTTCTGGAAAGGTGGCCGAGAGGCCGAAGGCGCTGGTTTGCTAAACCAGTATACGGGGACAACCTGTATCGTGGGTTCGAATCCCACCCTTTCCGCCATTTACTAGAGGCGGCGCGTTGGCTCGCAGCGTGTTCGATGCGGGTGCACCTGGTCGACGGTACGTTCGAGCTGTTCCGCGCCCACTTCTCGAAGCGGCCCGGTCACATCGCGCCCGACGGGCGCGAGGCCAAGGCCACCGTCGGCCTCGCAGCGTCGCTCCTCGCGTTGCTGCACGACCCGCGCGAGGCGGTCACCCACCTCGCGGTGGCGTTCGACAATCCCATTCGCTCCTTCCGGAACGACCTCTGGCCCGGTTACAAGACCGACGAGGGCGTGCCGGCCGAGCTGCGCGAGCAGTTCGACGCCGCCGAGGACGCGGCGCGGGCGCTGGGCTTGACCGTGTGGTCCATGCGCGAGTTCGAGGCAGACGACGCCCTCGCCGCCGGAGCCCTGCGCTTCCGCGACGCGGTCGAACAGGTGCGCATCCTCACACCCGACAAGGACCTGGGGCAGTGCCTGTGCGGGCGGCGCGTCGTGCAGGTCGACCGTATGCGCGGCCGCGAGATCGACGAGGCCGCCCTCCTCGCCCGCCGCGGCATCCTGCCCGAGAGCGTCCCCGACTTCCTCGCGCTGGTCGGCGACGACGCGGACGGTATCCCCGGGCTGCGGGGGTTCGGGGAGAAGACCGCCTCGGCGCTGCTCGCGCGCCACGTCCACCTCGAGGGGATCCCCGCCGACCCGGCGCTGTGGCCCGCGGGCATCCGGCAGGCCGCCCAGCTAGCCGGGGTGCTCGAGTCGGCGCGCGAGGCGGCCCTGCTCTACCGGCGCCTGGCCACCCTCGTCACCGACGTCCCGTTGCCTGGCTCGGACGCCTCGCTGCCCGCTTCGCTCGAGGACCTTCGCTGGCGCGGCGTCCCGCGCGAGCGCTTCGAGGCGTGGTGCGCAGCGCTCGGCGCCGAGGAGTTGCTCGAGAGGCTCGCGGCGAGACCAGCCCGGTGGGCGGCCGATCACCGATAGTCCTGGACGGCCCAGACCTCTCCGCTCGACGTATGGTGAAAGCCGCAGGCGACCATCGTGTACGAAGGGTGCGTCATGTTGTCGTAGTGGCTGCCGCCCGGCCCCTCGCTCCACATCCTGTCCAGGCACCCGGGCACGATCCCGTCCGGCCCAGTCATGGAGCGCCAGGAAGTGCCGGGGCACTCGTTCTGCGCTGGCTCGTCGCACCGATGGAACGCGCTGTGGGCCTGGCGGGTCTCGCTGTCGCTCTCGGCCTGCGAGTCCGCGCACGACTCGTCGTCCTTCCAGCGGCTGAGCGGCCCCAGCCCGACCGAGGCGCGCAGCGAGTTGATGTGCTTCACGCAGGCTTCGGACAGGGCGTCGTAAGGTCGGCCGCCACCGCATGCCGCCAGCATAAGAAACGACGCCGCGAATCGAGCTGCCGCCCTGCTGGCCATGGGCGCTCCTCCGTCGATCGCCAAGTTCCACCGAATGTAGCAGGGCGGAGAATGGCGCCAAGGCCACCGCTGTGCGCGACGGTGCGAGAGGGTAGTGTAGGCTCGCAGTTGATCGCCGGACGGCATGGAACGGGCGGTGACTTCAGGGCGCTACCCGCGCCTCATGGACTTCGTCAACGGCTGATTCCACCAGGACGTCGAATCGAGGGGGAGAGGGTCGACGACATCGTCCGTTCATTTTCCTGGCGGCCGCTCTGCTGGAGCAGCGACGCGCGCGCGCGGACGTATCCTTGTTCTTGGCCGAGTGCTCCGACGATCTTGACGTTTCGTTCACACGGGTCTTCCACCCAGACGTGATCCCGTCTCGGGCTCGACCAGAGCATTGCCGGCTCGGGTCGATCCAGACGCTCCCCCCATGACCTCAGCGCACGACGAAACGTCCGCGGGCGCGGCACGATTCGTATTTGTCTCGTCGGTGCGTGCCTGGTACTCTGGGCGAAATCGCACGCGAGGAGGCGCAAGACAATGCGAGGACGGACCAGATCTCTGCGCAAGACCGGTCTGCGCTCTCGGGTACGCAGCCGTGTGGCGCCGGCCAACTGGTCGGCTCCGCGCTCGGGTCGGCGCGTGCGCCTCGAGCCCGAGGAGAGTGGCGACCTGCTCACCGTGTCGGCGCCGGACGGAAAGGTAGAGCTCGTCATCCGGCTGACCGACGAGGGGCCCACCGTCCAGCTCCAGGCCGCCGCACTGGAGCTCTTCGCCCCGCGCGACATCACCCTGGAGTGCGGTGGCCGGTTCCGCGTCCGGGCACGCGAGGGGATCGCCATCGAGACCGCCGGCCCCATGCAGCAGCGGGTGGCGGGGGCGCTCGAGGTCGAGGTGGGCGGGCGTTCTCAGCTCCAGGCGCGCGCAGTCTCGGTGGAGGCGACGCTCGGCAACGTCGACGTGCGCGCGAACGACGACGTGGCCCTCGAGGGCGAGCGCATCCTGCTGAACCGCTGACGCCGATGCGCCTCGCGAACGAAACCCCGTTTTCCGCCG
>Ga0299915_10003091_pt1 | contig 12078 bp, 13 predicted proteins | sample RVTome_13_FD_200263 | JGI IMG/M metagenome (GOLD analysis project Ga0299915, IMG submission 200263) | Soil microbial communities from uranium-contaminated site in the Upper Colorado River Basin, Wyoming, United States - RVT92D227 (version 2) ...
CAGCAATGCTGACATAGTCAATCTGGGCCAGGGGTTCTTTCTGGATAAGTGCCGTCATTTGCCGGCGGATGTTTTCAGCGTCCTTTTCCCCACCCCCTCTTAGTTGCCGGGCCAACGTAAGAGCCTTGAACAATATCGTGCCTGCCTGGCGCTCTTTGGGGCTAAGGTACATATTGCGACTACTCATGGCCAGACCATCGCTCTCCCTGACCGTGGGCACAACTACAACTTCCAGGTTCATATTAAGGTCAGCCGCCATTCTTTTGATGACCACTACCTGCTGGGCATCTTTCTGCCCGAAGTAGGCCCTGGTTGGCTGGACAATATTGAATAGCTTGGCCACAACGGTGGCTACTCCCCTGAAATGCCCCGGACGAGATGCTCCCTCTAGTCGCTCGGTTACCTTCTCTACATCCACCCAACTGCTGAATTCGGAGGGGTACATCTCATCGTCAGGCGGGACAAAGACGACATCCGTTCCCTCTTTCCGCAACAGCTCGATGTCCCGATCCAGGTCTCGGGGGTAAGCGCCCAAATCCTCTCTGGGGCCGAATTGAGTGGGGTTAACATAAATACTAACAACGACGGCGGAATTCTCTATCTTGGCCTGCTTGACTAAAGACAGATGGCCTTCGTGAAGATAGCCCATAGTGGGAACGAAGCCCACTGTGCCCTTAAGCTTCTGCCTGGAAGCCCTTATCTCGAGGACGGTCTTTACTACGTGCATGTCAGCCATAGCCCGGTCTTCACAATAGTCTCCTCCTTAGGATAAGGGGGATAAAGGGGGTCATCTCCATGGGCATCATCTTGTTGCCTGCCTCATAACTCCCCTAACCCCTCTTATCTTAAGAGGGCAATTCAAGCAGCCGTCTCCTAGAGAAGCTTCACCGTCACGCTTGCTGTCAGCTTTCGGCCTTCAGCTGTTTGACGAGGCTTTCATCCATGGTATAGCTTTGCTCCGCAGTGGGGAAACTACGAGATTTGACCTCCGATACATAACTGGAGACTGCAGCCTTAATCTCTCCGGCCAACCTGGCATACTGCTTGGCATGCTTGGGCACAAATTCAGTATAAAGGCCGAGAAGATCGCTAATCACCTGGACTTGGCCGTCACAATCAGGTCCCGCCCCGATACCAATCGTCGGGATAGCCAGCTTCTGAGTAATCAACTTGGAGAGAGGTGCCGGAGTGCATTCCAGAACGATAGCAAAAGCCCCAGCCTCCTCCAGAATACGGGCCTCGTTGAGCAGCTTCCTAGCCTCTTCGAGTCCTTTACCGCGCACCTTAAACCCTCCCAATTGATGTATAGATTGAGGTGTAAGCCCAATATGCCCCATGACTGGAATGCCACAGCCAACAAGGCGTCTAACTGTGTCCGCAACAACCTCGCCACCCTCCAGTTTCACCGCTTGCGCCCCGCCTTCTTGAATAAATCTGGCAGCATTATGCAAAGCGTCGGAGATGCTGATATGATAGGTCATGAACGGCATATCACCTATCACTAAGGCCTTCCTAGCTCCTCTCACTACAGCTTTAGTATGATGAATCATCTCCTCCATAGTCACCGGGATGGTTGACTCATAGCCCAACATCACCATCCCCAAGCTATCCCCGACCAATATCAAAGGCACACCAGCTTCATCAACCATCTTGGCGGTCACGTAGTCATAAGCGGTAAGCATGGGTATGTTCTCTTTCTTTTGCTTCATTTCTTTTATCTCGGTGATAGTGACTCTCATGGCCTCACCTCCTAAAATAGTAGTCAGTGGTCAGAAGTCAGTAGTCAGAATTCAGCAATCAAAGGTCAGCTCTACTGGCTACTGAATCCTGAATTCTTTCCCATTGAGGAACCACAAGCAAAGGATCAATGATTCTGTTTTGGCTATCCACACGAACTATGCTGGGGGTCATATTGACTGCCTCATCGTCGGGAACCTGGCAATACGAGAGGATGATAACTATATCCCCCTTGGCCACCAGCCTGGCGGCAGCACCGTTGACACCAATAGTCCCCGAATTTGCCTCACCTTCGATGGCGTAAGTGCTGAACCTGGCCCCATTGTTGACATTTAACACTTCCACCCTTTCGAAGGGCAAGATGTCGCTGGCCTCCATGAGAGACCGATCAATAGTGATACTGCCTTCGTAATCTAAATCGACTTGACTGATCCGGGCCCGGTGGATTTTACTTTTCAGCATAGTTCTCATTTTGTACCTCCCTAGGTGTAAAGCTTCTTTGCCTAATTCCCTTTCAAAGAAAGTAAGGTTTTCATTTCTTCTGCCTTCGGTTCATTGACCTTGCCTTTAGCCAAAGCAATAGGAATAGTCTGAAGCCCTAGCTCCTTATAGGTAATGAGCAAAGAAGGGCTGCGTGACTCAAGAGCGTTTAGGTGCCTCTTTATAGTGCCTAAATCCCCCCGAGCCACGGGACCGGTGAGGCAGTCAGGTAAGCCAATATTATCGATGTTATTCAGTGTCCCTCTGAGCAAGGGCAGCAAAGCCCTGGTCGCCTCCTTCGATGAGACCCCGAAGTCTCGCCACAAGTCCAGAGCCAACTTAACCAGGGTCACCAAATAATTACAGGCGAAAACGGCGCCTGCGTGATACAGCACCTTGTCCCCCGGCTTGAGTTCCACCCAGTGGCCATTCAGGAGGTGAGTTAACTCTTTCAGCGTTGATAATAGCGGCTCCTCGGCCTCCAAGGCGAATGTAGAGCCAGGCAAGTTTTCTATAGCCTGATCAACATCGGCAAAAGTCTGCAAAGGGTGAAAAGAGCCGACAGCCGCCCCGAGTTGTCTTGCCGGTTCCAGAATATCTACGGAATGAGCACCGCTGCAATGCAGGACGCTCTGTCCCTTATGCCAGTGAACTTCGCTGCACACCTGAGCTATAACATCATCAGGAGTGGTGAAGAAGACCATTTCAGCAGCATCTACCAGTTCCTGAGCTGTATGGTAAGCCTGGCAATTGGGCACCCGCCTGGCCAGTTTTCGTGCTGAGGACAGAGTTCGGCTGGATACGCCCACCACCGGCCATCCTTTTTGAGAAAGCCTTACTGCTAGAGCAGTGCCTGTCGTTCCGGCGCCAATGAAGCCTGTCTTCAACATTTGCTTACGTCCTTAGCTGCTGGCACGCCAGCCAGAGTCTTCGCCTTTTGAATTGCTCTCACTATGGCTTCGGCAACAACCTCAGCTGCCGCTGCACCCAGAGCACTAAGATCAGCCTGCTTCTCTCCTAGAGAAAGTGTGAATAAAGCATCGCCATCATACATGGTGTGGCACGGGTCAATGGTGCGAGCAATACCAACCTGCGCCACGCGAGCCAATTTGTTTGCCTCCGTTTTACTAATCTTGGCATCGGTAGCCACTACACCGATTACAGTATTAAAAGGCGGAACCACTTCCTTAAACCCACCTTTCCATAGCTGAGATGTAGACAAGAATCCACGCCCGTCGAGCTTGCGAGGTCCAGCCAGAATCTTCCTTGTTCCTGGTTCCATCACATCTCCAACGGCATTTACAACCGCTAAGGCAGCTACCACAACATCTCCAGCTATTCTCTGACTGGCAGTTCCCAAACCACTTTTGACTGCTCTTTCCACGCCGAGGATTTTGCCCACTGTCGCCCCGGTGCCAGCGCCAACACACCCCTCTGTCACTTTGCCATCGGTAGCGGCCAGGCAGGCTTGGTAACCCTCATTGGCTCCGGGCCTGATTCCAGAATCACCTATATTGAGGTCGAAAATAATGGCGGCTGGCACGATAGGTACCCTCCCGGCGCTGGTCTCATAACCAAATCCTCGCTCCTCTAAGTACTTCATAACCCCGGCAGCAGCATCCAGACCAAAGGCACTGCCCCCGCTAAGAACGATAGCTTGAACCTTTTCCACCAGGTTTCCCGGCCGGAGCAGGTCCGTTTCCCTGGTCCCCGGCGATGAGCCACTAACATCCACGCCAGCAACAGCTCCTCCCTCACAAAGTACTACCGTGCAACCGGTCACTGCCTTCTTGTCGGTATAATGGCCGACCTTAATTCCTGAAACGTCCGTTATAGCGTTATACATAACCATAAACTAAAAAACCCTCTCGGCATAACCGAGAGGGTTTTTCAAACAACTCCTGTTGTCCGTCTCGGTCACCGCCGATCCAAGCGGACTTTTAACTATCCAATTCGCTAGCTCACTGCCTCAAAGGTCAGTGGCTATCTTGTAGCGTAGCAAATCCCTACTATTCTGTCAATAGTCCGTACTCGCTGATAGATTGGTGATACTGCTTTCTCGTCGTTGCTATGTAGTGCAACCAGAATCGGCAGCTTGGTCGATCTTGATGACTTCGTTCAGTGCCGATATAGCAGCCTCTATTTGGCTATCGTCAGGTTCTCTGGTACTTATAGATTGCAGCAGCAGCCCCGGAGCCAGGAGAATTCGGACTAGCGGGTTGTTGATGTGACCTGCCCCAAATTTCATAATTTCATAGCTAATGGCAGCGATAACCGGGATCAGGGCTATGCGAGACAGTATGCGTATCCACAAACCTGGCTGACCAACGAGGGCGAAGACGAAAATAGCTACGATCAGAACAATAAACAGGAAGGCGGTGCCGCAGCGAGCATGGGCAGTAGAATAATTCCTAACGGACTCCACATCCAGAGGGACGCCTGCTTCATAGGCATTTACTACTTTATGCTCGGCGCCGTGGTATGCAAAGACCCTCTTAATATCAGGTATTAGACTCATAACCTTGAGGTAAGCGACGAAAATGCCAATACGGATCAGTCCCTCAAAGACATTGCGCAATAAGTTAGAATCGATATAGGGGTCTATGAGGTAGCGGGTAGCCAAGAGAGGGACCATGAAGAAAAGGGCTACACCCAAAGCAAGGCTCACAGCTACGGTCCCCCATAGGACCACCGCAGGTATCTTCTCTCCCGCCTCCTCGGCTGCGGCAACTTGAGCAGAGTGAAGTAATGACTGCGTGCCCAGAACCAGGGTTTCAATGAGAGCGATTATTCCTCTTGTCAGAGGCATTTTTCTGAGGCGGCCCTTGTAGATGCTAGCCAGGGGCTGCTTCACCACGTTTAATTGCCCATCGGGCTGACGCACAGATATAGCCACACCCTCCTTCCCTCGTATCATCACCCCTTCAATGACTGCCTGGCCACCGTAATGAAAAGACTCTGCCATTAATGCCTTAATCTCCCTAGTTGTCTAGAGCGAAGACCGTAGTTCTCCAGCATGAAAAATCCCTGACAGTATTATGATAGAAACAGCTGAAAATATAAAGTATATCTCTAAAAGTAGCCGCACTGAATGGCTTTCCGGTTTTCCAGGGTAATCTTGGAGGCAAAGGACTTTGGTGGCAAAACAGATGCTGTCACAACAGGGAATAGAAAACCAACTGTATTCTACTTTACCCTGTATCGCTTCTTAAAGCGTTCCACCCTCCCTAGGGAGTCAACTATCCTTTGTTCACCGGTATAAAAGGGGTGGCATTTACCACATATCTCTACCCTGATTTCTGGCTTAGTTGAACCAATGGTAAAAGTATTACCACAAAGGCAGCTCACCTTAGCTTGGTCATAATACTTAGGATGGATTTTAGCTTTCATTTGTGAACGCCCACCTTCTTCTTGTATCTGGTTGCCGGCTCATATTCAACATAGCCATCTATTAACGCAAACAGGGTATAATCTTTGCCCAGTCCAACATTGTCTCCCGGCAGAATACGAGTCCCGCGTTGCCGAACCAAGATAGCTCCAGCGCGAACCTGTTCTCCTCCGTACTTCTTTACTCCCAGGCGCTTAGATACACTATCCCGTCCATAAACCGAGCTGCCACCGCCCTTCTTATGTGCCATGCCAATTCTCCTTAACCCTTAATAATTTCATTTACTAAAATTCTAGTATAGGTCTGGCGATGTCCCGTCTTCCTGCGGTAGCGGACCTTAGACTTATATTTAAATACAATGATCTTCTCTCCCTTGGCCTCCCCCAGAGAAGTAGCTACAACCTTAGCCCCCTTGATAATCGGATTTCCTACAAGGGTATCACCATCCCCCCCAATAAACAACACTCTGTCGAGCTCGGCTGTGTCGCCTTCAGGGACACCTAAACGCTCGACTTCTATTGTTTGCTTCGGGGCTACCTTATACTGCTTGCCGCCTATTTCAACAACAGCGTAAATCTTCGCACCCTCCATACAGAAAAGGCGATTCTAACACCCCAAAATGCCCGGTGTCAAGCTGACAAAGAGGGCCATTGAGGCCTCCAGGGACAACCAGACACCGCAAGTGTATAAACGAAGGCCGGATTGTATATCGCCCTCAACATCATGCCAGAAGCGAAAGACTGAAAGGGAGCCTGATACTCACCTGCGCAGGGCCTCTCTGCCAATGACCTCATGCCCAACATACCACCTCTGTATCACCTCAACCACCTCATGGGGACGATCCAGGACTCTTAACAGGTCGAAATCTTTCTTAGAGACATACTTCCTGGATAAGACAGCGCTCCGCAGCCAATCCAGAAATCCTTTCCAGAATTCGCCGTCGAACAGTATTACCGGAAAAGGTTTTATTTTGTGTGTCTGCATCAGGGTTAGTATCTCAGTCAGCTCGTCAAGCGTGCCCAGACCACCCGGCATTATGACAAAAGCCACGGCATATTTGACCAGCATGACTTTACGAGTGAAGAAGTGGTTGAACGTTATCGACTTTGTGGCGTAGGCATTACAGACCTGTTCTTCAGGAAGGGAGATATTCAGCCCAACCGATGCGACGCCAGCCCTTCGGGCGCCTTTGTTGGCAGCCTCCATTACACCCGGCCCCCCACCACTTACAATTGAGAAGCCCGACTGTCCCAGCCGATAGGCTATTTCTTCCGTCTCCGTATATAGCTTGTCATCCGCTCTCAGTCTAGATGAACCATATATGGTCACTGCCGGCTCAATACCGGAGAGATTATCAAAGCCCTCTACAAATTCGCCTATTATGCGAAACATCCGCCAGGATTCTTCCTTGGCCAGTTCATTTATTTCATATTCGTACGACATATCACCTCCCCTGAAAGCACGCATGGCACCCAGGTGCCACCGGTAGGCCCGCTGGTGCAGCCTTGAGATTGCATTCTATCATCGTTCTCTTTCTGCGGGCAAACCGCGAGTACGTGGCACAGGCGAGAAAGCAGCTCAACCATGACACAGTGTGACATAGTCTGCTCACCATTGCCTGCCGGGTTGCTGTTGGCGGCCGGCAGTTTGATGTAGAATACTGGTTGTTGCTGACTTGATTTCTGTTACTGGCAAAGTATAGAATTCGGGGTTTGGAAATGAAACTTGCCGTTAGTGGTAAAGGAGGGGTGGGCAAAACAATGTTAGCCTCCCTCCTTTCTAGTGTACTTGCCCAGTCTGGTTATTCTGTTCTGGCCATAGATGCCGACCCCAATGCTACTCTGGCAATTGCCCTTGGCTTTCCTCACCCTCAGAGGATAACCCCTATATCCGAGATGGCAGACCTGATTGAAGAAAGGACAGGGGCGCGTCCTGGTCAGGCAGGATCTTACTTCAAATTAAATCCCAGGGTTGATGATATACCGGAGAAGTATTGGGTACAGCATAATGGAATCAAACTAATGGTGATGGGGCGGTTGAAGAGGGGTGGCAGTGGTTGCTACTGCCCCGAAAATGCCTTGCTGGAGGCTTTAGTTGCCCACATACTCTTGCGGAGGGATGAAGTAGTTATAATGGATATGGAGGCCGGTGTCGAGCACCTGGGGCGGGCGACAGCCAGGGCCGTGGACAGGATGATTATTGTAGTGGAGCCAGGTAAAGGAAGTATTGACACAGCCTACAGGATAAGAGAACTGGCAAAGGACATAGGTTTGAAAAACATCGCAGTGGTAGCTAATAAAATTCGGAGTGAACAGGACAGGGCTTTTCTTATTTCAGCCATGCCGGATTTTGAATTTCTGGGTTTTATTCCCTACGACCAGAGCATAATAGAGGCTGGTCTGGGCAATTTCCCTCTCACCAATGCCAGCCCAGAGGTCATAAGCCGAGTGCAGGATATTGCGGCACGCCTTGGTGCCGCTGAACGAGGGCCTATCGGTAAACCGGTAGGTCAAAGAAATTAAGAAGGGAGGTTTACATGACAGCAAAGGTAATTTCGGGAAACGAAGTAGCCAAAGAGATCAGAGCGGAGTTGAAAGAGCGAGTGGCAAAGCTCAAAGAACGGGGTATAACGCCGGGCCTCGTCATGATCCGCGTAGGAGAGGACCCGGCGTCTGTCTCTTATGTCTCGGGAAAGGAAAAGGCAGCCGAGGAGATAGGCGTGTGGACCCAGACTATCGTCCTGCCTGAGAACGCATCAGAGAAGGAACTCCTTTCCAAAGTGGAGGGAATGAATAAAGCAGAGCACGTTGATGGGATACTGGTTCAATTGCCATTGCCTAAACACATCAATGCGGACAAAGTGCTAACCCTTATCGACCCGGCCAAAGACGTGGATGGCTTCCACCCCATCAACGTGGGCAAGATGCTCATCGGAGACCCGTATTTCATGCCCTGCACACCCCATGGCGCAGTGGAGTTAATGATCCGAAGTGGCAATCCCCCTGAAGGCAAGCACGTGGTCATATGTGGTCGAAGCAACATAGTAGGTAAGCCTCTCATGGCCATGCTGGTACAGAAAAACAAGCGTGCCAATGCCACCGTGACCGTCGTCCACACAGGGACCAAGAACATGGCTGAAATCACCAGACAGGCGGATATCCTGGTTGCCGCAATGGGCTCGCCGGAAGTTATCAAGGCGGACATGGTGAAACAGGGAGCCGTTGTTATCGATGTAGGAGTAAACCGGGTGGGCTGGAAACAAAGCAAGACGGACCCCAGCAAGCAGGTCCCCGACCTCAGGGGAGATGTGGACTTCGAGGCAGTCAAAGAAAAGGCCAGCGCTATTACCCCGGTGCCTGGAGGGGTTGGCCCTATGACTATTACCATGCTTATGGTCAACACCGTAGTAGCGGCTGAGCGCAGGGCTGAGCGTAAGAAGAAATAAAATATAAGATAAATAAGAGGAATTCAAAGGAGGTTATCATGCCATACGACGCAACAAAGATGAAGGACTGGGAGATTGCCGAGGCGGCGGAACAGAAGATGCCCACCCCCGACGAGTGGCAAAAGAGGCTCGGCCTGCAGAAGGACGAGGTCATTCCCTATGCGAGAATAAGCAAGCTGGATTTCCTGAAAATCATCGATCGTCTCAAGAAGAAGCCGGATGGCAAGTACATTGAAGTGACTGCCATCACCCCCACCCCGCTGGGCGAAGGCAAAACGACTACCCTGATGGGCCTGGTGGAGGGTCTGGGCAAGCGAGGTAAGAATGTGATGGGCTGCATCCGCCAGCCCTCGGGCGGTCCCACCATGAACATTAAAGGAACCGCTGCCGGGGGCGGGAACGCCCTGCTTATCCCCATGACCGAATTTTCCATGGGACTTACCGGCGACATCAATGATGTTATGAATGCGCATAATCTGGCCATGGTAGCGCTTACTGCCAGAATGCAGCATGAGCGCAATTACGATGACGCCGAATTAGCCAAACGTAACCTGCGTCGGCTGGACGTGGACCCGACCAGGGTAGAAATGGGCTGGATTATGGACTTCTGTGCCCAGAGCCTGAGGAACATCATTATTGGCCTCGGTGGCAAGATGGATGGCTTTCTGATGCAGTCCAAGTTCGGTATTGCAGTAGGCTCTGAGATCATGGCTATGCTCTCCATAGTCAATGACTTAGCAGACCTGCGTAAGAGGATGGACGAGATCACCGTCGCCTACGACAAAAAGGGCAACCCGGTTACCACCCGTGACCTTGAAGTCGGTGGTGCTATGACCGCCTTTATGCGCAATGCTATTAACCCCACTTTATGCAGCACCGTGGAGTATCAGCCCTGCCTGGTACACGCCGGTCCCTTCGCCAATATCGCTGTCGGCCAGAACTCCATTATCGCCGACCGCATTGCCCTCAAGATGGCAGACTACGTTGTCACTGAAAGCGGCTTTGCTGCTGACATTGGCTTTGAGAAGTTCTGGAATGTGAAGTGCCGCTACAGTGGCCTCAAGCCACACGTTTCGATACTCACCTCCACCATCAGGGCGTTGAAGATGCATGGCGGCGGTCCCAAGGTTGTGGCTGGACTGCCATTGCCTGATGCTTACACCAAAGAGGACCTGAAGAGTCTCGAGAAAGGCCTACCCAATCTGCTACACCATATCAATACCATTAAAACAGCAGGCATTAATCCTGTGGTGTGCATCAACTCCTTCCATACTGATACTAAGGCTGAGATTGCCATGGTTCGCAAGGCAGCCGAGGGTGCCGGGGCACGCTGTGCTTTCTCGTCTCACTGGGCAAATGGTGGTGATGGTGCCCTAGAGCTAGCCGATACAGTTACGGAAGCCTGCAACGAGAAGAACGATTTCAAATTTCTCTACCCTATGGAAATGAAGCTGCGAGAGCGGGTAGACAAGATTGCCAAGGTGGTCTATGGAGCCGATGGCGCGTCCTGGACTCCCGAGGCTGAGGCTAAGGCCAAGACGTTCGAGGGAGACCCTAAATATAATGAGTACGCCACCATGATGGTCAAGACCCACCTGAGCCTGACTCACGACCCAGCAATCAAGGGCGTCCCCAAAGGATGGACTCTGCCCATTCGCGATGTGTTGATTTATTCGGGGGCGAAGTTCCTCTGCCCCTGCGCTGGAACAATCAGCCTTATGCCGGGCACTAGCTCCGATCCCGCATTCAGAAGGATAGATGTTGATACCAAAACCGGCAAGGTACAGGGGCTCTTCTAAAGCATGATATACCGGGCCGGCAAGATGATTTCCGCTGCCCTAAGATATTCTCTGTCTTAAGGAGAGAATAAGGGAGAGGGTACTGGCAAAACTTAGGAGCGTCTCTCTGACGATTGACGGCAAGAAAATAAGAGCTGCCCCGGGGGAAAAGGTCCTGTGGGCAGCTCTGGATAATGGCATCTACATCCCCAACCTTTGCGCTATTCGGGAAAGAAGCGAGCCTTTTGCCGCCTGCCGTCTCTGTTTTGTGGAGATAGAAGGTAAAGATAGTCCAGTTACAGCCTGCACTACACCGGTAGCAGAGGGGATGGTGGTTAGTACCAGAGGGGCAAAGGCATTGAAGCTAGCCCGCACTGCTCTGGAACTGCTCCTGGCCAGTCATCCTGTGGACTGCGCCAATTGCCTCAAAAATGGCTCCTGTGAACTTCAGAAGATAGCCAAGCATCTCGGGGTAAAGCTCAACACAAAAAGGTTCAGGAAAATCTTGCCCGAGCTGCCCATAGACTCCAGCAGTCCGTTATTCATCTACGACCCAAATAAATGTGTGCTCTGCGGCAGATGCGTCTGGGTATGCCAGGAGAAACTGGGCAAAGGCAGCATAGGTTTTGCCTACCGGGGCTTTCGGAGAATGGTCACCACTTTTGGGGATGAGCCCATGGGTAAGTCACGTTGCCAGGACTGTAGCGAGTGTGTGGCCGTTTGCCCTGTGGGTGCTCTGATCTTCAAAGCCCAGTAGCCATACTTAGACTCGGTAAAGACAAGAGGGCTTAATCCAGCCATTCCTTATTGTGCTGCAGACTCGTCCTAACCAGCTCTAAGAGGTAGTCTCGACAACCGCTGTTGAAGCCTCAGCTATGGCTTTTCTTGACCCAAGGGCGAACTGAATTACAGTAGCATTCACCTCCTTCGTCAAAGAGCACCCCATTTTGGGATAGTCTGACACGTGCTATACTATTGGCCAAGATTCCGGGACAACCAAGCTATCACTCTGCTGGTTACTCCAGGATCATAAGCCCCGCTTACTGAAGTGAAAAGGAGGAAGCAATGCTAGAGGTATTCTTAACGGAGGAACGCAGAAAGTTCAGACAAGAGGTCCAGGACTTGGTCAAAAGCATACCACGGCAGCTCATACTGGACATGGACGCCGACAAAATCAAGTTCCCCGACGAATTTGTCAGGGAAGCCGGCAGGAGAAACCTGCTAGGCATCAGGTTCCCCAAGAAATATGG
>Ga0299915_10003092_pt1 | contig 12078 bp, 7 predicted proteins | sample RVTome_13_FD_200263 | JGI IMG/M metagenome (GOLD analysis project Ga0299915, IMG submission 200263) | Soil microbial communities from uranium-contaminated site in the Upper Colorado River Basin, Wyoming, United States - RVT92D227 (version 2) ...
TAACTTGCTCACAAAGCCATCGGTTTCCAGAGGTCTGACCGTATGCGTATTCAACCTCAGCCACCCAAGCTCAGATTCCACAAGGCCTTCGCCCAATTCCTTTCGCCACTGGTTAGCTGAAATCATGCCACACCACCGCAGCAAGTCCAGCCAAAATCCCACCTCAGTCTGCTGTAACGCGTATACCCTCACTCGACCGGTCCCCCCTATTTCCCATGGATTATTAACGTCCCAAAGGTTGGGGGCAATCTGGTTGTTCAGTTCCGGAACAGCCAGTAGCGTTCCTTCGACGCTGCTCAGGATGGTGAGCTTGTCGAACCATTATCGCTTTATCCGCTGCCAGCACAACGGCTCTGGGAGATTCTCCGAGCCGTTTTATTGTCTGCTGTCAGCCCTAATGCGATAAACGCTTGCTTACCCGATAGTGTTCTCCCCGCAAGTCTTGCGACGGTACCAATAAATTGCTTGACTGTGTCAGGGAGACACAGTATTTGTAGCGGCAACGGAATACAATACAGACAAAAAGGATTTTGTGGTATTAGGAATGGAACAGGCGAACGAGCGAAGGGCAGAGCAAAGGCTGCGTTATCGTTGGCCGGTTCGGTTTGCCGGGGATGCGCAACAGACGCCTGCGCCGGGTCAGATAATCGATATTTCAAGCGGGGGTATGGGGCTGCTTTGCCGGGCCGACGAGAGCTGCCCGCAGTTGGGCCAGCCGATACGTGCGAGCTTTGGCGTGCCGCACTTCGATTCGGGGGAGTCTTTTGACACTGTGCTGTTCAATCGGATGGGGCGGGTCTGCCGGGTGGCGGACGTTGACAGATCGATTCGTTTCATTGCGCTGCAGTTTGGCGAGCCGTTGTTTTTCAAGCCAGGAGAACAGGATATCAGTGAAACCGAGATCCGGGAAAGACTCAAGGCCAAGGCCAAGTCGATAGTTGAGTCCAGAGCGAAGGCGGATGCCGAAGCGAAGGCCAGAAGATATGCAGAGGCGGAGGCCCAGGCGGAGAAGGAAGCGAGAGCGGAGGCGGAAAAACTGGCGAGAGGCTATAGTGAAGCGTTGGCCAAGGCGGAAGAACAGGCGAAGTTGTACGCACAGGGTAAGGCGCAGGCGGAAGAGAGGCTGCGACTTGAGATTGAAGCGAGACGGCGTGCTGAGGCCGCGGCGCGAGTTCAGGCTGAGGCGGTGGAAGAAGCTGAGAAGACGATCAGGGCGGAGGCGGAAGAGCAAATCAGGGTTTACAGAGAGGCGGTCGATGTAGCGGAAGAACAGGCGCAGGTTGAGACTGAAGCGCGGGCCAAAGCCGAGGCTAAGGCCTGGGGCGAGGCGGAGGCCAGGGCGCGGGCGGAAGACGCGCTTAGGTTGGAGGTCGAGACCAGAGAAAGGGTCGAGCGAGAGGCGAAGGCCGAGTTGGAAGCGAAGGCGAGGGCTTGCGCCGAGGCTGAGGAGAAGCTGCAGGCGGAGGTTCAGGCAAGGCTGGAGGTGGAACAGTGTGCAAAGAGGCAAATCGAGCAGAGCGCAAAGGCGCAGGGCGAAGCGAGATTGGAGGCTGAAAGACAGATAAAGGCGGATGCCGAAGAGCAGGTTGCATTCTACAAAGAAGCGCTGGGCATAGCTGAGGCGGAAGTGGAGGTCGAGGCCGAAGCACGGGCGAGAGCTGAGGCGAAAACGCAGAACGAGGTTGAGGCCAGGGCCCGGGCGGAAGAATCGCTTAGGTTGGAGGTCGAGGCCAGGGAGAGAATCGAGCAGGAGGCGAAAACCGAGTTGGAAGCGAAGGCGCGGGCCTGTGCCGAGGCCCAGGAGAAATTGCGGGCGGAGATCCAGGCAAGACTGCGGGCTGAGGAGCAGGCAAGGGCGGAGGCCGAGAAGAGGGCGAAGCTCGAAGCAAAGCTAAGATCGAAAGAGGAGGCCAGAGCGGAGAGGATCGCGAAGGCCCAGGCCAAGGCCAGAGCGAAGGTTGAGATGCAGGGTTACGCCGAGGCGATAACCAAGGTCAAGGAACAGGCTAAGGCCGAGGCCTTGGCCCGGGCCGAATTGGAAAAGAAGCTGAAGGCGGAGATCAAGGCGAGATACAAGGCCGAGGCGGATGCAAAGACCCAGGCAGAAGCGGGGGTCCGGGCTGAGAAAGAGGCCAGAGCGAAGGCTGAGGAGGATGCGAAGTTCTACAGGGAGATGATAAGAAAAGCCGAGGCGAGGGTACAGACCGAGGCCGAGGAACGTGCGAAAGCAGAGGCCAGAGCCGCGGCCGAAAGCAGGGCCAGGCTTGAGGCTGAGGCGAAGGCCCGTGCGGAAGTGGGGACATTGCTCGAGGCCGAGAGGGCGGGGAGAATCAAGGCTGAAGAAAAAGCGAAGGCCGAGGCAGAAGCGGGCAGGAAGGCTCAGGAAAAGTTGCAGCCCTATTCAGAAGCCAGAAACCGGGCCGAGGAGAAGCTCAAGAGCGAGACCGAGGCTAAGATCAGGGCCGACGAAAAGGCAAAGGCAGAGGCCGAGAAACGGTTGAAAGCGGAAGCCCAAGCGGCCGCAGAGGCGAGGTTAAGAGCAAGGGCGGAAAGGGATGCCAAGTCGCAGGCGAAGAAAAAGGCGAAGGTTGAAGCAAGTGCGGAAAAAAGGGCCAGGTCTTATGCCGATGAGATTGCGAAAGTGCGGGTGGAAGCTGCGGAGGAAGTAGCCAAAGTTAGGGCCGAGGCGGCACAGGCAGCGGCGAAAGCAAGAGCGGAATTTGAAGAAAACGCCGAGGCAAAGACGGAAACGCAATAGCACGAAAGCGCCAAGACAACTGCGAAGGCCAAAGGCAAATCCAGGGCGAAAGCCGACGACAAACAAGGCACAGCGAGAGGCCTGTTGAAGAAGGTGGACGAGTTCGTTACCGACAAGAACAAGATTTTTTGATGCGTCGGCATCAGAGGGAAATGCGGAGGCATCACAGGTGAAGGTGAGCGATTCTTCCCCGCGCGGGACTGTTGTTCCGGCACTTTTGATCGCCGGCTGGGTGCTTCTGTTACTCGGCCTGCAAGATCAGGCGGATGGTGAATATGCCGCCGGACTGCACCTCAACGGACGCGCGGCCTCCCAGCGCCGTGACGATTCTTTGCACCAGGGCCAACCCCAGACCACAGTGGTTGCCCACCCCAAGCGCCCCTCGCGGGGTTTGCGTTCGCGCCGGATCGCCGCGCCAGAGGCAATCGAATACGTGTGCCGCCTGCTCGTTTGTGAGACGGCATCCGGTATTGGAGACGGTGATTTCAACGGAGCCGTCCGTTCGCCGGGCCGTTGTCCAGATTCGCCCGACTTCGTCGGCGTATTCAACGGCATTGTCGAAAATGTTCGAGAATACTATGGACAGACTCTCACGGTCTGATTGACAAGTCGTATGGGCGGGTACGCGGTTCTCAAAAACGATGCTGCGTTTGTCGGCCCCGGCACTGAAGGCCCGCCAACAGGAGTCTATAAGCTCTGCGAGGCGAATTTGCTCGCAGCGAAAAGCCGTCTGTTTGGCTTCGATGCGGGCAAGAGTCAGCAGGTTGTTGACCATTGCCTGCATATTCTTTGCGATGTCAAGGCAATCGCAAAGTGCGCTTTGATACTCGTCTGTACGGCGGGTCCTCGTCAGGGTCACTTCGAGTGTGGAGCGTATTCCGGCCAGGGGCGTTCGCAGCTCGTGGGCGACATCGGCGGCGAAACGGCGCTCCCGGCTGAAAGAGGCTCCCAGCCGGGCCAGCAGCTCATTGAGCCTGTTCTTGATTGGCATAATCTCCGCAGGCATCGTTTCGGTCCCGACTCTAACGTTGAGGTCGTCTTCGGTTATGGCCGCTATCTCGGCGGCAAGGGAATTGAGGGGACAAAGCCCCCGGCGAACAACGACGGCTGCGACGAGAACGGATAGTGTGATTGTGCCGACCGAGGCAATCAAAAGCAGCCAGCGCAAGAACTCCAAATGTCGCAGCATATCACCGGCATCCCGAGCGACTACGAGGGTGAGTGCGAGCGTCTTTTCCGGCTGGGGCGGATTTTTCTCCTCGCTGTCTGCGGCTCTCGGGCGGAATCCGAGGCCAACGGCCCGGCCGGGGCGGCCATTTCTCAATTGCAGCGCACGGAAGGCAGGCTCGCCCGGGGCGCCTTCAAAACGCAGCAGGTCATCTGTGCCCAACGAAGGCGATCTCGCAAGAACGGCGCCGTCGGGCCGCCACAGCTCGTAGTAAGTGGGGCGTTCGGCCTCTTGAAACTCCGGCATCTGCTCGACTTCAAACTCGATCTCAATCTCCTCGCGATTCTGTTCGACGGATGCGGCCAGCATGCGGGCCATCGATGCGAGTGACGCGTCAAACTGGTTTATCAGCGCGCGACGGATGGCTGTGTAGATTACGAGGCTAAAGACGACCAACAGCAGCGTCATGCCGCCTACGATGCCCACGAGTAAACGCATGCGAAGCGAACGATTCACGATTATGCTCCTAAAATATACCCACGACCCCGCACGGTTCGAATCAGGGCGGGTTTGCCGGGACGTTCGATTTTCCTGCGGAGATAGCCGATATACACGTCCACAACGTTGCTTGATACAGACGAGTTGAACTCATAGACGTGCTCCCATATATCCGTGCGGGACACCGTCTGGCCGGCCCGCATCGCCAGGTACTCCAGAAGGGCGTATTCCCGCGGCGTAAGCTGAATTTCGTCGCCGCCGCGACAAACGCGCTGTCTCGTCAGGTCAATCCGCAGGTCCTGAATTTCAATTTGAGGGTTCTTCTCTCTGTAACCGCGGCGCACTAATGCGCGAATCCTTGCGAGCAGCTCCTCGAACGCAAACGGCTTGACAAGATAATCGTCCGCCCCGAGGTCCAGGCCGGCAACTCGGTCCTGCAGCTCGTCTTTGGCGGTGAGGATCAACACGTGGGACTTTCGGCCTTGAGACCTGAGCTTCTTGAGTATCTCAAGGCCATCGAGGCCCGGCAGCATCAGGTCAAGTATTATTGCATCATAGTCGTTGTTCAAGGCATACCATAGGCCCTCGCTGCCGTCGGCAGTGGCATCCACGGCGTAGCCGGCTTCCCGCAGTCCCTTCGTCAGCGACTCTCTGAGGGGTCGATAATCTTCTATAACGAGCAAACGCATTGGAGCACCATTTGCACAAGAGCGCCGCGGGGCAGCGACGACTGAAGGCCCAACGGCGCACGCATCAGACAGCCTTGGGCACCTCTAATGAACAAGGCAGGTCATCAAGCCAACAAGCGCCTTCGCAGTATGGTCGTGAGAAAACCATACCGATTTTCCGAGGGTCTCTGCATTGATGATAACGCATGACAAGGCGATCGTCTTTGCTAATATCAAGAATCTCGATCTTGCCGCTGTAATGCGCCATGACATAGCGATAGGTCTTCTGTATGCCGCTCAATTGCCTGTTGACATCACGAACAACCTCTATGCCCCGGCGAAAAGACACCTGGAAATGCGAGGCGCCCTTCACAGGCCGCGACTGAAAGAGATAGTACGGCCGCACGCCGAGTGAATGGAGCTTGCCAAACGTAGCGGCGAGAATGTCAGGATCATCGTTCACATTCCTCAGCAGCACGGTCTGGTTGAAGAACTGGACGCCGAGCCGGCGAAGCTCTTTGATGGCGAGCTCCGTTTCTTGCGACACCTCGCCAATATGATCGACGTGCGTTACCACCACCGGAGTTTTTTCCGCCATCGTGATTCTTCTGAACAGGTTGGGCAGACCCTTGTCATGGAATCTCGGCGGGTAGTAGATTATTCCCCTGGTGCCAAAACGGATCGAGGTCAAATGCGGGATCGGCAACAGGTGATCCAGAATACCGTGGAGCTGCTCGGTGCCAAGCACAAACGGGTCGCCGCCGGAAAGCAGAACATCGGTAATCTCCGGATGCCCTTTGATGTACTCGGCGGCCTCGCCGTAGTCGCACACAACCTCTTGTGACGGCTTGCCGACAAACCTTTTGCGAAAACAGAACCGGCAGTAAGAGAAGCACTGATCGGTTACAAGCAGAAGAACGGTTTGGGGGTACTTGTGCTGCAGGCCATTCAGCCTCGTATGGTCGTTCTCGCCGCTCGTATCCAGGGCGCCGGGGCTTTCAAGTTCGGCAAGGGAAGGCTCAACAATGTGTTTAAGCTGCTCATAGCAGCCGCTGCGGCGGATCTGCGCGTCGTAGAACGGCGTCACTCTGTACGGGTGGATGTGATTATCGATGAGCTGTTGCTCGGAGAAGACACACCGGCTATAAACGGAATTCCCCGTGGGGGCCGGCCTTATCTCGGCATCCTGCTCCGCCTGAAATAACCCCTCCTCTGCAGATTCCGATTGGGCGGCAATAGGTTCCGGTTGTGAGCCGCTCAGAAGCCCGCCGTAAACGGCGCGGGCATCCGGCGATGCGGGCGCACCGAAGTAGCGCTGGTGAGCAACGTCGAGAATTCGGCAAATCAGCGCCTGAAAACTGTAGCCGGCCTTCTCGGCCGCCAATACAAACGCTCCGCCCGGTCCCAGAGAAGCCATCGAGTTTATCTCAAGCACAAACGGATTCCCCGACCGGTCGATGCGGATATCGACCCGGGCATAGTCTTTGCATCGGCAGGCCCGGAACGTGGCCAGCGAGAGCCGTCGCAGCCGCTCCGCCAGGTCCTCGCTCACCGCCGCCGGGCAGATTTTCTCCGGCTCATCGGCGGTCTTGTGGTATTTGTCAGCCCAGGTCAAGGCGTGCAGCTCTCGACCGCCAAAATCAAGCTCGACCAGCGGCAGGAATTCGACAGGGTCGTTGCCAAGAAGCCCAACGCAGACTTCGCGCCCGTCAATGTACTCTTCCACGAGTGCATCCTGCTGATACTGAGTGACAACATCAAGTACGGTTTTTTCCAGCTCGTTGCGATCCCGGACGAAATGCAGGCCATAGCTGGTCGATTCATGCCTCGGCTTGACGACCAGGGGAAAACGCAGGCCGTCCACCCGCTGGCCCGGACGACTCACTACCCGATAGTTGGGTGTCGGCACGCCGGCATCCTGCATAAGAATCTTCGTGACGACTTTATCCAGCGCCAAGGCATGTCCCTGCGGACTGGAGCCGGTGTATGGAATCCCCGCCATTTCCAGCATCGCGGGCACGTGGGCGTACCGGCAGTCTCCCTGAATACCGTATGACAGGTTGAGCACCATGCCGCCCGGCTGCCCGGTCTTGTTATTCGGCGGCATGAATTGTTCCAAGGCGGCTATCATCCCCTTGTCACCCTCAAAGAAGGCGACCGTGTGGCCGCTGGCGCGCAACGCATCGATAACCATTTGCACCGACCGCCTGCCATAAGTCTCCGGACAAGGCTGGCCGAACCGGCTCACCACTCCGTCCATATTACGATTTCGCACAACGGCAATTTTCATAAGTAACACCCTTTTCCATCGCAGCTCTGCGCGGGCTCAACAATTCCCGGCCTACCTTTCAAAGCTCTCTTGCGGGGCGGCTTTCCGAGCGGCGGACTTCGCCTTTTCTCCGGCGCGTTTAGAAGGAAGGCTTATTGGCACAGGCGGGTTCAGCCTGGCCAACAGCCGCAGGTCAAAAAACTCTGCAATCACGATAATACAGCCGGTTTCAACCACCAGTAATTCCGGGAAGTGCAGGAACAGGCCCCGAAACCCGTGGATCTGAAACAGGAACGTGATGAGCACGGCCACAAGGGCAGTCATTGCCCCCCGCCACAGGGCCGACCCGACGCCTTCTCTGGAGAGCGTCCTGGCAAATCCTTCGCCCATCAGGCACAACACAACTATCGGGAAGTAGGCCGCTCGACCCAGTGACGCAAAGCCCAGCCAGGCGCTCGCAAGCAGGGCAATGAGCATAATCAAAGCCACCGTGCTAAGGATAACGGAAACACGGGCAAAGTACGGCAGGCGAAGGGCCTTGATGAGCGGCCGAATAGCGACCACAATACCTATCACCGCAGCCAGGAAGACCAAGCCGGGCAAAATGCCCGTGATCTGAAAAGCGACTGCAATAAGGATCGAGCGGAAGGGTCCGAGCAGGCGAATACCCAGAAACAGCCGAAAAAACACCACCAGAGCAGCGCCAAAGGGTACGGACAGTACGTATGTCACGCGATCCTGCATGTCTTTGGATAAACCGCCCAGCGAGAAGGCCCGCGTGAAGAATTCGCAAGTCGGCAACGCAGCCCATTTGCCAGCCATAACCAACAAGGGACCGATGAATAGCATCGCCAAAACCAGCTTGTGTCCGCCCGACAGATTCCCTTTGCCTAATTTCATAGTATCAACCTCAACACCGCCGACAAACGTGATACGCTGAAGAATACTATCAAATACCCGCAGCGGTGCCGTCTCGTCTCGGATCCGCTACGCCTACCAATGTTCGATCGTTGCCAAATTGAATTGCCTGCACCCCGCCCATAAAATAGCTATGCGGCGCTCTAATCCGAATCTTCCTAAAACGTCTTTCCAGGCGTTTTAGAAGCGAGTCACTAGCAGCCGGCCGTTCGATGTGCGCCTTGCGGCTGAGCAACCCGTGGATGCGAGGCAGACTGACGGCCTCTTCAAGCGACATGCCGCGATCGACAACTCCGCTTATGACATGCAAAATCGCTGAAGTTATTCGGCGGCTCCCCGCCGCACCCAACACCAATAGAGGCTCGGCCCCGCGCCCTGCGCCGCCGCGCGATCCGCCCTCACCGCACAAACCATTTCTCAAGATAAGGGTCGGTGCGATATTGGATTGCGGAATACAGCCGCCGCCAAGCTGGTAAGGGTGCCGACGGCGTTTGCAGGTGCACAGATAGTTATTGTAGAGAAAACCAAGCTGCCCGTTGGCCACTTTGGCGCCGAAAAGCGATTGGATGGACTGCGTCAGCGCCACAGCATTGCCGCTGCCATCGACCGTGCACAGATGCGTCGTCTCGCCCGGCTCTTCCATGCCCGCCTCGCCCGCGTTCTCACTGCAATCGGCCGGGATATGCTTGGCGATTTCGAACGCGCGTTCGTCGCTTACGAGCCACTTGAGGAGCGAAGGCGTCAAATCTCGCGGATGCACCACAAGGCGCTCGCGCTCGAGGAAAACAGCGCAAGTCGTTTCGGACAGGACCTCATACCATTTATCCGCTTCCAGCCCCGGGTCGTTGCCTGCTAATTGCTCGATAATCTTCAGGCCGAGCAGCACCTGAAGTCCTCCTCCGGGGGGAGGAACACTGACAACCTGATAATCCCGGTAGCTTATCGCAAGGGCGTCACATTCGACCGGACCAGTGTGGTCTGCGAGGTCTTGTTCTGTGATTAGCCCCCCGTTCCGCGCCATATCTTCGGCAATTGCACGCGCGGTTTGGCCTTGATAGAAGTCTTCGGTGCCGACATCCGCCAGTCGGCGCAGGGTTGCTGCAAGCTCCTTCTGCCGGAAAATGTCACCGACCCGAAGCGAGCGACCCTGCTTTAAGAACAGCCCGGCTGTGGCGGAGGACGCCAGCAGGTCATTCAGGCACCACTTAGTCTGGCGGCGCTGCAGCCTGGTAATGGCGTAGCCGTCTTCTGCAAGACGAATTGCCGGCTCCATCACCTTACTCCGCGGCAGCACCCCATAACGCCTCTGGGCATGCTCGAGCGTGGCCGGCGTAGATGGAACCGTGCAGGCGCGATACCCCTTTTGCTGCTGCTTTCTGGAAACTCGCTTTGTCGAGACTGCCGCAGGCGCCCGGGAATAGCCGTCCACAGCCAACACTCTGCCGTCGGCAAAGCGGATCAGCAGAGTGGTTTGCCCGCCCAGGCCGGAGCTGCTCGGCTCACAGACAGCCAAAGCCCAGGCAGCCGCTACCGCCGCGTCGATAGCATTGCCGCCGGCTCGCAAAATCTCTACGGCGGCTTCACTGGCTGAGGGAAAAGCGGTGGCAACCATTCCGCCGACGCCGGCAGCGCACTTACGCCCACGAGTCACGACTTCTAAAGGGCTCACTTTTCCTTCTGCTCCTCACCCTCACCCTGTTTATCCTGGCCTGCGTCGGCCTCCCCCTTTTCGGTTCCGAGGTACTTGCCCTTCACAGAGATAAGGATGTCTGACGCCTTGCCGTCCCGGACAACCTCCGCCTCGTACACAATTTTTCCATCAACCGATTTTTTCTCGATCTCCGTGACCTCTCCACCGGTGGCGTGTTTCTTTATGGCGGCGCGCACCGCACGCGGCAAATCCTCAAGTGCAACGCTTACTTCTTTGGCTTCACCATACCCGCTCAGCAGCAGATCTTCATCCTGGATGAGGCCCACACCCGGCGCGTATGTTTTGTAACATTTATCGTTGGGGTCCAACCCGGATGTCTCTTCCACTCTGATGCAATTCTTGAACGTTCCCGCCGGCGTCGTCATCGTTACGTCGTCGCTGATTATCTCGGCCCTATCCATTGCATTCGGCGCGATCTCCTGGTAATGTCTGGCCCCGAGCAGAACCGTCCCGGGCATTATGATGCCCGCTCTGGAGTCCTTCCGGTCCGCCCGCCACGCCCCCGAGTGACCGACTATCTTGCCGTCCTCGTAATCATCCACGTCCTCTCCGAAATAGAATACGTCGCCGTGCTCTTTGCAGACGGCGAAGAAGTTCCTCGACACCTCCTTGAGCTGGCCATCTTCTTCCTCCCGTTCCTCCACAACCCTCGTTTCTATACTGCCGATTTTCTTAGTCTCATCCAGGACGGTAATGACCACTTTTGCTGTACGGCTCTCCAGCACGAGCTGATGCCCCGGTTCCAGGATGAAGAACCGGTTCCCGCCAACCGAAGAGAACGTACAGCTCTCCTGACCAAACGAGTCGGTCCACTTTTTTTCTTGCTTGCCGGCCTGGGCTGCTTCCTCGGCAGCCTTTTCCTTAACTTCAATGACCTTCCCTTCGGGCGAGATTTCAACTTCGTACTCTTTTCCATCAGCACGTACGTCAACATCGTACTGGCCCGGATTCTCGCCTTCGACCTCCTGCTGAATTGCTATGATCTGCCCCTTCGCAAAGGCTTTCTCGATAGCACTTTTTATGACAGCCGGCAATTCCGACGGCTGGATAGATATTTTCTTCTCCTGTGGCGCAGCCTCAGATGCAAAACCCGCGCCCACCAGCATTACGGACAATCCGACAACAACGAGTTTCCAGTTCCTCGATCTCATTTTCCATCTCCTTAATTTGAAAAAACCATCAATGAGTTCTGCAAAATTGCAGGTTAGACCTATATTGTTGAAGAAAATCTCTTTTATGATTTTCTTCAGTAATTACCTAAGCGATTACGACACAATATGTTACGTTGCGATCGAAAAGAAAAAATCAACAAACGATTTTTTCTTTTCTAAGTAGGCCTAACCTGCAATTTTGCAGAGGCCTTGTAAAAACCATCATTCTACGGCCTTACGTCATTTTCAGGCCGTATGTACCACTATTCTGCAAGCCTATATTATCAAGTCAAAAATGAGGATATCGTGAGAAACACAGCTTTTTTGGAATTTTCCCCATCCAGTGTGGCAAGGGCCACATACTGGGGTTGTTCCGGGCCAAATGTGCGGAAAACAGCACAATCTGCGGGGAGGGTGACAATTATTGTCTATCAGCGGCGATGTGGTCTGAAATTGCTTGCGGTGGAGACAAGGCAGCACGTAAAATGTCCACTTCAGCTCAAAGAAAGGGGTTTGTATGTTGGCGAGACTGCATAGTGTTACCCTCGAAGGGATTGACGGTGTAATCTGCGAGGTTGAGGTTGACGTTGGCCGGGGCGGATTCGAGAAGTCAGTCATTGTTGGACTGCCCGATACGGCGGTCAAGGAGAGCATCGAGCGGGTCAGAAGCGCCATCGTCAATTGCGGCTACAGGCATCCGAAAACGCAGTCGGTGATAAACCTCGCCCCGGCGGATGTGAAAAAGGCCGGGCCTGCGTTCGATTTGCCGATTGCGCTGGGCATGCTGATTGGACAGGGGGTTTTGGCAAATTCGGGCCTTAACGACGTTATTGTCGTAGGCGAGCTGGCGCTTGACGGCAGGGTTAGACCGGTCAACGGAGTCTTGAGTATGGCGATGACGGCGGTGGAAAGCGGATTCGGCAGGATGATAGTCCCG
>Ga0299915_10003094_pt1 | contig 12071 bp, 10 predicted proteins | sample RVTome_13_FD_200263 | JGI IMG/M metagenome (GOLD analysis project Ga0299915, IMG submission 200263) | Soil microbial communities from uranium-contaminated site in the Upper Colorado River Basin, Wyoming, United States - RVT92D227 (version 2) ...
TGTAGAGAGAGGAGGGATTATCTCCTGGGGAATCGTCCCGACTTATACCGAACTTTTAGAGCAGGAGACGATGGATTCTCTGCTGGAGAAGCTGGAGACCTTCTGGGAAGACCTCGCCCGGAAGGGAGTGGATCGCAAAAGGCTGCTTCGCCAATCTCTTTTAGCGCCAGCCACCTGTAATCTGCTCAATCCGGATAAAGAGAAGACTGTGGAGAAGGCATTTGAAGTTTTAAAGGAGTTGTCGAGAAAGATTCGAAAGAAGTATGGCCTTACAAATAACGATGAACGATAAACGATGAACCATATACAATAGACAATGAACAATTACCAATGACCGTGAACCGTGCCAGTTTAAATTATTGTTTCACGGACACGGACGACGGACACGAGACACGGGTTTAATGGGGTGGACGATGAATCGAATCGGCATCATTGCTAAGAAGAATAAACCGGAGGCCGTTGCCATTGCCAGACACTTAGTGGAATGGCTGCGTCCGAAGAAGATCGAAGTCTATACTGAGGAGGAGATAGGGAAACTTCTCAGCCCAGCTCTTTGGAAGCCTATCCAAAGGGAGGCGATCCCAACCGATATGGAGATGATTATCGTCCTCGGAGGAGATGGAACGCTCCTCAGTGTGGCCCGCCAAGTATGGAATAAGAATATCCCTATTCTTGGCGTCAACTTGGGTGGACTTGGTTTCTTGACAGAGATTACCTTAGATGAATTGTACCCCGTCTTAGAGAGAGTCCTTCGAGATGACTTTGAAATCAATGAGAGAGACGTCCTGAATGTGGAGGTGATCCGAAGAGGGGAGCGGATTGCAGAATTCATCGTGCTCAACGACGCAGTGATCAACAAAGGAGCTTTAGCGCGGATTATTGATCTTGAGACCACCATCGACGGTGAATATCTATCGACCTTCAGGTCTGACGGGTTGATCATATCGACACCCACGGGTTCCACCGCCTACAATCTTTCCGCCGGGGGACCGATTGTTTTCCCATCGCTCCATACGATCATCATCACTCCCATTTGCCCTCATACATTAACCATCCGTCCTATTATCATCCCCGATCATGTGAGGATTCGCGCATTGCTCAAATCGAGAAACGAGGAAGTAACCCTCACCCTGGATGGCCAGCAAGGATTCACCCTGGAATTTGAGGATGTGGTAGAGGTGAGAAAAGCGGAAGGGCGTATCCTTCTGATCAAATCGCCCTACCGGCGCTATTTTGAATTGCTGAGAAAAAAGCTGAAATGGGGGGAAAGGTAAGAACGTGTCCGTGACCGTGTCACGTGTCGCGTGTCCATAAAAGAGGAGATATTATGAAAAAAGTGGAAGATTTAGATGTATTTAAACTGTCGCATTCGTTGGCACTTGAAATTTTTGAAATCACAAAGTCATTCCCCGAAGAAGAAAAGTTCGGACTTATATCTCAAATGAGGAGGGCGGCTTATTCAGTACCGATGAATTTAATGGAAGGAGCGCATCGTCTGAGTTCCAGGGAATATCGACAATTTGTCGGGATTGCTAGAGGGTCCGCAGGCGAAATGAAATACCAACTATTACTGGTGAGAGATTTGAGGTATGTCTCTGAGGATCAATCCTGCAGTTTGCTTGCAAACTATGAGCGGGTTAGCCAGATGCTTACTAAATTGTCCAAAACCTTGGAATGAATTTATTTACGGACACGGTCAACGGACACGGACACGATAATGCTTCTCGAACTTCGCATTAAAAATTTTGCCATTATCGACGAGTTAAATCTGTCCTTCTCGAAAGGTTTTCATATCCTCACCGGCGAGACGGGAGCAGGGAAATCCATTATCCTCAATGCCGTCCACCTCCTCTTGGGGGATAAAGCGACTGAGGAATGGATCCGGAGTTCGGAAGAAGAAGCGAACGTGGAGGCTCTCTTCGACATCTCTGAAAACCGGGAGGTCAAGGAAAGGATGAGAGAAAAGGCTCCGCATTTACAGGGCGCCGGAGAAGAGGATTCCCTCATCATTCGGCGTGTGATCTCCCGATCTGGCAGAGGAAAGGTTTTTATCAATGGGAATTTGGCCACGCTTGGAGTGCTTTCGGAGATCGGGGAAGGGCTCCTCACCATCTATGGACAACATGAACATCAATCTCTTCAGCGGGTAGAGACGCATATTGATATTTTGGATGAATTCGGAGGACTGCTCGGACTTCGCGAGGAATTTGAGAAACAATACCAAGAATTTGTCTCCCTGTCTGAAGAGGTGGAAAGGATTCGGACAGAGAAGGAGAGAAGAGCGAAGGAAAGGGAACTGATGGCCTTCCAGTCGAAAGAGATTGAGGCTTCCGGAATTCAAATCGGAGAAGAAGAGTCTTTGAAGGAAGATCGAACCCTCCTCACTCATGCAAAGAAATTGATGGATTTTGCCAATGTTTCCGAAGAAACGCTCTATTCGGAGGAGGGTTCGACAATTGAAAAGATTCAGAGGATCCTCAATCAAGGGCGGGAGATGGCGGCCATTGATCCTTTCCTCTCCCAGCCTTTGAAGGCCCTTGAATCCACCCTCATCCAATTGGAGGAGATCGCTCTTGCTCTGAGGGATTATTCAAGAAGGGTGGAGATCAACCCAATGAGGCTGGATGAGATTGAGAACAGGTTGGAAGAAATCGACCGACTGAAGAGAAAATATGGTTCAACTATCGAAGAGGTCCTTTCCTTTAAGCGCAGGGTTGACGAATCATTGAAATCCTTCACCTCCGATGAAGAGAGACTTTCCCAATTAGAAGGCCGTTTGGAGCCCCTCCGGCAAAACGTGAACAAGTTGGGAAAGAAACTTTCGGAGAAGAGAAAGAAAGTCGCATTAGAATTAAAGAAGTCCGTAGAAAGAGAATTGAATTCTCTGGGCATGAAAAAAACCATTTTTGAAATCCATATTAATCCGTTACCTCTTTGTCTAAAAGGTGTGGATCGGGTAGAGTTTCTCATTTCTCCCAATGTCGGGGAGGAGGTAAAGCCTCTGGCGAAAATTGCTTCCGGAGGTGAGCTCTCACGAATTATGTTGGCCATGAAAAGAATCCTGGCTAAAGTAGGCGGAAGACAGGTCCTCATTTTTGATGAAGTCGATGCTGGAATTGGAGGAGCAATGGCAGAGGTGGTCGGAAAGAAATTGAGAGAGCTCTCACGGCATCACCAGGTCATCTGTGTGACTCACCTTCCGCAGATCGCCTGTTTTGCCGACCAACACCACAGTGTGAAGAAAGAGGTGAAAGCAGGACGGACAATTACCTTGGTGGATCGGTTGGATCAAGAGGCGATCGTGGATGAGATTGCCAGGATGTTAGGAGGGGTGACGGTGACAGAAAAAACCAAAGCGCATGCCAAGGAAATGATTGAAAATGCAAGAAGATCGTGACCGTGACCGTGTCGCGTGTCCGTGAAAAGCCCAAAAAAGCGGACACGGATGTCGGACACACCTGCATGCCGTAACGCCAACATGCATGAAACGTTTTCGCCAAACCATGCAATCCGGCGTGCAGGCACGGACACGAAAAAGGGGGTGCGATGATTCGAAAGGCTAAACTAAATGACATCAAAGAGATTCAGCGGTTGATCAAACTCTATGCCCTTCGAGGAGGGGTCCTTCCCCGGTCTCTTAGCGAACTCTACGACCATCTTCGGGATTTTTCTGTCTTTGTACGGAATCGCAAGGTCATAGGCATCTGTGCCCTCCACATTTGCTGGGACGATCTGGCAGAAATTCGATCCTTAGTTGTAGAGGAGGCGGATCAAAGCAAAGGGATTGGTGCGAAGCTGGTGAGGGCCTGTTTGAAAGAGTCGAGACTTTTAGGCGTGAAGAGAGTTTTTGCGCTAACCTATCAACCCGAATTTTTTGAAAGGTTGGGCTTTGAGAGGGTGGATAAGGCGGTGCTCCCTCATAAAATCTGGATGGATTGCCTGAAGTGTGTAAAATTCCCGGATTGCGACGAAATCGCTCTGCTCAAAGAATTGGAATAATGTATTTCAAATCGCAAATTGCAAATTGAACTTTCAATCTGAAATCTAAAATTTGAAATCTGAAATTTTTAACCCAGTATTCCAATCGTCCATACCTTTTATTTTTCTTCCCCCAAAAGGATCCTCAGCACGGTGTTGGCTTGATGGTGGGCAGCGATTCCCACCCTCGGAGCCATCAAGCCCACTCCAGGCTGGGCGGCTGTCTCTTGGTCTCCCACAATGAAAATCTTTGAAGAGAACCGGACCGTTTTGATCTCATTATTCTCTCCATAACCCGCCACGCCTGAAGCGGCCACAATATATTTATCCGGCATCTTCTCTGAGACCGTATTGATCAACATAGCCTTTTCTTCAGCGCGATCGAAGGCCTCCACGACCACCTCTGCTTCTTCAAAGATTCTTTCCACATTATTTCGATCTATTTTCTCTTGAAAGGTCTGAACCTTGACATACGGATTGATGATGCCGATATTTTTTTGAAGGGCTTCCACCTTGGGCATTCCGATCTGATGGACGAAGTATTGCTGGCGATTCAAGTTGGAGGGTTCTACCACATCGAAATCGACCAAGATAAGTCTTCCCACTCCGACACGAGCTAATGCGATGGCAATGGCCGACCCAAGACCTCCCAGTCCAGCGATCCCCACAATAGACTTTTTGATTTTCCGATGAATCCCAGGCGTATGCCTTGCCATCATTAAGCATTCGAATTCTTCCGGAGAAGGGGTTTCTTCCTTTTTGATGAGGACGATCTCGTCTCCCTCTTTAAGAGGGCGATCGGAGTGGACTGGAAAACCATTGTAGATGATCAAATCAGCGTTGGGCTTGAATTGATTCTTGAGTTTAAGAAGAGTGGTGTTTGAAGGAACGGAATTCTCCTTTTCATTGATCTTAATTCGAATCATTTTGGAGACCGATTCTTCCATGAGGATCAGATTAATGGATAGGGAGGGGGTTGTCAAGCAAAATGCCTTAGTGATGGTAACCCCTCAGTCTCGGATGCGGTTGGATCGGGGTGGTCTCCCCTCCGAAACCTTGAAAAGCGGATCATTAGAGAGAGGGGAATCGGCGGGTAGTGCTGAAGGGGCCGTTTTAATGGGATCTGCACCTTGGCTCATCGCTCAAATGTGCCGCTTCAAGTTTTCTCCGGAAAGACCACTCCGATCCTGGGCATAGGATCTTCGCCCATCGCGGAGGGATTACTAGTGATGGGTGCGAGAGGTTGGTCCCCTACCGAATCACCGCCACGGACAAGGGATGCATTACTGTCAAGAGTATGTTTCCATTGACTTTTCAAAAGGTTGATGTTATCTGTTTATAACTTTTTTTTACTCACAAAATTAAAAACATGGTGGTGAACATGTCACTCTCCTCAGGAAGACCAACGGTCGGGGAAGTTGATCTCAGGGCGTTGGAATTTAACTATCGGCAAATTCAAAAAAGAATCCCTGAAGGGGTGAAAGTCCTGGCTGTGGTTAAAGCGGATGCCTATGGTCATGGAGCCATTCCGGTTTCTCTGAAATTGGAGAAATTAGGAGTGGAATATTTGGGTGTTGCGATTCCCGAGGAGGGAGTAGAATTGAGAAGGGGGGGGGTTGACGTCCCCATTCTTGTCTTGGGAGGGATTTTTGGAAGAGAGGTTGATCAAATTTTTCGTTTCCGTCTCACCCCAGTGATCTTTGGAAGGGATTCATTAAAACTCCTCTCCCGAGAGGCAGAGAGGCGAAGAAGAAAGGTGAAGGTTCACCTAAAGGTGGATACGGGAATGGGAAGACTGGGGGTTCCCCTCAACCTCTGGCCCGATTTCTTAAACGAGGTTAAACGATCTCCAAAAGTTGAGATAGAAGGAATCCTTTCCCATTTCTCCATGACCGACGAAGAAAGAGATTTTACCCAAAACCAATGGAAAGCATTTCAACAAGCGGTGGCGATTGCCCAAGAGATGGGAATTTCCTGCCAATATCTTCATATGGCCAGCAGTGCGATGCTCGCCGCTTTTCCGGCCTACTCCGCCAGCTTAGTTCGACCCGGGATCATACTTTATGGTTCGTATCCTTCTCCCGCATTTCAAGCCCTTATTCCACTCAAACCCGTCATGACCCTGAAGACCCGTATCCATTTCCTGAAATCGGTTCCGCCTGGGACAAGGATCAGTTACGGAGGGACATTTGCCACTAAGAGAGAGAGCCTCATCGCTACTCTCCCGATTGGATATGCGGATGGGTATAGCCGTCATCTCTCGAATCATGGAGAGGTGTTAATCCATGGGAAGAGGGCGCCTATCGTGGGGAAGGTCTGTATGGATTTCATCATGGTGGATGTGACCGATATCCCCCGCGTTTCAGTCGGAGACGAGGTGATCTTGATGGGAAAGCAGGGGAGAGGACAAATTACTGCCGAGGAGATCGCAGAAAAAATCAACTCGATCTCTTACGAAGTGTTATGTGCGATAGGGAAGAGGGTGCCACGGATTTATAAAGAATAAGAAACGCTATGCGCTTGGCGTTCGAACGAAAAGGAGTTTGCTAATGGGTGGCAAGAGGATTGGGATATTGGGGACCGGTTCATTTCTTCCGGAGAGAATCCTCACCAATATTGATCTGGAAAAGACGTTAGACACCAATGACGAGTGGATTTATAAAAGGACTGGAATTAGGGAACGAAGAATTGCGGCGCCGAATGTCAATGCCTCGGACCTTGCCAAAGAGGCTTCACTGCGGGCCATGGAGATGGCAGGGATTTCGGTCGAGGGCATAGACCTGATCATTATGACCACCATGACGCCGGATACGGCTTGTCCTTCTGGAGCCAACTGGTTAGAGGCGAAGTTAGGGGCTGAGAAAGCAGTCTCCTTCGATGTGACCGCAGCCTGCAGTGGATTTGTATTCGGTCTCTCTGTTGCCGAGCAGTATCTGAAAGCCGGCACTTACAAAACGGCTCTGGTTGCGTCCGTAGAAATCATGAGCCGGACTCTTGATTGGACGGACCGGGAGAGTTGTATCCTCTGGGGAGACGGGGCCGGTGCGGCGGTACTTCGAGCCTTTGATGATTCTGAGAAGAATCAACCCCTCCGGGAGTCAGGCAAGGAAATCGGGGAAATCCTTTCCATCCATATCCACACAGATGGAGCGAACGGTGAAAACCTGCTTCTTCCTGGAGGTGGGTCGAAAACAACCCCCATCTCTTATGAAAGTGTGGACAAAAAACTCCATACCCTGAGGATGATTAAGGCCAATGAATCCGTCAGGGTGGCAGTGAAGCGATTTGCAGAGGCCGCTGAAGAGGCGGCAGCCTTTAACGGTGTCCAAATCTCCGATATCAAGTGGGTCATTCCCCATCAAGCCAACCTACGCATGCTTCAACAGGTGGCCAAGCGACTGAATGTCCCTGTTGAAAAAGTCTATCTCACCATTGAGAAATATGGCAATATCTCCTCGGCCACAATTCCGATCGCCCTTGATGAGGCGGTCCGGGACGGATCGATTCAAAAGGGGGATTTGATTGTCCTCACCGCATTTGGGGGAGGCCTCACGTGGGCGAGCAGTCTCATTAGATGGTGACTCGTGATTCGTGATTGGTGATTCGTAGAGTAACATTCTTTTGCGAATCACGAGTCACGATTCACGTATCACGAAAGATAGACACGTTTTATGAATGAAATCATTGATCAGGCCCTGAGCATCCTAAGAAAAAAATCCATCGATGGGTATGAGATTTATTCCAATCAATCTTCCCATTTTGATATTGAATCAAAGGAAGGAAAGATTGACACCCTTCAGACCTCTCGATATTCGGGGATGGCCTTCCGTATTTTAAATCATCAACAAATGGGTTTTTCATACACCACCTTTTCAGATCCCTCTCCTTTGGCTAGAAAGAATTTTTCAGGCGAGTTGGATCGGATGATCGAAGATGCGATCAGGAGCGCCAAGGCAACCTCCGCTGATTCCTGTTTCGATTTCGCCCCTGGTCTCAAAGCGCCTCCCTCCGAGTTACCCATTTTTGATAAGTCATTGGAGGGGATCCCAGAGAAGACGAAGATCGAAAAAGCAAAATCTTTAGAAGAGTCGGCCAGGTCTGTGGATCCGGAGAGAATTAAAAAAGTGAGGAAGGCCTCTTACCAGGAGGTTCTCTCCAAGACAATCCTGGTCAATTCCAATGGACTTCGGTTTTCCTATGAGCACTCTCTTACCTCTTTGAGTGTAACCGCCGTGGCCGAGGAATCGGGAGATTCTGAGGTGGGCTGGGATTTCGATGTCAGCCATTTTTTCAATGATCTCGATGTGGAGAAAGTTGGGCGATCAGCCGGGAGGAAGGCGTTGGAAAGGCTGGGTGGAAAGCGAATTCCCACAGGCGTCTATCCCGTCCTCATTCGCAATCACGTGGCTTCAGAATTTTTATCACTCCTCGCCCATTCCTTTTTAGCGGATCAGGTACAGAAAGGGAAATCGCCCCTTAAGGGAAAGCGAGGGGAAAGAATTTTTTCTCCGCTCCTCACGATGGTAGATGATGGACTTTATCCAAAAGGGATATCAACCGCCCCGATCGATGGAGAGGGGATGCCGAGTCAACGAACCTCGTTGGTCGTTCAGGGAGTGCTGACCGGTTATTTATGCGACAGATATTGGGCCAATCGAGAAAATCTATCCTCCTCCGGGTCTCGAGTTGAGTCGACAGCAAACAGCCGGCGCCATGGCATCAAATTCCCTCCTGGGGTAGGGATCTCGAACTTTTTCATTGAGCCGGGAGATCTCGATTTACCCAAACTGATGGGAGACCTCTTCCAGGGGATGGTGGTGGAGGAAGTGATGGGTCTCCATACCGTAGACCCTATCTCAGGGGACTTCTCTTTAGGCTGTTCAGGCGACTGGATCGATCGAGGAGAGAAAGTCCATCCAGTGAAATCGATTGCCATAGCAGGGAACCTCTTCGAGCTCTTCAGAAACGTGATTGGGGTAGGGGAGGACCTCAGATTCTTTGGCGGGGTTGGGTCTCCGAGTCTATTAGTCAAAGAGTTATTAATGAGTGGAAATTAAAAGAGATATACTAACTTATTGAAATCTTTGATAATATCTGTTTAATAATCTTTCAAATCTGAGCGATCAAGAAAGATTTTAGTAGTTTTCCAAAGCTCTCTAAAAAAAGCCTTGACAGGGGAGTATTTAGTTTGGTATTAAAATAGGGCTTTCAAAGGGCGGTCTAACTCATAAGTGAATGAAACAAGGAGGTTATTTTGGATAAAGATTACTTTAATGTTCTTGTCTTTGGCCAAAAGACCTCCAAGACCCGGCACTTCAGAATACATAAAAAGACTTTTAAGATTGGACTTTATCTTTTAAGCTTTGGTCTACTCTCCACCATTTTCTTCCTCTGCGACTATATTCAGGTGAGGAAAAAAACCTTTGAATTGAGTCAATTGAGGCAGCAGACCCAAGAGCAGAAATCTAAAATCCATTTTATCTCATCCAAGATTGAAGATCTGGAGAAACAGCTCTCCAGATTGAAGGATTTTGATAAGAAAATTCGAATCATTGCCAATCTGGAGAAGAGCCAGGAAACGACTTCCTTTATGGGAATGGGTGGGCCCTCCCCCTCTGATGTGCGGGAAAAATTGAAGACAGAGAAAGACGAGAAGGGGTTGGCTCATCAGCTCAGAACCGACATCGAACGTCTCGAGTCAGAGGCCACCTCTCAAGAAGAGAGCCTTTCTGAACTCGTAAAACTCTTACAAAGTAAAAAGGAAATGTTAGTCCACACCCCCTCGATATGGCCAGTCCATGGATGGGTGACATCGGGTTTTGGTTTTCGAACCAATCCCTTTACGGGGTTGAACCAGATGCACGAAGGCCTTGATATTTCGAATCGGGTTGGAACCCCTGTGATTGCGACCGCAGATGGGATCGTTTCGGACACTGGAAAGGATTCTTCCCATGGCATTGTTGTGGTGATCTCCCATGGCTTCGGAATGACCACCCGTTACATTCATCTCAATAAAGTTTTTGTAAGAGCCGGGCAAAAGGTGAAGCGGGGGGATAAAATTGCCGAGGTCGGGATGACGGGTAGATCAACAGGCCCCCATCTTCATTATGAGGTCAGAGTGAACGGCATTCCTGTCAACCCTGTAAGGTATATCCTGAATTAAAATATTCGAGTCAGTAGGCTAAGATAACGCATCAGCGGCTGTCTTTCCCCCTTGAATAACTCTGTTTTACCCCGTTAGAAATAACGCCACACTGCTCTGGATCGGGGCTATATTTTAGAATAATTCCGGCAGGGTTTAATGCCCCGCTCGGTTTCGAGTCGCAACGACTGGAATTTCTAACAGGGTTTACTCGGACGGACTGATTGTCGAAAGATTGTCGGAGGCGGAGGAAGCGTCGCCTTCTGGAGGTTTTTCTCTCGGGAGCAGGATTCCTGAATCACCGAAGAAAGGACTTGTCTCCGGGAAATCCTCTTGAGAAAGTTTTTTAATCAGTGTATAGGCCCTTTCTTGTTCATCCATTTTAGGTCCTCCGGGCGGGACCTGGATGAACGAGTATATCTTTCCTCTTATGAACTCGCCATTCTTGCCCAATTCCACCCATAACAAAGGGGCATAGCCTTTTTCTTTACCCAAACTCATTCCTTCATAGGTGCAGAAGTTGCCAAGACTGTAAGCAATCAGCCTGTCCTGATATATCTCCATTGCTCTGGGAACATGGGGTCCATGACCCAGGATGAGATCAGCGCCCCTCTTAACCGCCTCACGAGCGAATTGAAAGAGATTCCCTCTTGGTTCGTCCAAGAAATATTCAAACTCATTTTTGGTTTGTAAGGCTGTTCCTCCTTCTTTGCCTCCATGAATCGATAAAATCAAGAGATCGTATTTCTTTGAAAGCTCCCCCACCTCTTCCAATGCCTTCTCAGGATATACGATAGACCTCGGAGGTGAACCGAAGGAAAATGCGACAAGACCAATTTTCACCCCTTTGATTTCAAACTCCGCCACCTCTCCCGACTTGCTCGAATACTTTATTCCTTCGGCATCCAAGACTTTTTTAGTGGAGACCATCCCCTGATATCCAAAATCTCCCGAATGATTGTTTGCGAGAGAAACAACATTAAAACCTGCATCGACAAGGTTCTTGACATACCCCGGTGGCGTTCGAAAGACATAGGATTCTCTGTCTTTCATCTTTTTTGCAGGAGAGCCTTTCTCGTAAAGAGGACTCTCAAGATTACCAAATACGATATCCGCCTTTCTTAAAATTTCCTTTGACGCTTCAAAGAGAAACTTTCCATCCTTCCTCGGGAGTTTTGGAGAAGGATAATCTGTCCCCATCATGATATCCCCGACAGCCGTCACCGTGATTACCGGATCGGGTTGGACGATCTCTTCTGCCTTAACGACTTTATCCGGCAGCAGAGAGAGAATGAGACAGAATGAAATCGATACCATTATGAGTTTTGTCCACATCCTTCTTTGACCTTCCACCCTTCCATTGAAATGAAAGAAATAGTTTTTGTCAAGGGCTATGTTTGGCCCAAAAATAGACATTGAAGAGGGCAACACTCAAAAACTCCCCTCCCCAGGTGGGAGGGGATTAAGGGGAGGGGGATAAAAAAGGTGATAATGCACCCTCTCACCCCATGCACCACATAGGGTGCATGACTGTCCTGAACCTAACATGGTTCAGGGCATTGTCCTGCACCCTGCGTGGTGCATGGCCAGCCCTCTCCCATCAAGGGAGAGGGGAAACTGGATTGAGTCAATCTCTTTTTTTTGGGTTTGGAGATTTCTGAAAAAGCCCAGAAATCTCTGATTACACCGATTTGGGCCCGATTATGAAGAAACAAAATGGATTGAAAAATCAGGAAAATGTCTGGAATCCTCTTTTGAAATCTGTGTAATCAAGAGAGCGTGTGGTAGTTTTTCAAAGCTCTCTGTTGAAGAATTTGACCTCAAAGGATTGCAACCCTGAGCAATCCGTTATATAATTTTCCGAAATTGCAGAAGAACCAAAAGGAGAAGGGTATTTTATGATCGGGTCGCTGATCAAGAAGATCGTGGGCAGCAAAAACGAGAGGGAATT
>Ga0299915_10003095_pt1 | contig 12070 bp, 15 predicted proteins | sample RVTome_13_FD_200263 | JGI IMG/M metagenome (GOLD analysis project Ga0299915, IMG submission 200263) | Soil microbial communities from uranium-contaminated site in the Upper Colorado River Basin, Wyoming, United States - RVT92D227 (version 2) ...
TCTATTTCATAAAGGCCATGTACGCCGGGGAGTTCACCTGGCTGCCGGCCGTTGTCCAGGGCATGTACCATCCCCAGTACTTCGGCCGCTGCCCCACGCGCGTGATCACGGTTACGGACTGAAAAAAGGACGAATTTCTCCGTGGTCGATCGTATCATCGGCCAACTCAAGCTGACCTTTGTCGCAGCGAAGCCGCCCCCGCCTCAGGCCGCCCCGCAGGAGCTCTTGATGGCCGCGGATGTTTCGGCCGAATATTTCTCATAACCCTCTCTCATGCCGAAGGGGGAGGTCCGGGTGATTTTCGCCTCCTCGGGCACCGCGGGCGGCTTCCGTGCCGCTCTTCCCCGCCCGCAAGCCGTCCTTGACATGTTCCGAGCTCCGATTTATGCTTCCTCACGATGGTTGAATGGGATCATCGAAGCGAAACCGAGCCCCCGGGCCGGCGCAGCCGAAAAGCAAATTCCTAAAATTATTGAGGAGGGGAGCGATGCATTTTTCATCTCAGGCGAAAAGCATCCCGTGTTTGAAATGCGGCACGAACAATTCGCTTTCCAAGTGGCCGAAAAACGGGGACTACGTCGGCTGGTATTGCGAGGATGAGCCGGGGAATTTTAATCTTGAAGTGAAATGCTCCAAATGCGGCCATAAGTTTTATGTCAACTGGGACAGCAATCCCGGGCCTGTGATGGATCTGTTCTAGAGGCGAGCGGCCGGGAATATTGAACCTGTCATGGGATTCATGCTGAATAAAAATAGGAGTGCGATATGAGTCAACCCCATCCGGAAAGCCTGCGCGCTTATGAAATCGGCCGGACGGACCCTGAAGAAGGCCTGCGGATCCTGGACGAATTGCTGATAAAGGATCAAAAAGCGCCCGGAGCCTATAATATCTACGGCCAGTTGAGCATGAAACTCGGCGATCTGGCCACGGCCCGCGATGCTTTCGAACGCAATATCAGCGTATTCCCGGACGACGACCACCGCTTCGACATGGCGTACTTGGCTCTGATCATCGGACTGCAGGGCGACGAGCAAAAAGCGCGCGAATACGCAGCCCAGACCAGCATCAAGATCCAGTATGATTTTGCGGACCAGGTGCGGAACGCGTATATCGCCCGGCGCGGCGAAAAGGGACAAACCGCAAGCCGCCTCAAATAATCGAAAGCATTCGACTTCGGAGCAAGAAATCATTCGGGACGCCTTTTTCCGGCAGAGAGTAAAAGAGGATCTCCGGCGATGATGGAAAATAAGCGAGGGAAGCCGACCTCCGACGAGGGAGCGACATCCAGGACGCAAACAGCTCCTACTTTTGACAGCACTCTCTTCCAGGAAGCCGCGTCTACTCTTTATCCGTTGGGAAAGGCCGGCGCCGAAGATCATGCCCGCGGCGATATCATCGGCCAACGCTATCGCGTTCAACGGGTCTATAGGGGTGGAATGGGGCTCGTCTATATCGTCGAGAACCTGGCCGGCCTTCAACAGGAGAAATCCTTGGCCTTGGCGCTCAAGACTTTTCAAAACCGCTTTCTGTGGGATGAAGAAGCGAACCGGCGTTTCGAACGGGAAGCGATGCAATGGATTAACCTGGAGCTCCACCCTCACATTGTATTTGCTTTCCTTGTGGAACGAATCGAAGGACGGCCTTATCTATGGCTTGAGTTCGTGGACGGCGAGTCCCTGGCTGAGCGGATGGCCCGCCGGCCGCCGGGCGTGATGGAAACCATCAATCTGGCCCTTCAATTCTCGCGCGGGATGCGTCATGCCTACGAGAAGCACGGCCTGATCCATCGGGATATCAAGCCGGCGAATTGCCTCCTGACGAAGGAAGGCGTACTCAAAATCTGCGATTTCGGGCTTTCCAAGCTGCGCGCAGAAATGCTCGCTCGCGGAGGAGGGTCGTTCCGGTATTCCGCTGTATCCACCCAGGCGGGCGTCCTGGTAGGGACTCCGGCCTACATACCGCCCGAGGCAATCCGGAACGCCGACAAGGCGGACATCCGGGGGGATGTATATTCTTTCGGCGTCATGCTATATGAGATGCTCACCGGGCGTCCTCTATTTCGAGGTCCCGATGTATTAGCTCAGCAAATGAAGGTGAATCCGGCGGCTCCGAGCACGATCAATGCGGACGTTCCCCATGCTCTGGACCTTTTCGTCCTGAAGTGCCTGGAGAAGGCTCCGGAGCGGAGGTTCGCCTCCTTTGCCGACGTTGAGGTCGAATTGGAAAAGATTGGGGGACAGCTTGGCGGGGCCATGCCGAAATATGAGAGACCCGTCTCGATTCCAGAGTGGGGCCGGGAATTCATGAAGGCTTACACTCTGATGGAGTTCGGCAAGCCCGAGGAAGCGGCCGCGGCGTTCCGGCACATCCTTGAGTCGGCTCCCCGTGAAGCCGAAGTGCACAATAACCTTGGGCTCTGTCTAGCTCAAAGCGGACGCTTGGAAGAGGCCTGCGAAAGTACGCGGCGAGCCGTCGACCTGAAGCCGGATTACGCTGAGGCTTGGGCCAATCTGGGCGGTTATCTGGGACGCCGCGGGCTTTTTGCGAAAGGAATCGAAGCCTGCGACCGGGCCATCGCTGTCAAGCCCAGGTGGGCAGAAGCGCACGCGAACCGGGGCGCCAACCTGGCCGGCCTCGGACGCTTCGAGGAAGCGGCGGCTTGCTTTGAACGGGCGTTGCGGGCGAATCCCAAGTACTGGAAAGCCAATATCATGGCCGCGGAGTCCCTGGCCCGAAGCGGAGGCAAACCGGAAGAGGTCCTCAGGCTCGTCGAGCGCGCTCTGGAGATCAATCCCAAGGACGCCGAAGGGCTGGCCATGGCCGCGGCCTGTTTGAACGACCTGGGAAGGCGAAGCGATGCCGAACGGTATCTGGGACTGGCTGAAGCCGTCGGCCCCGATAGCCCCTTGGTCCGCCGGGTGGGAGAGGTCATGCGGAAGGATTGAAGCGCTTGATGAATAAAGAAAGCGGTCTATCTATTCCATGAACTCAAATAATGAGAAAGGAGGATAAGATATGGCATTCAAATGCGGTCGGTGCGGCAAGGCGTTGGAAAAGCTGGATATGTCTCGAGGGGGATTTACGATCGGCCAGATGCCGACGCTTTACAAAGGCGTCAAATGCACATCCTGCGGCAAGTTCGAATGTATGGACTGTAAGGGCAGCCCCACCGATGGGCCCTGTTCTTTCTGTGGAAAGCCTGTCGCTCCGGCTTTCGACCGGTAGAAATAAAGCGTCTCCAATAACCTGAGGAGGTTGCCATGGGAACTACGATGTCCCCAACTCCATGGCCGCCCATGCGTCCCGGGATGTGCACGTTTTTCAAGCTAGGTTGGAAGGCGAGATGATCGTCCGCATGCACCTCATTTACGGCGAGCTTCTGAAACAGGCCGTCGGGCAGGGCATACTGCCGTTTCCCATGTACATGACTTCGGATCCGCGCGCGGCTCAAACCGTGATGGATTCGCTTATGAAAATCAGATAGGAGGTCAAGGATCATGATGGCTGTCCAAGAGCAAAGACCGTGCCTGATGTGCGGCAAAATGTTCATGGCGAGTATCGACGATCCGCTGCTTATCTGCTACTCATGTCTCAAACGAGATTCAGGGCCAATTCGACAGAAAAAGCGAAATGCCAAGATTGCCCGGTGGATTTTTATTGTCATCGTCATGATAAGTGCCGTGCTAATTTTTGTTTTGTGATAAATTAACGGGAGCTACGGAATCAGTTGTCCTTGTCGCGGACATAACGCCAGCAGCATAAAAAAATTCCGTAACGAAAGAGGAGGAACTGCAAGTAGATGATCGTCAGACTCGGAACGAAGGTTGGGAACCCGGCTCGATCGGAGCACCTGGCCTTCCTGATCCATCAACGTCATGTGGGAGTATTGACGATGATGGTCAATGCCGACATAATTCATCTGTGCACCTCCTAAAAATCGATTTCCAACGGGGAGTCTATCAAACTCCCCAAGGAGGTGCATCATATCATCATGTTACCTATATAACCGGATCTCGGACAAACTGACCGTCAAGGCGTGCAACGTCACCCAAACGACGATCGGAAAGCGGGGCTGTGGACGACGGCCTTCGCCGTGGCCGTCCTGATCCCCTGACTACGGCCGGCCCGGCGGATTTCCTTAAATGAATTCCTGTTTTATTGCTTTGCTATTTTATCGGCAAATTCTTTTGCCGCTTTTCTCACATGATCTAGGACATCTCCCTCCTTGATGCTGGGCAGGGCTTCTCTTATTTTCTGCTTTAGTTCTTCAACCTCCATAAATTCCTTTTCTGATTTTTTTGATGCTTTCCTTAGGAGAATCCGGGAATTTTCAACCAATTCCCGGTAGCTTGATAAATCATATTGGATTTGATGTTTTCGATACAATTTTTCAATTTTATCCAATATTCCAAGTTCTAAATCGGGCGTCTCATTCGCATCCGATAGAGCACCAACCAGATGCATTAAAGCAAGCGAATCATTTCCTTCAAGCAAAGCTTGGTCCGCTTCTTCAATGGATTTTTTTGCACTTGCCTTTTTTTTCAAATATATCACTATGGCTATTGCAAGCAAGATCCCAAAGACCGAATAAAGAATAAAATCCTTTGTGTCCATAATGATTCCTCCCTTAAATTGATCGGTTTATTTCTTGATCTTGTGAATCTCTTGATATTTTATCTTCAATTCTCTTTCTGGCTTCAGCACTCCTGTCCACATCTCTATCTTTGATTTCCCTTAAAAATCTCCTTAAGCACCACACAAAAAAAGCAGCCGCTCCTAAAATCCAGTACCATTCCGCGCCAAAACCGACCAACAAGATTAAAAAAAAGGCGGATATAAAGGTAAACCACAATTCAATAACCATGCCGCCTTTCACTTTTTCCTCTGAAAAGAATTTCTATCCTGGCTAAATGTTATGCTCGGCTCAAAATCAAGTCAAGCTGTTTTTCACCTTATCAATTTTCGGAATTCTTCGTGACCTTCGCCCGATCCGTGACCTTCCTGTACACGGGCCTTGGGATTGGGTCCGGTTCTGGGAGACGATTCCGATCAGGATGTCCTGTCCATTCTCCGGATAGATATGATCATCTCCTAATCAAGGCTGGAGTCTGTGATCTTTCGGCCGAAGCGGGAGGGTTTTTCGCCCAAAGATCCTTTTATTGGCCGTTCCGAGGATTTCTTGACATCGCCGCCCGGCCGGCATTATTCTTTTCTCGCTTATGGCGGCGCCTGCACACCCGTTTCCGCTTCCGGTCGCGCACGGGAACGGGTACGGGGATAGGCCTTCGGCCCGCGCACGGCGAAACGATCTGAGCTTGGAGGAGTCATGAAGATTTCGAATTTAAGATGCCGGATTTCGAATTTGCTCCGCAACAGGACCTGTCAACGGCATGCCGCCGTGAAAACCGCCCTGAACGGTCTGGCGCTTTTTCTGGGCCTGGCTTCACTGTCTCAGCCGGTTCAATCGCAAACACTGGTCGCCCGTACCAGGGTAAGTTACTCGAGTGGTATCAACATCTCCCCGCATCTGGCGCCTCTACCGAACGGCAACTTCGCCGCGGTCTGGGGATACGCTGTAAACTCGGACCAACCGCCGATCCCATACGGGCGCGTGATCAAACCCGATGGGAAACTCGTCACGCCGGTGCGCAAGAACCTGATCACGGCCATCCTCTATCCATACCAGCGATTCGTTGCGGGGCCGACGGCGGGCGGAAGAGTGCTCGTGGTTGGCACCCGGAAATCCGACAGTCGTCTGGTCGTTCGCGCGTTGGACGCGAATCTCAAAACCATCGGCGGGCAAATCGTCGCCCGCTACAGCGGATACAGCCCTATCCTCCTTGCGGGCAAAACGACAGGGGCTATTTTGGGATACTACAGCGCGGACACCAGCGAGATCGCTCAGCTTGATGAATCGGGGCGCTTCGCGTCCGACCCGACAGCCCTGACCCAATCATCGGTCAATTTCGTCGTGGACAGTTTCGCCGTCGTACCCAAAGGATATCTTGCGCTGGGCCGCGAGCTGAAGTCGGGGAAGACGCGCGCGGTGGGCATCGCCGTTCCCAGTGACTTGTCTGCGCCGGGAACGGTGATTGCATACGAAAATTCATCATGGCCATATGACAACAATTTCAGAACGTTCGGAGCGTTTCTGGGCGAGTCCGGGCTATCGGTTTTCGGACACCGGATTAATTCCAGCACAACTGCTGGATATAGACGGACGCTTCTTTCGACCGGAAAGCCCAAAGGCGCGCCCAAGAAGTACCCGAGCGATATAAAGGCCGCCGTATTCTTCAAGGTCATTCCGCTGACCGGCACCGGCAAATTCGCCGCCTGCTATCTCAACGGCTACGTCAACGGCTACCTCCAGATACTGGATAAAAGCGGCGTCCCCGCCGGCAACGCCGTTCCCGCCGCCGCGACGGACTACTCGATATACCTCGAGTACCCCGGCATCGCCTGGAACGAAGCCAGCTCCACTCTGGCCATCGCCTACTCCATTTACAGCGCAACCCCCGACCCGCATTACGAGCTTTGGATCGCGTTGTACAAGCTCGAGACCGAGGAGTGATACGGCGCGCCCGAGTCGGGAAGACGGACATAATAATAGCGGGGTCAAACCTGCACTTTATCACTTTGTCAAACTCCGGCACTCCTTCCCCGCGCGCACGGTTAAGGTCATGGACTAGCGGATTCTATCCTATAGAGATTTTAGCGATTCTATTCTTTCGATCTTGATGTTGAGACGGGCCCGCAGATACTCAACCGCCGACAGGACGGATTTTTCCAAGATGAGACGCTCGTTGGCGAGGGAGGATTCGGCTTCAACGACGGCCCCCTGAAGCTCGGCCGGAACGCCGGAGACGGATTTCAGGATCGCCAGGGCCGCTTCCTTCTCGAGGGGCGACGGCGCGGACTCGCGCCGGGCGATGAGGGTAAGAATCAGCGCCGAGGCAAGGACAACCAAGGCCGCCGCGGCCGCTGGAAAAGGATGAAAGGCGAGCCGGCGCCGGCGACGCTCTTGAGTCGCCCGCTCGGCATTCTCGGCGGAGGGCGCGGAAGGTTCCGGGACAAAATCCTGGATCCGGGCGAGAAAGGAGGAGGTATCCTTAGCGAGCCGAGAGGACAGGGACTCCGCGAACCCGGAGTATTCGCGGCAGGTTCGGCACCGGCCGGCGTGGCGCGCCGCGAAGCCGGGCATTTTTTTCCCTCTGTCTTCGGCCCGCGAAATCATCCATCGGGTCAGGTTGCAAAACATAGCTCGCCTCCTTGGTCTCATCCGGGCGTCGTTTCCCCGGCGGCCGCGGTCTCGGCCGCCTTCGCCCGTCCCGGCGCGGGGCTGAGCCGCTTCGCCAGGTTCATCCGGGCGCGGTGAAGAAGCACCCGCACGGACAGGCGGCTCTTCCCGAGCGCCCGGGCGATTTCATCGACGGTCATGTCCTCGCCGTATCGCAACCAGAGGGCGCGGAACTGGTTCCCGCCCAGCGTCCGTGCCGCGTCCCAAAGGTTGTCCGATGCCGCGTCCTCGGCCATTCGTTCGGCGGGGTCCGGCGACACATCCCGCGCCTCGCCCCGCATTCTCTCGCCGACGAATCGGCGCCCGCGGAAGGAGCTGATGGCCAGCCGGCCGGCCGACGTATACAGCCAGGTGGAAAAACGGAAAGCCGGGTTGTAGTTACGGATGTTCCGGAAAAGCTTGAGAAACGTTTCCTGGACCATGTCTTCCGCGTCCTGATCGCTTCCGAGTCTGGGCCGAAGATAGACGAACAGCCGGCGCTTGTAGCGGCGCGCCAGCTCTTCGAAAGACCGGCGCGAGCCGGCCCGCGCTTCGCGGGCCAGCTCCTCGTCGGTCTTGTCTCTGATCGGCGCGGGTTCGGTCATTCTCTCCCCAGGTCCCCGGACCTCCGGGGAGCCGGGACTCAATCCAATAATTCCCTGAGCGCCCTTGGATGGTGCGATAAGATATCCACCATCTCCCGCGAGGGCCGATTGAGCTCAAGGCTGACCGTATTCTCAACCAGTTTAACCTGGATGGCTAGGAGAAGGGAAGCGGCGCCGGTTTCCCGGCCTTCCTTCAGCCCGAGTTTGGCCATGGCGATAAGACCCCTGGCGATATCGGCCATGTCCTGGGCGCTCTCCGGGGAATCCGCGCTGACCCGGACTTGCAGCTGGAAGCTGTCTTGCGCTTCCTGGGCATTGAAGAGCAGCATTTTGGCTTTGTTGACGAACTTGGATTGCTTGATTTCCCGGCCCAGGCCGGTCAGGTCCTCCACGACTCCGCTGATAAAGGCGCCCGAGGATACGTCCTTGAAAATCGCGTTCAGCTTGGAAGCGGCGAAGTTCTTGGCCTTGCCGGCCGCCGTATCCAGGACCTTCTCGATGTCCTCCCTGTGATCGGCGTAGAGGAACAGGCCGTCTTTGACGAAAGCTCCGAATCCGTGCCTGTCCAGGGCGAGGATGGTGAAGGATCCGTAGGGAATTTCCTTGTGGTCTTCGGTGTCCATGAACAGGGACATGAGGTGTTTCTTGTCGAACTTTCCGGAGGCGGCGAAGACGATCCGCTCGTCGCCGGGCTCAAGGCCGAAGATCGTCAGGCCGGTGATGTCCTTGAAGATGTCGATCTTCAGTTTCCGGGTGATATCCCGGTTCTTGATCTCAAGGCGGCCGTCCTTGTCCAGGTATTCATAGAGCTTGGTGGCGACGAACTTATCCATGTCCAAGTGGGCGACCCAGCTGGTACCCTCGGGGATGATCGATGTCGGCGGGGTCCCGGGCCGGACGGGGATAACGAGGACGAGGGCCGCCGCGGCCAGGGCCGCGCTCAAGGCCATTCTTTTTTTTCGCATCGTTGACTCCTTTGCGGGCGATTCTTTCGCCCTGTAATACGCTACCGGCGTCCGGATGTTACACTTCCAGCGCGGCTCGCGAGGGCGCCGGCGGCATTCCAATTCTTCGGGACCGATCGTCGGCAAAAAAAAGGGGACGGGCCGAACGGTCCGTCCCCCGATTGATACGAGTAAGAGCAGCGCTTACAGCTGCGGGTAGAGGAGCGCGTTGAGCAGGAACTTGTAGGTCCCGTGCGACTGGGCCCGGTTCTGGGAGACGATCCCGATCAGGATGATCCGTCCCTTCTTGTACTGGAAGTCGACGACGGCCGCCTTGCGGGCGATGACGTCCTCGCCCAGCAGCCAGCCGCTCATCAGCACGCCCTCCTCCGGATAGCCGGCCACGACCTTGCGGTCCCACTCGTTGGGCGGGACCCGGGTCTCGTAGCCCGGGCTGTCCGAGAACACCGCCGGCGTCGTCTTAGGGAGCCCGTAGCCGATCGGCGTCGTGTTGTCGACTTCGAGCTTGATGATCGACATCGGGCAGAAGAATTTGGTCCGCTCGACCTTGTCCAAACCGTCGCGGGCCGGGACCTGGAGCTCCTTGACGGCGAACTGACCGGCCCCGTTGAGCGCGACCACGATCCCGCCCGTCTCGACGAAGGCCTTGAGGGCGTCGACGCCGGCCTGTTCGATTCCCCCCTCGTACTCGGGAGGCATCGGCGTCATCCAGCGGGCGTACATGGAGTTGGGGTCGGGCTTCCCGGTCTTGATGATGTCCGCGTTCTCATCGGCGAAAACGATGACGTCGTAGTTCGCCTTGAGGTCGAGCTTCTTTCCCTTCTCGACCTTGAAGTCCTTGTTGCGGATGGTCGTATAGGGGATGCCCAGGTCGTCGAAGACGAAGCGCGTCCAACCCTCGTCCATGTTGGACTTCCAGGATTGGTACAAGCCGACCCGGTTGAACTTGAGCGAGGCCTTGTCGATGTCGGCGACGTCGTCGAGGTCGAGGACGGCCATGCCGTATTTCGAGACTAGGCCGGGGAGGGCCTTATGGACCTCGGGCGCGTTCTTGACGATAAAGCTCCCGGCCGGGATCTCGATCCCTTTCCGGGCGACGGCCGCTTTGGTCCGGTAGACCTCGGCTTTGTCCTTGAGGAGGGCGAAAACCATCGAGTAGGCGGCGTTCGTCCGGCAGTCGAGGGCGAACCAGGCCGAGCCGCCCTGCCCGGCCGGCGGCTGGGGATATCCGACCTTGGCGATTTTCTCCAACTTGGCCTCGAAGGCGCTCTCGATCCGGTCGCAGGCGACGCCCATCTGGAGAGGCAGGGTCCAGCCCGCGTTGTCGTAGGGCGGGACGGGCGGGCCGCCGGGAAACTCGCGCAGGTCGGGGTATTTCTGCTTATCGAGGAGAGCCCAGGCATAAGGCTTGAAAGGCTGGGCGAGGAGGACGACGAAGGAACCGGCCGGGTAGAGCTTGCCGTCGGCAAAGAAATCGGCCTGCGCCCGGTGAACCTCGACGCCGCCGAACTTGAGAATATCGATCATCTTAAGCATGGTCAGATAATCGTGTTGGCGCGAGGGGACGACGAAAGCGAAGGGCTGGTTCTTGTCGCGAGTTTCGATGCTGGCCTTGGACATCAGGTAGGAGTTATAGAGAAAATCCTCCTTGCGGAGGGAAGCCGTGTTGACCAGGCTCATCGACAGGATGAGCTCGTACTCGACCAGGTCGCGGAGCCGCCACCAGCCGCCCGGCCAGGGGTCGGGAAACTCCATGCGCTTCTGGACATAGTCGCGCTGGACTTCGCCGGGCTCGATGTTGATGGGGGTAGCGCCGCGGACCGAAGCCATCTCGCTCAGGATGCCGATCGTATTGTGTAGCCACGAGGTGTCGTCGCAGGCGCCGATCCACCAGCCCGTGAAGCTCCGGCCGTGGACGACCCCGCTCTTGCCGTTCTTCTGGAGGTCGTAGGCCATGGCGGCGCCGCACAGGTTGACGCCTCGCCAAAGGAGGGGCTGGACGTTGGGGATGGGCGGGTCCATGAAGGGCGGGATGAACAAGCGCGCGCCGTTCGAGCCCATCTGGTGCTCGTCGATGTGGATCTGGGGGAGCCAGTCGTGGTAGAGGACCTTGGTCACGGCCCGCGTCTCGGGGAGGTTGAACATGAACCAGTCGCGGTTGTTGTCGTGGCCGGCGTAGACATGGTAAAGCCAGGGCATGTTGCCGCCCTCGAACTTGGTCCCCAGGTACTTCCGGTACCAGTCGACGACCATCTGGTTGCCGTCCGGGTTGTGGGACGGGACGAGGAGTACGATGACGTCCTTGAGGACGGCGGCGGCGTCGAAGGGCGTTTTGCCGGCGATGAGGTTGTAGGCGAACTCCATCGACATCTGGGAGGCGGCGATCTCGGTGGCATGGAGGCTGCAGGTGATCAGGACGATGGCCTTGCCCTCAACGGCCAGCTTGCGGGCGTCGTCGGCCGAGAGGCCGCGCGAGTCCTTGAGCTTGCGGGCGATCTCGCGATAGGCGTCGAGCTTGGCCATATTCTGTTCGGCCGTGATCACGGCCATGATGATCGGCCTTTTCTGGACGGATTCGCCGATCGTGAAAAGCGTGAGCTTGGGCGACTCCTGGTCCAGCTTCTCGAAGTAGGCTTTGATCTGGTTGTAGTCGGCGAGCATGCGGTCGGCGCCGACCTGGTGGCCCAGGAACTGGTCGGGAGGAGTCTGGGCGGATGCCGCGAAGGGCACGAGAAGCGACAGAACAAGGATGAAGGCTTTCAGGGATGGGGATGAAATTCTCATGAAGACCTCCTCGTGATCGAAAAGTCGGGGTTCATGCGCAAGACATCTTTCTACACCCGGGAAGAGGCCCTGTCAACCCCTCGACTCTCCGGCATGAATGCCGGGGCTTGTTCGGGGTTAACCCTGAGCCCACTCAGCCCCATCCCCTCTAAAGGGGCTGAGTACAAAAGTGTCGCTTCTCGTCCCCGCCTAAAAAGGCGGGGCTTAGCGTCGGCGAACGGGTCAAGGCCGGAAAGCCGGGGTTGACTTTGATCATCGGCTGGATATATTGTTTTACTAGCGGAGGGCAATACAAAAGCGTTTTCGTAAGGAGGGAACCATGGATGCCTGTATCGGTCAGGTAACCCACTTTTTCAATCACATCGGCGTCGCCGTCTTGCAGCTCAGCGGCGAGCTGAAAGTCGGCGAGACCATTAAGATCGTAGGGCATGCCAAGGAA
>Ga0299915_10003096_pt1 | contig 12066 bp, 14 predicted proteins | sample RVTome_13_FD_200263 | JGI IMG/M metagenome (GOLD analysis project Ga0299915, IMG submission 200263) | Soil microbial communities from uranium-contaminated site in the Upper Colorado River Basin, Wyoming, United States - RVT92D227 (version 2) ...
TGGTAAAATGGCGATGAGTCGGCGGTTTTGTGGGGGTGCGTCTGATATGCCCGGTGCGGCGGTTGTGAATCGAGTGCTCAAGGGGGATTTGCGATGGAGAAGTTCAAGACTTACGACGCGATTTTGGAATTCGGGATTCGAAAAGAGCGGCAGGCGAACAGGTTCTATCTGGCGATGGCCGAGCGCGTCGCGGACCCGGTGATAAAGAAGGTCTTTGAGGAGTTGGCGGCTGAGGAGTTAGAGCACAAGGCCAAGCTCGAATTAGAGCTTATGAAGATAGGCAAAACGGTGGATACCACGCCGGATACGGAGAGTATTGACAGCTCGCAGTACGTGTACTCGGATACGGCTGAGTTAGATATGGATTATAGGGATGTGCTTGAGCTGGCAATCGCGAAGGAGGATGCGGCCTTTAGACTGTATGTCGATATGCTCGCGCACTCCTACAGCGACCAGTCGCGGGAGGTGCTCTTGGGCCTGGCGGAGGAAGAGGTCCGGCATAAGCTGCGTTTTGAGGCGGAGCGCGACAGGCTGTGGGGAGAGAAGGGGACAAGTGATGGCTGACTTGGGCCGGGCGATTGCGGTTTCGAGACGGATTTGCGAATTTCCTCCGTATTAGACACGGATTAACGCTGGTTGGGAAAGGGTGACTGCTGGCGGCGGCTGGATGCAACACGAACTGGCAGCAGTGGCAACTGTGGCAACACTGAATTTCAACTCTTTTTGAAACTCTGGGAGTCGCTCGCGTACAAAATAGAACTTTATAGAATCTCCTATTGCCACTGTTGCCAGCGCGCTTCCGATAGGGCAGCGACCTCCGCCCCCTCCTGTACAGCAAGGGATTGGTGAATCGTTGTGCGACGGCTCTCGCTGCGGCGCAATACCTTCCTGACGCCGGGAAAGGCTCGTTTGACCTCTTTGCCGGAGTTGGCGTTATTCATCGGTCGATAGCCGTTCTGGCCGCACCAGGCGACGTAAGAATCATAGACCTCCTGTGTGGGGATTCCCTCGAAGTCCAGCCCCTCGCACGCCGCAGATTGTCACGGCCCGCAACGCGGGCCTCGCAATGACAGAGAGTATCAAACATCAAGTATCGAGCATCAAGCATCGGGAATGCCCTTGTCGGATAGAGAAGAACGTGTTATGATTCCGTCCGAAGCGTTCAGGAGTAGTTCGATGTTCTATGGTTGTCATCCTGAGTGAAAGGATTTGTCCTATGAAAAAGCCAGCCTCACTATCACGACGTGATTTCGTACGAACCGCATTGGGCGCGGGCGTCGCCCTCAGCGCCCCGAACGTCCTCGGCACAAGGGCCGCAGCAGCAGGCAAGACGTTCAAAGTCGGGCTTATCGGCTGCGGCGGTCGAGGCCGGGGCGCCGCCGCCGGCGCGCTCGATGCAGCCAAGATTCTCGGCTTCGACGTCCGCATTACAGCCACCGCCGACTACTTTGCGGACCGGGCAGTCCAAGCTGGCCGGCAGTTCGGTATCCCGGCGGAGCGATGTTTCGGCGGCGCCGACTGCTACCGCAAGCTGCTTGAGACCGATGTGCAGATTGTCCTGATGGCGACTGCGCCGCTGTTCCGCCCGCTGCACCTTGAGGCAGCCATCAACGCCGGTAAGCACGTCTTCATCGAGAAGCCCGTCGCGGTCGATCCGCCCGGCTGCCGCCGAGTCATAGCCGCCGGCGAGCTCGCCGAGAAGAAGGGCCTTGTCATCACCTCCGGCACCGAGATGCGCCACGACTGGGAGCACCGCAAGACGCACCAGGCCGTCGTCGTCGAGAAGCAGCTCGGCAGACTCTACGCCGGCAGGGTCTCCTACTGCATCGGGCACATGTTCTGGTCGAGTCCGATCAACCCCAAAACCGGCGACGACCTTGTACGGTCCTGGCAGAACTGGATTGCGCTCTCCGGCGACCACCTCGTCGAGCAGCACGTCCACAACATCGACATCGCCAACTGGTTCTGCGACCGCCCGCCCGTGAGCGCCGTTGGCTTCGGCAGCCGCGGACGACGCAACGCGGGCGATATGTACGACTTCTTCAGCATCGACTACGACTACGGCGACGGCGTGCATATACACTCGATGTGCCGCCAGATCAACGGCTGCTATAACTGGACCGGGCACGACTTCGTATATGAGAAGGGCCGCACCGACGGCGGGAACTTCGCCAAGTGCCGCAACTCCCCGATTCCCGCAGACCTGCCGCAAGCCCCGAGCAGCCATATTCAGGAGCAGGTCGATACGCTCTATTATGTCAATAAGGGCAAGCCCGTGAACCAGGCTAAGGCGGTCGCCGAGTCGAGCGCAACCGCTGTAATGGGGCGAATCTCCGCCTACACGGGCCAGCAGGTGACCTGGAGCCAGATTATGACCGACCCTGCGGCTAAGCCCGAATACTACAACCTCACGCTCAGGCCGACCGCCGAGGACTTTGAGAAGGGCACAGTCGAAATCCCGCCCGAGAACGTCTGGCCCCTGCCCGGCCAGCCGGTTTAGCACGCCCACACGCGCAGGCGAAATCAATTGGATGCGATTGTGGGCTTGATTCGCTTGAGTGGCGGCGAGTGTCCCGTCGGCCCGAACGCCGCCTTCTGTCACCCCGAGCGCAGTCGAGGGGTCTATTCAAACTCCCCCGCGAAGCGGATCCTGGTTCTTGAGTCGCGTTGTGTTGAGCGTTCCAAATAGGTCGGGCGTCGGCTATTGAGGGGTTGTTGGTGGCGCGGTCTCGCCCAGCTCAGAGCTTGTGCTCCGCGACGACTGGGCCTTTTTCTTCACTCTCTGAAACATCACGACTTCTTCTTCCGGCGCGAAGCTGCTCGGCCGAGGCTTGTTCGCATTATCCTCGCCGATTATCCTGAACGTGTTCCTGTCGATGAACTCGACGATGCACCTGACGATGTCGCCGCCCCAGGATACATCAAGCTGGATGGGCGTCTTGCCGTAGTCAATGGTGTATTCGCCGGACTGGACGCCGTCGGACGTTGTCATTTCGACGGTCCTTTCGTCGATCTTAAGACTCACCTGGCCTATGCCCGGCACAATCGACTTCCACTCCCCTATGTGCCTGCGGTTCGCCGGCGCGCACGAACAAAGCATCGCAGCCAGCGGCAGCACAATGATCAACCTCTTCATTCTTCGACTCCTTTCTACTGCCCAAGTCTAACCGCCCCTGCCCGCCTGTCAAGAGTCTTTAACGCCGCAGCCGATTTTGAATCCTACCCCCCGCCCTTGACCCCAGTGACAATCTATGGCTGTTAGGGCCAAGGCTTTCAACTTGGTCTGTTGTGCATGGTTGACCGAACTGGATTGAGCAACTCCTTTCCCAACACTTCGGAAAGGAGCTGCCATTCTTTATCGTTGTTAGCTGCGAAGCACTCCATGGCTGACCCATCTACTGCAATCAGAGCGTCACCCAATTTGGCACAAGTTTGATTGTCACAGAGAATTTCAGGATTGTCTTCGGCGCTCTGTATGATGTCGGCAGCGCGCGTCAGTTCAGCGGAGGCCTTGTCACCAAGGGCAATTATTCTGTCCTTGACGTTTATGAAAATGCTTTTGTTCTGCTCAAAGAATCGATGGATACTACACTCAATCTTGTTTCGCCTGCAATTCGGTATGGATACATCTATTCTCCCATCCAAAAACTCACGGGGCTGTTCAGATGCCCTTTTGCAACGGGTACCAGTGTATTCATGCGTGACGCTGCAATCCCACCATTTGTATGCTCCCAAGATCGCGCACCGTATGTGACTTTGCAGACGAATAAGACGGACGCGAGGTGAAAGACTTTCATTGATTCGGGAAAGGAATGCCTCTATGCCCTCAAGGCAGGTGGTTAAGCGATTCCTGTGTCCCGGATGAGAGCCAAGCCTATCATTGATGAACCCGATTAGCTCATCATCGCGTTCAACCTGCTGTGAGGCATAGTAAAGATATGAAAGACGCTGCAACCATGCTCTCTTGAATTCCAGTTTTGCGTAACTGGAGGTCGATTTGAATCCGAAGATATCCAAGGCCTTCTGTATTCTATCACTTCGTCGCGGAGCTTTGCATCGCTCTATTTGGACAGAGGTGTCAATGTGGACAGTCCTGCACCTGGTTTGGTTTACTTCTTTGCTGCTTGCAACTTCACTCACCGTCCTCACAAGCCTCCGTATTGCTAAGTAGTGCCAGAGGGCTAAACCCCCTGCTGACAAATTCGCTCCGGATAATTTCAACGTGCGCCTGCGTGAGCACTTTTTGGCTGAGGTCGGTGAGCGCTTCTCTGATGACGGAGAGCTGGCCTAGTGTAGGAACTTCTATGCTGAGTATTGCACTTTCGAGACCGGCCAATATGTCTTGGTGGAACCTAGTGCTTCCAACAGCACTGTTCCACAACTGGGAGACAATACCACGCAAGGACTCAAGATTCACACTTGCGTCAATGACATCGCACCCTTCAAAGCTATCGACGATCTCGATAGCGCGTGTTAATAGCAACTGATCCAGTATTCCGCGCGCGTCTTTAGTGGCATGGATTGGAGCAGGCCGAGATAGCTGAGCTGCTTCGCCGTTTGCATCTATCGTTAGGGTGCTGTCATATCCTCGAACGGACGGACTGTAATCAGGTGCACCCATTGTCTGTGCAACAATGGATTGCGCTTCCGCGGTTGCCCCTCCAGTGATCTCAAAGCAATTTAGGTCGCTCATTTTCCTTCCTCCACAAAGGCCTTCAGCAAGGCCGTAATTTTCTTAGTTGAGTCGGATAGAAACTTAGAGACATCGGGCTTTTCCGGGGCTGTCCACCAGTAGTCCATGTCCAACATCAATCCCGCAAGCGGAGTTTCCTCGCGCTGTTTTTGGCGTTTTAGCTGCCCAAGTAAAGCCTCTCTCTGTCCTGTATCCAACAAGTGAGGCGGCATCTTCAAACGTGCATCAATCTGCACAGGAGCTTCTATTTTGAAGGCAGGCTTCACAGCGAATCGAACACTGACTGTTTTATCTTCATTTTCCATTACGATGGTAGCTTCACAGCTATGGGCCTTGAGACCATTCTCTCCCCCCACGGGCCAATCAGAAAGAGGAACTTTCTTTAGTGATAAACGCTCAGCTTCTTCTACAGAATCAGTCGGAAGAATATAGAGTTGCCTGTTGCCAAACCGTCTCGTTTCTCTTATGTCGAACTTGGCCACAACTGTCTCAAACGCATACTTGGCAATCTCCTCGAAGGGGCACTCCTTTTCTGCCGGATTCTGATCAAGACACAAGCGATAAGTATCAAACGCAAGGACAAGGTCAAGCTCAGGGCATTTCATGCGAGCTCCCTTTGGCTGCATTTCCTCCGGCATCCAGACGTGGTCGTTGCTTATCTTCGGCAAGGCCTCCTCCAAAATAACCATTGTGTCGCCGCACCTGTCAAGATATCGATACCCGCGATCATACCGAGCTTCAAATATGTTCTGGAGCAGTTTAGGTTTAACTTTTGCCATAGCCTTTCATCTCTCCGAAGAAATCATACAAGTTCTCTACATCGTGGGCAATAGCAATTTCCCCTGAGTATCGGACTTGCTATCACCTCGGTCGAGTTCTCTGCCAGACGACAAGTCTTTATTCCTCAAGTACTTATCGTCAAATCAAGCCCTTTATGTTAAGAAAAATCGCTGTCGCGCCCAGTTTCGGTCTCCACATAGACACAAGCGATACATAAGCTATGATACAGTATCCGGAGACAAAAAACAACCCCCTTATGTGTGTTTCATTTCTGTTACGATTTGCCGGGTTTGGGGGGATTGGCTGGCGTGGGCCTGTTTGAAGGCATCGGCCTGAGTCTGGTTGGTTTTCTTGAAAAGCTCGTTGCCGGTGATGATTTCCCGCAGGGCCTTTGACCTATCCTTCGCATCCTTGAGGAACTTCGCGGCCTTGACGCCATAGACCCCGCCCAACAGCGCACATATCCCGATACCAAGCTCCATCGCCGCATCCGCCGTCCGCCACGGGTCCGGGCGAGCCGCCGAATCCGCGATAGCGTCCTTCGCAAGCTGCCGGCTCGACTCGGCCAAAATATCGTCCGACGTCTGCGCTGCGGGAAACTCCTTCGGCAGCCCGAAGTAAGTCGTAAAAGCCCTGCTCTGAAGCTCGCTCAGCTCCGTCATATTCTGAAGCTCTCCCGAAGCTGCCTGTACCTTCGCAGTCTGAGCCGCCGCAAACGCCGTGCGATTGTGCAGCCACGCATTCTGCTTCTGCCTTTCATTCGGCGCAAACCGTAAAGACTCGCAGCCACTCAGCAGTAAAACAAAAACGATAGGATAGAAGCCCAAACCACTTGCTCGTCTTCGTGTCTGTGAACATTTTTTCATCGTTTCTCTCCTTTAATTTACTTTAGATTCTGCTCTTGTCTGGTATAATACTGTCAGCCTTAACCGAGAGGCTCTACGGCTCGATACGGGAAGCCTGGATATGGACTCATCCAAGAGATTCAGACCCAAAACAGTGCTGTTGTGGGAAAAAGTGGTTGACGACCCGGAGGCGCAACGTATATTGACGCTGTTTCCCTCGGCCGATATACGCGTAGTCAAGCAGCAACGTTACGCTCCTTTCCCCAACACCCCGGCATCCCACGCTCTTCTGACTGGAAAGAGGACGCTGATGATCGGCCGGACTTCGTCCTTTGTGGGATATTTTGACGGCGAGCTCGGCTCCGGTGTCTGCTGCCGGCCCTATTACAAGCTGGTCCCGCTCTCGAACGGGTGCCCTTTCTACTGCACATACTGTTACCTCGCGTTCATCTATCGAAAGTACGCCCCTTTTATCAAGATCAACATTAACTACGAGACAATGTTCAGGCAGATTCGACGCGCCGTGGAAGGGTCTGCAAACAGGATCAGTTTCAACCTGGGCGAAATGCTCGATAGTCTGGCGCTTGACCACATCACAAATCTTACGACAATGCTGGTCCCGTTTTTTTCCAAGTTTTCAAACGCTTATCTGATGCTGCTGACAAAAAGCAACAATATTGACAATCTCCTGAGACTTGAGCCTAACCGGCAAACGGTTGTCTCCTGGAGCCTGAATAGCCAGGAGATGATCGAGACGCACGAGTTAGGCGCCGCCACTCTGGGCCAGCGAATTGAGGCAGCCAAAGCATGCCAGGACCACGGCTACCGAATACGACTTCGTATCGACCCCGGTATTCTCCATGCAAACTGGAAGGCTTCGTATGCCGAGTTAATCCAAAGAGCATTGACGACCGTCAACCCGGAGAACATAACACTTGGCATGTTGAGGCTCCTGCCGGGCCACCTTCGCCTCGCCCAGGCAGCGTATGGCAGCCGGGCTCAAACGCTCTCTCGTCACAGCTTCGTCAAAGGAGCATCGGACGGCAAGCTCCGCTATCCGCCCGAACAGCGTATTGAATTCTACACCTTTTTGACTGATACTATCCGCAGCCTCAATAAGGATGTCTCCATAGGTCTGTGCAGAGAGACGCCTGACATCTGGAATATCCTTAAATCCCGCTGCAAACCCAAAGAATGCAACTGCATCGTATGGTAGAAATCAAACAACACGATTCTCGGACATCTCAACCTTCGCTTCAAGCGAGGAAACTTCTCATCTTTTTCTCCTCGTGATTTGACTTTGACCAAGTTCCTTTGCTACAATGCTTTCCAAGCCGGGAGTATCAGAATGGAAGACCAACAGCAAAGGAAAACAAAGACCATCGCCAACTTGACACTGGCCGCAGTCCTTATCGCGGGCGTGCATATCACGTTCCAGTCGCTGCCCGATGAATTCGCCGACAGCAATCGGGTTGTGGAGCTCGTGTTTCTACTGCCGTTGCCCGTGGTCTTGATCTGTGCTCTCGGTGTCCTGCTCGCAATGCGCGGTTGGACGGTACATTGGCTCGTGAAGCTCGCGTTCGTCTTCATCCTCATGTTACCATTCCTCACGTGCGCATTTGTACGTTGGGCCATGAGCTTTCTATGAACGCTCATCAACTGATTTGTCTTCATCCGTTAGGACCCTCCGCCTGCCGCGCTCACTTGCGGCAAACCCTTCTCCAATGCTCGCAGGCGGTACTCGTATGAGATGCTTGCCGCCGAGAGGTCTTCGAGCTTTCGGCTGGAGTCCTTCTGGCATTGAAGGAGCATCGTGACATCACGCTGCAATAGATCGAGCTGGCGCTGCAGGTTGACGTAGCTGCCGATAATCAGGCACGCAAGCAGTACAAGCTGCACCAGCGTCGAGACATTTACCTGCCGATTGAACTGCCACGATTTGGAATTTGTCTCAGCCATAATACACCTCCGGACCAATCACCGTTGTCACTCCCGTCTCTCGTTCCCTACCCGCCCACAGCGAGCCAAGAATAGGGTTCTGAAATGAACCGCGTCATTCCGAGCGGAGCGAAGCGGAGTCGAGGAATCTATTCAAAACCGCGCTTCATCTTTTTTGCTTTCCGGCAGCGCTCACGCTGCTCCGCACAGAGGTTCAAATAGACCCCTCGACTGCGCTCGGGGTGACAAGAGACTGCGCTCGGCGTGGCAAAAGGCTGCGCTCGGGGTGACAAGCATCGAGAATCGAGAATCCAGTATCGAGAATCGAGCACCGTCCATCGTCCCTTCGTCCCTCGTCCCTCGTAGCCACTATGGCGTCGCGTAAAAGACATTCTTATCGCCGACTCTGAACATCACCGCATACGTCCCGGCGGCGAGTGTCCCTTCGGCCTCGAACGACTCGGCCAAGTTCACCGCCTGCGTCTGCTGGCCTATCTCCAGAGGCGTTGTCCCCGCGTCGCCTATCACGACCGCTATGACGTTATAGACATTGTAAGAGCTGTGACTCTTGATCTTTATCGCCCACGCAGCCGCCCTCGCCCCCGGCGAGGTCACAGCCGATACCTCCTGCATCCCGCCCGAACCCTCGCGGGCGAGCCTCTCCAGCGCCTGCTGACTGTCCATCGCATTTGTCATTGCTCTGCATCTCCCACTGTCTGTGTCCTTGTCGCCTGTTTGTCATGCTGAGTGAAACGAAGCATCTGGGCGGCGAAGTAAAATGCGTCCCTCGCAGCGCCCATGCATTCTGAGCCCTTCGCTTCGCTCAAGGGTAAACTGCGCGAAGAACCTGGGGTGCGAATGAAGACTCTGGCTCTCAGCGTGAGAAGACGTTTCAGTCGCTGGCCAGATTCTTCACTGCGCTGCGCTCCGTTCAGAATGACAAACACCATGACTTCCGATGTCACCTCCTGCGAACAATCCGCAGATGCGTGCACTGCTTTTGGAAATCCATCCGCACCCGCTCAATCGTGCTCGTGCTGCGGTTATCGCTCCTGCACGAAAACAGGTCTCTGCTTTCTGGGCTCGTGCCCACCCTGTCGCCGACTTCATAGTTCAATACAAGGTATGGCGTCTGGATGTCCGCTGTCTCGATGATCTCGCCGGAAGTATCAGCCTTGTGGCGGATGAACTCGTACAGGGCATTCGTGTCATCGACCTCGTCCGCGACGCCGAGCGCCTCATCCGAGCTGTTAGCGAAGATGCTTTGCGCCGAGACCTTGCGATACTTGAACTGACGGGGCAGTGTAATTGGATGCTCAACGACCGGCGCCGTCGAATTCACAGGCCCGTCGGCGGCCTGGCACATCAATCGCTCATCGCTGATCACCGACGCGGTCATCCTGAACTTCAGCACGCCCTTCAACGCCGCCACCCACGTATCCATATCCAACTGGTCGCTGCTCAGCCATATTCCGCACTCATCGAGCAGATTGTTGAAGGCGTAAAGATACTGCCACCAGTTGTCCCCGCCGTCCCAGGAGACCTGCAGGAAATAGCCAAGCGACTTTCCCTGCTTGTCGGCCGTCAACGCGGGCCAGAAGCGCCTTCGCCGATGCGCATAATTGCCCGTGCCGAAAATCTTCGAGAAATCAAACGCATCGCCCTGATTGTACGGCTCAGTCGTGTAGTCGCCCGCCTCGTTGAGGCACCATTTGCGATACACATCCCTGACCTGGTAGAAATCCGGATTCGTCGAGGGCGAAAATTTATCGTACTTGGTGTCCTGCAGGCCCGCGTCCCACGCCTTGACCAGATCGAAACTGGCTTCATAGACCTTAAAATCGCCCTGGCCGATGTACCTATGCGTTATCGGCCAGAAGCTCTTACTGCTGTTCAATCCTGTGATGTTTGTCTTTGAAATGCCCAGCCGCTCGCCCGCCTGTTGCAGATTCAGCTCGACGACTCTGCCCGTGCCGGCTTTGTAGAACACAATCGCCTGGCCGGGACCCGTCGCTGCAAGCCGCGGCACGAATTTGAACTGCAAACCGATCCTCTGACAGCATCGGTGCAGGGCATCCAGGAGACTCAACCCGGTGACATCGAGGTCCCGGGCTGTCTGGTCCTCAGTCAGCGCCGCCAGCCGCTCAGCTTCCGGTATTTGCAGTTGCCCGCCGGGAAGATACTCGCTCAGCAGATAATCGACTACCTCGGTGTACCTCCAGAGCCGCCCCTGCGAAGGTTCGGCGCAGAAGACTGTGTAGCTTTTTCCATTCACCAGAACAGGCCCGGAATTGGCGTTGGCCTTTCCATCCGGATTGAACACGGCATCAAGTCCCGCCAGGAACAAAGTGGAATCCCCTTCCCCCGCTACGCGCTGGCCATAGACGGTGATGCGACTCAACTCCGCACTGAAATCCCTCGCTGTAATCTCCACGCGCTCGCTTTTTGGCCCAAGCGTTGTCTCGATGCCTTCTATCCGTCCGCAGAATATCGGCAAGCTAAAAGCCGCTGCCCCCGGCGGGACGCCATTGTAATACTGCCGGATGCAGACGGATTTACCCATCGCAAATTCAGCTTCAACATCTTCAACAGCCATCGGATTAGCGCCCGTGTATGCCACATGGTTGTAAGCGAGCCTGGCCCAGCCAAACTCCGGCCAGCCGCCCCCAACAATCTCCAGCGGCTCGGCCACCGGGCATAACCGCCCATCGACTTGGATCGATACCGTCGTCGCCGGCAGGGCAAGCCGGCCCTGAGCCGATTGGAAAAAATCGATTCTATTGGACATTCGCAGGACCCTCGAACCTTCAAACAGCCTCGATGCTCACAATGTCAATCGCATCCGGACTCGCCGCCGACACTTGGACCCTCAACGGCCCCAGCGAATTATTCTCCGCACCGTCAACATCCTGGGCCCTTATGGCAAACAAGTACCTGCCCGCTGTAAGTGCGCCGCTCTTATAGCTGTAGAATCTCCGTCCCTTGTAACTGATTACGCAGACCGGATTGTCGTAGTCAATCTCCCCCGTCCGGTTGTCGCAGTAAACGTTGAAGCGCGCCGGCCCGGATTTTTGTTCGAGCGGATTGTAGAACCAGGTAAGGCGCACCTTATCGCCCTCTGCCGCCGCCGCTATCGAGCTGAACATATTGTTCGGCTGCGGCGCCGCCAAATCTCCGTTGGCATCAATCGACACCTTGACCGCGCCTGCGAGCGTATCTTCCCGGACGCCGCACCGATTGAACCGCCGAACAACATAAAAGTACGTCGAGCTGCTGTCGTGCGGAATACAGCCGGGCGGAGAAATAAACCCTGCATCCGGATTGCCCACGCTCAATATGCTCTGGAAATCTATGCAGCTCATACTGCCTCCGCGATAGAGCGCCGAGCACCCTTCCACCCGCATCCAGAACCAGCCTAAGCTCAATGTCGTGCCGAGCTTGAACGCATTCGCCGTCATACCGACAAACAGCGCCTCTTTGAGCCACGTCCTCTGCTGCGGCGCGACCGATGGCGATTCGCCCGCAACGCCTATCTCGCCGCTCGCCGCCGCATGCGCAGATGCCGAACCGGAGAGCCTTCTGGTCAACCCGATGCTCCCCGATGCCCCGGATTCCCCGCTCGACGCGCCCGCTAAGCTCACAATGGCCGCTGTCGGCACATACATCAATTCCGTCCTGCCCGGACGATTGAACATCGCAAACGGCTCGCGATACAGCCAGGCAATTTCAGCCGCAGACAAGCTCCGGCTCCATATCTGGACAAGAACAATCGCCCCATCCCAGCCGTACGCACCCAGATAGTCCCCGCCG
>Ga0299915_10003097_pt1 | contig 12066 bp, 11 predicted proteins | sample RVTome_13_FD_200263 | JGI IMG/M metagenome (GOLD analysis project Ga0299915, IMG submission 200263) | Soil microbial communities from uranium-contaminated site in the Upper Colorado River Basin, Wyoming, United States - RVT92D227 (version 2) ...
CGCCGGAGCGGCAAGCGCCGGCGAGCTCAACGTCGGCGTCACGCTGTCCGCGACCGGCCCGGCCGCCTCGATCGGCATGCCGACCCGCAACGCCATCGCGCTCCTGCCCAGGACGATCGCGGGCGTGAAGGTGAACTACATCGTCCTCGACGACGCCACCGACAGCACCGCCGCGGTGAAGAACGCGCGGAAGCTCACCAGCGAGGACGCGGTCGACGTCCTGCTGGGGTCGAACTCGACTCCCGCCTCGCTCGCGATGGTGGACGTCGCGGCCGAGACGGGGACCCCTCTCATCTCCCTCGCCGCCGGGAAGCGCATCATCGCCCCGCGGCGCGCGGGATCAGGGTCGTCGCGAGCGAGCGCTACGGCCGGCCGGACACGTCGGTCACCGGCCAGGCGCTGAGGATCCTCTCCGCGAGACCCGAGGCCGTCCTCGTCGGCGCCTCGGGGACCCCCGCGGCGCTGCCTCAGAAGACCCTCGTCGAGCGCGGTTACAAGGGGCTCGTCTACCACACGCACGGAGTGGCCAACCCGGACTACGAGCCCCTCGCCGACGCGTCCGTCCTCGTCCTCCTCGTCGTCTCGGTGGCGGTCCACATGGCGCTGGTGAGCCTGGGGCTCCTCATCTTCGGGGCGGAGGGCTCGCGGACCCTCCCCTTCTCCGAGGCGCGCTTCGAGCTGGGAGCGCTCCAGATCGCCGCCCAGCCCCTCTGCGTCGTGCTCTTCTCGGCGGCGCTCATCGGCGCGCTCTACGCCTTCTTCGAGGGCACGGCGTGGGGCAAGGCGCTGCGGGCGAGCGCGATGAACCGCACCGGCGCGCGCCTCGTCGGCATAAGCCCGAACCTCACCGGGCGCTGGAGCTTCGCCCTGGCCGCGCTCGTCGGCGCCCTCTCCGGGATCCTCATCGCGCCCATCACGACCCTCTACTACGACACCGGGTTCCTCATCGGCCTCAAGGGGTTCGTGGGCGCGATCGTGGGCGCGCTCGCAAGCTACCCGCTCGCGGCCGCGGTCCTGGTGGGGCTCATCGAGGCAGCCGCGTCCTTCTGGGCGAGCGCCTACAAGGAGCTCATCGTCTTCGCGCTCATCATCCCGGTCCTCCTCTGGCGCTCGCTCCACGCGCGCCGCGTCGAGGAGGACGAGTGACGCGAGCGGCGCCCCGCACGCTCGCGCTCGTCGCATTTGCAGCGGCCGTCGCGGCCGCTCCGCTCGTCCTTCGCGAGTACCACGTCGTCCTGCTCGGCTACGTGGGGTTGAACGCGCTCGTCGCGCTCGGGCTCGTGCTGCTCACCGGCGTGGGCGGGCTCACGTCCTTCGGGCAGGCGGCCTTCGTGGGCGTCGGCGCCTACACGACGGCGGTCCTGACCGCCTCCGCCCCGGCGGCCGGGGCCGCGGCGTGGCTCCATTCACCATGGGTCTCGCTGGTCGCCGCCCTGGCGCTCGGTGCCGCCCTGGCGGTGCTCCTCGGCTCGATCACGCTCAGGCTCTCCGGGCACTACCTCCCGCTCGGCACGATCGCGTGGGGTATCGGCCTCTACATCCTCTTCGGCAACCTCGACGCTCTGGGCGGCCACACCGGCCTCGGCGGGATCCCCGCCATCGGTCTCCTCGCATCCGTGCGCTCCAGGGGGGGCGGCGGATGGCGGAGGCGATGGGGGTCGACACCGCGCGCGTGCGCCTCGTCCTCTTCGTCCTGGCCGCGCTCCAGGCGTGCGCCTCGGGCTGGCTGTACGCGCACTTCGAGCGATTCGTGAACCCCACGCCCTTCGGACTCCACGCCGGGATCGAGTACCTGTTCATGGGGGTGGTGGGCGGGATCGGGCAGGTCTGGGGGGCCCTGCTCGGCGCGGGTATCGTGACGCTCTGCCTGCAGTGGCTCCGAGATGTCCTGCCGCGGCTGGTCGGGCGGCCCGGCGACTTCGAGCTCATCGTGTTCGGCGTGGCCATGATCGCGCTGTTGCAATGGGCACCCGCCGGTCTGTGGCCCGCGCTGGCGCGGTGGGTCCCGCTCGGAGGCGAGCGGCACGTGGATCCGGGCGCGCCGCCACTGGCACGGCGGCAGATGCCGCGCGCGGGCGAGCCCCTGCTCGAGCTGGCCGGCGTGACGAAGCGCTTCGGAGGGCTCTTGGCCGTGGACGCCGTGAGCCTCACGGTGAATGCAGGCGAGATCGTGGGCCTCATCGGTCCGAACGGGGCAGGGAAGTCGACGCTCTTCGACATCGTTTCGGGCGTGCTCGATCCAGACGACGGCACGGTCCGGTTCAGGGGCCAGGCCATCGGTGGGCGGGGGCAGCGTGAGATCGCGGCCCTGGGTCTCTCACGGACCTTCCAGCACGTGAGGCTGGTGCCCCAGATGACCGCCCTCGAGAACGCTGCGCTGGGAGCTCACCTGCGCTGCCGCTCCGGCCTCCTCTCCGCGAGCTGGCGGCTCGATCGGGCCGAGGAGCGGCGCGTCCTCGGAGAGGCGGCGCGGCAGCTCGACCGCGTGGGCCTGGCGGGCCAGCTCCTCCAGCCCGCCGGGACGCTGCCGCTCGGCAAGCAGCGCACCCTCGAGATCGCCCGCGCCCTGTGCGCCGACCCCTGCCTGCTCCTCCTCGACGAGCCCGCGGCGGGCCTCCGGCACATGGAGAAGAAGGCGCTCCAGGAGCTCTTGCGCGCCCTGCGCGACCAGGGCACGTCGATCCTCCTCGTCGAGCACGACGCGGAGCTCGTCATGGGCCTCGTCGACCGCGTGGTCGTGATGGACTTCGGGGAGAAGATCGCGGAGGGCTCGCCGCCGGACGTCCAGCGGGATCCTGCCGTCCTGGAGGCGTACCTCGGGAGCGTCGTGTGACTCGCCTTTTACCGCTCTCGTCCGCGGGCCGGCCTCACTCGGTGTGCGGCGGGCGAGGTGACGCTGGCGGGAGAGCCCATCACCGGCGCGCCCGTGGAAGACAACGTCGCTCGCGGCCTCGCGCTCGTGCCCGAGACGCGCGAGCTCTTCGCCGGGATGACGGTCGAGGACAACCTCCTCCTCGGCGCGTTCTCCCTTCCACGCACCCGGCGCCGCGAGCGCGCCTCGCTGCTCGAGCAGGTGTTCGGCACCTTCCCGCGCCTGCGGGAGCGGCGCGGCCAGCTGGCCGGAACGCTCTCCGGTGGCGAGCGCCAGATGCTCGCGCTCGGCCGTGCCCTCATGTCCGGCCCACGGCTCCTGCTCCTCGACGAGCCCTCCCTCGGCCTTGCGCCGCTCATCGTGCGCGAGATCTTCCAGGTGATCGTCGGGCTGCGGCGCCGGGGAGCGTCGATCCTCCTCGTCGAGCAGAACGCGCGCGCCGCCCTCCAGGTCGCGGACGAGGGCTACGTGCTCGAGGCAGGAGAGGTTTCGCTCGCCGGCCCCGCCCGCGCGCTGGCGAGCGATCCCCGCGTCATCGAGACCTACCTCGGGCTGGGGCGAGGACCGGCGGAGCGGTAGGTCCACCCCGCGCACCTCGCTCGCCGCCTGGCGGGATCCTCAGATCGGCACGTCGGCCCGCGAGCTGCGCGAGTCCAGCAGCAGATCCTCCAGGATCGACGCGGTCTCCCTGACGAAGGCGGGGCATCGATTCTTGACCAGGTTCTCCTCCTGGATCCGCTTGAGCCCTTCCGCCGTGTTCCAATCGGCGCCCAGCAGGTCCTTGCACTCCGCGGTCCCATGGAGGCTGGCGAAGCGCTGGAAGAGCTGCTGGACACGGTGAAAGCAGACCTTCCTCGCCTCGGCCTCGTCCGGATCGTCGTTCGCGAGTCCCAGGAGGAGGACGGCTGCCGTCACCGCTCCACAGGTCCGCCCCGAGCGCCCCATTCCTCCGCCGAGCGGCCGGCCCAGTCTCGCGACCAGCTCCATGTCCAGCCCGCAAGCCTCTCCGAACACGCTGAGCATGGCCTGGGAGCAGGTCATGCCGTTCGAGAAGAGGTCCACGGTCCTCTCCACCTGGTTCATGATTGCGCTCCTCCTTGACGTGTAGTTACTATCTGGGTATCTGCTACCAGGCTTCAAGGTATCGAATCCAACGATTTTTGCCGATGCAACCTATCGGCACTCCTGGTCGATGGAGGGGCTGGTGGAGATAAGGCACCTCAAGGCCTTCCTGGAAGTGGCCAGGCTCTCGAGCTTCAGCAAGGCCGCGGATCGCCTTCACTACGCCCAGTCGAGCGTCTCCGCGCAGATCAGGTCGCTCGAGGATGAACTGGGCGTGCAGCTCTTCGACAGGCTGGGGAGGAGCATCCTGCTCACGCAGGCGGGAGAGCGCCTCATGCCGTACGCGGAGCGGATCATCGATCTCGCCGATGAGACGCGCGCCGAAATAGGCGGCGGCTCGGAGCCCGAGGGATCGCTCACGATCAGGGTGCCCGAGTCCCTGGGCGTCTACCGCCTGGCGCCCGTCATCTACGAGTTCGGCAGCCTCTTCCCCCGCATTCGCCTGAACCTGATGAACTGTGCGCACGAGACGCTCCAGAAGGAGCTCCGGAACGGCGCCATCGACCTGGCCTTCCTGCTCGCGGAATCGTTCCAGGGAGCCGATCTGGCCGTCGAAGCCCTGGGGTCGGAGCGCCTCGTGCTGGTGGCGAGCCCGCGCAACGGCCTGGCGAGGAAGAGCCTCGTGCGCACGCGCGATCTGGCCAAGGAGACCCTGTTCCTGTCCAAGGTCGATTGCAGCTATCGGCGACTGTTCGAGGGGATCCTCGGAGAGGAAGGCATCCCGCTGGAAGCCACCCGCACCTTCCACAGCGTCGCGTTCCTCAAGCGCTGCGTGATGGCGGGCTCGGGCATCACAATCCTGCCCGAGGTGACGATCTCGGACGAGATCGCAAAGCGCGAGCTGGCCCGCCTGCGATGGGAGGAGGGTGACCTCGAGGTGTCGGTCCTCATGATCTGGTGCAAGGCGCGGTGGGTCTCGCCGGCGCTCAACGCGTTCATGCAGATCACCCGGAGGGTGCTCACGGAGAGCTTGCAGCAAGGCCCCAGCGAATCGTCGTGAATAGGCCGTCCCTTCCCGCGGAACACGCAGCGAGCTAACCCGAACGGGCGAATCCGATGCGGGGCGCGCGCTGGCGCGCGCGGCACTTTGCAGCATTCCCCCGCCGGCCTCGGCGCCTCATACTTAGGGTCTGGCATTATTGTCTCCCCGCGGCCGGGTAGCGCCTTCCGTGAAACGAGCGATCCACTTCGTGCGACTGGAGTCGCCGAGCGAGGCGCTCCGATGCATGTGCGGTGAATGGCGCAGCGGGGCGAGCTGGACCACCGCCCGAGCGCGCGTCACGTGTCCCGAATGCCTGAGGCGCCTGATGGAGGAGGTGCGCCGGGATGCAGAGTCGCCCCCCCTCGGACTTCCTCACTAGCCGCGCACACGAGCGAGCAGGCTGCGCCGCATGCTGCAAGCCCGCAGCGGCGAGGAGCTTGCGCGGCGCAGCCGTTGACGAGCTTTGCTACGTGCGGAGAATCGTCGCAGCCGCCGCAGGGTCGCAGCGAGCCAACCTCCCTGGCTATCGACCTGCTCCTCGCCGCAGGTTTTGCGCTGAGGACGAACTTTGCGCACGTCCAGCCGACACACGGCTCGCCGAGCCCCCAGCAGTCGCGCGGCATCCAGCGGTTCCGCGGGCGTCCCACGATCTGGCGCGACGTGTGCATGGTGGCACGACGCGCGACGTATGGCGTTTGTCCTCTTGCTTCGGAAGCCATCTCACCGAGGCCAGGGGCGGGTCCAGAATCGGCCGGCGAGGGCAGAGAGAGCTGCGCAGCTCGTCGACTGAAATGCTGCTCACCTCACGCATCGTGTGGCGAGCCCGGAGAAGAGAGAACATGGCGAACAAGATCACGGAAGACTGCACCAACTGTGGCGCGTGCGAGGCGGAGTGCCCGACCCAGGCCATCACCCAGGGCGACGATTACTTCGTGATCGATGCCGCGAAGTGCGACGAGTGCGCCGCCGCCGGCGGCGAGTCGAAGTGCAAGGACGTCTGCCCGGTCGATTGCATCGTCAAGGTCTGAACGGTTCCCAGGCACCGCGCAGGCAGTCGCGCAGTAGCCAATCGAGCCGCCGCTCAAAGGCTCCGCCCCGCGCCGCCCTCCGGCGTGGGGGCGGGGCTTTTGTCGTGCCCGGCGGCCCGGGCCCGAGGAGTTGGGGGCCATGAGCCCTCGAGACACGCGGCGAGCGCGCCTGGCGCACCGGGGCCCAGCCGCTCCGCGCGACGTGGGCCCGCGGCCCCAGCGCAGTCAGTACTTCGGCATCGTGCGGTCGATCCGGTCCGCCCAGGCCCGGATGCCGCCGGCGAGGTTGCGCACCTTCCTGAATCCGGCGCCGTGGAGGAAGGCGACCGCCCTGGCGCTGCGCACGCCGACGTGGCAGTACGCCACGATCTCGCGCGAGGAGTCGAGCTCATGGGCGCGCCGCGGCAGCTCGCCCAGCGGGATGAGGTGTCCCCCCAGATTGCAGATCTGGTGCTCGTGCGGCTCGCGCACGTCGAGGATGAACAGGTCCTCTCCGGCGTCGAGCTCCCGCTTCAGCTGCTCGGCGGTGACCTCCGGCACGCCCGAGCTCGCAGGCGACTCCTCGCCGCGCACCCCACAGAATGCCTCGTAGTCGGCGAGCTTCGTGAGCGTGGGGCGCTCGCCGCAGGCGGGGCAGCTCGGGTCCTTGCGTAGCTTGAGCTCACGGAAGCGCATCCCCAGCGCGTCCACGAGGAGCAGGCGTCCCACGAGCGGCTCGCCCCTGCCCAGGATGAGCTTCACGGCCTCGGTCGCCTGCATGACACCCACCAGGCCGGGCAGGATGCCGAGCACCCCGCCCTCCGCGCAGGAGGGCACGAGTCCAGGAGGTGGCGGCTCCGGGAACAGGCAGCGGTAGCAGGGGCCGCCCCGCGTGGCGAAGACGCTCACCTGGCCTTCGAATCTGAAGATGGAGCCGTAGACGTTGGGCCTCCCGGTGAGGACGCACGCGTCGTTGACGAGGTAGCGGGTGGGGAAGTTGTCCGTGCCGTCGACCACCATGTCGAACTGGCGCGTCAGCTCGAGCGCGTTGTCGCTGGTGAGCCGCGTCTCGAAGGTGCGCACCTCGAGAAACGGGTTGATCGCCTTGAGCTTCTCCGCCGCTGAGTCGAGCTTCTTGCGCCCCACGTCGGCGGTGGTGTGGATGATCTGGCGCTGGAGGTTCGTGGCGTCGACCACGTCGAAGTCGACGAGCCCGAGCGTGCCCACGCCCGCCGCTGCCAGGTAGAGCGCGAGCGGCGAGCCGAGCCCACCCGCGCCGACGCAGAGCACCTTCGCAGCCTTGAGGCGCTGCTGCCCCTCCATGCCGACCTCCGGCATGATGAGGTGCCGCGAGTACCGCAGGATCTCGTCGTTCGAGAGGGCGACGGCTTTCATGCGTCACCTCTCCGTGTCACCCGGATCTCCTCGTCGAGGAAGCTCCGCTCCCGACGCCCGGCATCCCCCCCGACGAGCAGGAACGAGTTCGTGGCCTCGGCGATGCCGCGCGCCACGCTCGTGATGACGTAGGAGCAGCCAACCCAGTGCGCTTCCGCCAGATCGGTGGCGGACCAGAGCGCAGGGTGGTCGGGATGCGAATGGTAGAAGCCGACGACGTCCTCCTCGCGCTCGCGGCCCTGGTGCAGGGCCCGGAGGATCTCCAGCGGGTCGATGCCGTAGCGGTTGTGGGGCGAGTCCACGCGCGTATTGGCGCATCGCGCGACGCGGGCCACCACCCGCCCGCCACCCTCGGCGCGTCCCATCAGCACACCGCACGCCTCATGCGGATAGGCCTCCTCGCCGTGGCGCCGGAGCTCCTGGTAGTCAGCCTCGCCGATCCTCAGCATGATGGCGGCCTATCCCTTCTCGGCGTGTCCCCCGAACGCGAAGCGCATCGCGGACAGGATCCGGCCGGCATAGTCCGCTTCTCCCCGAGAGGCGAAGCGCTCGTAGAGCGCCGCCGTGAGGACGGGAGCCGGCGCGCCCACGTCGACCGCCGCGTGGATCGTCCAGCGGCCTTCACCCGAGTCGGAGACGCGGCCCGCGAACCTGGAAAGCGCCGGATCCTCGGAGAGCGCGGCGGCCGTGAGGTCGAGGAGCCAGGACGTGATGACGCTGCCGCGCCGCCACAGCTCGGCCACCTCGCCGATCTCGAACTCGTACTGAAAGTGCTGCGGATCGCGGAGCGGCGTGGTCTCCGCGTCCTGCTCGCGACGCCGCTTCCCCGCGCCGGCGTGACTGAGGATGTTGAGGCCCTCGGCGTAGGCTGCCATCAGGCCGTACTCGATGCCGTTGTGGACCATCTTCACGAAGTGGCCTGCCCCCGAGGGACCGCAGTGCAGGTACCCGCGCTCCGCCGTGCCGCCAGGACGGCGTCCCGGCGTCGGCGGTGCCGAGCCCTGCCCGGGCGCGAGCGCCGCGAAGATGGGATCGAGCCGCTTCACCACCTCGGGCGCGCCGCCGATCATCTGGCAGAAGCCGCGCTCCAGACCGAACACGCCGCCGCTCGTGCCCACGTCGACGTGGTGGACACCCTTCTCTGCGAGCTCCTTCGCTCGCCGGATGTCGTCACCGTACCAGGAGTTCCCACCGTCCACGACGACGTCGTCCCGCTCCAGCCTGGGGAGGAGCTCTCCGAGCGCACGATCCACCACGGCGGCCGGCACCATGAGCCATGCCGCGCGGGGCGCGGCGAGCCTCCCCGCGAACTCGTCCAGCGACGCGGCGCCCACCGCCCCGGCGTCCGCGAGCGCCCGGACGGCGGCGGGCGAGGTGTCGAACACGACGCACTCGTGCCCCGCTCGCAGCAGCCGCCGAACCATGTTCGAGCCCATCCGCCCCAGACCGATCATGCCCAGCTGCATGGCGTTCCTCCGGACGGGAACCTAGTGAGGCGCGCCGCAAGTTTCGAGCCCACGAGCACGATGCGCGCCAGGCGGGGGGTCGGATCGACGGAGCGCGCCGCTGCCGGTCACCAGGCGCGCTGGCTATCCGCGACCGGTGCCCCGGCCGGGAAGAGCGGCTCCCCGGGGTCCAGCCGGTAGACGCGAACCGCATCCTCGCCGCGCACGCGCTCGACGTGCACCGGCTTCCGCGCGCCGAGCCGATCGAGAGCCGCCTCGTTGTGCCGGTAGATGCGCCCCGGCTGGACGAGGACATAGCAGGGCTGGCCCGTGCGGCAGGCGCGCGGCAGGATGGGGGAGGAGGAGAGGTCCGGCCGCCCGCGCTGCTCCGCGTAGAGGCGGATCGTCCAGTCAACCTCGGAGACCACCTCGGACCCCCGCTCCGCGTGCGCAGCCACCCAGGAGACCGCCTCGCGCACCCCGGCGTCGAAGTAGTCGCAGTGAGGCAGGAACCAGGTCACGTTCCGATCGCCGCCGGCGAAAGCGTTCAGGTACAACCGGTAGTGCGGGGCGTGCGAGATCGCGGCCCCCGCTTCGGGGACGGCCAGGACGAGCCCCACCGCCCCCAGCATCACCGCGCGGGCGGAGACACCGCCCCGGAGCGAGGAGAGCCGAGCTGCGGCCAGGCTCATCAGCCGCTCGGCGGCGTGCCCGGCGAGGAGCAGGAAGGCCGGCATGACGCTCACGAAGAAGCGGCCGTACTTGGCGCCCGCGATGAGGGCGAACGTCTGGAAGACGGCGATCCAGACGAGCAGCACCCGGTGTGCCGGGGCGCGCCGGGCCAGCGCCAGGGCGAGGCCGGCCCCGATCAGCAACGCCGTGATCGGAGTGAACTTCACGGCCGCGAACGCAAGGTAAAACCACCACGGTGTGGCGTCCCCCCGCAGGCCCAGGTTGCCGTGGAGCCGCCCCATGAAGAGCAGGCTCTCGCTCACGCCGCGATCGGTGCCGAAGGCGTCGCCGCGGATGTAGTGGGCGAGATACGTGTACGTGCTCGGCATGAGCGGCGTGAAGTTCAACGCCAGGAAGACGGCCAGCGAGACCCCGATGAGCCACAGCCAGCGGCGGAGAGGCACGCGCCAGCCGGTCGTCGGCCGGATCCAGAGGTACGCCAGCACGGGGATGGGGAAGTAGAAGATGAAGTACTTCGACGCGAACGCGGCCCCGAGAGCGGCGGCGCTCGCGAGCTCCCACCGGCGCTGCTCCCGCGCCCGGCCGCCGTCGGCCGCAGCCTTGGCCTCGCAGAAGCACCACAGGCACAGGACGAAGAAGAGGCCGAGGAGCCCGTCCTCCTTCGCGATCCGGTGGTACCCGACGGCGGTGCTGGAGAAGGCCAGGAGGGCGGCCGAGACGAGCGCCGCTGCACGCCCGAACAGCCGCCGCCCCAGCATGGCGGTTGCCCACACGGTGAGTCCGCCCGCGACGGCGCTGGGGAGCCGGGTCAGCACCTCCGGCGCGAGGACTCCCCTTGACGCGGCGACCGCCAGCGCCACCAGCGACTTCATGAGCATCGGGTGCTCGACGTCGTCGCCGCCGAAGTCGCCGGTCAGGTAGCGGTTCGCGGCCAGCCACTTGTGTACCTCGTCGTCGGCGAAACCCTCCGAGGCGAGGCCGCGCAAGCGCAGCCACAGTCCCACCACGACGAGCGCCCCGAGGACGAACGCCCCGAGTCCTCCCCACGGGAGGCTGCGACCGCGCAATTCCACCGCACCTGACTCCGCCGCTTCGGCAGCGGCGTCACTTCCCATGCGCTATTTCGAGGCGCCGAGGCTCGTTCCGGGGCGGGCTCTCGCGGCACGTGCGCTCCACGTACCAGCGGAACAGGCTCTCCACGCCATCCTGCAGCGAGACGCGTGGCTCGAAGCCGAGCAGCCGGCGCGCCTTCGTGATGTCAGCTCCGGTCGCGAGGGCGTCCGACCCATTGCGTGGGGAGGGGACGAGGTTCGCTTTCCGGCCGGCGAGATCCTCGATGGTCGCGATGAAGTCGCTGAGCCGCACGGGGCGTCCGTGGCCCAGGTTGATGATCTCGTACCCGAGCGGCCGGTCGAGCGCCGCGACGATGCCGCGCGCCACGTCCTCGACGTACGTCCAGTCCCGGAACATCTCGCCCGCGAAGAGCGGGATCTCCTTCCCGGTGAAGATGCTGTCGAGAACCTTGAACGCCATCATGTCGGGCCGGTTGCGGGGTCCATAGGCCGTGAACAGCCGGACCACGTTGCAGGAGAGCCCGTGGACGTGGTGGTAGCTGTGGCCCAGCATCTCGGCCGCCCGCTTGGTGGCGGCATAGGGCGCGAGCGGGAGATCCGCGGAAGCGGTCTCGACGAAGGGCGGCTTCGCATTGCCATAGACGGACGAGGTGGAGACGAGCACCAGGTTCCGTACCGAGCCCTTCCGGGCCGCCTCGAGCAAGTTGAGGGTCCCGCCCACGTTCACGTCGAGGTAGTCGTGCGGGCGATCCACGGATGCGCGGACGCCGGCGAGCGCGGCCAGGTGCACGACGCCGTCGAACGGCTTCGCGAACAGAGCGCCGAGGAGAGCCCGATCGCGAACATCGCCCTGGACGAGCGTGAAGCGCTGCCCGCCCGGCCCCGCCCGCACTGCGTCGACGTGCTCCCATTTCCTCGACGGCGCGTAATAGGGGTCGAAGTTGTCGAGCCCGACAACCTCGTCACCCCGAGCGAGGAGCAGGGCGCTCACATGACTGCCGATGAACCCCGCTGCTCCGGTCAACAGAATGCGTGCACTCAAGCTCTCGGCTCCCTCTTTCCAGCTCGTCTACGAGCGCCGGATGGGCGATGCGTTCCTACCGCATCCGAACACGAAAGGCGAGAATCTCTCATGAACTTGGGCCTCCTTGCAGAGAGATTCGGTTTCGTCAGATCAAGCTCCGGCGGGGAGCGCGGCGGCCCTGGCTAAGCTCCCGGGGATCCTGAACTCCTGGGGTCCGGGATGCTCGCGCGACCTCCGCTCCGTGCAAGCCTGCCAGGTGTCGCCGATTGTGCGCGCACCTGATCCAGCGAAGGGGCCCCTGCCCACGATCTATCACCAGCAGCCGACCGCGATGGGCTTCGTTGGTCCCGGGCTCGTCGATTCGAACCCGGCGGGGCGGGCCGAGGGCGGCCGGCCCAGGTCTGCTGATCGCGCCCGCCCGGGTCCACGCTGGCGGTCTCTCGAGCCCCGGGT
>Ga0299915_10003098_pt1 | contig 12064 bp, 10 predicted proteins | sample RVTome_13_FD_200263 | JGI IMG/M metagenome (GOLD analysis project Ga0299915, IMG submission 200263) | Soil microbial communities from uranium-contaminated site in the Upper Colorado River Basin, Wyoming, United States - RVT92D227 (version 2) ...
CGGATCGCCGCCCTCCTCGCCCGGGGCCGCCGCCTGGAGAGGGACCGGACGTTCCTCTACGGGGATCTGACCCCCCGTGTCGTCTCGACCCCCCCCGGCTGGGCCTATGTTAAGATCTCGGAGGGCTGCTCCCACCGCTGCTCTTTCTGCGCCATCCCTTCGATCAAAGGGCGGTACCGGTCGCGAAGTGTCGCCTCGATCGTTCGGGAAGTCGAAGGGCTCGTGGCCCGGGGCGCGAAGGAGGTCAACCTCGTCTCCCAGGATTCAACCTTCTTCGGCCGCGACGTCGGCCGGCGTGACGGCCTGGCGTCGCTCCTCCAGAGACTGCTCGAGGTGAAAGGCCTGGCCTGGGTCCGCGTTCTCTACGGCTATCCGGAAGAGGTCACGGACCGGCTGCTCGAGCTCCTCCGCGAGCCGCGAGTCTGTCCCTACCTTGATATCCCCTTCCAGCATGCCGACCCCGGCGTCATCAAGGCCATGCGGCGCGGGCTGGACGGGGCGCGGGCCCTGCGCCTGCTCGAGCGCATCCGCCGGCGCGTCCCGGACGTCGTCGTGCGCACCGCTCTCATCGTCGGGTTTCCAGGCGAAGGGCGGCGGGAGTTCGCGCGCCTGAAACGTTTCGTCGCCGAGGCCCGCTTCGACCACCTCGGCGTCTTCCCCTATTCGCTCGAGCCGGGCACGCCGGCCTTCGGACTCGGCGACCCCGTGCCTGCACCGGAGAAGGATAGGCGCCGGAATGAGGTCATGGAAATGCAGACGGCGATCTCCCTGGCCAAGAACAAAGCGCGCGTCGGCCGGACGCTGGATGTCCTCTTCGAGCGCGCCCTCGGCCGCCGGCCTCAGGTCCTCGCCGGACGCACCCGCTATCAGGCGCCCGAGGTGGACGGCGTCGTTCTCGTCAAGGCCAGGGGGGCCGGGCGGGAGGCCCTTCATTCCATCCGCGAGGTTAAGATCACGTCGGCCGAGGTCTATGACCTCCACGGCGTCCTCGTTCGCTAAGGCCTTGAACGATACGTCCCCCCGGCGGGCGCGAGTCCCCGTCCTCCGGCCATGAGTTGCAATCGGAAGCCGGGGCGTATATCATTACGGCGAAAATGGAGAGTCTGATCAGGGCCGCGCGGCGGACGTTGGCCACATTTTTCGGCCTCGGCTTCTTTCCCATCGCGCCGGGGACCCTGACGAGCTTCGTCGTCATCCTCCTTTATAAGATCCTGGCCGTCGACCGCGTTTCCCTGGCCTGGCCGGTCGCGGCCGTCGGCGTCCTGTTTGTGGTCGGCGGGCTGGCGGCCGAGGGCTACGCCCGGGAACTCAACCAGCGGGACCCCGGCCGGATCGTCGTGGATGAAGCCTGCGGCCAGCTCATCGCCCTCGTCGGCCTGCGCGCCGCCTGGCAACCGCTCCTCGTCTCGTTCGTCCTTTTTCGCGGCCTCGACATCCTCAAACCGAATCCGATCCGCAAACTCGAACTCCTGCCGTGGGGGTGGGGCATCATGGCCGACGATGTCGCCGCCGGCCTCGTGGCCGGCCTGCTGACGCACGGATTGTTCCTGATCCTTCCCTGAACGCCATGAAGGTCGAAGTTCTCGCCGTCGGGACAGAGCTTCTCTCGCCGCACTTTCAAGACACCAATTCCCTCTTTCTCGCCCGCCGGCTGGAGGAAGTCGGGCTGCGGCTGTCCTTCAAGACGGTCGTCGGCGATAACGCCAGGGACTTGGCGCAAGCGGCGCGCACGGCTCTCGGCCGGTCCGGCCTGGTCATCGCCATGGGCGGCCTGGGGCCGACCGAGGACGACCGGACGAGCGAGGTCTTCGCCCGCGTCCTCGGCCGCCGGCGCGGCTTCAACGCCGAGATCCTGCAGGCGATCGAGGCGAGGTTCCGCCGGCGGGGACTGAAAATGCCCGCGACCAACCGGAAGCAAGCCTATGTCATCCAGGGCGCCGAGGTTCTGGACAACCCCAACGGAACGGCTCCGGGTCAATGGCTGACGGCCGGCGGGCGGTCGGTGGCGCTGCTGCCCGGCCCGCCGCGCGAGCTCGAGCCCATGTTCGAGGCCTCCGTCCTGCCGCGTCTGCGGGCGAAGGCGGCCGGGTTTCTCGTCCGCCGCGTTCTCAAACTGACCGGCCTGGGCGAATCCCTCATGGAGAGCAAGATCCGCGATATCTACCGCCGCCTCCCAGACGGAGTCGAGCTGACGACCCTTGCGTCGCCAGGGGACCTGGCCATTCATATTACGGTCACCAGCCGGGCCGGTCGCGGAGCGGCCGAAAAAAAGGCCGCAGACGTCGAAAGAGATCTGCGGCGGAGGGTCAAGCCCTTCATTTATTCGCGTCGCGGTGAAACGCTCGAGGAGGTCGTGGCCGGCCTCCTCACGGCGAAGCGTCAGACATTAGCCCTGGCTGAGTCCTGTTCGGGGGGACTCCTCGCCCATCGCCTTACAAATATCCCGGGAAGCTCGGCCTACTTCCTGGCCGGGATTGTCGCCTACAGCAACGCGGCCAAGACCGAGTTGCTGGGTGTCCCGACCCGGCTCATGTTCAAGCACGGGGCGGTCAGCGCTCCCGTAGCGCGGGCCATGGCCGACGGCGCCAGACGCCGCGCCAAGGCGACCTACGGCGTCGGCATAACCGGGATTGCCGGCCCGACCGGCGGGACCGCGGAGAAGCCCGTGGGCCTGGTGTATACCTGTCTCGCGGGACCCGACGGGATCGAAGTCCGCAAGAGCCTTTTTTTCGGCGCTCGGAAGCAGGTCAAGTATCAGTCGTGCCAGCGGGCGCTCGACCTGCTGCGGAGGAGGCTCGGACGATGAGGACCTTCATCGCCGTGGAGCTGACGCCGGAACTCAAAGCCGGCCTTCAGGAGCTCGTCCGCCGGCTCAAGGGTAAGGGCGGAGACGTCAAGTGGGTCGGCGCCCACGGCCTCCACTTGACCCTCAAGTTCCTGGGCGAGATCTCCCCGGAGGAGGCGCGGACGGTGGAGACGGTGCTCCGGGACGTCGCGGGCCGGCACGCCGCCTTTCCTGTCGAGGTCAAGGGAACGGGCGTCTTTCCGCCGGGCGCGAAAAGCCCGCGCGTCCTCTGGACGGACATCGAGGCCGGGCCGGTCCTGGCCGCTCTGCAAAAGGACCTTGAGCTTGAGCTCGAAAAAGCTGGCTTTCCCCGCGAAGAACGGCCTTTCCGTCCTCACCTGACGCTGGGACGCGTCAAGAGTCCCCGGGGACTGCGGGACACGCTGACCGAACTCGAGCGCCATCGCGAGGCCGTCTTCGGCCGGATGACCGTGTCTCGCTTGACGTTCTTCCAGAGCACGCTCCGCCCGACGGGAGCGGAATACAGCGTCCTGGCCGAGGCGGAGCTCCGATGCTGAAGGTCCTCTGGGTCCTGGCCGCGTACCTTTTGGGCGCTATCCCGACGGGATACCTCGTCGTCAAACTTGCCGCGCGCCGCGATATCCGCACGCTCGGCAGCCGGAGCACAGGGGCGACGAATGTCCTGCGGGCCAAGGGCTGGGCCCTGGCCGTACCCGTGGCCGTATTCGACGTCGCCAAAGGCTTCCTCCCGGCTTTCCTCAGCTTGAGGGTCTTCGAGGACCCGGCCCTGGCTGCCGCGGCGGCCCTGGCCGCGGTCCTGGGCCACTGCTTCCCCGTCTATATCAGTTTCCGGGGCGGGAAGGGCGTGGCGACCGCCGGGGGGGGAGTCCTGGCGCTCTGTTGGCCTTGCGCTCTCACCTGCCTGGCCGTATTCGTCCTCGTCGTCGCGACGACGCGCTACGTATCCCTGGGGTCCATATTGGCTGCGGTCGCCTTCCCGGTCAGCGCGGCGGCGCTGGGACGTGCATTTTTGCTCGTCGCCTTCGGCCTCGCCGTCCTGGCGGTGGTCGTTTTCAAGCATCGGGAAAACATCGCGCGTCTGCGCAACGGGACCGAACGACGTTTCGGGGAGCGGCTCGCGTGAGGGCCGCGGTCATCGGCGGAGGCAGTTGGGGGTCGGCCTTTGCCCGCTACCTGGGTCAGACGAAGATCCGGACGTCCCTTTGGATCCGGGAAGAGGAGATTCTCCTGGAGGTTGCGCGAACCGGCGAGAACAGAACGTTCCTGCCCGGATTCGTCTTTCCCCCGGCCGTGTCCTTCACCGGCCGTCTTGACGAGGCGATGGCCGAGGCGGAAGTCATCTTCGTCGCTGTCCCCTCGACCTTCTGCCGGTCCGTCTATGGGCGGATGGCGCCTTTCCTCCGTCCCGGGCAGGCCGTCGTCAGCCTGACCAAGGGCATTGAAACCGGCTCGCTCAAACGGATGACCGAGCTCATGGCCGAGATTTTCCGCACGTCCCCCCGGCCCCGGTTGGGCGCTCTCTCCGGCCCGAGTTTCGCCCGCGAGGTTGCCGCGAGCCACCCGACGGCCCTCGTCCTTGCCAGCCGGGATCTTGATTGGGCCCGCGACATCCAGCGTCGGCTCTCCAGCCAAACGATCCGCATCTACACCAGCCGGGACGTCGTGGGCATCGAGCTCGGCGGGGCCCTCAAGAACATCATCGCCATCGCCGCCGGCATTTGTGACGGCTTGGATTTCGGCCTTAACTCGCGGGCCGCGTTGATTACCCGAGGCCTGGCTGAGATGAGCGGACTCGGCCGCTCGCTCGGGGCGCGGCCGGAAACGTTCTTCGGTCTGGCGGGCCTGGGGGACCTCGTCCTTACCTGCACGGGCGGCCTCAGCCGCAATCATTGGGTCGGCGTTCAATTGGGCCGCGGCCTGACCCTGACCGAGGTCACGTCCGCGACGAGCATGGTGGCCGAGGGCGTCCGGACGACGCTTTCGGTCCGCGCGCTCTCACGCCGGCAGGGCGTCGAGATGCCCATCGCGCGGGAGGTCGACCGCATCCTTTATAATCGGAAGAATCCCCGGCGAGCTCTGGCCGAGCTCATGTCCAGGGCGCTGCGGAGTGAATAACGGGACGGTCCCGGACCGTCGAGGAGGTGTTCGATGCGTTGGAAGACGGCGCTTCTTTTGGCGGCTTGTGTCGGCCTGACTCTCTGCGCGTCATCCGAGAAAAAGATCGTCCAGGCCCGGGAGAAAGACCCCAAATACCAATACAACCTCGGCCTTTTCCATCTCAACGGCGGCAATATCCCCGAGGCCATCATAGCCCTCAACAAGAGCATCGCCCTGAGCGCGACGAACCATCTGGCCTGGAATGCCCTCGGCCTGGCCCAGGCCATGAGCGGGGAATTCGAGGAAGCCATCCGCAACTACCAGAAATGCCTGGCGATCAACCCCCGTTTCAGCGAAGCCCGCAATAACCTGGGGACGGTTTATCAGGAGCTCCGTTTCCCCGATAAGGCCGAAGCGGAGTTCAAACTGGCCGCCCAGGACGGGACCTACGCTTCACGGGAGCTGCCTCTCCTCAACCTGGCCCGGCTCTATTTCAGCCAAGACAAGCTCGACCCCGCCTACGAAAACGTCCAGCGGGCGCTCCAGCTCAAGCCCCGCTTCGCCCTGGCGTTGAACCTCAAGGGCCTCATCCTGGAAAAGAAGGACGACCTGGGGGGCGCGATCTTGGCTTATGAGCAGGCCGTCAACGCGGTGCCCGCCGACTTGACCTTCAACTATAATCTGGCCGTCGCCTGCTTCAAGAAGGGCGAGTATGTCAAGGCCAAGGAAGTCTTCGAGAAGATCTCCAACCAGGTCACGGACCTGGAGACGCGGGACAAGATCGCCCAGTACCTGAAGATCATCAAGGACAAACTGGGCTGAGCCGGGGGCGGGTCAGGTCCCCTCTTTCCAGTCGGCGAGGTATTTTTTCTGTTCCGGCGACAGCCGGTCGATGCGGACGCCGAGAGACCGCAGCTTGAGGGAGGCGATCTCCTCGTCGATCTCCTTGGGGACCGGATAGACCTTCTTCTCCAGCGAGCCGGCGCAACGGGTGATGTGGAGGACGCTCAGGGCCTGGTTGGCGAAACTCATATCCATGACCATCGCCGGATGGCCTTCGGCGGCGGCCAGGTTGATCAGCCGCCCTTCTCCAAGGAGGTTGATCTTGCAACCGGTCGTGAGGGTGTACTCGTCGACGAAGTCGCGGACGCGCCGTTTGCCGACGGCCAGGGCCTCGAGGGCGGGGATGTCGATCTCGACGTTGAAGTGGCCGGCATTGGCGATGATGGCGCCGTCCTTCATGCGCAGGAAGTGGTCCCGGCGGATGATGCCTTTATTCCCCGTGACGGTGACAAAGACATCGCCGACTTTGGCCGCCTCGGCCATGGGCAGGACCTCGTACCCGTCCATCACGGCCTCGATGGCCTTGACCGGGTCGACCTCAGTGATGATGACGTGCGCCCCCTCGCCCTTGGCCCGCATCGCGACGCCCTTGCCGCACCATCCGTAACCGGCGATGACGAAGCGGAGGCCCGCCAGGAGGACGTTGGTCGACCGCAGGATCCCGTCGACCGTGCTCTGGCCGGTGCCGTAGCGATTGTCGAAGAGGTGCTTCGTCTGGGCGTCGTTCACGGCGATGATCGGGTAGCTGAGGACCCCGTCCCGGGCCATGCTCTTGAGACGGATGACCCCCGTCGTCGTCTCCTCGGTCCCGCCGATGATGGCCGGGATAAGGTCCCGGCGCGTCGAGTGCAGCATCGTTACCAGGTCGGCCCCGTCGTCCATGGTGATCCACGGTCCGTTAGCCAGGGCCTGCTCGATATGCCGGTAATAGGTCTTATGGTCCTCCCCCTTGATGGCAAAAACGGGAATCTTGTGATGCTTGACCAGGGCCGCCGGGATGTCGTCCTGGGTGCTGAGGGGGTTGGAAGCGCAGAGCCGGACCTCGGCGCCGCCGAGCTGGAGGGTTTCCATGAGGTTTGCCGTCTCGCTCGTGACGTGGAGGCAAGCGGCGATCCGCAGCCCCTTGAGCGGCTTTTCCTTGGCGAAACGCTGCTTGAGGAGATTCAGGACCGGCATCGCCCGGCCGGCCCACTCCATCCGCAGCTTCCCCTTCTGCGCCAGTCCCAGGTCCTTTAGGTCGTAATCCATGGGTCGCCTCGTCCTCCTCATGATCTTCCGTAGCGCTCGAAAATGGTCGGAGACCGTCCGCCGACGGCCGCGAACGGCGGACAGCGTAGCATATCCTCGGGGGGAATTCAACGGGCCGGGCCGGCCGGGCGTTGGCAATCGGACCCCCTTTATGCTATGGTAAAAATTCCGCCCGGCGGAAGCGAACCAGGAATGTCCAGCGCGGTGCGATTTTTTCGTTTCCCGGCCTTTCTCCTGGCCGCCGCCCTCGCCGCCTTTCCCCAGGCCCCGGCGCGGGGACCCGAGGTCAAGGCCCTCGAGGCCCCCGCTCTCGAATTCCGTTTGAAGAACGGCTTGCGGGTCATCCTGGCCGAGGATGATACCCTCCCCGTCGTTTCGGTCGTCGTGGCCTACGGCGCCGGTGCGGCGCGCGATGAGAACAGAAAAGGCGGCCTCGCGTACCTCATGGAAACCCTGATGTTCCAAGGCTCGGAGAACATCGGCCCGATGCAGCATTGGGCGGCCGTCGAGCGGGTCGGCGGCTCGCTGAACGCCACGACGACGCACGACGTGAACCTCTTCTCCCAAACCGTGGCCGCCAACCAGCTCGGCCTCGTCCTGTGGTTGGAGTCCGACCGGATGCGGTCCCTGGCCGCCGGCCAGGAGACCGTCGAAAAGGCCAAGGAGGAGCTCGTCGTCGAGAACCGCCAGCGACGGGCGGCGGACCCCTTCCTCGAGACATCCTTCGAGTTCGACCGCCTCCTCTTCGGCGGCTTTGCCGCCGCACATCCCGTCGTCGGGAGCGAGACCGAAGTAAAGTCCCTCACCGAGGCGGATATCCGCGCCTTTTATAAAGCCTTCTTTGTTCCGAACAACGCCCTGCTGTGTGTCGTCGGGGCGTTCAACCTTGACCGGGCCCGCGACCTCATCGGCCGCTACTTTGAAACCATCCCCGCGGGGGGCGAGGTCCCTCCTCCGGCGGCTTCCTTCCCCCCGACAGACGGCGAGGAGGGGACGCTGCGGAACGTCAAGAACGCCCAGACCGTCGTGCCGGCGCTTCACCTCGGCTTCCGGATGTCGTCCCTCCAGACGGGCGACCGTCATGCCCTGCGCGTCCTGGATTACCTGCTGATCCGCGGCCGGTCATCCCGGCTCCAGCGCCGGCTGGTCCGCCGGGAGCGCGTCGCCCTCTACCTGGGGGGCGGATTCGAGGAACGGGCCGGCACACTCGTCTTTCGCGTCTTTGCCCAAGGCAACAACGAGGTCATGACCGAGCGCTGCCGCCGCGTCATCATGGAGGAGATCGAACGGCTGAAAACGGAATTCGTCTCGGCCGAGGAACTGGAGTCGGCCAGGAACCGCCTGACGGCCGATTTCTATGGCCGGCTCACGACGAGCCTCGGCCGGGCGATCGCCCTGGTCGAATACGCCCGCAGCCGCGGGAACCTGGACGACTGGGCGGCCGAGCTCGACAAGTTTCTCCGGGTCAATCCTCAGACGCTCATCAGTTTGGTCAACAGGCATTTCGACCGGAAACGAAGCGTCGTCCTCAACGTGCAGGTCAGATGAAAGACGGCGACCGGACCCGGACGAGTGCGTGCCTGCGGGCCGCGGCCGTCTTCCTCTTCTGCCTCTGTGCGGCCGGCCTCGGGGCCCAGGAAAGGTTCCGCAAGGCGCCGCCCGACCCAGAGCCGCTGTCCCCGTTGCGGCTGCCCCCGGTCGAATCCCATGTCCTGACGAACGGGCTCAGGATCGGCGTCGCTCCCCGGCCGCGGTCCCCGGTGGCCGTGATTCATGTCGTCATCCTGGCCGGCGAAGCCGATTCGCCGCCGGGATTGCCCAGTGTGGCCGCACTCACGGCGGGGATGATCGGCCGCGGCACCCCCCTCCTAACGGCCTCGGACATGGAGAACGCCGTCGATAGGATGGGCGCGACATTCATGACGGACGTTGCGCCGGACATGACCGTCTTTACCTTCACCTGTCTTGAGCGGGACGTCGACCGGGCCCTCGGCCTCCTCAAAACGATGCTCCTCGAGGCGAACTTCGACGAGCGGCAGATCGAGGGTGTCAAGCGGACGCTCTTCTACGACCGCCGGACGAAGGAGCGGGATCCCGAATTCGTCGCCCGGCGCCAGCTCTTCCGCCTTCTCTTCGCCGGGCATCCCTACCAGATCACGACCTATACCGAAGAGTCCGTTCGGAGCGCCACGCGCCGCGACCTCGAAACCTTCTACTCCCGCTATTACCGGCCCAACAACGCCATCATCGTGGTCACCGGCGACTACTCTCTCTCCACGGTTTCCCTCAAGGTCAGCCGCCAATTCAACGCCTGGGTCGCCCGCGACGTCGAGCGTCCGTTCCTGCCCCCTCCCGTCCCGAACAGCGCGAGCCGGGTGTGCTTCGTCGACCTCCCTTCCGCCCAGAATGCCTATCTTTATATCGGCAATATCGTCATGCCCATGACCAGCCCCGACTACTTCTCCTGGCTCGTCCTTGACCAGGTCCTGGGCGGGACGACGAGCAGCCGCCTGTTCATGAACCTCCGCGAAACGAGATCTTTCGCCTACTACGCCTTCAGCGAAACGAACTTTTTCCGCACGAGCGGCATCTTTTGGGCCCGGGCCAAGGTGACGCCCGAGGTCGTCTCCCCCGCTGTCCAGGAGATCCTCAAGGACCTCGAGAACCTGGCCAGCGAGCGTTTGGCGGTCTTCGAAATGGAGCAGGCGAAAGCTTTCCTCATCGGCAATTTCCCGCTCCGGCTCGAAACGCCCGAGGAGTTCGGACTGCGGGTGGCCAGGATCCTGGCCTATAATCTGGGGGCCGAACACTGGAATAAGTACCTGGATGCCGTCATGCTCGTCAGCCTGGACCGGGTCCTCGAGACGAGCCAGCGCTACCTGCTGCCCAAGCCCGTCGTCGTGATCGTCGGGAGCGGCGATCAGGTCGTGGACCATCTGCGCGAATTCGAGTCGATCGAGATCTACGACAGCAAGGGCGCCTGGAAACAGACAATCCAAAAAGGAGTGGCGAAGTGAGACTCGTCGAATGCGTGCCGAACTTCAGCGAGGGCCGGGACAAGGATAAGATTCAGGCCATTGTCCGCGAGATCGAAGGGACGGCGGGCGTCAAGCTCCTCGACGTGGACCCCGGCGAGTCGACCAACCGGACCGTCGTCACGTTCCTCGGCTCGCCCGAAGCCGTCCCGGAGGCCGCGTTCCGGGCCATCCGCAAGGCGGCCGAGGTCATCGACATGCGGCAGCACAGGGGGGCCCACAGCCGGATCGGGGCCACCGATGTCTGTCCCTTCGTCCCCGTCTCGGGCGTGACCATGGAGGACTGCGTCAAGCTCGCCCAGGGGCTCGGCCGCCGCGTCGCCGAAGAACTCGGGATCCCCGTCTATCTCTACGAAGCCGCGGCGCGCCGGCCGGAGAGGAAGAATCTGGCGACCATCCGGGCGGGCGAGTACGAGGGGTTGGCGGAAAAGATCAAGGACCGGAACTGGGCGCCCGATTTCGGGAAGCCCGTCTTCAACCCGCAGAGCGGCGCGACCGTCATCGGCGCCCGCGAGTTCCTCGTCGCTTACAACATCAACCTCAACACCCGCGACCGGCGCCTGGCCAATGAGATCGCCCTCGACTTGCGGGAGTCGGGCCGGGCCAAGCGCGACCGGGCGGGCAACATCGTCAAGGATAAGCGCGGCAATACGGTCAAGCTGGCCGGCAAGTTCAAAGAGGTCAAGGCCGTCGGCTGGTATATCGAGGATTACGGCCGGGCCCAGATCTCGGTCAACTTCACCAATTACAAGGTCACACCCGTGCATGTCGTTTTCGACGAAGCCGCGCGGCTGGCGGAGAAGCTCGGGCTCCGGGTGACGGGGAGCGAACTCGTCGGCCTCATTCCCAAGGAGGCGCTCCTCATGGCCGGCCGCCACTACCTCGAGAAACAGGGCAAGAGCCCCGGCGCGCCGGACGAGGAACTCGTGCGGACCGCCGTCATCTCTCTCGGCCTCAACGACGTCGCGCCTTTCGACCCGGGGAAAAAGATCATCGAGTCCCAGTTCGAGGAGCCGGGGCGGGGGCTCGTCGGCCTGACCGTTCGGGCCTTCGCCGACGAAGTCTCCATGGATTCGCCCGCTCCGGGCGGAGGGAGTGTCGCGGCTCTTTGCGGGAGCCTTGGAGCCGCGCTCGCCGCCATGGTAGCCAACCTGACGGTCGGGAAGAAAGGCTACGAAAACGTTTTCGACGACCTCAAAAAAGCCGCCGTCGCCGCCCAGGGCCTCAAAGACGACCTTCTGCGGCTCGTGGACGAGGACACGCGTGCGTTCAACAGCGTCATGGACGCTTTCCGCATGCCCAAGGCGACCGGCGAGCAGGCTCGCGAACGCGACGCGGCCGTCGAGGAGGCCTCCAAAGGGGCGACTCTGGTGCCCCTCGAGGTCCTCAAAAAGAGCGTCGAACTCCTCCGTCTAGCCAAAGAGGTCGCGAAGAAGGGGAACAAGAACTCGGTGAGCGACGCCGGTGTCGCGGGACTCGCCGCGCAGGCCGCGGCTGACGGCGCCTCCTATAACATCCGGATCAACCTGCCCGGCATCAAGGACGCGGCGTTCAAGAAGTCTACCGCCCTCGAGGCGGAGCGGCTCCGCAAAAAAGCCGAGCAGACGGGCGGCGAGATCCGCCGGCTCATGCGCCGCGAGCTCAAGTAGCGCTCCGCCGGCTCGCGACCGGGAGGCCCCATGGAATGGACCGCGGACGGGAAAACGCTCCGCTTGACCCAGGGAAATATCGCCCTCCTCGACGTCGACGCGGTCGTCAACGCGGCCAATCGAAATCTCGTCCTCGGCAGCGGCGTCGCCGGGGCCATCCGCCGTTGGGGCGGCCCCTCTATCCAGGCGGAGTGCGATAGATTAGCGCCCATCGAAACGGGCCAAGCCGTCGTCACCGAAGGGGGGAACCTTCCGGCCCGCTTTGTCATTCACGCCGTCGGCCCGGTCGCGGGCGAAGGGGACGAGGACCGGAAACTGGCCGAGGCCACGACGAATAGTCTCCGGATCGCGGCGGATAAGAAACT
>Ga0299915_10003099_pt1 | contig 12064 bp, 9 predicted proteins | sample RVTome_13_FD_200263 | JGI IMG/M metagenome (GOLD analysis project Ga0299915, IMG submission 200263) | Soil microbial communities from uranium-contaminated site in the Upper Colorado River Basin, Wyoming, United States - RVT92D227 (version 2) ...
CGGCGTTTTCTTTTCCCGCCCCATTTCACTCGTCTGCATGGGTCTCGTTGTAGCGCTCCTCGTTTTCCAGGTTGTCTCCTCCAATATATCCCACCGCAGATTGAAGATGGCACTGAGTAAAAAAGAATAGAAGGTTGTGTTATCCAGAATCTGAATTGTCTCAGAATTTCTTATCCGAAATGTCTTGAGGAACCTCTTCTGGGGTAAAGTGTTTAATAAACCAGGAGAATATCCAACCTGCTCATCTCTCCGAAGCCATCCAATACCGGACCTTGGATAGGAATCTGGTTTCTTAGCATTTGGAAACACATTCAAATAATGTGATCTTCCTCCAAATGACTCCCTATTCCTCAACTCTTTTCATGAATTCACAAAAATTTATTTGATTTTTCCTGAATTTTATGTAATATCATAAAAATTCAGGCCCTTTAGCATTCCCGCCATTTCGCCACTCCCGCTGGCGGGCATTGGCGCCAGTAACCCTTTCGAGAGGAAAATCATTTTTTGAAAAAGATAGGTATCAAGGGAACAGGTTCCTGTATCCCTAATCGAATCGTCCCAAATTCGTATTTTGAAAAAATCTTGGACACCACGGATAAGTGGATTGTCTCCCGTACTGGAATCCAAGCACGCAGAATGATCGAACCGGGCCAGGCACTCACCGATTTGGCCACTCCCGCCTCTGAAGGCGCCCTTGAAATGGCTGGTCTCTCTCCTGAAGAATTGGACATCATTATTGTGGGAACCTCCACAGCAGATATGTTAAGTCCTTCAGCCGCCTGTATCCTCCAGCATCGACTGGGGGCGAAAAATGCTGTGGCCTTTGATGTCAATGCAGCCTGCCCGGGATTCCTCTATGGCTTGGCAGTAGCCCAGAAGTTTATGCAGGATGGCTCACATCACCATGCCCTCGTGGTAGGCGGAGAAATCATCTCCAATCGGATCGACTTTAAAGATAGATCTACTTGCGTCCTTTTTGGTGACGGAGCAGGCGCCGCTGTCTTAGGACATTCCAATAGAAATAGAGACGGACAGATTCTAGCCATACAACTCAACTCCGATGGGGACCTCTGGCGTCTGCTTAATGTGCCTGGAGGGGGATCACGTATCCCTCCTTCCCATCAGATGTTGGACGCAGGTCTTCAGTATGTAAAAATGCAAGGAAACGAAGTCTTTAAATATGCAGTTCGTACGATGGTCGATGCAGCTCGCAAGACGATGAAATCAAAAAACATCACCAGCAAAAAAATAGACTGGCTCATCCCCCACCAGGCCAATATGCGGATTATGGAGGAAGTAGCCAATCGTCTTGAAATCCCTATGGATAAGGTGATTGTAACCGTCCATAAGTACGGCAATACTTCTGCGGCCTCGATCCCAACAGCCCTGGATGAAGCTGTTCGAAGTGGCAAGATCCAACGCGGAGATCTGGTTTTGGTGAATTCCTTTGGTGCAGGCTTTACCTGGGGTGCCGCCCTGTTCAGGTACTGATTCCACTCACGCCCCGAAGCCTTTCAGTACAGATCTCTGGATCGAAACCTGATTGCTTAAATCCCAAACGATTTTATTATCCCACATCTCAATTGTCTACTTTTGCAAATTTAAATTTCCCCGGCTTATGGCTCCCCTTGTGCGTTATGATATTATCTTATTCCAAGCAGACCTTTTATCCTCCAACACTCAATATTTAAAGATCTTTTTTACCAATCAAAAACTCCCCCTGAAGATTTTTTGCTCAGGATCATGTCCCAGATTAAGTTTTCTCAAGACATTTCAGATTTGGAATAACATTCATATTGACTTTTTCGTAGGAAATTAGTAGACTCTTAACAAAATTAAAGCATACCTACCAACATATATTCCTTAAAATTTATTAACAGTGGAAAGAATTGCTACCATATGCGCCCACAAATCGTATTCGCTATGGTGAGTAGTATATAAGCATCTAAATAAACAATTAAATTCAATTTTTTACAGGAGGGTGAGATGAGAAGCAAAGCTATCGACAAAATGATCATTTGGTTAGTTACACTTTTATGGTTACTTATGTTTATCCCAAGTTATTCTGACAGAGCCTCGGCAAAAGAAGAGAAGGCCGGTAGAGAGACCCCTGTTAAACAAGAGCTAATGTTTTTCTCAGGAAGTCCTTCGGCAGGAGCAGCATGGTACCTATTATCTGTTGGAATTACGCAGATTTTTGAGAGATCTATTCCTGGTCTAAAAACATCTCTGATACCTGGGGGTGCTGGTGGTGGCCCTATTTCAGTGGGGGAAGGTCGATCACAGGCAGGCTTGGTTAACCTGGGACCTTTATTGGATGCTTATGAGGGCTTGCCCCCGTATAAAAAACCTTATGGCAATCTCATGTTGTCAGCCAATTTGTATGATCATTTCTTCCAAATAATCGTATTAAAGAATTCCGGTATCAACAAGATTACCGATCTAAAAGGAAAAATAGTTTCGCCAGGGATCAAAGGCCAATATAGCGAATTTTGGTTCAAAAAATTACTAAAGGTATATAATATAGATCCAGACAAGGACATCAAAATTGTCTCTCTTGGTTTCGGAGACACAGTTTCGGCCATGAAGGACGGAGCTGTAGATTGCTTAGCTACAGCAGCTTCGATTCCGTTGCCTGCTGTTGAGGACCTTGCAATGGCGAGAAAAATTAATTTTTTGAACATAGATGAAGTGGAGCTTAAAAAATTTTGCGAAACCGTAAATGGATTTCAACCAACAGTATATCCCGCTAGCAAAATGCCTTATAAGGGGGAATATAACGACACAAGAACCGCTTGTGTCCCCTTATCTGTAATGGTGAGAACCGATTTACCAAATGACTTGGTTTATAAAATCACCAAGGCTTTGGCTGAGAATCTGAAAGATTTAGAACAAGTTTCTCCCCCAATGCGAGGGTTTGAGCCAAAAAATCTTGCTCGGGAGATAAGTCCTAAAGCTAAATTTCACCCCGGTGCTGAAAAGTACTACAAGGAGAGGGGATGGAGGTGAGACATGGAGGGGTACGTGTCCTACTATTCGACGGCATAGCTATTTCCTTCTCTATATTCCAACTCTATTCTGCCACTGCCGGTAGGCTCGACCCATTCTTACTTCGCATTATCCATCTCTATTTTGCCCTTGTACTGACGTTTCTTGCCTTGCCAAGGATAAGTAAGAAGCCCTTAACGTACAGGGTCGTTAACAACATCTTCTTGCTTCTTGTTATATTAACTGGTACCTACCTGATATTCATGTGGTCTCCCCTAACTGAGAGATTCCCACTTGTCAGCCCCCTTCCAGAAGGCGGGCTCATTTCTGGAATTATCTTTTCTCTGATCTTATTGGAAGCTATTCGCCGGCATATGGGTAAAGAATTGGTCATTACTGTTATAATCATTGCATTATATGTACTATTTGGGACATATATGCCGGGAATATTTCACCATCTGGGTTATAGTATCGGCAATGTGATAGACGTTGCTTATCTAAGTACCGAGGGTACTTTCGGTGAGACTCTCGGTATATCAGCGAGTTATTTGTATCTATATATTTTATTGGGCTCTCTTCTTATGAGAAGTGGTCTAGGTGAAATACTTATTGAAATGGGCAAGTCATTGGCAGGGCACTTAACAGGAGGACCAGGCAAAATAGCTACTATCACATGCGCAGCTTTTGGGATGGTTCAAGGCTCAGCAGTTGCTGGTGTGGTTACCATAGGGACTTTTACAATACCGCTTATGAAAAGGGTAGGTTATCCACCCTATCTTGCTGGAGCAATAATAGCAGTTGCTGCATCTGGCGACATCATTATGCCTCCAGTGATGGGAGCTATTGCTTTTCTAATGGCACAATACCTGGGGATACCTTATGGTAAAATCATCATATATGCCTTTCTACCGGCTTTAATCTATTTCCTTGCTATTTTTTGTGCAGTACATTTTGATGCAAAGAAACGACGTCTTCCTGTTATTCCCAAAGATGAATTACCACATTTCTTTCCTATATTGAAAAGGGGATGGTACTTATCGATACCGGTAATCTTATTGATAGGTTTACTTATAAAACAATATTCTGTAGTATTCGCAGTTTTAGTCCCTATATACTCTATCATGGCCATTATGCTGCTCCTTCCACATAAAAAGTTGAAATCAAGACTTTTTGATATTGTAATTGCACTTAGAGATGGTGCAAAGAATGCTTTATTAGTAGTTATAGCATTGGCAGTCGCGAATCTTATCGAAGGCTTGATTAGTATAACGGGTGTGGCATTAAAAATAAGTACAATATTAGTTCATGTTTCACCTAATGTTTATGTTCTTCTGGGTTTGGCAGCCGGGAGCCTATTTCTTCTTGGGCTCGCCTTACCATCTTTTGTTATTTACATTACTGCAGTGCCCATATTGGTGCCACCGATGGTAAAATTTGGTTTAGATCCTGTAGCTGTCCACCTGTTTCTTATCTATTGGGCTGTGTTGTCTATGATTACCCCACCTACTGGGGCATCCTTCTATGCAGCAGCCGGGGTAGCATCAGCGCCCGTGATGAAAGTGGGTTGGACTGCTACTCGTATAGCAGCTCCGATTTACCTATTTACTTTCATTTTTGCCCTTCATCCAGCACTTCTCCTTCGAGGATCGAGCTTGTGGGAAACATTTTACTATATTATCCCTGCCACTTTGGGTGTAATAAGTATCTCTTCAGCAAATGCAGGTTATCTCTTATCAGATCTTATTTTCGTTCAAAGGGTCATTCTGATTGTGGGTGGTTTTCTTCTCATATATGGTCATCCTTTCACCTTTCTTTTAGGAGGATTTGCCTTGATTGGGGTTTTGTTTACCCAAGTTAGATGGAAAAAAGTTGCTACTAAAATAAGCACCTTAAAATAGCAAAGTGCAATAGGGTATTAAAATGCGAATAGATGAGATGCTAGCCAGAAATGCCAGGATGTATCCTAATGAGATAAGTCTGGTCGAGCGTAATACTATTAAAGGAACAAGAAAAGAAATTACGTGGAAGCAATTTGAAGAAAGAGCAAATAAGATGGCCAATGCACTTATGGAGAGAGGCGTTAAGAAAAGCGATAAGGTTTTGCTTCTAATGTATAATTGCATCAATTGGTTTGAAAGTTTCTTTGGCATCATACGGACCGGGGCATGGGTAATTCCGCTTAACTATAGGTTTACCAGTGAAGATATTAAGTACTGTAATGATTTATGTCAGGCCAAAGTTCTCATCTATGGTCAAGAATTTTTCGAGAGGGTTCAGACCATAGAGTCAAAATTGCCTTCCATTGAGAATTACATTTGTGTGGGCGAGGGTCTTCAAAAAGGTGCGGAAGAGTTTGAAAAAGTAATGGGTGAATCCTCAGAGGAAATACCCCAAGTTGTGGTAAGAGACGAAGATAGCAGTGGCCTATACTTTACAGCAGGCACCACTGGACCACCGAAAGCTGTACTATTGACCCATAAGAATATGGAGTCTGCTGCTATAACAGTATGTGTCAACGAGTGTAAAAGGCACGATGATAATTTCGTTTTCCTCGCGCCGCTATACCATGTTGGATCGACGATGCGTTGGTTTGGAAATCTAATTGTAGGCGGTCGCGGCACAATGCTATTAGGAACCAGACCAGAATATATACTTGAAGCCATGTCCAAAGAAAAAGGCACAATATTGATGCTAGTAGTCCCTTGGGCACGAGATATTGTAGAAGCACTGGAAAGAGGAGAAATAAGGAAGGAAGACTACGATTTGAGCCATTGGCGGTTAGTTACTTTAGGGGCGCAACCTATACCTGCGAGCCTAGTCATGCAATGGAAAGAATACTTTCCTGAGGTCCAATATGACACAGGCTATGGACTGACCGAGACTGCGGGAACGGGGGTCATTCACTTAGGAGTAGAGAACTGGCGGAAGGCACCTGCAATTGGGAAGCCGGGATTCAACTGGGAGGCACGCATTGTAGATGAAAATGATAATGACGTTGCCCTAGGAGAAGTCGGTGAGCTGATCGTTAAGGGCAATGGCATAATGAAGGAATATTATAAAAACCCTGAGGAAACAGCAAAGGCTCTCAAAGGTGGTTGGCTGCACACAGGGGACTTAGCTAAGGTAGATGAAGAGGGTTTTATTTATCTTGTCGAGAGGAAAAAAGACCTGATTATTTCCGGCGGAGAGAACATCTACCCCATTGATGTGGAAAGTGTGCTTGTAAGACATCCAAAAATCCACGATGCAGCCTTAATTGGTGTCCCAGACGAAAGACTTGGTGAAATACCGGTTGCCATAGTAGAAGTGAAAATAGGAAAAACACTAACTCAAGAAGAAGTTAGGCTATTCTGCGAGGACAGTATGCCGCGATATAGGCGCCCAAGGCGCATCATTTTTGGCAAGGTGCCAAGAACTCTAACCGGCAAGATAGAGAAACACGTCTTGAGGGAGAAATATAAAAGGGAAACAATATAGAACCAACATAAGAGGTTGAGAAAGGAAAAAAATTTAATAGGAGGTGAAAAATGGGATATAAGAATTTAAGAGAATGGATGAAAAAACTCGAATCTGAGGGTGAGCTCAAGCATATACGATCTGAGGTTGATTGGAACGAAGAAATTGGGGCAATAACTAGAAAAGTGTATTCCAAGCGTGGCCCTGCACTTTTATTCGAAAACATCAAAGATCATAGAACTACTATTTCGACAAAATTGTTTACAGGTGGTCTCCAAACTATAAGCCGTATAGCTATGATGTTGGGCCTACCGAGAGAAACCCATATTAAGGAAATTACGGAAGTGGTTCGCCAGCGTTTCAAAAACCCGATAGAACCTAGACTAGTCAAACAAGGGCCCGTAAAAGAGAATATTATTAAAGGTAAAGATATAGATCTTTATCAGTTTCCAGTTCCGAAGTGGCATTATCTGGACGGGGGGAGGTACATAAACACCTTTTGCGGGGTTGTTACTAAGGATCCAGAGAACGGAATAACAAATGTTGGGCTTTATCGAGGTATGATTGTCGATAAGGATGAAATAGGTGTTCTTTTAGTTCCAGGTCAAGGATGGGGTGTCCATTACTTAAAATATCAAGAGATGAAAAAACCTATGCCAGTAGCTATTGTATATGGATATGATGAAGCGCTAGTTTTTAACGCGGCAGCTTCACTCCCAAGAGACCTTGATGAATACAAAGTTACTGGAGCTCTACGCCAAGAGCCAATGGAGCTAATAAAATGTGAAACAGTAGATTTGGAAGTGCCCGCTGAAGCTGAAATCGTAGTTGAGGGCTATATTTCCCCAGACCCCAAAGATTACAAGATGGAAGGGCCTTTTGGAGAATATACCGGTTACTATGGCGAAAGAGCAGAGAGGCCTGTAATTAAAGTTTCCTGTATCACTCATAGAAATGATCCAATCTTCCGAGGAACACTAGAAGGGATGGATCACAAGAATCCAAATGAAGACAGTGCTATGTTAGTTGTTAATTTATCGGCAATAGCTAAGAATATATTGGAATCTCAAGGAGTTCCTGGTGTCCTTGAAGTTAGCGCTGTTCCCATCACTTTAGTTAAAATCAAGAAACTTTTTAGGGGTCACGCAAAGCAAGTGGCAGCAGCTTTATGGGGATCCTCATCAGCCCAATACCTTTTTAAAATTGTTATTGTTGTTGAGGAGGATACTGATATATGGAGCAGAAGGGCAGTAGAAGCAGCTCTTGCTTACCGCGTAAATGCAGCAGAGGATGATATTGTCTTCTTTCCCGGAAGTTTCGGTGCTGTATTGGATCCCAGCACTAGGGTTAAGGATAGGGACGAAATACGTTTTGGAACAGGCAAATGGACCCGAATATTAATTGACGCAACAAGGAATTGGAATTATGAAAAGGTTCCCGAGTGGGGGAATCAGGTCTATCCTCCATCCTCTGTTGAACTGTCAAAAGAACAGGAGGAATTGGTAAATAGGAGGTGGAAAGAATATGGGATAGACTGACTTTCACAGGGATGAAATCCAAGTATTGAAAATTACAGGAGAAATAACAGAATAGAGAAGTGTATAGAGCTGAATTGGAAAGGATGAGTTTCTGGTAAAAGGAATAAGAATAAGGGCACCAAAATCTTTAATTGCTTCTTATCTTTCTGCCCCAAAATAGACTCGGGTGTATGCTTCTTGACATAAAATCGATATTGTGGCCTAAATCTGCAATTCAATTGGGAGGAGCTTCACGAGGCGTGAGGTTTCATCTTCCGTCATATGGTTTTACTTTCCTTCTCCCAATTGACTATGGTCATCTCACCCACGCTGAATATCTTAGCCAGATCCTTTTGGAATAACCCTCGTCCAACCTCCATTTTCTGATACATTCTCCCAAGGTCTCGGCATGGTATCGAGAGACTCGAAGGGTAATTACCGAAGGGTGGGAGATTTTGGATGAGGGTCGTTTTCCAGAATTTCTTGAAATTCGTCAATCGATTTTAAAACTTGCAAGTGCCTATTCTTTAGGCAAAGTGGTGGAGAGGGAATCTGTGAAGAGAAAGAGAATCTAATTCCACAGATATTCAACATCTTCTGTGGATTTCACAACCAACCATCCCATGCATTGGCCACCTCTTGAAAAATCTCCTTAGCTCGTTCATCGCTACCCCATGTAGAATAGACAGTCCGGGGCGCTCTATACTTATCAATAATTCTTAGAAGGCATTCCCTAAAGGCGTGTTCAGTTGGTGCCAATATAGTAACGACTGTTTGGGTCACCTCCTCTAAAGGTTTATTTCCAGTTTCCTCCAAAACCATTTTCCCCTCAGTAAACAAATCTTTTCCCTCAACCTCATTTAAAGTGATGCTGACACCACATTGATGAGCGATTTTTCCCAAGTCTTCCCACCTTATTTCAACTGAAGCATCGCCAGGATACCATCTCAACTTTCCCGTAAGAGTCTGCATAACATCACCTCCTGGTCAGGATTAATCCGTCTTGAGATATTCACGGTACCGTTCCCTTCTCTCCTTTGTTATTCCTCTCGTTCTGTTAAAGTAATCTCGGGAGGGTTTAATATGATAGGTGAAGTGCCGGTAAATGTTTTCCTCAGTGAAACGATGTTTCAATAGGGTATCTTCGTCAAAACGAACTCTAATCTTTCCCTCTTCAACAAGTATTTTGCCTCTTATTCCACAAACCCCACACTCTACTGTCTCATCGTCTCGTAGAATCCTAAGTACCCTGTCCTGACAGATAGGGCAGATTCCAGGTTCTCCGCGGTAAGAAGTGTCTCCCGTTTCCACGGCTTTCGCTACCTCCTTACCCATTTCCCGTGCTTTGGCCAAAGCCTTATCATAAAGCACCACCTCATTGATTGCCTGGGTGTGGATCAGGGCCCGATCAATAACCTCCATCCCTAGAAAAAGGAGTAACATATTTGGCTGTAGAAAAGCATAAGGTGTCCAACCTCTTGTGGCATAAGGGACAATAATAACAGCAGGTTTCCCTCTAGCGTTAGACCGGAAATTAACGGAAAATGCCCTATCAATGACTTGTTTAATCATAGCTGTGCTCTCTAAGATGTAACAGGGAGTTCCCAGAACGAGCCCGTCGTTCTCAAATATTTTATCCATTATGAAGTTAAAATCGTCCTTCAGGTTACACCGCGTATTTCCGAAAACACATGGAGCCAGCCCATCACAAGGCAATACTCTGTAATCAGTCAGTCTTAGCATTTCAACTTGTGCCCCTTCCTCCTCAGCTCCCATTAAAGCTTCTTTGACAAGGATCTCTGTATTCCCAAGTTTCCTTTCGCTTGCATTCAAACCAAGGATTTTCATTAGATACCTCCGATTTGGATTTGGGGAAGGTTCCAATTTTTCTTTGAAATAACAATTTAGATATGAACTATTTTCTTAGTCTTCCTTCCTTTGGCCTCTTAATTCACTGAAAATATCTTCGTCAGGTGAATCAATTGAAGGGGATGTTTTAGCATTCCTTTGATCTTGAGGTTTCCGAGGAGAAGTTTTTTCAAGATATCCCTTCCGGTCCTGTCAAGATAATTTGGAAGGCCCATAAAGATGTTAATGAGGCTTAGACCTAAGATCGCATCATGATCTGCAATGATCTTTAGATCAGCCTTTCCAACGATACCGTTATATATCGTCAGTTCCCCTCCTTTGAAAGCGAGGGTTACTGTGATATCGATATCTCTTGCTACAATCACAACATTGGAATTGAGAGCTCTGAAGCTCGATAGTCTTTGAGGTTTCTGCTCCAGGTTTTGACGGATGAGGTTAAACATCATTTCCGCAAGACCCACATCCCTCGCCCCATTATCAAGGAGAATCACAGGTTTTTCCATTCTTAGCTCTCACCAGGCCTGCTGAAATATCTTGAGAACCTCTGTCGAATCGGAGATAAACTTTGGGTTGTAAACGATCGCCCCATCGGAGAGGGCGAGTTCGGAACATTCCTTAAGACCTTCCTCAGGAACTCCAACGTCCCTTAGCCTCTGAGGGAGACCTAACCTCTTAGTAAATTCGATGATCTTATCCGCAATCACATCTCCAGCTTTGTCAGGCTGAATCCCTTCAATATTCACTCCCAAGGCTGATAGGACATCCAGATAGACCTCACCGCATGCATCGGCATTATACCTGAGGCAGGCAGGAAGGAGGATGCTGTTCGCCAATCCATGGTGCACTTTAAATCTTGCCCCTACAGAATGGGCGAGGGCATGGACCACCCCCACCTGAGCATTAGAGAATGCGATCCCTGCCATGTTGGCGGCGATGAGCATTTCTCCCCTCGCCATCATATCCTTCCCATTTTCTACAGCCTTGGGAAGAAAGTCCTTGATAAGCCTTATTGCATGGAGAGCCATACCATCGGCAATGGGCTCTCTCTGCAAGGAATGGAGTGCTTCGATGGCATGAGACATGGCATCCATTCCTGTAGCCGCTGTCAGTATGGGAGGTAATCCTTCAGTCATCCTTGGATCGAGGATGGCAACATTGGGGAGGATATTGTAATCACCGAAGAGCAACTTCCTCCCCTCTTCATGATCCTTGATAACCGCTACGTAAGTGACCTCGCTTCCTGTCCCGGCTGTCGTCGGAATGACGATGTGTGGTGTCTGCGGTCTTGTGAGGATCTGAAACCCTGCATAATCTTTAAGTTTGCCCCCTTCTTTCAAAAGGATTGCGATTCCCTTTGCTGTATCGATAGCACTTCCACCCCCTACGCTAACAATGCAATCGGCTCCCAGTTCTTTGCCGAGCTTCGCCCCCTGATTGACAATGTGGAGGCCAGAGTCAGGTTCTACATCTGAGAAAATTCCTACGCACAAATTGCCAAGAACCTTTTTTATCTTTTCGGGTATGCCCGTACTTTTAAAAAGATCTCTATCGGTAACGATGAGGACCTTCTTGCATTTGAGGTTCTCCACTTCAATCGCCACATCGAGAGCAGTATTTTCACCAAAGACTATCTTGGTAGGGCTCCAGAAAACAAAATTGAGATTGGCATCATAGGGCATTGCTCCGTCCTCCTCTCCTCCCACAAGAAGAAACTTTGTTCATTGCTTATTTACCCCGTAGAAAGCCCCACCATTTATAGCGGGGATAAAGAAAAAAATGTTCATTCCTTATTGAGGGTGGGGTTCAAAGTCCCGCCCTTTCTAACGGGGTTTACTCATCCAGGAATTTCGTCTCAATTTTAGTGGTGCATTCGACGAGTTCCTGGGAGGCCTTGACATAACGAACGATCGTTGGCAGGTCCCCTTTCAACTTAAGTTTTCCCTGCATCATCCCTTTCACTGGTTCCAATTCTTTCTTGATGACCTGTTTCCATCGGGCATAATCGCCGGTGATACAGAAAGGGGCCTTTTGGGCTTCTTCAGCGGTGACTATCTTTGCATCCCTGCAAACCCCCTGATGAAGATCGAGCCATATACCGACATCTTCCTTAATGCCAATCTCCGGTTTCGCTGAGGTGACTAAAGCAACTGGTCCAGCGGTCCAAGTAGCGCCAGCTTTTTTGTATCCCTCGCTGGAGTTTATCTGTTTTTTAAACTCCTCAACCCACTCTATGC
>Ga0299915_10003101_pt1 | contig 12058 bp, 7 predicted proteins | sample RVTome_13_FD_200263 | JGI IMG/M metagenome (GOLD analysis project Ga0299915, IMG submission 200263) | Soil microbial communities from uranium-contaminated site in the Upper Colorado River Basin, Wyoming, United States - RVT92D227 (version 2) ...
GCAGTCCCGTTCACAGGACCCCATGCGGGACCGGAGGGCCGCGGCCTGCGGGCTGCGGAGCCAGGAGCTGAGATCGGTTTCTGCAAGGTTGGGACCTTTTTCTTCCCGGATGTGGCACGGATAGTATAGGGAACCCTCGGGCCCGATGACGATCGACGCGGATGAGCACCGGCGGTCCCGATACGCCCGGAAATACCCCGGCGGAGTATGGATGGTGCCGGGGTACCTTTCCCGCAGGCTTCGGACACGGTCTTCGAGGAGGACCATGTCGGGGAAACACCGATGGGCGTTGTCCATGGGAGAAGCGGGCATGATAACGATCGAGGCCTTGAGCCCATGACACCGCCGGACTTTTTCCGGGAGCGTTTCGATTGTCTCGTTGGTCACAACGGTCTGGACCGAGACCTGGGGATGGATCCTGGTCAATTCGGGCAGGACCGTGTCGAACATCTCGAGATTGCCGTGGCCCTCATCGATGGATACGTGGAGAAGGTCGATCCAGCGTGCGTGCTCACGGATCGGAAAATCCAGGATGTCGCGCGCGCTTGTCGTCAAGAGGAGGTAGAATCTCCGTGTTCGGGCATACTTCAGCAATTCGCCGAGGTCCGGCCGGAGGAGCGGTTCTCCGCCCTCGAACGACGTCAGGAGAACGGAGGACCGGGAGAGATTATCCAGGATTCTCATGACGGTATCCGTGTCGAGGTCCGGGACCTGGCGCTTTTTCATATTGCAAAAGGGGCAGGCGAAATGACATCGCGATGTGATCTTGAACGAGGCATAGAAGGGGAAGACGGCCTGCCGGCTGATGACATTCGTCCAGAAGCCGCGGAGCGTCGAAAAAAAATAGGGAATCGGCAATATCCGCATCTTGGAACGACCTTTACGGCACTTGGAGGGGGACCCGGCCGCCAAGATCCGCCTGCCGCGGGAGATCTCCGAAGCCCCGATAACAGGTGACCTCGGGTCGAAAGTCGTCCGGGCTCAAACGAGACTGGTCTTGCCACGGGGCAATCTTGTGTTCTTCCAAGCGCCGAGCCAGATATTCCTGTTCCGTTTGCCCCGGCGTCGGCACGAAGAGGACCTTCTTGATGCCCAGGCCGGCCAGTTCCATGACGGTGGTATAACCGGGCCGGGTGATGATGAGACCCGCCGCCCGCATCAGACGGCCCATGGTCTCCTCATTCGCGTGCGGAAATTGGTGCAGACCGTCTTTGCGATCATCAAGGCGGGGCCCAGGACCCCCGGCATGGGCCTCTTCCGGCTTGCCGAGGAGCATCAGGTTGCGGCCGGGAAGATCCTTCAGGATCGCTTTGAGGGTCCTTTCGAACATCGTCCTTTGGGGTTCGGGCCCGGAAACCAGCGCCAGGCGGTCGAAGGCCGGTAACGACTCGTCCAGCCGGGAAGGGGGAGAGAAACGGCAGAGCGGGCCGATGAAACGGATGTTTTTCAAAGAGGTCCGTCGATGCGACAGTTCGCCCGTCAGGCCGTGGGGCGAGGCGAAATCGGGCACCCAGACCTGGTTAAAACGCCTTAATAAAAGACGGAAGAACCAAAAGAAGATCGTTTCGAGCCATCTCCCCCAGGACACGTCGGCGACCTCCCATCGTGGGAATTTGACGAAGAGCTGATGGGTGATCAATACGGACGAGCACAGCCGGGTGAACAAACCGACCCGGCCGTCGGAGACGACCATCTCGAAGCGGCGGGCGATCACCAATCTCCGGAGCCTGCGGTGTTCCCGTGCGATCTGCCGTAGGAAACCGAAGATCTTGTAAACATAAAAGAAGGCAAACCGTTTTCCCGCGGGATATTGCACGGAGATCCCGGGAAAATTCAGGCATTCCAGGTCGGGAAATTCCCCAACCAGAAAATCCCGGCTCCTCCCGTACGCGCCGAGGACGACATCGTGCCCGCGCGCCCGCAGCTCCCGGACGACGGGAATACACCGCGCAGCATGCCCTAATCCCCAGTCCAAAGGACAGACCAAGATTTTCATGGCGGCGTGCCCAAGGATGACCCATCAGCGAAATAATGTCAACCGGCCGTCATGCTCGATACCTTTCGGATGAAATGGCATCCGAACGCAGGCAAGCCCGTTCCACTCAATCCTTCGGGTTGTTAAAAGGAGAAGAAGAGACCGCCTGCATAAAAGGTTCCTTGGGCGGCGGTCACGTTGATAAAAATTCCGGCCTCTGCGGCGAGCCTGTAGTGCAGCTCGATTCCAAGCGTTGGGGAGACGATGAGCGAAGGCACGTCGAGGCCCAGCGCCCGGACCTGATCGAACGTGTGATCGAATCTTCCCGAAAAGCGGAGGTTGCCGAGCGGCGTCTGCAGGGCCATCGTCTGATCCAACAAGATCTCCCCTTGGAACGGAAGCCGCAGGAGGCCGGCCTGCAGAGAAAGATCCAGACGGTGGGTCGAGAGCGGCGTCCAGCGTCCGAGGAACGAGACGGCGAGCCCGTTGAGGCGGACCGTGCCCCGGCCTTGTCCCTTTAGCGTGGCCGGCGGAAATCCCGGGATCTCAAGGGCTTCCTCAACCGATAAGGAATAAGGCAGGCGAAAAGCAAAATAATCGCCTCTGACACCGGCCGAGAATCGGCTTTGCCCGAAACGATACCATAACGCCAGCGAGAAGACATGACCGGACGAGGAGAGGTCGACGTTCGAGAGAAATGGAGAGAGAAAGACCCCGGAAATCGCGGAACCGACCAATTTGTCGAACTCGTTCCGGATCAAGTCCTCGCACTCCCTCTCGACAACGGTCCGGAACGGAGAGAGGGTCCAACCGCCGTAGGACAGCTGGATATCGAACGGGCGGGTTTGTCCGAAGGCTGCGCTGGAAAGCAGGAAAATCCCGATCGCGATCCCTCGGACCTTCATGGCTCAATTATATCATAAAGCGGCGCCGGCAGCCCCTGGTTCCAGACCAATGACCAATATTGGCTGAAGAACATCGATAAGATGGCCAGAGAAAGAACCTTCGACGGCAAATTCCTCTTCATGACGGTTGGAAAGGGGGAAGCTCAACTGACGATCGACACCTATAAGGAACTCGAAAAATGGATGAACGGTAATCCGCTTTCCGGTTTGACTTGGAAGAGCGCCTGGCTGGAGGGCGATCACGGCTCGATGGTCGGCCGGAATATCTATGACGGACTGACGTTCATCTTCGGCGGCTGGAAGATTCCCGACACCCTGATGAGAAACGCCGACGTGGAAGCCATCGACGGCTATTTGAAAACAAACATGGCCAAGTGGGCAACGTACGGATTTGACACGTCCGCCGCACTCCCGGAACAGATGCTCAATGCTTTTGGATACAATATGCTCAACCGGAAAGAGTTTAACAAGGCCATCAAGCTTTTCTTATACAATATCAAGCTTTTTCCAAAATCCTTCAACGCCCTTGACAGCCTCGCGGAAGCTTATCTGACCATGGGGGACAAGGAAAACGCCATCAAGTTCTACAAGTCGGCCGTTGAGCTGAATCCCGGCGACAGCGATTATGCCAAGCGAATTCTTCTGAATTCGAAGACGAAGCTGAAAGAACTGGGAGTGGAAAAATAGAGCGGGGTGTTCCGCACTTCCGATAAAACGTTGGACATCGTTATCGTCATTTGTCATGATATTTGACGACTATGGCGACGGCGCAACTCTCCATACCGGCTTGGATCCCTCATCTGCTTGAAAAGAGAACATTGCGTTGCAGAATCCGAGGTCCCCTCGGGCGTTGACCTAAGAGAAGATGCTTAAACGTTACCTCTGCGTTGACCTGGAAGCTCGCCCTCGGATCGTGGAGGGCATCACCGTCCTTTCGTTCAAAGCAATCCACAGGAGGATAAAGCGCCGTCAAGCCGGCGCACTCCAGAGGAGGGGATAATGAAACGCTATTTGTGGTTCGCATTTCTGTTTTTTCCCGCAAGCACAATGCTGGCCCAGACCAGCCCCGCAGTTTCTCCCAAGGTTTGGCAGGCGTTCGAAAACGAAATCAACGGGGACAACTCCTTCGACTTGATCCGGCACTTGACGCTCTACCATGCGCTCGGCAGCAACGACGATTTCGAAGCCCAGGCGAAATGGGTGGCGGAACGGGCGCGCGAATGCGGGCTGGCGGACGTCAAGGTTTTCTGGGTTGGCGGCACGGAACGCCCCTGGAATGTCCGATCAGGTGAGGCCTGGATTGTCGAGCCTGAAACGGCCAAGCTGGGCGACACGCTGGAGTCGCCGCTGCGCGTTGCGGCCAACAGCCGCAGCGCCGATATCAGCGCCGAATTGGTCGATGTGAACGCGGGGGCGCTCGAGGCCGATTACCAAGGCAAGGACGTGAAGGACAAGATCGTGCTTGCCAGCGGCAGAGCGGGCGCCGTGCACGCGCTGGCGGTGTGGAAGTTCGGCGCCGCCGGCGTCATCGCCTACGCGCCGCAGCGCCCGTACTTTCCGGACCAGGTGGCGCTCACCGGTCTCCCCTACAAGTCGGATGACGGCAAGGAAGCCGGCTTTGCATTCATCCTGACCCAGCGAGAAGGCGACGGTCTGCGGGCGCGGCTGGCTGCGCTCACGAGCATTGGCAAGACGATGCGCGTGCGGGTGAAAATCGACACATACTTCAACGAACCGCGCCAGGGCATCACGGAAGGCTGGATCCGGGGGACCAATCCTAAGAATGACGACATTGTGCTCACAGCGCACATGCAGGAAGAAAGAACCTCGGCGAATGACGACAGGTCGGGCGTCGCCAATTTGCTCGAGATCGGGCGCGCCATGAACAAGCTCATGGCCGACGGGAAACTGGAACGGCCGCGGCGCAACATCCGCTTCTGGTGGGTGGATGAGATCGGCGCCGAGTACCGCTACTTTGCGGACAATCCTGACGCCGCCAAGACCATGCTGGCCAATTTGAACCAGGACATGGTGGGAGCCAAGCAGAGCGATGGCTTCCGCGTCCAGTTCATGAGCAGAACTCCGTTTTCTCGCCCGAGCTTTCTGAACGACATCGTCGAGAGCGTGGTCAACGCCGTGGTCTGGGGAAATACGGCCGTGCCGCTGCGCCAGGGGGCCAACAGCAGCGCATTCTCGCGGCCCATGTTTGCGCTGAAGGGAACGCGCGAACCATTCCGGGCCATGCCGGTCCACTTCTACGATTCGACCGACCACATGGTCTTCAACGACGGCCGCGTGGGCGTCGCGGGCGTATCGCTCACCAACTGGCCGGATACCTACATCCACTCGACCGACGATGATCTCTGGCAGGTCGACGCCACTCAACTCAAGCGCAACGCATTTATCGTTGCAATCTCAGCTTATACCCTCGCCTCAGTGGGAGAGAAGGACCTGCCGCGTCTGACGGCGCTCGTCCTGGGCGGCGCGCAGCAGCGGCTGGGTCGGGATAGCGAAGCGGCCATGATTCGCCTGACGGACGAATCGGCCGGAACTCCGGCCGGCCGTTATAAAGACGCGCTGATGCTCCTGGAAACGGCCGCCTGGCGAGAGACGGGAGCCGTGATGTCGCTCCATGTTTTTGCGGAAGCGGGTTCTTCCCCAGCAAGGCTTGTCACCACGGCGCGGGCTAAGGTGCAGAATCTGGCGGCCACTCTGCGCAGAAACATCGACGATTTCTACCAGCAAACAACCGGGCAAAGGCCCGCCTTCGTGTTATCGGACGCGGAGGGGCAGGCCGCTGCCCGCATACCGGCGTGGAAAGCGTCCCTCCTGGACATTCAAACCGAAAAGGTCAGACTGTCGCGAGGAGGGGAGGACTTGCACTGGCATTATGCCTTCGAAGTCAACAACCTGATCGATGGGAAACGGTCGGTCCTGGATATCTACCGGATCGTGCGCGCTGCCGCTCTTTCGGCCGGAGATTGGTATTACGGATCGGTCGAGCTTGCGGCCGTGAACAAGCTCCTGGACGGCCTGGAAAAAGCGGGCGCCGTAACCATCCGGACAAGATAAGACCCTACCCCCTGAAGTACAAATAAGCGGCAACGATCAGGACCAGGACCACGGCGGAGGCGATGATGTCCCCCGCCGACCAGCTGCTGCGGGATTCCTTCCTGTGCTCTTCGGTGACGGTCCCGTAGGTCAGGCCGCTGATTTTTTCGTAGGACGGAGGTTCGGTCAGATAGCTGACGACGATCATCACGACGATGCTGACGATGAAGATGATCAGGCTGTAATACTGGAAAAAGATGTGGTTGACGATCCAGAAAAAGGAGCCCTGGGCATAAGTGAACCCGCCGATGAGCTTGACCGGCGTGTCGACGGCCAGGCGGAAGAGCCCGAGCAAAAAACCCGTGCTGAGCGCGGCAAGGCACCCCTTGGCGTTCAGCCTCTTCATGAAAACGCCGAAGAAGAAGACGACGAAAATAGGCGGCGCGAGGTAGGACTGGACGCCCTGGAGATAGTCGTAGAGGCCGCGGCCGCCCCGGATCACGGGGATCCAAAAGAGGCCGATGACGACCATGACGGCCGTCGCCACCCGGCCCACCCAGACGAGCCGTTCCTGGGTGACCTTCGGCCGCAGCCGTGAATAGAAATCCATCGTGAAAAGCGTCGAGGCGGCGTTGAAGGCGCCGGCGAGAGAGCTCATGAGCGCGGCCAGGAGCCCGGCCACGACCATGCCGCGGATGCCCACGGGTAGCACGTTCGCGACGAGCATAGGGAACGCCTTCTGGGCGTTAGCCCGGATGAGCTGGTCGCCCGTACCGAAGAGCTCCTTCTGGAGAGTCAGGTTCTGGCCGCTCTTGGCCAGGGCGAAGGCGATCATCCCGGGGATGATGAAGATGAAAACGGGCAGGAGCTTGAAGAACCCCGCGGCGATGGAGCCCCGGCGGGCTTCGCGCTCGTTCGGGGCCCCCAGCGCGCGCTGGACGATATACTGGTCGGTGCACCAGTACCACAGGCCGATGATGGGCGCGCAGAAGAGCATGCCGATCCATGGATAGTTGTCGTTAAAATACCAGGCCATCCTGCCGGCCTCCTTGACTGGGGCCCAGGTCCCCTGGATCCCCGCGGGGACCAGGGGCTTCCATAGGTTGAACATTTCCGAGCCGGCGATGGCCCGCAGCTGCCCCCATCCGCCAAGGGCCTTCAAGCCGTAGATGGTCACCAGGACCGACCCGAGGATCAGAATGAACGTCTGCAGGGCTTCCGTGTAGGCGACAGCCTTCAGCCCTCCCATGACCGTGTAGAGTCCGGTGATGACGACGACCAGGATGGAGCCGATCCAGAAGCTGTCGAGGCCCATGAACTGGACCTCCGGGAGGAGGACGCTGAAGACGATCCCACCGGCAAAAATGCCGACAGCCATTTTGGTCAGGACATAGGCCACGAGTGAGATCAGGGACAGGACCGTCCGGGCTGTCGGCGAGAACCGCCTCTCGAGGAACTCCGGCATGGTGAAGACCTTCGACCTCATGTAGAACGGCACCATGACCCAGCCGAGGACGAGGAGACACCAGGCATGCAGTTCGTAGTGGGCCATGGCGACGCCGTCGGTCGCGCCGGACCCGGCCAGGCCGACGAGGTGTTCCGCCCCGATGTTCGAAGCGAAAATGGAGGCTCCGACGATGAGCCAGCCCAGGTTACGTCCCGCCAGAAAGTAGTCCGTCGAGGTCCTCTGCTTTTGGCGCATGACCCACCAAGCCAGGCCGAGGATGATCGTGAAGTACGCGGCGATGATGATCCAGTCAACAGGTTTGAGAATGGTCATGTCCTCGAATCTCCCTTTCTAAACATGTCGTTAATATATTTCCTGTCGTATGGCGATGTCAATCACCGCAACATCTGACCGTCAAACAGTTTGGCCAGGGAGAGACGCGGAAATTCGGGACATGAACCAATTCTATGGGATTGGTGTCGTGTCCATGGAATTCCGGGCATCGCCAGAAGTCGGTGTCACCGCTTGAGAAATATAATCCTATCGGCAATTTTGGGGTCGCCTAAAAATGTTGAAAATTACTGCCAGTTATGCTATATTAATCACGTGAGCCATCAAAAAGAGCGCAGAATTTCCCGTCGCTCTTTCATGGGAAAAACCGGGGCAGCGACACTGCTCCTTTTCTTCCCGCCCTGGACGCGGCGACTGCGCGCCGGGCCCGATATCAAATCCAGAATCTTTCAAGTTTCGGGGATCCCCAGCTTGCCCTTTGCCGGAGGTGGGAATAGCCACGCCGGAGTGGAGGCCTTGCTGGCCCTCTTGGGCGGCCAGGGGCTCAAGTTTTTCAGGTCCAGCCAAATCAGCGAACTCGCCGGTCCCGAGGGAATGATCGCCGCCGCGGACGTGGTGCTCATCAAGGTCAATGCCCAGTGGAAATACCGCGGCTGCACCAACAGCGATGTCGTCCGCGGCCTGATCCAGAGGGTCCTCGAACATCCTGACGGCTTCTCCGGCGAGGTGGTGATTGTTGAAAACGGCCAGGGCCGCGGCAGTCTCAACTGCGATACTTCCTCGAGCTACAACAACGACGAAGTCCATGCCAACGCCGTGAATGAAAAACACTCTTTCCTCTACCTGGTCGAGCATGTCTTTATCGACCCGCGGGTTTCCGCTTTCGAGCTCGACCCCATCAGGTCCACGTTCATTGACGCCGACGATCATCAGACCAACGGCTATCGCCGTTACGAAAATGTCTCCTATCCATGTTTCACCAGCGCCGGCGGCAGGCGCGTCGAATTGCGGGAGGGGGTATGGACGGGATCCGGGTACCGCCAGAACCTCAAGCTGATCAATGTGCCGGTGCTCAAGCACCACGGCACTTCGGAGCTTACCGCAGCGCTCAAACACATGTACGGGCTGGTTTCCATGAACGACGGCAACAAGAGTGGCCGCCATTACGACGGCTTGGGTGAGACCTGCGGCAAGATGATGGTCTCGGTCCGGACGCCGGCGCTGAATATCGTGGATGCCATCTGGGTCTCCCACAAGGCGCTTTCCGGTTACCCGGCCAGTTCCACCCATGAGGCCAAGGTCCTTCTGGCTTCGCAGGACCCGGTGGCCCTGGATTACTGGGCGGCAAAAGCCGTTCTCTATCCCATCGACCAGAATTCCAGCCACCATCCCGATAATCAAAGCATCCGGCGCTGGCTGGCAGCCGCAGAAACGATCATCAATCAGCGCGGCGGCCTTTACAATCCCGAATGGGGGATCATGACGGGCCTGGTCACCCGCGACGAGTCGCGGATGGTCATCGCCTCCGTCGAGATCGGGGAGCCTGACCTGCCCGACCGGCTGGAGCTCGCTTCGCCCAATGGCGGCGAGAGCTGGCCCCTCGGTTCCGCGCAAACCATCACCTGGAAGGTGCAGGGAAATCCCGGGACACAGCTAAGAATCCAGCTCCTTAAAGGGGGAGATTTAAGCCAAACCCTGAGTACAAGCGCATCCTTGTCGGCCGGCTCCTTCAGCTGGAAAGTGCCCGGCACCCTGCCGCCGGGAAACGATTATACGATCCGCATCATTTCCCGGCAGAATTCCGCCCTACATGACGCCAGCGACCGGCCGTTTTCCATTGGCATGGCTCCTCCCGGCAGCCGCTTGACCATGATCTCACCCAACGGCGGTGATTCATGGAAGCGGGGCTCGAACCAGGCCATCGTCTGGAATTACAATGGCCAGCCGGGAGGCATTGTCAAGGTCACGCTCTTGAAGGGCGGCGACGATTTTCGGGTTATCGCTTCATCGACATCCCTTGGATCCGATGGAAGCGGCGGCCTATCTTGGACCATTCCCGCCGACTTGCCGGCGGCCGGGAATTACCGCATCCAGGTCCGGTCCAGACTCTTTGCCGAGTGTCGTGACAAAAGCGACTTGCCTTTCACGATCACCTGATAGCGAGGATTTAAGAAAAGAGGCGGAGTTGATGAGGTTCGCCATGATAAGCAGGCAAAAAGTCATAACCGCAGGCATCATCATCCTATCGTTCGCTGCGCCGGCCATGATCGCGCAGACCAGAGTCGACTGGGACACGGTCGCGAAGATCCGCGAGGAAGGGCTCCAGCGCTCCCAGGTCATGGACATCGCCGGCTATGTCGTCGACGTGCTCGGAGCCCGCCTGACGCTCTCCGACCATATGAAGCGGGCCCAGGCCTGGGCCAAGGACAAAATGGAGAAGCTCGGCCTCGAGAACGTCGTCATCGAACCTTTCATGGATTACGGGGTCTCTTGGGACAATGATTATTTCTCTCTCCATATGCTCGAGCCGGATTACCAGCCGATGACCGGCTTCCCGCTCACCCACACGCCGGGCACGAGAGGAAAACTGATCTGCCCGGTAGTCATCTCCGATATCCAAACCAGGGCCGACCTCGCCAAGTTTAAGGGAAAGCTGAAGGGGGCCGCCGTTCTGGCCACACCGCCGGTGGCTATGGATCAAGCGACGCTGGCCCAAGGCGTCAGCCGGCTGACCGATGAGGACTTGAAGAAGATCGGAGAGGCCGTTGTGCCGCGGCCTCCCCGTCCGGCGCCGCCCCCGCCGAACCCGGACCTCGTCAAACCCGAAGAAAAGATCGCTTTCTTCAAATCCGAAGGCGCCGTCGCTGTCCTCCAGTGCGAGGGGGGCAGGCCCGGCATCGTCCGCGGCGGCGGCAGACCCGGGGCCAAGGACGACACGTGGTCGCGCGAGAAGAGCCTCGAGTCGCTGACGATCGTCGCCGTGACGCCCGAGCATTACAACCGCATGTACCGGATTCTGAAGCGCGGCATCCCGGTCAAAACCGAGATCGAGATCCGGAACAGCCTCGGCGAGAAGGTCGAGAAAGCTGCGAACGTCCTCGGCGAGATCCCGGGAACTGACCTCAAAGACGAGATGGTGATGATCGGCGCCCATTTCGACAGCTGGCACGCCAGTCCCAACGCCAGCGACGATGCTTCGGGCTGTGCAGTTGTCCTCGAGGCCGCCCGCATCCTCAAAGCGATCGGCGCCGTGCCGCGGCGGACGATCCGCGTCGCCCTTTGGGCCGGAGAGGAACAGGGAATCTTCGGCTCGCAGGAATATGTCCGCAAACACTTCGGGAACCCCAAGGATCCCAAGTCCCCGGCGACACCGGAATACGAGAAATTTTCCGTTTATTTCAACCAGGATTACGGCGCCGGGCAATACCGCGGGATCTACCTCCAGGGGAACGAGCGCGTCCGCCAGACGTTCGCGGCCTGGATGGAGCCGTTCCGCGACTTCGGGCTCACGGCCTTGTCCATCCAGAGCGTTGGCAGCACGGACCATGTCTCGTTCGACGACGCCGGACTCCCCGGGTTTCAGTTCATCCAGGACCACATCGCCGGCACGGCCGGGCACACGAACCTCGACTTCCTCGACACGCTCTCGGCCGAAGACCTGATGAAGAACGCCGTCGCCATGGCGGCCTTTGCCTACCAGGCCGCGATGAGCGACGCCCGGATCCCTCGCAAACCGTTGAAATAAGGCCGAACGGCACGCTCCGCGCTGTCATGGACATCATCAGCTGAATTCGTATTTCATTTTGAGATGTGATATAAAAATATCAGGTCTTCGATTCGCGAAAAGGAGGCTGTCATGTCCGAACACCGTCACAACAACTCCAGCCGGATCTTTTGGGGCCTGGTCCTGATCCTCATCGGGGTCCTCGTTCTTTTCGAGCGCTTGGGCTTTCACGATCTCGGGCATCTGCTTTCGACCTGGTGGCCCGCGATCTTCATCTTGATCGGGATTTCGATCCTTCTCGGGAATGGATTCCGCGATCCGGGCGCGGGGCTGTTTTTCATCATTTTCGGAGGGTTTTTCCTCCTCCGGGAACTCGATATTCTCGAATACGACGCCTGGCACTATATCTGGCCGGCCGGCCTGATCGCTCTCGGGCTGTGGATCATCCTGCGACCGGCTTTTCGACATCGCGGCGTCGAGGGGATCCCGACGACCATGGGCAACGACCTCGAACTGACCTGTGTTTTCTCGGGAGTGAAGCGCCGGGTGGAATCGGCGGCCTTCAAGGGCGGTCAAGTGACGGCCGTGTTCGGCGGGGCTGAGGTGGATTTCAGCAGGGCCGGGCTTGACGGGGGAAAAGCCATGATCGAAGCCACGGCGATCTT
>Ga0299915_10003102_pt1 | contig 12058 bp, 10 predicted proteins | sample RVTome_13_FD_200263 | JGI IMG/M metagenome (GOLD analysis project Ga0299915, IMG submission 200263) | Soil microbial communities from uranium-contaminated site in the Upper Colorado River Basin, Wyoming, United States - RVT92D227 (version 2) ...
TGTCCTATCATGCTCAAGGGGTAAGTGATAAAGCTATGGTAAAGTTGATTTCGCAAGGTTATTACGATGGCATAATAGATATAACACCCGGGGGACTTATTGAAGAGATATTTCAGGGAAATAGGGCCGCTGGGATGGGAAGACTGAATGCAGCAGCAAGGAGAATACCTCAAGTTTTAGCACCTTCCGGTGTTAATATTACCGGGTGCGGACCTACTCGAAATAACAGGGAAAAATATGCCTCAAGGTCCAGAATTCTAAAAATAGATGAGCTAAGGTGGTTTACCCGGTATAATGCCGAGGAGCTGAAAATAGGAGCCAAAGTATATGCAGAGGAGCTAAATAAAGCTAAGAAGCCTGTGAAGATTCTTATTCCCCTAAGAGGCTGGAATTCAGTAGACAGGGAAGGAAGCGTTCTCTATGATCCTGAAGAAGACAAAGTGTTCGTTGAAGAATTAAAAAAGCACTTAAGACCTGAGATTGGGGTTCAGGAAGTTGACTGTAACTTAGAGGATTCGGAGTTTGCCCAGGCGCTAGTGGATAGCTTTGACGAAATTTTTCAAAGAGTTTCAAAGAGAAAGAGGTAGAACTTCGACCACCACCAATGCCTCCCGCCGAAAGGGGCATTGTTGTTAACTTATTCTTTGGAGAGATTATTTTGGGAATGTCATCTCAGGCACACTTATGCAACTTTAATACTGATGAGTGGCATGCATCCAAAGATTGTTCAGGAGAGACTGGGCCACGCAAGCCGTTGCCTTTACTCTGGATGTATATGTCATAGCGTCTCAGGCCTACAAGAAGCAGCTGCCAGACGACTAGACGAAGTGCTACAGCTAAAGTTAGCTCAAATAGAGGATGCCGACAAAAGGAGGTAATAAGATGATAGTAGATTTTGAGTATTTTGCCCCCAAAACAGTTGCTGAAGCTCTTTCCCTGCTTGCCCAGCATAAAGGAGAGGCTAAAATAATTGCTGGGGGGCAATCGATGCTGGTTGTCATGAAGCGGGGTCTGCTCACCACCGAAAACCTGGTCGATATCAAGGGCATAGATGCTCTGGACTATATAAAATACGACGAGGGGAAAGGTTTGAGAATCGGGCCGTTGACCATACATCGAGCCATAGAGAAATCCCCAATTATCCAGAAGCATTACAGGGTGCTCAGCGAGATGGAGCACAATCTAGCCACAGTCCAGACTCGAAACTGGGGAACAATCGGCGGCAACCTGTGTCACGGTGACCCTGCCGGTGATCCGGCTCCGGTTCTCATTGCCTTAAATGCTAAGTTGAAGATAGCTAGCTCGAAAGGGGAACGGATTATAGAGACGGAGGATTTTTCTCAAGATTATCTTGAGGTAGCCCTTGAGCCCGATGAAATGCTTATTGAAATTCAGGTGCCGACTCCTCCACCCCATACGGGTACCGCCTCTGAAAAACTCATGGTAATGAAGGGGGATATGGGAATTGTCGGGGCAGCAGTGTCAATCACCTTAAACCCAAAGGATGGCGTTTGCAAAGATGCTCGGATAGCTCTTAGTAACTGCGGCTCCACCCCATTAAGGGCTAAAAAGGCGGAGAAGAAACTCATCGGTAAAGTGCTTAATGACAGCCTGCTTATCGAGGCTGGAGAGGTAGCCTCGGAGGAAACTGCTCCCCCCGCTGATGTCCATGGTTCGTCGGAATACAGAAAAGAGATGGTGGGGGTATTCGTGAGACGGGCTGCAATCAAAGCTCTAGAGAAAGCCAAAGCAGCCTGATTTTTAGGAGGTTAAAATATGAAAGGTGAACTGAAGGAATTAAAGTTAACAGTCAATGGGAAGTCTTACGAGTTCAAGGTAAAACCAAAGACTTTGCTCGTCGAGTTACTGAGGAACGAACTTAAGCTGACGGGTGCCAAGATAGGTTGTCTCGACAGTGCTTGCGGTGCCTGCACGGTTAATGTCGATGGCAAGGCGGTCAGGTCCTGTTCCGTCTTGGCGTTACAGGCTAACGGCCGCAAAGTTACTACCATTGAAGGAGTGGCTGATGGTGACAAGCTCCATCCCATCCAGGAAGCCATGGTCGAGTACGGCGCTATAGAATGTGGATTTTGCACCCCGGGGATGGTGATGTCAGCCAGGGCATTACTCGGCGAGAACCCTGCTCCAAGCCGGGAGGAAATAAGAGAAGCAATACAGGGGAATCTATGCGCAGACGAAGGCTACGTTAAATATATTGAAGCCATAGAAATTGCCGCTAAAAAGATGCGAGGAGGTAATTAGATGGAAGAAACTTTTGGAAACTTTGCCATAATAGGAAAACCAATGCCCCGGGTGGAAGCCAGGGCTAAAGTTACCGGGCAGGCAAAATACGCTGCCGATATTGAAGTAGCTGATATGTTATGGGGGTTTGTAAAGAGAAGCCCATACGCTCATGCCAGGATACTTAATATTGACGCCAGCAAGGCTGAGAAGTTGCCCGGAGTAAAAGCAGTGACTACCGGTAAGGACTTCGGTGGTTTCAAATGGGGTTGGAGTGGGCCAACCCGTGATGAAGAGCCCCTGGCAGTGGAAAAGGTACGCTATCAGTATGAGGGAGTAGCGGCGGTGGCGGCAATTAGTGAAGATATTGCCGAGGAGGCCTGTGACCTAATCGAGATAGACTATGAACCGCTCCCCGGTGTCTTCGACCCCTTCGAGGCGATGAAAGAAGGGGCACCTCTGGTTCATGATGACCGCCCCGGTAACATCACCGTTGAGTATCATTGGAGCTTCGGCGAGGTGGACAAACTCCTTGCTGAATCATATTTGGTTCAGGAAGATACCTTCCAAACCCCCCGAATGGCTAAAGGATATCTAGAGACACCGTCAGCGATTGCCTATTGGCCTGATGACGATCATGTAGTCTATATCGGGGCAAAGGGAAGCCCGTATTTCCCCTACAGAATATTGTCCCGGTGCTTTAATTTACCGCTCAGCAATGTGCGGATAATACAACCTACTATCGGCTCCGACTTTGGTGGTACCAAGAATGACATGACACCAGCTGATTTTTCCGTAGTCATGCTGGCCAAGAAGACAGGCAGACCAGTAAAGATTACGACCACCCAGTTCGATACACTCACTACCGATCTGCGGCGCCATCCGATGTGGATTACCATGAAGACAGGTGTTACCAAGGATGGCATATTGACGGCTATTCATACTAAAATTGTCTCTGACGGGGGTGCTTACACCCGGATGAGCCCGCTTACACACTACCTCACCGGCATCTGTATGGGGTTACCTTATCACTTGCCGGCTTTCAAGCACGACGTTGTGTGTTACTTTACCAATAATCCAAGTTCAGCCGCGATGAGAGGGCATGGTATATACCATACCGCTTTTGCCCGTGAATGTCAGATGGACATGATAGCTGAAAAATTGGGGATGGACCGGGTGGAGATAAGACTGAAAAATCTCATCAAAAACCCTAAGCCGGGTGAAATCTACGAGACAGTTAACAAGTTACATGTGGCCACTGCCGGCACAGAGGAGTGTCTGGAGAAGGTGCGTGATGCCGTCAACTGGAAGAAGCGGCAGGATGGCTATAAGGCATATGGCACGGGCTATGCTTCCGGAACTTATCTCAGCGGGACCAACTTGAGTGCGCATAACGCTTGTGCTGCCATTATAAGAGTATGTGAGGACGGGAGCGTCAATTATCTGACCGGAGCCACCGACGTAGGGCAGGGGTCGGACACCGTAATGTGTGCCTTTGTTGCTGAGGTGCTCGGCATAACTATGAAAGATATAGATATAAAGAGGGTGGATTCGGCGTTCACGCCGGTGGACCCCGGGAGTTATGGGAGCCGGGTCACCGTGCTTGCCGGGCACGCGGCTATAAATGCTGCTCAAGACGCCAAGGACCAGCTACTTGAGGTCGCTGCCCAACAATTTGGTGTAAAGCAGGCAGAGGTGGATATTAAAGACAGGTTAGCCTTTGTGAAGACCGAGCCCAGTAGGAACATGCCCTGGGAAAGGCTGGTCAGAATTGCCTGTTATGAGGCACCTGGTAAGGTTATAATCGGTCGCGGCTATTCCACCAAAGGAGGTGTCGGACACACATTGGCCGATTTCAGTAGAGGTGTGGGTGACATCGGGACCAATTATAGCTTTACTGCCCAGGCATCCGAGGTGGAGGTGGATACGGAGACGGGAGTAGTAAAGTGTACCGATAACAGCGTGATAGCTCATGACTGTGGCTTCCCCCTGAATCCCCCGGCAGTAGAAACTCAAGTTCAGGGCGGAGCATACCATCAAGGAGTATCCGCCGCCTTGTATGAGGAATTCAAGATGGACCAGGGGCAAACCCTTAACCCTAACCTTGTTGACTATATGCGGCCTCGTGCCAATGAAGCACCTATGAGCCAGGTGCTACACGTGGTAACTAATGACCCTTATGGTCCGTTCGGTGCTAAGGAAGCCAGTGAGGGGAGCTGCTGTTCGGCACCGCCAGCGGTAATCAGCGCCATTTATGACGCTACGGGAGTCTGGATTAAGGACCTTCCCGCCCAGCCGGAAAAGGTTTTCCGGGCGCTAAAAGCAAAAAAAGAGAAGAAACAAAAAAAGTAGAGCTTTAGCCATATCCAAGGTGTAGTTCAGAAAGGGAGCAATGCTAGTGAGATTGCTCCCTTTCTTGTTGCCGGGGTAATGCCCGGGAGCAAACCGGGCAGTTTTCGTTTCTTCTTATCTCGTGAACCTGGAATTTAATATCATCACCATTGAACAATAGCAGTTTCCCGGCTAATGATGGGCTACGGCCGATAAGTAGTTTAATTACCTCTAGAGCTTGCAGGTTGGCTATTATTGCCGGAGTAATGCCGAGGACTCCAAGTCCCTTGGCACCCTCAGGAAAAAGACACGCCAGGCAAGGTGTTTGTCCCGGTATTATGGTGGTAATCATGCCTCGCAAGCGCGAGACACCGCCATAAACGTAGGGTATCTTCCGCTTAACGCAAGCCGAGTTTACCACCAGCCGTGTGACAGAATTATCCAGACCATCGACTACTACTTGAGACTTATCGATAATGCTAAGTACATTCTCATCTGTTATCTTGGCTGATATAGGAGTGATTTCTACTGAGGGATTTAGCTTGGATAATTTTCTTTGAGCAACCGCTACCTTTTTCTCTCCTATTTCGTCTTCCCAATAGAGAATCTGTCGATTTAAGTTAGACAGTTCCACGGTGTCGAAATCAACTATGGTAATGTGTCCCACACCGGCAGCAGTTAGATAAGTTGCCGAGGCACAGCCCAGCCCACCGATGCCGACAATTACGATATGCGAGTCTTTTAGTTTTCTTTGTCCCTCTTCTCCGAAATCCGGGATTATCAGTTGCCGATTGTATCTGATAAGTTCGTTTTCATCTAGCATCTTTTCCCCTCCAGTCGGTTAGCCGTCCCAGCGCCAAAGCATCTTGACTTTCACGGTGTCATCTTCTTTCAGCTTTGCGTTAAGGCCGCCAGCCAAAGACACATAATTCTTGTCATTAACAAGGACATCGAAATCGAAATCCAGGTCATTGGTTGTAGAGTTAATCGGCTGAAATTCAACATTTGCCTCTTTGTATCGAGCTGTTAATTCCGCAAGCAGTGCCCTTAACGTATCGCCGGCTATCTCTATTTCGATAATGCCTTTCTCCTTAGCATTTGGCCAGGGTGCATAAAGCCAGGGCATAACAATGGAGAGCATTCCCTCCCGGGTCACTTCGTGGGTAGGATTAACTACGATTATTAATTCTGAAAAACCTGGCATTATTACAGCTTTCATGGTCACCTCCCGGGTACTGGGCGCTGCTCATCTTTGGCGGTTGTACGCAACCTGCTCTTTTAGGAATATTACCTCACTCATGTGCAATTTGTAAAACTCCGAACTCTCAATGCCAGCGGCGTTCAGCCTTGGTTAAACTTTTAAGTGTGGCAGAAAGACATAATCAGTGTCGTACTGTGATATACTATTTGTAAGATTTATAGGTGATGGTCAGCCTCCAAGACAGGAAAGTGAGTAGTCGGTTTGTATTCCTAAAGGCAGGCGGTGCAACATGAAGAAATTGGGTTTATTTATCAGCGTGATTTTGATGATTTGCCTTGTTTTCACAGCGTCTTGTGTAAGTAAGGAAATTTCAGTAACAGAGACTTACTACGAGACTGAATACAGGACTGAGTACTATACAGTGACTGAGAGCGTTCCAATAACTGTTTCTGGCACGGATATACTTATTCCCGAAAAAGATGAGACACGTTTTTTGATTACGGGTAATCCTCCTGCTACCTTTGAGATATTTATGGAGTATAGGGACCTCTGCTACGAGCTTCCACAACATGATAAGTATGTGTTGGAACTTAACTTTCGCAGTCCTTATGAAGTATTGGTTTCAATTCCTAGCCAAACAGGTTATTTGACTGAGACCATACTTGCTGGGCAGACAAAAGTGGTTGAATCCTATGCACCAGAAACAAAAACATGTATAGGCATATCCACACACACACCCATAGAAGGTTCTGTGGGGGGGCACATGACCCAATATGTACAAGTTAAAGCGGAATTGTTTTGGACTGATACTATCGAGACCGAAGGCAAGGAAGTTACCAAAGAACGACGGGTCCCAGTCTTGGTAGAGAAACAGAGAACAGTTATGCAAACGAAGAGGGTGCCGTTTTGGGAAGCTGTTTTTCGCTAGCTGGGTAGCCAGAGTCGATCTTTCGAAACAAGCTTAGAAAAATGAATGGCTAATTTGGTCGAGCCTCGAATCAAAAAAGTTAGAAATGAGGAATAGCAGAAAATGGAAACGAAATACGGTAAGAACATTATCACGGTCGGAACAACTAATGTGGACCTCCCTTCGTGGCGACTGGAAAGGAAGCCCACTGATGCGTCGACCCGTTTGTTGTGGTTGGATGATGATGTAATAAAAGGGGCTTTCTACGTGGAATGTGTCTGGTATTGGAAGGGGTCTGAGCAGTCTATTGTAGAACCTCATACGCACCCTTTTGACGAGGTCATAACGTTTTTTGGAAGTAATCCGGACGACCCGCAGGATTTGTGTGGGGAAGTGGAATTATGGCTGGATGACGAAAAACATATACTGACCAAAAGTTCCCTGATCTTTGTTCCCAAGGGACTGAAGCACTGCCCGTTGATTATCAGACGTGTAGATAGACCTATTTTCCATTTCACCACCGGACCCGGTGGCAAGTACGGTTAATATAAATTGCAGATGTAGCTTTAAATCCCGCCTCTGTGGATCTATTTGCTGAATGCCTTCATTATTCACGCAATGTCTATTTATTAATTTTTTACATAAATTTTACACAAAGACTGAATTAAGAAAACGATTCATCGGTATAGTATGTACGTTTGATAGTTGCAGTCTTAAATAATGTCTTAATATTTCCCTGCCGTGGTGATATTTGGTAAACTCTATAGGATTAAAAATTAAGATATGGTCAAAATTGTTAATACGGTAATTACCGTTATTTGTCTATTTGTTTTGTTTGTTTCGGGTATCAGCTGCGCTTCAGAGGCAAGCCCGCCGGAATTAGAAAAGCCGGTTGCTACTATACAGCCCGGTAACTTAGCTGTAACTGTCTCTGTGGATGGCAACCTGGTAATGCCGCAGGCGTATAATTTGCTCTTCGGCGCGCCGGGAGATGTCCAGGATGTGTTCGTGGAAGAGGGCGATTTCGTTAAAGAAGGGACGGTGCTGGCGACGCTGGATAATACCAGTGGGAAATTGGGCGTAGAGTCGGCTAATAACAGTGTTCAAGTGGTTTTAAGCAAGCTGTATGAAAGCGTGCCATTACAGCCCCAGTTTCCTGAGCATAACTATGCTGTTGAAATAATAGGTGGTCAAGATGTAAATGTAGATTTAGGAATAAAGGACTCACCCGTATCCTACCCGTACTATTACCCTAACGCCACGGCGCTGTCTGCCTGCAATTGGGCGCAGGACGAGGTCAACGACGCGTATCAACTGTATCAGAACGATAACTATACCGCGGCGGCTTCCGAGTTGTATATAGCCCTGTCTGACCTGGAAGCCTGTACAGCAATATTCGAGGACACCATAAACAACCCGGAGTCCGGTTTAGGCAATATAGCGCCGTTCATCGACCCGGACGAGCCCTCGTCATTCCAGCTTTATAACACGTTTGCCACAATTTACATCAAGGAGCTGCGCCAGCTGGTTACTTCAATAGAGCAGGCTCAGACCGACATGGAGAAAATCCAGGAGTTGATATCACAGGAAAAATATGAGGAGGCTGCTCCTCTGTTCCAGCCTCTATTGAGCCAGGTCAACGACATAGGCAAGGCAGTAATAGGCAATATCAACGTGATAAAGAAATATAGCTTTGGGACTGTTTATGGCGAAGATTTGTGCCTGTATTTCTACGGCGCTGCCGCCGACAAGCTGAATGCGGCGCTGAAAGGCATAGAGACCGGCGGGCTGAATGCGCCCGGATTACACGATAACCTGCGTATCGCCGACCATTACATGCTAATCTGCAACGGCATATTGAGCAGCAATGAAAATGTTTTGCAGCACGGCCTGCTCCTGAAGAATGAACAGCAGTATAACGTGGACCTGCAAACTGCTTTGGTTGGGTTAGGCAACTCGCGTGACAATTTTCTCAAAACGGTAGTACTGGCACCGTTCGATGGCACAGTGGTGAGCGTTGGCGTTAAGAAAAATGACGTTCTCTCCGCCATCGATTATGCTTCCAAGACAGCTGTTCAGCTCGTCGATACCAGCCAGATTAAGTTTCAGGGGCAGGTTGACGAGATAGACATTTTGAAAATAAAAACGGGTCAAAAGGCGACGATTTCTGTGGATGCGGTGCCTGATAAAACGTTTACCGGTACGGTATCGTTTATCTCGCCCTACGGTTCTGCGGGTACCGGCAACGTGGTTAAATTTAATGTGACCATCAAGCTCGACCCTGCCGATGTAGAGCTCAAGGGTGGGCTTACCGCTTCGGCTGATATCGTAGTATCCAGTGTTGAAAATGTACTACTGGTGCCTTTATCGGCGGTTACCACCATCTCCGGGGGCTCTTTCGTGAATGTCATTAATAAAGCGACGGGGCAGCCGGAGGAAAGGCAAGTCATACTGGGCGCTCAGAATCTGCAATTTGCCGAGGTATTGTCGGGCTTGAATGAGGGCGATAAAGTTGCAATTCAGCAGAAAGTAACGGGTGCGCCCGTAGACACCGATTTCATGCGCATGGGACCGCCGCAGGAAAGATAACGAGATGAAAAAAGGCCTGATAAGTGTACTGATAATAAGCATAGTTCTGTCTTCCGTACTTTTGGCAGGTTGCAGCGGGAGCGTCGCCATTCCCACCGGGCAGATTTTCGAGGTGAAAAGGGGAGACCTGGATATCATTGTATCTTCCGATGGTAATCTAACAATGCCTGATGAGTACGACCTGCGCTTCGGCACCAACGGGCAGGTGCAACAAATATTTGTGGAAGAGGGAGATAAGGTAAAACAGGGTGCACTGCTGGCCATGCTGGATGATACGTCACAGAGGAACGCTATTAAAACGGCCCTGTTGAGTGTTCAGACAGCGCAAAACAGCATCACGGTGCAGTCAAAGACAACCAATGCCGGACAGGCATGCGACCATCTTCCCTATACTTATCCGGACCTGAGTGTGCCCCGCATAGTGGAACAGGCACGAAAAGATTTGGATAAGGCGGTTAACGAGTTCAAGCAGGGGAACTACAAAGACGCTGGCCGTGATTTAATAATGGCTTATTTCGATGTCGAGGTGGGTGCGGACCTGATTCAGTCCAGGCCCAATGCTGCTGAATTGGCCGGGGCCAAGACGGACTCGACCTACTATCCCGACCTTACCGCAGGTACCGAGGACAATGTGTCGCCAAATGACGCTATGGTGGTTGACTACCTGTACCGGTACCAGCAGAAGTTACTGGATATAAGCAACGATATGAAAGTCGGCGCGTATGATAAGGCGGCGTCCAAACTGGAGGCTGCACAGCAGGAGATATCCATAGCTTATAATTTGGCTGAAAGCACGGTACGTCTCAAGGGTAGCACAATGTTTGAATATCCCGATACCGCTACCAGCGCCGATTTTCTGCAGTCCTCCATTCGTTCTTTGCAAGACCTGCAGGACTATCTGGCGCAGGATAATGCTGAGCCGATTGAAGCGGCCAAGAAGTTATATATCACACAGCTTAATTTGCAGGTGGGCCAGGATGTACTGGAAAACCAGACGTCACTTTTTGTGGTCGGGAAAGGCATCAACTGGCAGACATTGCAGAATTACAACCTGGCACTGCAGAGTGCCCAGATAGCCGTATACAATGCCAAACGGAATATCATGAATACAGTCATCATTGCCCCTTCTGACGGCACCGTAGTCAGCGTGGACCTTAAGAAATCCTCTGTCTTATCTGCCCAGGACTATTCATCGAAGACGGCGGTAAAGCTCGTTGATACCAGTTCCATAAGATTCGAAGGACTGGTTGACGAAATCGACATTATGAAGGTCCGAAAAGGGCAGAAAGCCAGCATCACCATCGATGCCATACCGAACAAGGTATTTACCGGGTCGGTCCAATTTATCTCTCCCTTCGGTACGGAGTCCGGCAGTGTCATTAAATTTGCTGTTACTATTCAGCTGGACCCGACTGACGTCGAACTTCGAGGTGGCTTAAGCGCTACTGCGGATATTGATGTATACGCTGCTAAAGATGTGTTGCTGGTGCCTGTATCGGTGATTGTGACCACGCCTTCGGGGCCTAAGGTAGCGGTCATTAACGAGGTCACGGGCCAATCCGAGTACCGGCCGGTCACACTGGGCAAGCAAAACTTTCAGTTCGCCGAAGTATTATCGGGGCTGAAAGAAGGTGATAAAGTCCAGGTGGTGAATCAGAGCGGCGTTTTTAACATCCCGTAACCCAGCCGCAATCAGGTACGTCGGGTTCTACGCGTATGCTCAGGTAGCAACCGGGAGAGTATGAGAAATAGGAATTAGATTCATGAAAATGATTGAGCTTGAGAACATAACCAAAATATATGACATAGGCAAGGTAAAGCTCACTGCCTTAGATGATGTCTCTTTTAGCTGCCAGAAAGGTGAGATAATTTCCATTATGGGTCCATCCGGTTCCGGAAAATCTACCATGATGAATATACTCGGTTGCCTTGACAAGCCGACTAGCGGAAACTTCCACCTGGAAGGACAGGATATATCAAGCCTTAAGGACAATGACCTGGCGGTGATAAGAAATAACAAACTGGGTTTCGTTTTCCAGTCTTATAACCTTCTGCCTAAGTTGAACGCGATAGCTAATGTAGAGTTGCCCTTAATATATAACGGCGGTCATAACAGGCGACAGCGTGCACTTGAGGCATTGGAATCGGTGGGCATTGGAGCCAGGGCACACCACCGGCCGAGCGAAATGTCAGGCGGCGAGCAGCAGAGGGTAGCCATCGCCCGCGCCCTGATAAACAACCCCTTGTTAATACTTGCTGATGAACCTACCGGTAATCTCGATACCGCCTCAAGCCGCATAATCATGTCTCTTTTACTGGAGCAGAGCAAGAAAGGTATTACGGTGGTCATCGTTACCCATGAAGAAGATATAGCGGCATTTACTCAGAGAACTATCTATCTCAGGGATGGGAAGATTGTGGAGGAAAAGAAGCGGTGAATATCTGGGAGAGCATTAGAACAGCCTGGCAATCCATATTTTCCAACAAAATGCGGTCGTCGCTCACCATGCTCGGAATTATTATAGGCGTAGCCGCGGTTGTCATTTTAGTGGCACTGGGTCAAGGGTTCCAAAAAAATTTGGAGACTGAATTTGAACAGATGGGAGCCAGTGCTCTTTATGTTTCCGGCACAACAGACAAAGCAGTCAGCGTTATACGTCCACTTACGTTTGAAGACGCCCAGGCTCTGACGGACAAAACGCTAGCCCCATCGATAGGAGTAGTGGCGCCTACCCTCAGTAAAGGGGTGAGTGTATCTTACGGCAATAATACAGCCAATAGTCAAGCAA
>Ga0299915_10003103_pt1 | contig 12057 bp, 8 predicted proteins | sample RVTome_13_FD_200263 | JGI IMG/M metagenome (GOLD analysis project Ga0299915, IMG submission 200263) | Soil microbial communities from uranium-contaminated site in the Upper Colorado River Basin, Wyoming, United States - RVT92D227 (version 2) ...
GAGGGTTGCCGTGGCGATCCCCGCCATGTACCTCCTGCTGCTGGTTCTGCGCCTGCCCCTGGCCGGCGGCTGGCTGGCGGTCGCAGTCGTCAACCTGCTGGCGGCCGGCATCGGCTACCTGCTGGTGCGGGGCAACCTGCGCGGCCTGGAGAGCCGGCCGGAAGCCCGGAATCCGTGGAGCGGCGCTCCCGAGAGTGAAACCGCGGCAGGCGCGGGGGCGGAACTGGCACAGGAGCCGGCCGCCGGGCAAAGCCCGCTATAGCAGCCAATCCCGAAAAAAGAGCCCCGGCGTTCGTCGCCGGGGCTCGCGGTTTTCGTCCGGCGCGCCTCCAACTCCGAGGCGCCCTGCCGCGGCACTACTTCTTCTGCATCGCCTCCCAGGCCCAGTCCAGGCCCAGCTCGCGCAGCTTGACCTCGGTGGGGTTGCCCGTGACCGGGTCCCAGCCGTTCAGGCGGTAGTAGTTCTCGCGCTGCTTCAGGAAATTGGCCTTGTCCACCACCGCGCCCTTGCGGGGCCCTTCGCCCTGCAGCGGGTCCTCATGCAGCCGGGGCGGCAGCACGTCCTCCTTGCTGGAGAAGCCCTCGCGGGCATTGAAGGCCCTCATGAGATTGATGCGCCGCTCGCCCAGCAGCATGAACTCGGCCAGGGTGTACTGCCAGCCGGTGGCCGCGTTGATCACCGTCACCAGGTCCTCCAGGGTGCAGATCGACCAGGCGTGGAAGGTGAACTGGCAGACCGACCAGGAGTCCAGGGCGCTCACGTAGCGCTGGGAATAGGTGGTCATCTTGGTCTTGGCGAAATCCAGCTCCCATTGATCGGGCACCGTCTCGTAGATGCCCACGCCCTTGTTGATCTCGTTGGGCCCGGCCGCGATGTCCCCGTCATGGGTGGTGGAGACGTGGTCCGGGCCGAAGGGATTGACCGCGTAGATCAGGCCCATGGAGCCCTTGGAGGTCGGCATGTGCGCCGGGAACTCCTTGCCCTTCACGGTCACCGCGAAGCGCTCGGCCTTGGGGCCCAGCAGCTTGGCCAGGCGCGCGGTGCCCAGGGCCATCTTGTCCCCGAAGCCCTCCCGCTTCACGGCCATCTCGCTCAGGGCCACCAGGGCCTCCCCGCTGCCGAAGCTGGCCTTCACCCCGCCCAGGTCCTTGGCCGTGAGGATGCCCTTCTCGTAGCACTCCATCACGAAACCGATCACCCCGCCCAGGGCAATGGTGTCCACCGCGTACTTGCTGGCCCACTCGTTGGCCTTGATGATGGCGTTCCAGTCGCTGACCAGGCAGTTGGTGCCCAGCATGCCCATGGTCTCGTATTCCGGGCCGCCGTAGCGGGCCTCCACGGGCCAGGGGCTGGTGATCCCCGCTTTGACGTCCCGCTTGCAGGCCTGGGCGCAGGCCCAGCAGGTGCCGGTGCCGTCCATCCACTGGTCGGCGTAGACGAACTCGGTCACCTTCTCCTTCTCCGGGAAGATGCCCATGGTCCAGTTGCGGGTGGGCAGTCCTCCGATGGCCGTGTTCCAGCTCACGTTCATCGTGGTGCCCAGGCGCTTGAAGTCCTTGTAGAAGCCGTCGGCAGCCACCTTGGCGGCTCCTTTCCTGGCCAGCTCCTTGATCGTGTCCGGGTCGGCGTACTCCGGCTTCATCTTTCCGCGCACGGCGATGGCCCGCAGGTTCTTGGAGCCCATCACCGCCCCGAAACCGCAGCGCCCGTTGAAGTGCTTCAGCTCGTTGGTGATGTTGGCGTACAGCACCCCTTTCTCCCCGGCCGGCCCGATCTGGGCCACCCGGATGCGCTCATCATTCAGCTCCTGGCGGATCGAGTCCTGCACCTCGCCGGTGACCTTGCCCCAGAGGTGGGAGGCGTCCTTCAGCTGGTACTCCCCGTCGTGGATCCACAGGTACACCGGCTTCGGGCTCTTGCCGGTCAGCACGATGGCGTCGAAGCCGGCGAAGCGCAGCTCCGGTCCCCAGAATCCTCCGCCCTCGCTGGAGCCGATGGTGCCGGTGAGCGGACTCTTGGCGCTCACCGCGTGCCGGGCGTTGCCGCTGATCGGCGCGCCCACCACCGCCGAGATGGCGAACACCAGCACGTTCTCCGGGCCCAGGGGATCGGCTCCCGCCTTGAGCCCCTTGAATACATAGTAGTTGCCCAGGCACGCGCCGCCCACGTACTGGCGGTAGAAGGACTCCGGCGGCTGCTCCACCTGGAAGCTGCCGCGGCTCAAATCCACGTGCAGGATTTTTCCGCTGTAACCCTTCATGCAATCTCCTCCATGCTACCGATTAGGCCCATTTTGCGCCATTTTACCTATAAAATTCTATTTGTCAAGTGAGGGTCTTGCCAGAACTTACCAAGCTCGGTATCATACCACAGAATCTGAGGAGGAGTACATGTCCGCGCAAGCCGCTTATAAGAGCCCCCTGCATAAAATGAGCGCGATCAGCAAGACTGCGCTCTGGAACGATTCCTGCTCCATCGAGGAGCTCACCTACGCCATCGAGCACGGGGCGGTGGGGGCCACCGCCAATCCGGTGATTGTTGGCGAGGTGCTGAAGAAGGAGATGCCCCTCTGGAAGGAGCGCATCGGCGCCATGCTGCGCGAGATGCCCCGCGCCAGCGAGGAGGAGCTGGGCTGGAAGCTGGTGGAGGAGATGTCGGCCAAGGCCGCAGCCCTGCTCAAGCCGGTCTACGACAAATACAAGGGCTGGAACGGCCGCCTGTCGGTCCAGACCGACCCCCGCCTGCATCGCGACGGGGAGCGCATCACGGAGCAGGCCGTGCACTTCGACGGCATCGCCCCCAACATCATCGTCAAGATTCCGGTCACCAAGGCCGGGGTGTGGGCCATCGAGCAGACCGTCTACCGGGGGGTGAGCATCAACGCCACGGTCTGCTTCACCGTGCCGCAGGCTCTGGCCGTGGCCGAGGCGGTGGAGCGCGGCCTGCAGCGGCGCGAGAAGGAAGGCAAGGACATCTCCCGCATGGGCTCGGTCTGCACCATCATGGTCGGCCGGACCGACGACTGGCTGAAGGTGGTGGCCGAGAGGGAAGGGATCACCACCGACCCCGGCTACCTGGAGTGGGCCGGAGTGGCCGTGTTCAAGCGGGCCTACCAGATCTACCGGGAGAAGAAGTACCGCCTGCGCCTGCTGGCCGCCGCTTACCGCAACCACATGCAGTGGTCGGAGTTCATCGGCGGGGACGTGGTGGTCACCATCCCCTACAAGTGGCAGAAGCGCTTCAACGCCTCGGACATCGAAGTGGTGGAGCGCATGGACAACCCGGTTGACCCCAGGATCGTCGGCGACCTGTCCAGGCGCTTCAAGGAGTTCCGCAAAGCCTACGAGCCGGACGGAATGAAGGTCGAGGAGTTCGACGACTACGGAGCCACCCGCCGCACCCTGCGGCAGTTCCTGGACGGCAACCACGTCCTGTTCAAGCTGATCCGCGAGTTCACGGTTCCGAACCCCGACGCCTGAACTCTGCGGGACCTCCGCCTGGCAGCCGGGCGCCGGGAGAACTCGGTGCGCTCCCGCCGGACTTCGCGCTGGCACTTGAATTCCTGCCCCCCGCCGGTGAATGATGGGCTCATGGCGGAACGGCGCTGCCTGTACCCGGCCAACCGGCTGTGCATCGACCGGGAGGTGCTGGTCGACGACCTGCCTTCCGTGAAGCTGTGGGGCCGGCGCTTTTCGGACGGCCGCGAGGGCTGGTTCCATTTCTCCCCGATCCTGGGCAGCTACCACGGCGTCTGGCCGGAATGGGGGCAGCGCGGAGACGAGGTGGAGTTTTTCGAGCCTCTGCCGGGCGCAACGATGAGCACGCTGCTGCTGCCCGGGGTCAAGGTGGCCGGGGGCTCGGTCAGCCGGGTGCTGCTGGAGGACGGCAACATCCTGCTGTTCTCCAACGTGGCCGGGGTGCATCAGACCTTCCGCCTGTTGAAGCCCCAGGAGCTGGCGGCCATCGACGAGATCGTCGTGGACACGGTGTACGTGGAGGAATCCTGCCCGCGCTGCGGCTCGGCCAACGTCTTCCACTTGAGCCACCTGGGCCCGCCCAAGTCCTACTCACGCTGCCTGAACTGCGGCTACGACTGGAAGGGCCGCATCACCAGCGAGCTGCTGCTGGTGCGCGAGCGCGCCGAGCGGGCGGTGAGCCAGGAGCTGGAGCGCTACCCCCAGCTGCGCAAGATCCTGCTGGAGGGCGGCAGCGGGGAAGAAGCGCCGCCCCTGGTCTGATGCAGCCAACCGACGGGCAAGCCCCGGCCGAACAACAGCGCGCCACGCGGCTGCAGCTGCTGGCCGAGGTGGGGCGCAAGACCACCGCCATCCTTTCCCGCGAGCAGCTGCTGGAGAGCGCGGTGCGCATCATCCGGGAAACCTTCAGCTACTTCATGGTGAACATCTTCCTGGTGGACGGGCAGGACATCGTGCTTTCGGCCTGTTCCATGCCCGAGCTGCAGATGGCCATCGGCAAGAGGCGCCTGGCGATCGGCCGGGAGGGCATCACCGGCTGGGTGGCCGAGCACAACCAGCCGCTCAACGTGCCCGACGTGCGCCAGGAGAAGCGTTTCAGCTTCCAGTACCAGAGGGAGCTGGCCACCCGTTCCGAGCTGGCCGTGCCGATCACCCTGCAGGGCGCGGTCATCGGCGTGCTGGACGTGGAGAGCGAGCGGGTGGGGGCCTTCACCGACCTGGACACCTTCACCCTGCGCACGGTGGCCGACCAGCTGGCCATCGCCATCGAGAACGCCCGCCTGTATGGGGAGCTGCGCCGGCAGCTCGCGGTGCGGCAGCGCATGGAGACGCTGCTGCACTCGCTGCACGCCGCGGGGCTGGCCATGGAAATGGCCCCCAGCCCCGATGAGGTCTTCGTCACCGTCGGCCGGGAGCTGGGACGGATCGGTTTTTCCTGCACCTTGGTCTTGGTCGACCCGGCCGGCAGCCTGGTGAGCACGGCCTACGACAGCGGGGAACCCGGCCGCGGGCAAACCGCCCCCGGCGTCCCCCTGGAGGAGGTCGCTGCCTATCGGCGCATCGCCGCCGGGGAGCCCTACGTTTTCACCCCCGGCTCCCTGGTAGCCCCCCTACTGTTCGAGGACCGCCTGCTGGGGTTCCTGAGCGTGCGCTCCGCCGACCTGGCCGAAGAGGCCGCCCCGGCTTTGAAGGTCTTCGCCAACGAGATCGCCGCCGCCTGGCGCAAGGCCCAGCTGGTCCGGGACCTGGAGGAGAGCCTGCGGCAGCTGCGCCTGACCCAGGAGCAGCTCCTGCAGTCGCAGAAGATGGAGGCGGTGGGCAGGCTGGCCGGAGGGGTGGCGCACGATTTCAACAACCAGCTCACGGCCATCCTCGGCTACGCGGAGATCCTGCTCATGGACTGCCCGCCCGTCGATTCCCGGCGCGCGGGGCTGGGGGAAATCGTGAAGGCCGCCCGCCGGGCGGCCGACCTGACCCGGCAGCTGCTGGCCTTCAGCCGCAAGCAGGTCCTGCAGCCGCGGGTGGTGGACCTGAACGGCCTGATCGAGGACATGCGCGGCATGCTGCGGCCCCTGCTCGGGGAGGACGTGCGCCTGGAAACCAGCTTCGAGCCGGCGCCCTTGCGCGTGCGCGCGGACCCGACCCAGATCCAGCAGGTGATCGTGAACCTGGCCGTGAACTCGCGGGACGCGATGCCTTCCGGGGGGACCATCCACCTGGCCACTTCCTCCCTGCGGGTCGAAGGCGGCCATGGCAGCAGACCGCTGCCCGCCGCGAGCCTCTGCGGCCTCCCCAGCGGCCTGCCGCCGCCGGAGCTGACCGGGCTGCCGGCCGGGCAGTACTGCCTGCTGTCCGTGCAGGACAACGGGACGGGCATGGACCGGGAGACCCTGAGCCGGCTGTACGAGCCGTTCTTCACCACCAAGGCCCAGGGCAAGGGCACCGGCCTGGGCCTGTCCACCGTCTACGGGATCGTGACCCAGAGCGGCGGTCAGATCTTCTGCTCCAGCCAGCCGGGCGAGGGGACCATCTTCGCCATCTGCCTGCCCAGGGACGGCTCCGAAGAAAAGAGCAACGGCCGGTCCGGGCCCGCCCTGCCGGTGGCCGGCGGCACGGAAACCATCCTGGTGGTGGAGGACGAGGAGGCCGTGCGCGAGCTGGTGCGGCGCACTCTGGCCACGGCGGGCTACGCGGTGCAAACGGCGAGCACCGGCGCCGAGGGCTTGCGCCTGCTGCAAGCGGGCCGCCAGGCGTTCCGGCTGGTGCTCACCGACCTGCTGCTGCCCGGAGGGGTGAGCGGGCTGGACCTGGCCATGTGGGTGCTCACCGCCGGCCTGGGGCCTCGCCTGCTGTGCGTCTCCGGGTACTCGGAGCAGCTGTCGGCGGAGGCCATGAGCGCTCTTCCGCCTGGAAGCTTCCTGCAAAAGCCCTTCAGCCCCTCGGAGCTGCTGCGCCGGGTGCGAGCGGTCCTGGATGCGCTGTAGCCGGCGCCGGCTGGCCGGCCTGTTCTTCCTGGCCCTGCTCCCGGGCCTGGCCGGCGGCCAGGCAGCGGCCCCCCCTCCGGCCAGCGCCGCCGTCGAGGCCTACTATCGCGGGGACCTGGAGTCCAGCGCGCGATCTTACCGCGAAATCCTGAAGGAAAACCCCTGGGACCTGGGAGCCCGGCGCAACCTGGTCCGCCTGCTGAGGGAAGGCGGTCAGCCGGGCGAGGCGCTGGGCCACCTGGAGCTCCTGCTCCTCCTGCGTCCGCAGGAGCCCGCGCTGCGCCTGGCGGCCGCCGAGTCCGCGCTCCTGGCCGGCAAGCCGGAGCAGGCCCTGGCCTATCTGCGGGCCCTGGAGCCGTCGGCCGAAGCCGACTACCTGACCGGGCTGTCCCTGCTGGACCTGGAGCGCCGGGCGGAGGCGGCGGCAGCCCTGCAGCAGGCGGTGGAGCGGCAGGCCTTCCAGCCGCTGGCCTGGTACCGGCTGGGGCTGACCCGCTATGAGCTGGGGGAGCTGGCGTGGGCGGAGGAGTGCCTGCGCACCGCGTTGTCCCAGGAGCCCAATCTGACCGGCTGCTACCTGCCCCTGGCCCGCATCTACCTGGCCCAGGGGCTACTGGAGAAGGCCTATGGGCTGGCCCGCCGGGCGCAGGCCAGCCTGCCGGACAGCGAACCCATCCAGGACCTCCTCCGGGAGCTGGAGGAGCGGCACCCTTCCCTGCCGGAAGGCGTTCGCCGGCAGCAGGAGGAGCGGCGGCAGGCCGCCGCGCCCCGAAAGGCGGAGGGACGCCCGCAGGACGCAGCCGGCCTGCCCGTGATCCGCATCGGCCTTAGCGAGCAGGTCCGCGAGCTGCACCTGAAGACCGGGGGCGGCTTCACGGTTTCTGCCCAAGGCGGGGAGACCTTCCATAGTGGATCGCCGGGCCAGGTCCTGGTCGCCCGCCTGCGCGACGCGCAGGTGGAGCTGGCCGATCCCTCCGGGCAGCTCCTGCTGCGCTCCACCGGACCCCTGCGCTTGAGCTACGCCGATCCGGCGGACACCACCATCCTCTTCGATGTGCAGTACGGACAGGGCAGCTTCTGGGCCGGGAACGAGGACCGCCTGTACCGCGGGGCCATCGAGCTGGACCCCCGGGCGGAGGGGCTCACCGTGGTGAATCTGTTGAGCGTCGAGGAGTACCTGTACTCCGTGCTGCCTTCCGAGATGCCCTCGCACTGGCCGCAGGCCTGCCTGCAGGCCCAGGCGGTGGCCGCCCGCAGCTACACCCTGGCCAACCTCGGTCGCTTCGCGGCCCGGGGTTTCGACCTGCTGGGCAGCGTGGCCTCCGCGGCCTATCGCGGGCTGGGCGCCGAAACCCCCGCGGTGCGCGAGGCGGTGGACGCCACCCGCGGCCTGGTCCTGATGCAGGAGGGAAAGCCCCTGTCGGCCTTCTACTCAGCCAACTGCGGCGGCCACACGGATACCACGCTGACCGCCTGGGGTTTCCCCTCCGCCCTGCCGGCGGTGCCTGACCCGCTGCAGGAGCCGCGCCCCGCCCCCCTGGACCCGGAGGGGCTGGCCCGCTGGCTGTCCGGCCGCCCGGCCGCCTACTGCTCCCACCCCTCCTACTCCTCCCGCAGCGCCTATCGCTGGCAGCTCTGGGTGAGCCGCCAGGAGATCGAGCGCCGGTTGGAGGACCCCGAGCTGGGCAGCATCCTGGCCATCGTTCCCGGCGGGCGCGGCCAGAGCGGCCGGGCCGCGGAAGCTCGCATCCGGGGCACCACCGGAGAGCTCACCGTGCGCCGGGACGCCCTGCGCTGGGCCCTGGGGGGCTTGCGCAGCAACCTGTTCGTGGTGGAGCCCAAGCTGGGCCGCGACGGGCTTCCGGAGTATTTCCTGTTCACGGGCGGCGGCTGGGGCCATGGGGTGGGACTGTGCCAGAGCGGCGCCGCCGGCATGGCCGCCGTCGGGTACAGCGCCGGGGAGATCCTGGCCCGCTACTACGGCGACGCCCCGCTCCAGCGGGCCTACTGAGGGCTATCGCCCCTCGCTACTGCGTACTGACTACTGTCAGCACGCTGCTGCGTACCAGGCGGACTGCAGGCCTATTTGCCGGTCTCGCGTCGGATCAGCGCGGCCAGCCGGCGGATGCCCTCGCGGATCTCCTCTTCCGATGGGAAGGAGAAATTCAGGCGCATGGTGTTGTGTCCGCCGCCGTTGGGATAGAAGGCCGAGCCGACCACGTAGGCCACGTTGGCCTCCAGGGCCTCCATGAACAGGCGGTCCGCGTCCAGGGGCTCCGGCAGGATCAGCCAGAGGAACATGCCCCCTTCCGGCACGGTCCAGCACAGGCCGGGCGGGCGGGGCATCTCGGCCTCCAGCGCCTTGAGCATGGCCTCCGCCTTGCGGGCGTAAGCCTGCCGGTTGCGCCGGATGGCGCCCTCCAGCTCGCCGGACTTGAGGAACTCGGCGGCAATGGACTGGGCCAGCGAGGAGGTGCACAGGTCCACGGCCTGCTTGGCCTGCACGAACTTGTCGATCACCGTCGCATCGGCCGTAACCCAGCCCAGGCGCAGCCCGGGGGAGAGGATCTTGGAGAAGGTGTACAGCCCGATGACCCGCCGCCCCCCGTCCCCCGACTCCCGCTCCAGGGCGGAGAGCATGGGCAGGTCCTCCCCGGCGAAGCGCAGCCACTTGTAGGGCACGTCCTCCACGATCAGCAGGTCGTACTCCTCGGCCACCGCCAGCAGCTCGCGGCGCCTGGCCAGGGACAGGGTGACCCCGGTGGGGTTCTGGAAATCGGGGATGGTGTAGAGGAACTTGGGCATGTTCTGGAAGTACTCCTCCCCGCTGCCGGCCGAGGATTTGCACTCCTTCAGCTCCCGGGCCAGCAGATCGGTCCGCAAGCCCTCTTCGTCCATCTCCACCGGCAGGAAACGCACCCCGTAGCTGCGGAAGGCGGACAGGGCCCCCAGGTAGCTGGGGTTCTCGGTGATCACCGTGTCGCCGCGGTCCAGGAAGATCTTGCCGACCAGGTCCAGGGACTGCTGCGAGGCGCTGGTCACGATCAGCTCCTCGCGGCCCACCGCCAGGCCGTGGCGCGAAAGAAACCCGACCAGCAGGTCCCTCAGCTCCGGCAAACCCTCCGTGGCGCTGTATTGCAGGGCCACATGCGGGCTCTCGGAGAGGACGCGGGCGCAGATGTCCCGGATGCTCTCCACGGGAAAGCTGCCCGGGTAGGGCAGCCCGCCGGCGAAGGAGATGAGCCCCGGGCGGTTGGTGAGCTTGAGCAGCTCGCGGATGACCGAGCGGCTCATGCGCTTGGCGGCGATGGAGAAGCGGCCCTTCATCTCCATGGGCGCCTACCGGCCGGCCAGCAGCTGGACGAAGGCCCGGGCGTACTGCGGCAGGTCCGGCGGGCGCCGGCTGGAGACCAGGTTGCCGTCCACCACCACCGCCTCGTCCACCCATTGGGCTCCGGCGTTGACCAGGTCGTCGCGGATGGCTCCCACGCTGGTCACCCGCCGTCCTTTCAAAATGCCGGCCGACGCCAGCACCCAGCCGGCGTGGCAGATCTGGCCGATAGGCTTGCCCGCCTGGTCCATGGCCCGCACCAGGGCCAGGCACTCGGGGAAGCGGCGCAGGCGGTCGGGAGCCCAGCCCCCGGGCACCAGCAGGCCGTCGTAGTCGGAAGCCCGCACTTCCGCGAAGGCGAAATCGGCCACGGCCGGCACCCCGTGCTTGCCCTTGTAGGTCATCCCCCTGGTTTCACCGACCAGGTGCACGGTGATCCCCTCTTCCTGCAGGCGCAGGGTCGGATACCACAGCTCCAGATCCTCGAAGGCATCGTGGATCAGGTTGATGATCTTGCAGCGCTTCAGGTCCATGCCCGCAGTGTAGTGCGGGTGGGTGAAGGCGTGCAACCAGCGCGGCGTGGCTTAAATCGATAAGCTACATTCCGGTGGGAAGGCTGGCGGCCTGCATACAGAAATGTAGGAAGCTGTCCCGCCAGCGAATCCGGGCGGCCGCGAACGCCCAGATATTTTTTCTTTTCCCATAAGCAATTAGTTCCAATCCTTCTTCCTGGTCGTCCACCTGGCACGCGGTTTGCAATAAAGCAGCATCGGAGGTGGGTACATGGAACCAGCCGCGCTGCGCGTCATGCTCGATACTTTCTGGGTACTGCTCACCGGGTTCCTGGTGTTCTTCATGAACCTCGGCTTCGCCATGGTGGAGTCCGGCCTGTGCCGGGTGAAGAACACCGTGAACATCCTGGCCAAGAACTTCGTCGTCTTCGCTGTGTCCTCCCTGGCCTATTATTTTCTGGGCTTCGGGCTCATGTACGGCGACGGCAACGCGCTGTTCGGCACCCAAGGCCTGCTGGCCGTGGTCGGGCAGGACAACAGCCCGGAGGCGGGCGCCGCCTACCGCGGCGTCTATTCCGCGCTGTCCTGGACGGGCGTGCCGCTCTGGGCCAAGTTCTTCTTCCAGCTGGTGTTCTGCGGCACGGCGGCCACGATCGTTTCGGGGGCGGTGGCCGAGCGCATCCGCTTCGCCTCCTTCATCGTCTTCTCCTTCCTGATCTGCACTCTGATCTACCCGGTGGCCGGGCACTGGATCTGGGGCGGGGGTTGGCTGGCGCAGCTGGGCATGTTCGACTTCGCCGGCTCCACCGTGGTGCATTCGGTGGGCGGTTGGGCGGCGCTGGCGGGCATCCTGCTGCTGGGCCCCCGCATCGGCAAGTACCGGCCGGACGGGCTGGCCAAGCCCATCTACGGGCACAACTTGAGCCTGGCCACCCTCGGGGTGTTCGTGCTGTGGTTCGGCTGGTTCGGCTTCAATCCCGGCTCCACCATGGCCTTGAACGCCCCCGCCATCGCCCACATCGCGGTGGTCACGAACATGTCCGCCGCCGCGGCCGCGGCCACCGCCACGCTGGCCTCCTGGCTGCTGGCCGGCAAGCCCGACCTGTCGATGATCCTGAACGGCTGCCTGGCCGGCCTGGTGGCCATCACCGCGCCCTGCGCCTTCGTGAGCGTGCCCTCCTCCCTGGCCATCGGGGCCGCGGCGGGCCTGCTGGTGGTGCTGGCCGTGATGGGCTTCGACCGGCTGCGCATCGACGATCCGGTGGGCGCCCTGTCCGTGCATCTGTGCAACGGCCTGTTCGGCACCCTGGCCGTGGGCCTGTTCGCCGAAAAACGGATCGCCGCCGCCATCGGCACCGACGCAGCCGGCCTGGCCGACGGCTTGCTCTTCGGCGGGGGCCTCCGGCAGCTCGGGGCGCAGGCCCTCGGCGCGGCGGCCGTGGCCGGCTTCGTGTTCTCGGTTTCCCTGGCCCTCTGGGCCCTGATCCGGGCCGTCATGGGACTACGCGTGTCCCGCTCCGAGGAAATCATGGGACTGGACATCGGCGAGCACGGGATGGAGGCCTACTCCGGCTTCCAGACCTTCACCAACACCTGAAGGAGAGGCGCATCATGAAGCTGGTCATCGCCTATATCCAGCCGCACAAGCTGCCTGATGTGAAGCAGGAGCTGTACCGGCGCGAGATTTACAAGATCTCCGTGACCAACGCCCTGGGCTGCGGGCAGCAGAAGGGCTACCACGAGTCCTACCGCG
>Ga0299915_10003104_pt1 | contig 12052 bp, 13 predicted proteins | sample RVTome_13_FD_200263 | JGI IMG/M metagenome (GOLD analysis project Ga0299915, IMG submission 200263) | Soil microbial communities from uranium-contaminated site in the Upper Colorado River Basin, Wyoming, United States - RVT92D227 (version 2) ...
GGTGCGCACGCCGTGCTGGGGGAGCGGCTTCGAGGGCGCCAGCTCGCGGTCCTCGGCGAGGGCGAGTTCCTTCACTCGGGCGCGCTCGCGCTGGCGCACGCAGCCCGGGCGGGCGGGGGCACGGTCGTCGTCGCGGAGGGGAGCTTCGACGAGACCGCCGCGCCGGAGGCTGACCTGGTCGCCCTGGCGCGGGCGCTCGGCGCGCCGCGGGTGCGCGAGGTGGACGCGCTCGATCTGGCGCGGACCGAGGCAGCCCTGCGCGAGGAGCTCGCGCGCCCCGAGCTGTCGGTGCTCATCGCGCGCGGCCGCTGTCCGCTGGCGCACCCATTGGCCAGGCCGCCGTACGCCATCCGTTCCGAGCGCTGCAACCGCTGCGGAGCGTGCCTGCGCCTCGGCTGCCCGGCGATCTCGGATCGCCTGGATGCCATGATCATCGATCCGGCCTCCTGCGTCGGCTGCGGGCTGTGCGGCCAGGTGTGCCGGGCCGGAGCCATGGCGCCCGCGTCCGGGAGGGCGCGCGCGCTGGCTCGGGCTCACGCTTCGCCCATCCACGGAGGTCGCGATGGGGGGGCCCTGGGGGAGCGGCCGTCGCTCTCCCCGGAGGTCGAGATACGCGAGGGCCCGGCTCGAGCACCAACGACTGCAAACGGCGAGTCGGAGCCGGGGATGACGGCGCGCGTGACGAGCGTCGTGCTGGTGGGCGTGGGCGGACAGCCCGTGCTCGAGACGGCCCGCCTGCTCGCGGGAGCGGCGCTCCGGTCCGGGCTCGACGCGTGCTTCGCCGAGTCTCCCTCGGCGCTCGCCTGCGGCGGCCCCGTCTCGGTTCACGTGCGCCTCGGCGCCGAGGTGGGGTCCCCGCTCGTCAGCGAGAGGGGAGCCGACGTCCTCGTCTGCTTCGAGCAGCTCGAGGCGCTGCGCGCGGCGCACCTCCTCGCGCAGCACGGGTTCGCGGCCGTGAGCGAGCGGCTCGTCCCCACCTGGCGCATGCGGGCGGGTCTCGAGGCTGTGCCGGACGTGCTCGCGAGGCTCAGGGCCGTGACGCCGCGCGTCGCGTCCGTACCGCTCGAATCCTTGGTACGGCCGCAGGGCGGCGCGGCATGCCTCGGTGCCGCATGCCTGGGTGTCGTGTCGCAGCTCCTGCCGATGCCCGAGGGCGCGTACCTGGCGGTTCTCGAGGCCTCGCGGAGGGGCGATGTCGAGGAGAGCTGCGCCGCCTTCGCGCGCGGCCGGGAGTGGTTCGCGGCGCTCCCCGGGAGCGTCACGGCCGCGACGCTCTCGCTGCTCGACATCGCAGGCGACGACCGATAGGTATCTCGCGGGCCGAAGGCGGCCTCGTCCGGGAGTCGCCATTGGGCCGGATCCGGAGCATGCGGGAGCTGGTCGAGCGCGCGGTGGCGGGGGGGCGGCGCCGCGTGGCGGTACCGGCGGCCGAGTCGCAGAGCGCGCTCGACGCGGTGGTGGAGGCGCGCGCGCGAGGGCTCGCCGATCCGGTCCTCGTCGGCGATCGGGCGACCCTCGAGGCCGAGCTCTCGGCGCGCGGCGAGGACCCCGCCTGCTACGTGATCCACCACGCGCCCGAGACGGGAGAGGCCGCGCGGCGGGCCGTGGAGCTCGTGCGCGCGGGCGAGGCGGAGATCCTGCTCAAGGGCCGGCTCTCCACCGCCGAGCTCATGCGCGCCGTGCTCGACCGCCACGCCGGTCTGCGAGGGCCGGGCCTCATCTCGGACGTGATGGTCACCGAGATCCACGCCGCCGGCCAGCCGCGGCTGCTCGGTCTCACCGACGGCGGCGTGAACGTGGCGCCGACGCTCGCCGAGAAGCGCGCCATCCTCGCCAACGCGGTGCGCGTCTTCCACGTGCTGGGAGTGGACCGGCCGCGGGTCGCGATCCTGTGCGCGGCGGAGGCGGTGAGCGAGGCCATGCCGCACACGGTGGAGGCCGCCGAGCTGGTGGCCGCGGCGGAGCGGGGCGAGATCGAGGGCTGCGAGGTCTTTGGCCCGGTGGCGCTGGACGGCGCGCTCTCGGTCGAGGCGGCGCGGGCGAAGGGGATCCGTCACCCGGCGGCGGGCCAGGCGGACGTGCTGCTCGTCTCGGCCATCGAGGTGGGGAACGCCCTCGGAAAGGCCTTCACCTGGATCGCCAACCGGCCGGTGGCCCACGTGCTCGAGGGGGCGCGCGCCCCCGTGCTCATCCCGTCCCGGGTGGAGGGCGCGATGGACAAGCTCTGCTCCGTGGCGCTGGGCGCCCTGGTGGCGGGGGGCGCGCCGTGAGCGAGGCCTTCCAGGACCTCGTTCTCGCCGTGAACCCCGGAGCGGGCTCGACCAAGCTCGGGCTCTTCCGCGCCGGCGCGCGGGTGGCGGAGCACACCGAGCGTCACGACGAGCGCGAGCTCGAGCGGTTCCCGCGGATCGCCGACCAGCTCTCGCTCCGGGCGCAGGCGGCGCGAGCGTTCCTCTCGCGCGCCGGGGTCGAGCGGGGCGCCCTCGGGGCGGTGGTGGGGAGGGGCGGCCTCTTCCGGCCCCTGCCGAGCGGCACCTACCTCGTGGACGAGGCCATGCTCCGGGACGCCCGGGACGCGCCGCGGGGCGAGCACGCCGCGAACCTGGGCGCGCCCATCGCCAGCGCCATCGCGGACGAGCACGGCTGCCCTGCCTTCATCGTGGACCCGGTCTCGGTCGACGAGCTCGAGCCGGTGGCGCGGGTCTCCGGCCTCGCCGGCGTGGAGCGCAAGAGCCTGTGCCACGCGCTCAACATGAAGGCGGTGGCGCGGCGCCACGCGGCAGCCTGTGGCCGGCAACTCGAGACGCTGCGGCTCGTCGTGGCGCACCTCGGGACCGGCACGTCGCTCTCGGCCCAGCGCGACGGGAGGCTCGTCGACGTGGTGAACCCGCAGGACGAGGGGCCGTTCTCCGGGGACCGCTGCGGCGGCGTCCCCGCCACGGCCCTCGTCGACCTGTGCTTCGCGCCGGGCGCCGAGAAGTCGGCGGTGCGGAAGCGGCTCTTCGGGGACGGCGGGCTCTACTCGTACCTCGGGACGCGCGACGTGCGCGCGGCGGCGGAGCGAGCGAGGAGCGGCGACGTCCTCGCGGAGCTCGTGCTCGACGCCATGGCCTACCAGGTGGCGAAGGCGATGGGAGAGCTCGCCGCCGCGCTAGAGGGGAAGGTCGACGCGCTCCTCGTCACCGGCGGCGCGGCCAACGGAGAGGAGCTGGTGGGCGGGATCCGCCGGCGCGTGGAGTGGATCGCCCCCGTCTTCGTCTACCCTGGCGAGGACGAGCTCCTCGCCCTCGCCGAAGGAGCGCAGCGCGTGCTCGCCGGCGAGGAGCGCCCCAAGAACTACGGGTGACAGCCGCTGGATGGAACGCTACTTGCGGTCGGTCACCTGCTCGGGCGGAGGGAGCGACCGGATGTACGCGACCACGGCCTCGGCGTCCTCCCTGGACATCCGGTACGGCGGCATCGGGGGGTTGAGCGGTTTCCCCTCGAGGCCTCGTCCGGTCATGAGCAGCTTCACGAGCGCTGCTTCGCCCCAGCCCCTGGGCAAGCCCGCGATGGGGGGAGCAGCGGGCGCCCAGGGCATGCGTGAGGCGCCTCCAATGCGAATTCGGTTGCACGCGCATGGCGCGGTGCGCAAGATCGCTCTCGCCCAGCTATTGATTCCCAAGTCAACGGAGGTGCGATGCCCCTCAAGATCCTTGTGACCGCGAAGCGCGTCGAGGACCCCGAGTCGAAGATCCGCGTCAAGCCCGACGGGAGCGGAATCATCACCGAAGGGGTCAACTACAAGCTGAACCCGTTCGACGAGATCGCGGTGGAGGAGGCCCTGCGCCTGAAGGAGAAGCACGGCGGAGAGGTGATCGTGGCCTCGATCGGGGGCGACAAGGCCGTCACCGAGATCAGGGCGGCGCTGGCCATGGGGGCCGATAGAGCCATCCTGGTCAGACACGAAGGCGCGCTCGACCCGGTGGTGGTCTCCGCCATCCTGGCCAAGCTCCACGAGCGCGAGAAGCCCGACCTCGTGATCCTGGGGAAGCAGTCGATCGACGACGACCAGAACCAGACGGGCCAGTACCTGGCGGAGAGGCTGGGGGTCGCCCAGGCCACGTTCGCCTCCAAGGCGGACAGTCTGGAGAGCGAGGCCGAGCAGAAGAGGCAGCCTGGTCTGATCCTTTCGGCGGATGGCAAGAAGCTGACCGTGTCCCGCGAGATCGACGGCGGGCTCGAGAAGCTGGAGGTCACGCTCCCCGCCGTGGTGACGACCGACCTGCGCCTCAACAAGCCGCGCTTCGCCTCCCTGCCGGGGATCATGAAGGCGAAGAAGAAGGAGGTGAAGGAGATCCCCGCCAAGGACCTGGGTGTCGATCTCACCCCGCGCGTGATCGTGAAGGGGTTCGTGGAGCCGCCCAGGCGCAAGGGCGGCGTCAAGGTGGCGGACGTGAACGAGCTGTGGTCGAAGCTCCACGGAGAAGCCAAGGTCCTGTAGAGGCCAAAGGGGAGAGCGGGCATGGCGAACGTCCTCGTCGTCGCGGAGCAGCAGTCGGGAACCTTGAAGAAGGCGACCTTGCACGCCCTGGGCGCGGGGAGCGAGCTCGCGCGCCGACTGGGCGGCAAGCTGTACGTGCTGGTGGCCGGCAAGGGCGTGGGCCAGGTGGCCGAGGAGCTCCGGGCGTACGCGGACGTGCTCGTCGCCGACGCTCCCGTTCTGGAGCACTACCTCGCGGAGTCGTACGCGCCGGTGGTGGCCGACGCGGCGAGGGCGGCGCAGGCGGACCACCTGTGCGCGGCGGCGACCGCCTTCGGCAAGGACCTCCTCCCCAGGGTGGCGGCGCGGCTCGCTGCCGCCATGGCTACCGAGGTGCTCTCCTTCGGAGGCCAGGGCGCGCAGGTCACGTTCCGGCGGCCGATGTGGGCAGGCAACGTGCTCGCCGACGTGGAGCTCGGGACGCCCGTGAAGGCGTTCACGATTCGTCCCACCGAGTTCCCGCCGGCGCCGAAGATCGCCACACCCGGCAGCCTCGCGCCCGTCCCGGTCAGCGTCGAGGCAGGGACGCTCAAGTCGCGCTTCCTGGAGTTCAAGGAGGTGAAGAGCGCGCGGCCCGAGCTCACCGAGGCGCGGGTGGTGGTCTCCGGAGGGCGGGGGACGAAGGGGGACTTCAAGGAGGTCGAGGGGCTCGCCGACGATCTCGGCGCCGCGGTGGGCGCGAGCCGCGCGGCGGTCGACGCGGGATGGGTCCCGAACGACTGGCAGGTGGGCCAGACCGGCAAGGTGGTCGCGCCCGAGCTCTACATCGCGGCCGGGATCTCCGGCGCGATCCAGCACCTCGCCGGGATGAAGGGCTCGCGGGTGATCGTGGCGGTGAACAAGGACCCCGACGCCCCCATCTTCCAGCTCGCCGACTACGGCCTCGTGGCCGATCTCTTCAAGGCGTTGCCCGAGCTCCGGGCGAAGGTCAAAGCGTCGAAGTGAGGCGTCGAGGCGCGGCAGCTCCATGCCCGGGATGACCGACGCGGATCTGCGCGATCTGGGGATCCACGGGATTCCCATCCCGGTGCCCTTCAAGCAGGCGGGCGGTCCGGTCAACGTCTACCTCGTCGAGGAGGCGGACGGCGGCCTCCTCATGTTCGACTCGGGCCTGGGGACGCCGGAGGCGGAGGCTGCGCTGGCGAGCGGCTTTGCCCGGGCTGGACGGCGCTTCGACGAGGTCGAGCGCATCGTCGTCTCGCACGGCCACGTCGACCACTACGGCGCCGTGCGCACGGTGATGGAGCGGGCCGGGCGGCCGATCCCCGTCTTCTCCCACCGCGCGGACATCCCCAAGATCGCCGAATCCGGCTGGCGCTGGAGCGAGCGCATGCCGCTCTACGCGGCGTACCTCGCCAGGCTGGGGGTGCCCCCCGAGATCGTGGCCGCCATCGGAAAGGAAGTGGCGCGCGGCTTCGGCATGGCGCGCCGCGTGCCGGAGGTGACGCCGCTCGAGCCCGGCGAGATCCTGCGCGCGAAGCACGTCGCGCTCGAGGTACACCACATGCCCGGCCACACGCCCGGGCTCCTGTGCCTGTACGACCGCCGCCACCGCATCTTCCTCTCCGGCGACCACCTGCTCGAGAAGGTGTCGCCGAACCCGCTCATCGAGCTCGGGCCTGCCGGCGAGGAGGGCGCGTTCCGTCCGCTCATGGCCTACCTCGAGTCGATCGGGCGGCTGCACGGGATGGAGGTCGAGCTCGTCCTGCCCGGGCACGGGCTCCCCTTCGGCCAGCACCGGCGCGTGATCGACGGGCTCCTCGAGTTTTACCGAAAGCGGCAGGCGAAGACGCGCGAGGCCCTCGCGAAGGGACCGCTCACCGGCTACGAGGTGGCGAGGGCGCTCTTCCCGTGGGCCGGTCCGGGCGACCTCTTCCTCGTCGTCTCCGAGACGATCGCGAACATCGAGGTCCTGGAGGCGGGCGGCGAGGTGAAGCGGGTGCTGGACGGAGGGACGTACCGGTTCCGGCTGGCCGCGTGACGCCGGCGCGGGCACCGCGCCCTCACCTCCGCGCGTGATACAAACGCGCGCCCGTGGCCGATCTCGCCCTCCTCCTGCTCACCCTGGCGTGGGGGACGACGTTCCTCCTCGTGAAGAACACCCTCGCCGGCACCTCGGCGGGCGTCTTCCTCCTCCTGCGCTTCGGGCTGGCCTTCGTCGCCATCGCGGTCGTCGCGCTGGCGCGGCGCGACCGGCCCACGCTGCCGGCGCTCCGCCACGGGCTCCTGCTCGGTCTCGCCATGTTCGCCGGCTTCGCCCTGCAGACGCTCGGCCTTCGCTCGACGACGCCGGCTCGCTCCGCCTTCCTCACGGGACTCGCCGTCATCATCGTCCCTTTCCTGGCGCACTTCCTCCTGCACCGCCGCGTTCGCGCCGCAGCGTGGGTCGGCGTCGCCCTGGCGGTGGTGGGGCTCTTCGCGCTGACGAGGCCGTTCGCGGACGGCATCGCGGCGGACGTCCGCTTCGGCGACCTCCTCACCATCGGCTGCGCCGTCGCCTACGCCCTGCAGATCATCTGCACCTCCGAGTGGTCCGCGCGTCACCCGCTGGCGCTCCTCACCCTCGTCCAGGTCGGCGCCGCGTTCGCGCTCTCCCCGCTCCTCCTGCCGCTCGAGCCGGCCCGCCTGTCGCCCACGCCCGCGCTCCTCGGCACGGTGCTCTACACCGGGCTCGTCATGACCGCCGGCGCGTTCTTCGTCATGAACTGGGCCCAGCGCCACACGACCGCGGTGCGAGCGGCGCTCATCTTCTCCCTCGAGCCGGTGGCCGCGGCGCTCTTCTCGCACTTCGTGGGCGGCGAGCCGCTCTCGACGCTCGACTGGCTGGGCGGCGGCCTCATCGTGGTCGGGGTGGCGGTGGGTGAGGTGGGCGGAGCCTTCTCGTCGCCGGCGGCGCCCGCTTGACGGCCCCGCCGCAAGGACGTTCGAGACTATTCCGCGTCTGCGTCGCAAGATGGCGTCCCGGCACGCGGCTGCTTGCCAAGATCGGCGCTCCCTGCGCGTGCACGAGGAGGCTGCAGAGATGACTCGCGACTACGTCCACGGCTACTCCGACCGCGAAGGTGTCCGGCTCTTCGACCAGGCCAGCACGCTCACCGAGCTGCTCCACGGCGACACGCGATACCCGGCCGGCAGCTCCGTGCTCGAGGCTGGCTGCGGCGTGGGCGCGCAGACCGTGAGCCTGGCCCGGAACAGCCCGGAGGCGCGCTTCACGAGCGTGGACCTCTCCGCCGAGTCGCTGGAGCAGGCCAGGACCCGCGCGCGCGACGCCGGCCTCCACAACGTGTCGTTCCAGCGGGCCGACATCTTCGATCTGCCGTTCCCCGAGGAGAGCTTCGACCACGTCTTCGTCTGCTTCGTCCTCGAGCACCTGCCGGATCCGGGGCGGGCCCTCGCGCGCCTGAGGTCGCGGCTCAAGCCGGGCGGGAGCATGACGGTCATCGAAGGCGACCATGGGTCGACGTTCTTCCACCCCGACGGGGCCAGCGCCCGGCAGGCGATCCAGAGCCTCGTCGAGGTGCAGGCGCGGGCCGGAGGAGACGCGCTCATCGGGCGGAAGCTCTTCCCTCTCCTGACCGAGGCGGGCCTCTCCGCGGTCAGGGTGTCGCCACGGACGGTCTACGTGGATGGGAGCCGGCCGGACCTGGCGGAAGGGTTCACGAGGAACACCTTCACGGCGATGGTCGAGGGAGTTCGCGAGCGGGCCCTCGCGCTGGGCCTCATGGAGCCGCGAGCCTGGAAGGAGGGGATCGAGGAGCTTCGCCGGACGGCCCAGGCGGACGGAGTCTTCTGCTACACCTTCTTCAAGGCCGTGGGCGTGAAGTAGGGCGCGCGCGCCGCAGGAGGAACCATGAAGTCCTTGCAGGAGTGCTTCGACGCGAATCGCTCCTGGTCGGAGCGGATGCGGGAGAGTGACCCTCACTTCTTCGAGCGGCTCATGCGCGCGCAGAAGCCGGAGCTGCTCTGGATCGGATGCTCGGACAGCCGGCTGCCGCCGGATCAGGTCGTCGGCCGTCTCCCGGGGGAGATCTTCGTCCACCGCAACGTGGGCAACGTGGTGGTGCACACGGACCTCAACTGCCTGGCCGTGCTGCAGTTCGGGATCGAGGTGCTCCGGGTGAAGCACGTCATCGTCTGCGGCCACTATGGATGCGGCGGGGTGCGCGGCGCCATGAGCTCGCAGCCGCTCGGCCTCATCGATAACTGGCTCCGCCACATCCGCGACGTCTACATGGCACATCGCCACGCGCTGGAGGCCGTGAAGGACGCTGCGGCGCGCGAGGACCGGCTTTGCGAGCTCAACGTGGAGGCGCAGGTCGCCAACGTCTGCCACACCACGATCGTGCAGGACGCATGGCGGAGGCGGCAGCCGCTCACGGTGCACGGCTGGATCTACAGCCTGGCGGACGGCCTGCTGCGCGACCTCGGCCTCACCATCGAGAGCGCCGAGCAGATCCCGGCGGCCTACCGCGTGGCCTGAACGCCGTCCGGGCCGCGGTTGCGCGCCAGCTCGGTGGACAGTAAAATATCAGTAGGAAGTACGGTACTGCATTTATACTGTTGCACGGGGAGTACACCGCACCATGGCTGCCAAGGCTCTCACGAAGGTCCGCCTGACCCTGGACGTCACCGACGAGCTCAACGAACGGCTGAACGAGCTCGCCGCCGAGGCCGGCGGCTCGAAGAGCGAGTTCCTCCGCAAGGCGATCGCGCTCGCCGAGGCCGCCATCAAGGCGCGCAAGCAAGGCAACGAGATCGCCATCGTGAACAAGAACAGCAAGAAGGTGGTGAGCACCATTGTCGGGCTCTGATCCGCATGCACTGGGGCCGCCACAACACCCAAGCCCCGAGCTCGACCTCAACGCTGCGGCGGCGACCGGGAATCTCGTGGTCTCGGCGGAGACGCGCGAGGACCCGCTCGACCAGCAGCACCGCCACGCGCAGGAAACTGCCGAGGCCGATCTCCGGCGCTGGAAAGAGCGGATTCGCTTCGCCCTGTCCGCTGTTCTCCTCGTGACCATCACCGCCGTGGCCCTCTACTTTACGGTCGGTCCGACATCCAGCGCCGACGAGAAGAGCTGGGGACGCACCGGGCTCATGAGCATCTTGACCGGGGTGGCGGGCTACTTCATCGGGCGGAGCGGCAAGGACTGAAGGGCCCACCAGAGCAGGGTGCGTGCCGGATACGTGCCAGAAGCTACTGCTGCGTCGGCCCCACGAACGGGATTGTGAGCTGGATCGACGGCGTTTCTCCGAGGCGCGCAAGCAGCTGATCCGCAGCCCGCCGAAGCGTTTGAAGGTCCCGCGTCTTTCCGGCCGAATCGTGCGGCAAGCTGCGCTTGAACCGCCAGGACTGATCCTGCGAAAGGCGCTCGAACCACGCGGAGAACTCGTTTCCCATCGCGTCGTTGATGACTTCGACGACACGTCGGCGGAGGCTCTTGAGTTCCGCACCGGACCCCGAACCAGTCGGACGCATCACCTCGAGCACGACGCCGTGAGTTCGCATCAGGATTCCGTCAACACTCACGACACCTCCCCCGCTCGTCAGAACTGCAACCAACTCGGGCAAGACGCAGCGAGCAATGGTCGCTGGGGAGCTGTCCTGGTCGAAGGGAACGATCGGGAGCGGGCCTCCTCCACTTGGGACAACAGCCGCGGCCAGCTCACGCGCGAGCTCCTGATCAGGGAACGAGCCCGCCAGCGAGTAGCGTGTACCGTCGAACCCCACGACGCCAACTCGGTCGTCATTCACCTGGGCGGCGAACCGGTCCAACTCCCCTGCGTTGCACACATACACGACGAAGACGTTGTGCTTCTCCGGTCCCGGGATGCTTAGGTGGTTGAGGTCGCGCAGGTCGGCCGGCGAGATCTCCAGCATCCTGCGAAGCTGATCGTCTTCAGCGTTCCGGCCGCTCTTCACCTCGATGAGCGCCGTGAACCCCCGGTCCGCGCACGTGGCCACCACCTCGGGAACGATCTTGCGCCGGCGATCCGGCAGGAAGAGGCAGACCCCGACAGCATCAACGATGTAGCCGGCGTGCGCGAGGACAGGCGGCCACCCGGGCTGTTCAAACCGCCACGTCAGGACGACGTTGAGCAGCTCGAGGTGCGTCACGGGTCTCTATTGAAGCAACGCCTTCCCAGTGTCGGAGTTCACGTGGAACTGGAGCGCGGCCAGGAACCGAACGACGGTGTTCCCGCACGTTCCACGAGGAAGCTGGATCACAACATTCTGCCGGGTCACGTCTACGGTCAGCGTCTGGCCTACGTGAAGATCGACGGCCCTCGCCCGGTAGTGGTCGTCGGCGACCTTCTCGGGGAGTCCCCACAGTCGGAACGGCTCAACGCTAGCGAACATCCGCGAGACAGCGTACTCGAGGTCGCTGAGCGTCCACTCGACGGGAACGACAACTGGGTTCCCGTTCAGCCGAACCTGGTCGGTGTCGTAGCCGAGGGCGAACTCGCGCTCGATCTTCTCAACGAGGGACCGGTAGAGCCGAACGACGTTCACAACCAGATTCGTGTGCACGTCGAACGAGTTTCCGGTGACGGTGACCTTCCCGTTGTGGAAGTACTCGGACACGCAGAACTCATCCGAACCACTGTCGGTGTCCGCGCGCAGCTTCACGCTCCGGATAGAGACGCCATGAGGAAACACCTCCGCCTGCCGAAGCTTCCTCAGGGTCTCAGCAGCTCGCGATGCCCAGACCCGCATGCTCACGTAGTCGAAGTCGGCGGGCGGCGCCGCGCTCGGGTGCAGGAGCGTCCGGTCGTGACTCAAAGAGAACGTCTGTAGCTCGCTGGCGGTCTTCTCCGGCAGCTCCTCAAGAAGACTCGGGGGCAACCATACGTTGTCGAGCCACGGCGATGCCGCGACCAACGCGTCCCTGACCTTGTCGGCATTCTCAACGGCGACCGTGGTGTGCATGCGCCAGAACCTGCCCATCGACGTGTCACACCAATAGTCATCACCCTGCGCGTTCAACCGGAACAGATCCCGGTCCCCTGTCTCCTCGACCTCAAGCCCGAGCTTCGCTCCGGCGGTCTTGAGGAAGGCGAGGGGGTCACGTGTCGGCGCGTCGCACGCGTGCGCCTCGAGCAGGTACGTCTTCACCGACGTGCGGCCGGACGCAGACTCGACGTCCTCCACGTCGTCCGCTCGGTAGGCCGCCGGCCAGGGAGACCGCGCGGCGAGCATCTGCGCCTGGAGATAGCGCGCAAGGTCTCGTCTCGTGTGAACGGTGGTCGGCTCCATGCTGACGAGATAATAGCCGGATACCCCCCACGGCCGAACAAAGATGAGAACGATTCCTGCCCTTGCGGCAACGGGGCGGGCGCCGGCAAGGTACTGGATTCCCAGGGTAGGCAACGGCAGCGCGCGCCTGAGATGGGGCACCCCACCTGGTTCCCAGCGTGGGTACGCGCCCGGGCGACGTTGGCACGGGGGACGTGTACGCGCATGCAACAAGAAACGATCTCGCCCAGAGATCACTCGCTGGGGAGCTCGAACCCCCAGCCCCATCGCCT
>Ga0299915_10003105_pt1 | contig 12051 bp, 6 predicted proteins | sample RVTome_13_FD_200263 | JGI IMG/M metagenome (GOLD analysis project Ga0299915, IMG submission 200263) | Soil microbial communities from uranium-contaminated site in the Upper Colorado River Basin, Wyoming, United States - RVT92D227 (version 2) ...
GCCGTTCCGGTCGACCAGCGGCCGAAAATAATTCCGCTGCGAAGCCAGCTCGGCCAGCGAGGAGAGGACGTCGAGGCGGGCGACGGCGGCGGCGATACGCTGCAGCCTTTCCGTCTCCCGGGCCACCGCCTCCCGGACTTCAAGAAAAAGGCCGTGCTCGAGCTCGGCGATCTTTTCCTCGGCCGTCAGCACCTTCTCTTCGTACTCCTTGAGCTCGGGGGTGAGGAACCGCTCCGAGCTCAACAGGGTCTGCTTGCGGCTGTAATCGGGCGGGACGAGGTGGAGGTTCGGCTTGGTCACCTCGATGTAATACCCGAAAACCTTATTGTAACGGACCTTGAGCGAGCCGATGCCGGTCCGGTCCCGCTCCCTCTTCTCGAGCCCGGCGATGAACAACTTCCCGGAACGGCTGATGGAGCGCAGGTCGTCGAGCCCGGAGCTGAACCCGTCCTTGATGATTCCGCCTTCGGTGAGGAGGAAGGCCGGTTCGTCGAGGATGGACCGGTCGATGAGGGCGGCGATGTCCTCACCATTGTCCCAGGCCGCTAGGGTTTCGGCATTCAGGCCCGCCCGGAAATCCTTCAGTAAGGCCTGGATGCCTGGCAGGGGCGCCAGCGATCGTTTGAGGGAAACGAGGTCGCGCGGATGGGCCGCCGCCAAGGAGATCTTCCCGGTCAGGCGCTCCAGGTCGAAGACCCCCTTGAGGCTTTCCCGCAGGCCACGGCGTTCGACAGTCCTCCCCAGCCACTCCTCAACGGCATCCAGCCGGGCATTGATGGCCGCTTCATCGACAAGAGGCTGGAGCAACCAAGCCTTGAGCAGGCGGCCCCCGATGGCGGAGATCGTGAAGTCGATGACATCGAGGAACGAGTCTTTGACTCGGCCGTCCCGAAGGTTGCGGATGAGCTCGAGGTTCTTAATGGTCGTGGCGTCGAGCGTCATCTGCTGTCCGGCATGGACATAGGAGATCCTCTGGACTAGGGAGAGGGAGCCCTTGCGGACCTTTTTGAGATAAAAGAGGAGCGCTCCGGCTGCCGGGACGGCCAGCCTCTTCTCCTCCAGACCGAAGGCAGCCAGCGACCCAACCTTAAAATGTTCGAGAAGAACGCTTTCCGACTGGGGAAAGTCGAAGACCCAGTCTTCGACGCGGCTCTTCAGGAAAGGCCCGAAGTCGGTCTTGGCGGTGAGCTGTTCTACCTCCTCGTCCTGGCCTTCGGCCAAGACGACCTCCTTCGGGGAGGCGCGGAACAGTTCGTCAGTAAGGAGCTTGGTGTTCTCAAGAGAACCCTCGGTGGTCCTGATCTGACCGCTGGCCAAATCGATGAGGGCCAGTCCCCAACCATCCTGGCCGAAGAAAACGCTGGCCAGAAAAACATTCTCCTTGGCCCCTTCGAGATCGACTTCAACGGCGGTGCCGGGGGTCAGCACCTTGATCACATCGCGTCTCACAACGCCCTTGGCCGTTTTCGGGTCCTCGACCTGTTCGCAGATAGCCACCTTGAAGCCCTGCTTGAGAAGCTTGGCCAGGTAGGAGTTGACGGCATGGTAGGGCACCCCGCACATCGGGATCTTCTGGCGGGAAGTCAGGGCGATCTCCAGGATCGGCGCGGCCGTCTTGGCGTCCTCGAAGAACATTTCGTAGAAATCGCCCAGCCGGAAAAACAGGATGGCATCCCGGTGCTCTCGCTTAATGCGGAGGTACTGTTCCATCATTGGAGTGACGAGGTTGTCCTGAGCCATGGCTTTTTCAACTATACCCGCGCAACGGGCTTTTTTCAAGAAAGGCTCGGGTATAGATTCGTCAGCCCGCTCGTTCCCCCGGCGAGGGAACTCGCTTCGCATCCTCCTTCGCTCTTCTCTTCTTTCAGTCGAGAAACCGTGCCCGCTCAGTCGTCCACGGACTTCCTCATCCATACCCTTCGCCTTGGTAAATTAAGAGGTGCCCGGTCCGCTGCGGAGGGCTTTCTGAGGGACTCTCCCTCGCTTTTGACAATAAGGAACCCTATCCCCAGATGTTGTACTTCTTGACGAAGTGGTGGGGATGATAGGAAGTTTTGGCGCGGCGCAGGCCGGGAATCCCGTTGTCCTGTTCGCGGTTGATGAACCGGTAGTCCGCCCATTCTCGCCGGACGAACTCGCGGTTGACTAGCTGGCTGAGGCCGTCATAGCCGGGATCGACGATCTCGATGGGGATGATGGCCGTTTCGGATGTGAGTCTCGCGCCCAGCGAAAAAGCGGCAGGCCGGCCGCCGACCTCGAACACCCCGCCCTGGAGCCCCAGTTCGTCGAAATGGGCCAGCCCCTCCTCGACAACCGATCTCCAGACGTTGCCGATGAAGCCATCGCTGCCGGCCTTGACCTCGAGCCATCTGGCCAGGATCTCACGGCAGCCGGGCGCGCGATCCCGGGAAAGCCGCGCATAGTCGAAAGCATGAAAACGCTCAAACTTGCGTATCCGGTTCCGCTTGCCGTCGTATTTTTTCCCCTTAAGCTCGGCCAGGTCCTCGGTCCGGTATACGTAGTCGAAGTTGTCGCGGTCGAGTTCGCACCGGTAGGCAGCGCCATATCTTGTGGCAAAGGGCTCGTCGACCCGGGAAAGCCGCGGGGCGAAAGACAGGCAGGTTCGGAGGGTCCCCTCGATATCGTTCTCACCGACCGGTTGGAGAAAATAGGCCGGCTCTCTAGGCGGTTCACAGAGGACGCAGAGGTTTCCGTTGATGGCGGTCAACTTGGAGTGCTCGAAATGCCGCCAGAGAAAGATGTTCGCGAAATGGATCTCGCAGGCTTCGGAAGAATGACGGGCGATGGCCGCTGTCAGGAGGTCCTGGTCCTCGAGTCCGATGAGCTTGAATTCCGGGAACTGCGGCAGGCTCATCTGCCTCCTGGTCTCACCATGACGGTGCAGAGCTCCGGCGTGCAGCCGGCGCACCATTCCGCTTTCTTGACCATCGAGGCAGGAACGACGTCCGCCTTCTCGAACCCAAAGCGGACAAAAAAACTGGGTATGACAGTCGCCAGATAGAGTTCGCCCGGAACATCTCGGAGCACCGCCCGGACCAGCTGCCCTCCCCAACCCCGGCCGCGCCATTCTGCGTCCACCCCGAGCACGCACAGCTCGAAGCACTCCGGATGCTTTTTGAGCCCGCAAATCCCCCGGATTCCTCCGCCCTCATCGGCAACCCAGAACCCGTCCTCCTCCATCTCTGCATAATCGAGGCTGTATTTCTTGGCAAGCCGAATGATATCCGGAAAATCTGCCTCTTTAGCTTTTCTCACGCGCATCAAAGCCATTATACCACTCCACTCGGGCAAATGCAGAAGGGCATGGGGTCAGAATAAGGTTGGCGTTTCTCTGATCCACTTGCGAAGACACTCTCCCGACTCTATTCTCAATTTATTAAACCCACCTACCGCCCTTGACGAATCAAGGGCGGCCATGGAGCAGGTCAGTGTCTCCGCTAGAGGTCGGAGTCCCTCAGAAAGCCCTCCGCAGCGGAGCGGGCATATCTTCTTTTGCCAAAGCGAAGGATTCAGGTAAGGAAGTCCGTGGACGACTGAGCGGGCACGGATCTCCTTCTTTTGCATGTTAATAGAGCGAGGGGGAGTCCCTCAGAAAGCCCTCCGCAGCGAAGCGGGCATGGTTCCTCTCGGCTTGCCGAGAGGAGAGCGTGGCGAGGACAGGGAGCGATTTTTTCTCGCTGGGAAAAAGTCGCGTCTTTCGGAGGGACTCTCCCGAGCCTAATTGACAACAAGGGGAGGCTATTGTATATCAATCCAAGTGAATGGCCCTCTCGCCCTGACCTATCTTCGAATCCTCGCCGTCCCCATTCTCGTGGTCGTGCTCCTTTCCGATTTCCGGGGCAATCACATCGCCGCCTTCGCCGTCTTCATCCTGGCCACGCTCACCGATATGCTGGACGGCTTCTGGGCCCGCAGAAAAAAGCAGATCACCGTCCTGGGCCAGCTCCTCGACCCGACCGCCGACAAGCTGTTGGTCGTTTCCGCTCTCATCTGCCTCGTCGGAACGGGGACCGTCCCGGCCTGGATGGCCGTCATCATCATCGGCCGTGAGATCGCCGTTACCGGGTTCCGCGCGATGGCCTCCGCCCAGGGGATCAACATTCCGGCCTCGGCGCTCGGCAAGATCAAGATGATCCTGGAGACCACAACCATCGGCATCCTTCTCCTGGGAGAGGGAGTCCTGGGCGGGCTTTATGTCTTGTCCAAGGTGGGACTCTGGCTGACGGTCACGGCCGCGCTGATCTCGGCCGCAGAATATTACCTTCGGTACGGACGGGCCGTCCTCTCAGGCCGATCCTGACAAAGCCTCCCGGCACTTGTCGAGCGACTCCCCGTCCTCTAGGTTGAGAAGCCTCGGCGAAGAGGGCCATTGACGGCTGATCCTCTTCAACAGGCCGATCAAAATTCTACCCGGTCCCACTTCCACCACGGTCTCTACTGCTTCTTCCTGAAAAACCAGCATCGAACTCTGCCAGAGCACCGGGCGGCTGACCTGCCGCTTGAGGGCGTCCCGGGCTTCTTCACCGGAGCGGATGATCCTGGCGTCTACGTTGCTGACGATTGGAAAGCGCAGGTCCCGGAAGTCGACCGCATCCAGGTCCGCGGAGAGGCGATTTTCGGCGCTCTTCATCAGGGCGGAGTGGAAGGGAGCGCTCACTGGCAGCATCACCGCCCGCCCCCCTTTGATGAGTGCTACAGCGTCCTCAACGGCCTCCTTATGGCCGGCGATGACGATCTGGTCGTCGCTGTTCCAGTTGGCGATCTGGACGGTCCCGCTCTTGACTTGATGCAGGGCCGATTCGATGTCCACGATTGTGGAGCCCAATATGGCCGCCATCGCTCCGACCCCGACCGGCACAGCTTCCTGCATGTATCGACCCCTCTTGTACACAAGGCGTAAGGCGTCTTCGAAAGCCAGGCTTCCGGCGGCCACCAGGGCTGAGTACTCTCCCAGGCTATGCCCTGCGGCCAGGCCGGGTTCTATCCCCAGCAGCCGGAAAGCGACATAACTGACCGTAAGCAGGGCAGGCTGCGTGTAACAAGTCAGCTTGAGCTTGTCCTCGGGCCCTTCGAAGCAGATCTCGGAGATCTTGAAATCGAGGGCATCATCTGCTTCCGCGAAGAGCTCTTTGGCCAGAGAGGAACGCTCCAAGAGATCCTTGCCCATGCCGACTTTCTGCGAACCCTGACCCGGAAAAACAAGCGCGAGTTTTTTCATGACGATGCCGTCACCTGGCCTGCTCCAGACAGCGTTCGTTGATCCGGACCTCGGCCTGGCCACGCAGGGACCGGATCCAGGTCGCGGCCTGCTGTCCGGCCTTTTCGCTCTTGATCCACGCTTCGATTTCGGCGGCGGCCTGGGGCAGCGGTTTTGGCTCCCGCCCCATGGCCCTTTCGGAAGGCGCATACACTTCCTCATAGTAGCGTTCGATATCCTGACGACTGATATCGACCCCCCGGCCGAAGCGGAGGTCGATGGTCTTGACATAGCGGATTATCTCCTCGAGGTATGGCCTGAGGGCCTCCTCCTGAAGACCATAGGCCGCCAGCCGCTCCTCCCATTTTCCGGTGTCGAATCGGCCTTTCCAGTGGACCAGCAGGTCGTCCTTTTCTTTCGGGGTCACCTCGATGTCCTCTCGGACGAGGTCGATGACTACTCTCCGGTTAATGGCCTCCTCCAGGGTCTGACGAAGCGTCCCCGGCGGAGCGCCGTCCTTGTCGTCCGGACTGATGGCAAACTCCTGCAGGATCCGGATATCGGTTAAGGTCAGGGCCTTGCCATTGACCTCGGCAACGATGCAGTCGACGACCTGAGCATAGAGAGGATGCAGCCAAAGCAATAGGACGACAGGGACCATCGTCCAAGGACGGATTCTTCGCACAGGATTAGAATATATTCCCGATCGTGATAAAAGCAATTGGTTTTCCTCGTTTATCGGGGTCCGACAGGTTCCAGCCGAGCTCAAGCCTCACTGGACCAAGAGGAGTACGATACCGCACCCCCAGCCCGACGGCATGTTCCAGGTTGCGGATATCGACATCGCTCCGGTTGTAGAAGGCGTTGCCCGCATCGTAGAAAACGACACCGGAGAGATTTCGGAGCGAGGGGACGACCGGAAAGCTGAACTCGAAATTGAACAGGACGAGAGCCTTCCCCCCGATGGGAATTTTGGACTCGGGATCCTTTGGGCCGAGCTCATCGAACTTTTCCCCGCGGAAGGAATTGCTGCCTCCGGCAAAGAAGCGCTCGTGGATGGGCATCTTGCCCATGCCGAGTCCCAGCCGAAACGTGGAACCGAGGAGGACACGCGGCACCAGGGTGAAATAACGATGGTACTTGAGCAGGCCCTTCAGGAAATCGGATTCCGTCTGGAAAAGAGGGAAGGCCCAATCCAGCGCCAGGCTGGAGAAATAGCCCCGCTCCGGGTTGAAGGCATCATCCCGCCGCTCGCGGATGAAACTCGGGGCCAGCGAGGTCTTTGAATAAGGGTAGAACTGGCGGTCGATTTCATTGGGCAGGACCTCGAGTCTGGTCAGCGTCGTCCGGGCATACCCCAGAGTCATCAGCATGTCAATGCCCCAGAGAAGCGGCCGCATTCCCGTGACACTGATGCCTTCTCGCTCGAAGGCGAAGCTGATCCGGTCTTCCGCCTCAATCCAGCCGTTGATGTAGGTCTCGACCGGGATGTTGAACAAAAAATAAGGCTGCTGCCAAGTGGCCACGGCCCTTTTCTCGGAGAGGCTGAACTGGGTGACGAAGCTCAGGCTGGCGGCGCTGCCAAACATGTTGCCCCTCATAAACTCCGCTGTGCCGCGGAGCCGCAGGCTCGCCTCGAGGAGAGAGGACGCGGACCTGAAGGTGTCCCGGGTCTCGAGGCCGACGCCGACGCCCGCGTAGTTCCTTTCCCCCTCACGGACCGTGATGACCACATGCTCTGCGCCTTCCGATATGGGGATCTCTTCGATCGTGACTTCGGAAAAGATGCCCAGCCTTTCCAGGTTCTGCTTGGAGACGGAGATCCTGTCGGTTCGGGCCGGGTCCCCCTCTTTGATCCTCAATTCCCGTTTGACCACATTGTCTCTGGTGATGAGGTTGCCGGAGACGAACAAGCTTTGGATCCGGACCGTCCGGCCTTCCTGAATGTTGAAGATGACCTTGAACTGGTCCTCTCCCAAAGCCTCTATCCTGGATTCGATCCTTGTTCCCCGGACAGACTCGTCGAGATATAAAGCACTCAATTTCTCGATCTCTCTCTGGATGAACGGCCGGAAGAAAGGCCCCCCCTCGGCGATGCTCAACCGGGACCGGATCATCTCGGGGCTGAAGAGAGAGGCGCCGGCGATCTCTATAGTTTTGATCCGCTGCTGCTTCCCCTCTTGGATTGTATAGACGGCTTCGGCCTTGTCTCTCTCCATAAAGAACTGGAGGCCGACTTGGGTGGCGGGGAATCCCTCGATCTCATAGAGCATCTTGATCTCGCCAGTGAGTTCGAAGGCCCTTTTCCCATCCAGGGCCCCGAAAAAAAGGACGCGGTCGGCGATGCCAAGTTCTTTCTTGATCCGGCCGGCGGTGAAATAGCTGTTGCCTTCGAAGCGGACATCCCGGATCTTGACCTTCTGCCCCGGATCGACTTGATGGATGATCCGGATCCCGTATTTCTCCCTCTCGACCCGGGAGCTCACCGAGGCCAGGATATATCCTCTTCCCCGGAGATAGGCCAGGATTCTCGCCTCTCCCTCATCAAGCCCCCATTCTTCGAAGATTCTCTCTTCCCAGATCGGCAGGACGAGGTTGGTCGGGACTGCGGCCCCGGAGATAAGGATTTCGATCCGCTCGTCGGGATCAAACCGGATCAGGAGGGAAACGGTTCCGTTCTCGGGGAAAAAATCCTCGGCGGAAAGTTCGATTTCGGCCCGCGGGTACCGGCGCTGGGTATACAGTTCTCGAAGCCTTGTCAGATCCTGGTCCAGCCGGCTGAGGCTGTAGAGATCGCCTTCCTTTGTCTTCATCGTCTTCTTCAGGTCGGCCTCGGGGACGCTGGCGTTACCCTGAAACCGGATATCGGAGATCGCGTACCGCGCTCCCGCCGCAATGGAGAAAACGACATCGACGAGAGGAGCTCCTGGAACTCGATTCGCCGCTGCCTGGACCTTGGGCTGGAAATAGCCTTCATCATTCAAGGCTCTCTTCAGTTCATCGCTCGCCCGGCCGAGCTTTTCCTCGGAGAAATAGGCGTATTCCTGCAAAGCATAAAGGGAGTTCCTGAGTTTTCGCCCCGTTGTTCCTTTCTCGCCCCGGAAGCTGATCTTGCGGACGATGAGCTTCCGGGTCAGCAGGAACCTGAGCTCGACGCTCTCCACGCCGTTCCGTAGGACCACGACATCAGAGAACAGTTGGCTCCGGTAGACCTGCTTGATGCTATCGCTGATGGCGGACAGAGAATACCATTCGCCCGGTCGGATGGAGACCAGGCGTTCCAGGTTCTCTGTGTTGGGGGCTCCGTCCACCCAGACCTCGACTTTGGCGACCACCGCGGCCGGAGCGCTTTGGGGGAATGCGGCCGAAATAAAAAGGCCAAAGACAGAGAGGATGAGACAAAGAGAAAAACCAGGGAGACCCCATCTCCGACGCCGCACCTCAAAACCGCCTGCGGAGTTTGACATCGAAGCTGAGCCTTCCGATTTCGTTGCGCGTGCCGACAATCGAAAACCCGCTGCTCAGATCCCACTCCAGGCGGACGATCTCCTCGGTCTGCCTGGTCAGGTTGGTGGAGTAATAGACATAGAAGTCCTTGGAGATTTTCTTCCCGATTGTCAGCCGGGCCGTCATCTCGGCCGAAGAGCCCAGGAGAAAAGGGTCGATCCGGAAGCGGTCGAGATTGAACAGCTTCTCGGCCCTCCTTTGGGCACCTTCGGTCAGGGTGAAGGAGAGCAGCGAGGCCGTGCTGAGCTGGGAGCTCGTCTCCGTTCTGTATTGCTTCTTGTAGGCTTCTCCCAAAGCAAGAAGCGCCAAGACATCCTCCGGCGGTAGAGGAGGCGAGGAGCTGAACTGAGGCTTCAGCTGGCTGGCCAAGCCGGACAGGGTGATCGTCACCCGATAGTCCTTGACGAAGGTTTCCGCCCGGAAATCCAGGTAGGGTTCGACCGACGAAGGATTGAAAAAGCTCAAGCGTCCGCGGAGGAGCTGGAATTTCCTGTCCTGGAAGAGGACTTCTCCACTCAGGGTTTCGATGGTCCCCAGAAGGATGGGGGCCTTGATGTCTCCCGTGACGTTCAGGTCGAAACGTCCCCTGACTCGACCCAGGGAATTATCCATCCAAGCGTTGTCATCAGCTTTTAGCCGGACATCCAGGGTAAGGTCGTCAAAGAAGCCCGGCTTCTGCTGAGACTTTGGATAGGGGCGCGAGGAGAAGGAGAATTTCTCCTGGATCTCCCGCCTCCAGGAGAGACGGCGCACCGCGACCCCACCTTCCAGGATGAAGCGCTTATTGTCCTTGATCAGCCGCAGCGAAGCATCCGCCAAAGCGCGGGTCCGCTCCAGCGGCGCGAGCAGCATGCCCTTGCCTCCGAATGAGCAATTGATGCCGATCTCCCCGCCTTTCCCCAGAGTGACCTCGCCGCTCCCTTCGACCTCGCCTCCCCCGAGCTTTCCGCGGAACGACCGGATGGAAAATCTACCTCCTTCGATGCTGATCCGGCCAGAATAGTCGGTCAACGCCTGGGGAAATTGAGGAAGGGGAAGAACCGGCCCCTGGATCTCGATGACTCCATTGATCTGGGGGGAAGAGGGAGCGCCGCGGATTTGGGCCTGGTATCCCAACCTGCCCTTGACTCCGCGCCAGGGAAAGACGAGATCGAGGTTGCTAAACCCGCCCTTGACGTCGATGGACAGGCCGTCCCGAGCGAGAGGGATATCGGCGTCCACCGAGAAATCGTTCTCTTCTGAGGAAAGACTCCCTCGAGCCATGAGGCCGAGACGCTCCTTAGACAGGCGGAGCCGGAGATCTCCTCGGGCATCGACCTGAGGGAAAGGACCGAAACGCAGGTTATTGACGCCGAAGTCGCCGGCGGCCATCTCTTCTCCCCCCAGGCGTCCTCGACCCTGGAGAGTGAAATTCAGCTCTCCGACCAGGTCCGGCCTCAAGGAGTTCAAGTTGATCCGTTCTCCAGCGGCATCGATCTCCATTTCTTCGCTCTTCACCCCCAGCCTCCAGGCACTGCGTACCCGCCCCCCGAAGATATCGAAGGCGAGCTCCGGGAAGGCGATCGAATCACCGTCCCAAATGAGCTTTCCCGTCACCGCCCGGAGTTCCTGTGTCCCAAACCTGATCAGAGGGCTCGAAAACGCACCGTCCACCCGGATGGCTTTGTTCCGATTCCGGACCTGGAAATCGCCGGTCCCTGTCCCGCGGAGAGGCAGCCGGAGGTTCAGGCCGGCCATAACCCTGGCCAGGTCTCCTTCCGCCATCTTGATTTCGACATCCAATCCGTCGGGGGAATTGAGGAGGGTGATATTTCCCTTGAGGGCGGGATCATCTACCCGGAACTGCCCGCGCACCGCGTGCTTTTGAATTTCCACTAGGCCTTCGGCGGCCTCGACATCATGCCTGTCGAAACCGGCCGGGGAGAGGGCAAATTCGATCCTGACCTGGATGTCCGACGGGGCGCCTTGGATCTCGACCGAGGCGATGCCGCTCCCCCGGATCTCCGGAAATGTCAGATTCTGGCCAAGGACCAGGGAGGTGAACTTCCGGGCCGCCCTGACATCGCTGACCTCACCGCTGATGGTCACAGCGGCGGCCCGGTTGAGGACATACTTCCCATCAAAGGCGAAACGTCCGAAGCTGGTGTCCAGCCGGGGAGAGGAAAACTGAAACTCGTTCTTGCGGTCCCAGATGAAGCGCACCGGGCCTGAAAAAGGGTATGTTTCCGGGGGACCGATGAAAGACAAATCTCTGAACTCGAGATCGGCCACCAACTGGCGCTCATCCAGAGTGAATTTTCCCCAAACAGGCGATCTCACTGGCCACGGCACCGAGGTCAGGGCCAGGATCGGTTCGAGATGAAATCCCCGCACCTCTCCCCCGATTTTTCCCCGGGCTTCCCGGATCCGGACCGATTCCGGGCCGGACCGCTTCTGCATGTTCATCTCCACGAGAAAGCCCCGCACCGTGGAATACTCTACGCTGCCCGCTATTTTTTCCAGCGGGACTCCGTTGAGCGAAAGCCGGCTGCTGCTGAGGCCGCTGATAAACTTGATCTCCTTCTGGGTCCTGCTCAGGTCTCCATCCCCTTCGATCCGGCCCTCCCAATCGAACGGAAGGCCCAACACCTTGGCGACGGAATCCAGGTCGGCCTTGAACGAGACCCGCAGCGTCCCCTGGGGATCGAGCTGCCCGAAGAGACTTCCCTGGGCCTTGATCCAGGCGTCTCGGCCGGCGAGGACGAACCTATTCACTCTCCAGCGGTTTCCCCGGCTTTCCAGAACGAGCGCCATCTTCCCTTCCAGGGGCTTCCTCTCAGGCTCCAGCCGGAGAGAACTTTCGGCCGCATCCACCCGAAGCGAGAGGGAACCATCTTTCAGACTCAAGCTGGCCTTGATATCTTTTGCTTCAAAACTCTCCTTGCGGCCGAGATAGTAAAGCTCGCCCCCTCTGACCAGCCCTTTCTCAATGGCAAAAGGCAGGGCCAGCGAAGCTTTGGATTTGGCCTTGGCCGTTTGACCTTCAGGCGGAGCGGAGATCCTGATCACCGGCCGGTCGATGAAAATCGTGAGCGGCTTCTCGTTCTTGAGCAGAGAGCTGAAGGGAAGAACCACAGACACGCTCTTGGCCGAGAAAGAAGGAAACCGGGAAACCGTCCGGATATCCTCAAGCAAAATGGACGGAGGAAAAAGATGGAGCTGGATGCGGGAATAGGCGAAGGCCGCCTGGATCCTCTTCCTGACCTGGCCGCGGATAAAGTTCCGCAAATAGATTCCACCGCCGAGGAGGACCGACACCAGGACGGCGAAGGCGATGAGCGATCCCA
>Ga0299915_10003106_pt1 | contig 12045 bp, 10 predicted proteins | sample RVTome_13_FD_200263 | JGI IMG/M metagenome (GOLD analysis project Ga0299915, IMG submission 200263) | Soil microbial communities from uranium-contaminated site in the Upper Colorado River Basin, Wyoming, United States - RVT92D227 (version 2) ...
AACCCCTTTTTATCCATCGAGATAAACCATTGTTCTGTGGCTCGAAAGATGATCGGGTCGTTTGTTCGCCAACAATGCGGATAGGAGTGCACCATCATCTCTTCTTTCAGGAGCGCTCCGACCTCAGCCAGTTTCTTATTCACGGCATTGTTGGCATCAAAAACGAACTGCCCTGCAAAGAAAAGGACATCTTTGGTAAACCGGCCATCATCATCGACCGGGCTGTAGATTTCCAAACCGTATTGTATCCCGCTTTCGTAGTCCTCCTGACCATGGCCGGGGGCTGTGTGAACGCATCCTGTTCCAGCCTCTAAGGTAACATACGAGGCAAGGATAATGAGCGAATCCCTCTCGAGGAAGGGATGCCGGCATTTGAATCCTTCCAATCGCTTTCCTGGAAATTTCTCCAACACTTCATATTTCTTGATTCCGAATTTCTTCATGACCTCTTCCAAAAGGCCATCTGCCAAGATATAGATCTCCCCCCCCACGTTGACCGCCGCATAAGTAAAATCAGGATGCAGCGCAATCGCTAAGTTAGCCGGGATTGTCCAGGGCGTGGTGGTCCAGATGATGACATAAACGGGTTTCCCTTTCAGATGGGGGAAGATATCGCCGATATCCCCTTCACTCTTACCCTTCCCCTCAAGGTGGGAGGGGGTGGATACCATTTTGAATTTCACATAGATGGAGGGGGAACGGTGGTCCTCATATTTCACCTCTGCCTCAGCCAATGCCGTCTTGCAAGTGGGGCACCAGTGGACCGGTTTCTTTCCCTTGTAAACCGAACCGTCCAGAAGAAACTTCCCGAACTCTCGGACAATCGTTGCCTGGTATTCAAAGTTCATGGTCAGATAGGGGTTGTCCCACTCCCCAAAGACCCCGAGGCGTTTGAACTCCTCCCTCTGAATCCCCACAAATTTGGCTGCGTAATCCCGGCATCGTCTTCGGATTTCAACGACGGAGAGTTTTTCTTTCTTCGAACCAAGAATCTTCTCCACTTCATGTTCAACGGGCAATCCATGACAGTCCCATCCTGGAATGTAATGGCTATCGAACCCTGCCATGGACTTTGATTTCACGATGAAGTCTTTGAGGATTTTATTTAAGGCAGTCCCGATGTGAATGTTACCATTCGCATAGGGAGGGCCATCGTGGAGAATATATTTCGGTCTTCCTTTTGCCTGCTGGCTTAATTGACGGTAAGTCGCCTTCTCCTCCCAGGCCTTCAGGATATCTGGTTCCCTCTTCGCCAAGTTGGCCTTCATTGGAAAATCGGTTTTAGGGAGATTTAATGTATGACGGTAATCCATTTCCCTTCCTTCCTACTCGTAATCATCTCTTATGAAATATTTCTTTATTATTGAACAAAAACCAAAATTCCTATATTTTTAGAGGTATTTAAATAACACAAAAACAGGAACTTAGCAATCTTATAAATTGGGAGGACTTGATGAAGATGAGGAAAAAGAGAGGGAGAGATATCCCTCGCCAGTCAAAGAGAAGAAACTCTATAAGAGTAAGAGAATGGAGATCCGTTTTAGAAGGGTTCCCAAAAGATTCTCCTTCCCTTTCCCGAGCCTATCAGTTGACACAGAAGGCCTCCCGAGTGGGGTTTGATTGGCCAAATATTGAAGGGGTGTTGAATAAATTGGATGAAGAAATGAGGGAGTTTCGAGAAGCCCTTTTCCTTCACAACAGGCGAAAGATCCGTGAAGAAATCGGAGACCTCCTTTTTGTCATGGCAAACGTTTCCCGCTTTCTCCACATCCAACCGGAGGAGGCATTGAAAAAAACATTAGACAAATTTGTATCTCGATTTCATTATATTGAGCATTCCCTCCACAGGGAAGGAAGATCCTTTCGTCAGTCTAACCTCATCGAAATGGACCAATTGTGGGAGGAATCAAAAAAGAAAAGATAAGGTTAATGAAAAAATAAATGTGGGTCAAAAAGAAGTTAGTTTCTTTCTTTCCAAGTATAAAGGTGCCAGAAAATAGGAATAAGTTCGGTGATTGAAAAACTCCCAAGGTGGCTATCGGAAGAATATTGATCGCAAAGACTGCAGGCTTAAAGGAACCTAAGAAATTATGGATGACTCCCTACAAAGGAGATAATAGAAGGCCGAGGACCTGTTGCTCAGACAATTATGACAGTGTTTTCCAGCACTCCGATGGCATTGACCTCGATTCGTACCCGATCATCCGGCTGAAGTGTGAAACCATCTCCGGGCACGATACCCGTGCCGGTCAGCAAGACCGCTCCGTGCGGAAAGGCCTGGCTGCGGTAAAGGTAGCTGACCAGTTCTTCAAAGGAACGTTTGATCTGATTCACAGTGGTTTGTCCCTCGAAGATGATCCCACCTCCACGATAGATTTGCAGCGTAATGGTCCAGGTCCGCGCCACTGTCTCTGTGGAGCCCACCACAATGCATGGCCCGATTGCACAGGAGCGGTGATAGATTTTGGCTTGAGGCAGGTAAAGCAGGTTTTCCCCTTCGATATCACGCGAGCTCATATCGTTGCCGATCGTGTAGCCAACGATGGTACCCTGGGAATTGATGACCAGGGCTAATTCCGGTTCGGGGACATTCCACTGTGCGTCTGTGCGGATGCCAACCGGTTCGCCAGGACCGACGACTTTTTCCGGGAGCGATTTGAAGAAGATCTCCGGCCGTGGAGCACTGTAGACTCGGTCGTAGGCGTTGGCGCTGAAGTTGGATTCCTCCATTCGCGCCTTTTTGCTGCGCAGGTATGTGACACCTGCCGCCCAGACTTCCTGACGTTCGACGGGGCTGAGCAGTTGGATTTGGTTAAGGGAAAATCGAGCCAGGTTTTGCTGGGAAAGGGTCTTGAGCTGTTCGAGGGCACCCTCGGTTTCGAGAAGGAAGGTGAGATTGTTCACCCCTGCGTCGGATAAATCCAGAATCTGATTCTCCGTGGTGAGTAACCCTATGTGTGTTTCTCGTTGTGAGGTGAGGAATCGGCAAAGTTTCATTTTGTTATCCATTTTTATATCCCTTTCGGCTGCTCCGCCGGAATCGGGTCCGACCTAAATGCCTTCATGCTTTTTCTTTCCTGGACGGTCTTTAATAGATCCATTTTGTAGCCCTTATCTATCTTTAGATCGAAACGAAGATAGGCAAGAAGCAAAATAACTCATCGATGAAGAGCCTGTCAAGGCGAAGAGAGATGGTACTTGTGAAAGGTTTTGACAAACTCTTATTTTTGTAGTAGTTTAAAAAATGTTGAGGAGAGAAATATGAAGATTAAGCTTAAATTTTTCGGTTTTCCCGAAGTGGAGAAGAAGGTAGGGGGTAAGGAGATCGACCTCGATCTGGACGGTAGTACCTACGGTGACCTCCTCAACTATCTGCACAAAACTTATGGGGAGTCTATCAAGAAGACCTTACGGCAACAGATTCTCAGAAACGGTAAGGAATGGATCCGCAGGGATGATCTCGCATACTCCTTACAGGATGGCGATCAGCTCAGCTTTCTCCGGATGGTGCCCGGCGGATAATTAGCGCATGTCCCATTCCATTCCCTGTTCCTCCGGGGTCTTCCGAATGATAACACTTTATCCGCCTCCGTTCTTCAGAGATTGACGATCTTTTTAATCGTTCCCTGATAGGCCCCCTCAATAATGGTACGAAGGACCTCATTGCTTCTCTCTGGTGGAACGGGCCTGGGCGAAGCCTCGAGTTTCATCCTGTTCTGAGAGGCATCCCGAACGGCCTTGTCGATGAGATCTTCCGAAAAATTCTTGAACTCCTTCAACGTCAGAGGGAAATCAACCTTTTTGTAGAATTTAAATAATCCTTGAACAAAATCCTGAGTCATGTTCTTTGATTCTCGAATAGACATCAATTCCGCCACCTTCTTCATCTTCTCCGAGATATTCGGGGCATAATAGGCCGAGTAGTAAGGCAACATGACGGCCACGGCTTCTCCATGGTCCATGACATTGGACCAACTGAACGAATTGAGGTGGGGCAGGCCGGCCTGTTTATAAAAGAGGACAGATCCGCCTAAAGTGCTTGCGAGAGACATCATCCTTCTGGCTTCTCTGTCCTGGCCATCCTTCAAGACCCTGGGCAGACCCTCGAGAACAAGCTTCAATCCAACGAGGGCTCGTTGATTGGCTTCCGGGTCTACGCCATCGTCTACATTATTAAAATAGCCTTCCATGAGATGGGTCATCGCATCCAACCCGACCACCCTGGATACATGACTTTCGCAGGAATAAGTGAGCTCAGGGTCAACGATCGCCTCGGCAGGAACGATAGCGATGTCGAAGATCAACTTTTTTACGTGCAGCCATGTGTCGGTAATGACTGAGAATTTAGTGAGTTCACTGCCTGTTCCGCTCGTGGTAGGTAGAGCGACAAGGTTCCTGATCCTCTTCACCTTCTTGGAAACCATGCCCACTCCGAAATAGTCATCGATCTCCCCCTCTTTAATCGTTCCTAAAATGCCTGCTGCTTTTGCTGCATCAATGACTGACCCTCCGCCGATGGCAAGGGTGGAATTAAAATTTCCAGCCAGAAGATGGTAAACAATCCGATAGACTGTCTCTTTGCTCGGGTTTGGTTCAACCCCCTCAACCATCTTGTAGCTGACTGAGTTTTTTTCAAGGGATCGAAGGACACGATCCAACGCCCCTGATTTCTTGATCGAACCTTTCCCAATGACCAAAAGCGTTCTGTTTCCAAATCTCCTGACAACCTCACCGACCCGAAGAACAGCTCCCTCACCGAAGTGGGTCTTGGTGGGCTCCCAGGCTTCCAAGATCTTTTCCGCTTCTGCCATCGCCTTTTCTGTCTCTTCCATTTGAATATTCTCTCTGGTTATTATGAAGAGAAATACCCCCAAGGAAAAGCATTTCTCTTCTTATTTGATCTTCTTCAGATTGAATGATGACTTACATATTTTCTGCGTATTCCTCCATGCCGAGCCGTTCGAGCAACCCCGGCGTGGGCTTGCCGTCAGGGTCCCACTCCCGAACCCTGTAATAGTCGAGAATTGCCTGATCCAACCCGGTCGGAACCTTTCCTGCGGCTGGGCCTTCGCTCACGGGCTCCATGAATCGCTTGGGATACTTAAAGTCGTCCTCCTTCTTCCAGCCATAGCGGATGTTAAGAATTTTCTGGAGGGTGGTAATTCGTTCTCCGCATTTTCGTAAATCATCGGTGTTCCATCCCAGTCCACAGGCCGCGTTCAGGGTTTTGGTCAGGTCAGTGAGAGTGTAACCACTGAATTCCTGAAATTTACAGTGGCCGGCCGAATTAATAACGTTGCAATAATCATGAAACTTGGCATTGCGGTCCGGTGCGTTCTTCCAAGACCACCGCTCCTCATTCTCAACTTCGCCGATTCCCCATTCAGGCAGCCGGACGTTGCATACCCAGATGTGCTGGGAATTTCCACGCTCGTGATTCGGTCCGGAGGCGACACCCGTGCAGTAGTTCAAGGCCGAGATATACTGGGCCCGCCAGTTGTGGGCTGCGATCTCTTGTCCTTTCATGGCGACCGCCCAGTCTTCCGAGCCTTTCCCTATTCGCTCGGCGGCATATTGGCACCCCTCACCGAGGAGATAGGCAAGCCCGCCTTCGCGAAGGCCGATCTTCTTCGTCAATTCAATCACCGCTTCATGACTGCCCCATTTGAGATCGAGCCCATAGGTGTCCTTTTTTGTGAGTACACCTTTCTCGTAACATTCCATGGCCCATGCGATGACCACGCCCAGGGAAATGGTGTCCATGGAATATTTGTCAGCCAGTTCGCATGCATAGGCGATGGCCTTGATATCAGCACACATCGTGTTGAAGCCCATCATGGCGAAAGATTCGTACTCTGGCCCCTTGCCCTTAAACTGATAAGGTCCTTCTTTGACCTCACAAAGATTATGACACTGGATCACGCAGTACTTACACGGCCAGGGCTTCGCATTCAGTTCTTTGGCATAGTTGGAGGCATGCCATGCCTTCACCCCCTCGGGCCAATCAGCCAGCCGATAGTTGCTGATCGGCAGGTTCCCCTGAGGAGCAAACAACTCCGTCGCCGCCGCTGTCCCGACCCGTTTGGTCTGGAGCCACTCGGGCTTCTGTGAATCCGTGATCGCAAGCCGGCGGTTGATCTCCTTGTTCAGCTTATCCAGCTCCCCCGAATCATGGTATTCCAACTCCTGGGTACCACGGATGGCAATGGCCTTAAGGAGCTTCGATCCCATGATCGCACCCATGCCACTTCGACCGCAGTACGACTTCTTCCGGGTCTGAATATTTGCAAACCGAACCCCCCGTTCCCCGGCCTGGCCGATGCTGGCCACTTCGAAGTGTTCCCCCTCGGCGGCGTGAATGGCATCCTCGGCTTCGTACGCATCCTTGCCCCAAAGATGGCTTGCATCTTTGAGCACTGCCCTGTCGTCATCGATAACGAGGTAGGCCGGTTTTTCCGCCCGGCCTGTCACGACGATGGCATCGTACCCTGCCGCCTTGATCTCGATGCCGAAGCTCGCCGTAGCAGCAGAACCGGCATTCATGTAAATCGAGGGGGCGATGGCAGTCGTGGTCCACTTGTCCGCCCCGCTTTGTTTAATCTTATTGATTGTCCCGGCGCCGAAGGTCAGGCAATTGGCCGGATCGAAGGGCAACGTCCCCCGAGGGCTTTCCCTCCACATGAAATAAGCACCCAGCCCCTCCCCGCCCAAGAAATATTCGTAGATTTTATCGGGAACCTTCTCAGCTTGGCAGATCCCTTTGCTCAAATCGACTCTCAAAACCTTGTTCCATATCCCTTTCATAACTTTTCTCCTCTCATCCTCTTGGAACTGACCGATCCAACGGTTCAATTGGAGCTCAACTTTTTTGCATAGCGTTGCCTCTTTTTTGACGGACTGAAGATCGTCTTTACAGTCTAAATATCAATGGGTTTAAAGATCAGAACGATTGCCATGACGATGAAGACCATTGTTTCAGCACCCTGAGACCAGTACCGGGCCGTTATGGACATGACCATTCCAAGGGCAAAGGCAGATATGAAGGTCCCCTTCAGGTTGCCCATCCCACCCACGATGACCACGGCAAAGCTCAGTAAGAGGATTGAGAGCCCCATATAAGGGTGAATCGAACTAATCGGGGCATAGAGTACTCCACCCAAGGCAGCCAGGGCGCTTCCCAGGATAAAGACAATGGAAAAATATTTATCGACGTTGATCCCTAAACATCTCACTCCATCTTTGTCATCAAGGGCCGCCACGACGATCTTCCCTACAATGGTCTTCTTAAAAAAGAAGTTTAAAGCAACAAAAAGAAGGATAGCAATGATGACGATGAGGATCCGGTAAATTGGAAGCGAGAGACCCCAGAACATTAGATATTCTCCAATCGGATCCTTCATCGGATAGGGATTGACCCCCCAAATCCACTTGATCACATCGACACCGATCAAAGAAACAGCAAAGGTGGCAATGAAGGTGTAATCAAGAGATTCTCCGTAAAGCCTCCTGATAATAAATCGCTCAATCACATAGCTTATTGGAATGACAACGAAGACAGCAAGGATTGCAGCGAGCACAAAATAACCCTGAAGAAAAGCGACCAGAGTAATCAGGGCATAAACGCCTATTGTATAGGTTAATGTATGAGCAAAATTGATAACCCTCATTGTCCCGAAGGTCAGCGAAAGGCCGATAGAAATGAAATAGAGAATCGCCCCAATCGAAAAACCGTAGACGATGGTGTATATCATAGGTCAGCAACTCCCTCTTCGATGGGCTTTCCGATCACCTTCTTTTTAACGATATTTTCCCAAACCCCCTGAAAGTATCCCCAGACGCCTTTACGGAACCTGAAGGTGATAATCAATAGAGAAAATCCTAAGAACATCTCCCATCGATGAATGTAAATCGGCAAAAAATTACTGATGATCATGTATGTCACGCCGCCTATAAGCGCCCCATAGAGATTACCTGCCCCTCCGATCAGGCAGGCGAAGACAACACCCACGTTACTATTAACATCCATGGCATTGGGATTGACGTAATTGTAATTAAGAGCGGTTAGCGCTCCCGCAAGACCAGCGATGGACCCAGCGAGCACAAAGGTCAGCCATTTGTAGAGATAGGTGTTGTACCCGAGAAAACGGACCCTCGTTTCATCCTCCTTGATCGATCGGATCATAATCCCATACGGTGAGGAGATCAATCTTTTCAGAAAATAAAAAACCAACAGTAAACAGAGAAGGACGAATCCAAACATGATGGGGCGGCTGCCTAAATTGAGAAAGCCTAATTTCGAGGCGCTCACTCCAAATCCATCTTCTCCCCTTGTAATTTCCCGGAGGGGGGATAGAACGAGAAAAAATCCAATATGGTTGAAAGCTAAGTTAATCAAGGCAAAACAGGCGCCCGTTGTTCTTACAATAATGAGGCCGAGGAGCATTCCTAATAGTCCTGCAACGGCAATCCCTACTAATATAGCAAGAAGAGGATTCCCATTGATATATTTGATAAAGAGACCGGCACCATACGCACCAGTCCCTAAAAAGAGCATGTGGCCGAAGGAAAGCCGGCCCATGTATCCATACAACAGGTCAAAGGACATGGCAAAGATACAAAATATCATGAAGTCCGTCACCCGATGGGTCGACAGGATGGGAGTAATAAGCAGAAAACCTGAAGCGATCACAAGGAAACCGATCGCTCCATAATCCTTTGCCGGAGCGTTTTTTAAGGGCACAGAAAGTTCGCTTCTTTTGCCCGAATTGAATTGATCTGTTTTCACCTTATCCAAAGTTAACTCCTTAGGGTCATCCTGATGGTTAGAGATATTCTTCCAATCCCCGAGTATCTGAGATTTCTGACTTATCCATGATTTCCCTGGCAACCTTGCCTTCCTTAAGGATATGGACTCGGTCGGCCAAGAGTTTTACCATGGCAAGGTTTTGCTCGACGATCACAGCAGAAACCTTGTCTTTCAAACCGCTTAGAATTTTTACGATATCTTCAATGACAATGGCAGCTAATCCTTGAGTCGGCTCGTCGATCAAAAGGAGTTTTGGGTCCCCAACCAAAGCCCGGCCGACCAGTAGAATCTGTCTCTGCCCACCGCTTAATTGGCCTGCCTTTGTTTTTAAGAAGTCTTTCAATTTTGGATAGATACTCATCACTTTTTCTAAAGTACGATCTATGGGTTCCCGGCTGGCATAAGCGGCGATCTCGATATTCTCTCGAACAGTCAAGTTCCCGAAGACCTTCTTTTCCTGAGCCACATATCGAAGTCCCCTCAGATAAAGCTCTTCTGGTGAAAGATTCGATATTGCATTTCCTTGATAGGTAATCGAGCCTTTCTTTGGCTTTAAAAGCCCGATGATAGTCTTCAACAAAGTCGTTTTCCCGGCTCCGTTTCTACCAATTAAAAATGCCATCTGTCCCTTTTCGATTTTGAGGGAAATATCATGAAGCACTTTTGCATGGCCGTAAGCAACATCTAAGTTTTTAATCTCCAGCATCAATCATCTTCCTTTATTCTGAGATAAAGTTTTCTCCTGAATATACGGTTATGTGATATGTTGGCCCATCTCTCCTTTTCCCCAGTAGCACTCCCTCACCGATGGATTGCAAAGGACATTGTCAGGGTTTCCTTCACAGATGATATTCCCCTCATTCATGACACAGAGACGGCCCACCAAGTTAACGATCTTCGATAACTTATGTTCAATGACAACCAGAGTAAGATCCTTCTTGATACGATGGAGCAATTCGAGGACCTCTGAAATTTCAATATCACCAAGTCCGGAAAGAGGTTCATCCAGAAGAAGAAGTTTCGGGTTAAGAGAGAGCGCGATTCCAATCTCCAGCATTCTTTTAGAGCCGTAAGAAAGCTCAGAAGTCAATGTCATGGCCTTGCTTTCAAGGCCCACCAGTTTTAGCGCCTTCAGACAGTTTTCTTGGATATCCTCATTCCTGGTCGATGAAAAAAAGAACTTCCGAGGGGCGGTATGCTTCTCTTTGAATCGGATGCTGGATAAGACCATATTTTCCCAGACTGTCATTGAATTAAAAACCGAAACGAGCTGGAATGTCCGTACCATCCCCCTCATCACCCTCTGGTATGGAGGGATCGAAGTGATGTCCTCATTGAAAAAGAAGATCCGTCCTTCTGTAGGAGGGAAAAAACCTGAAAGCAGGTTAAAGAAGGTTGTTTTCCCTGACCCATTTGGACCGATGATGCCAGCGGCCTCCCCTTCCTTGATAGCGAATTTCACTTTATTGACGGCGATGAGACCACCGAAATGTTTGCTCAATCCTTCCACTGTCAGAATTTCGGACATACCAATTTTCCTTATTCCACTTTAAAGTGAGACACTTGTTGGCTCCTTACTCTATGAGTAAGATGAAAAGTATCTATTCGGATTTTGAATAAGGGGGAGGGCTATATCACCACTCCCCCTATACCTTCCTTTACCCTGTTAGAAAGCCCTGCCATTTATGGGAGGATATCGAAAAGAAAATGTTCTTTCCTTATTGAGGGCGGCATCAAAGCCCCTCCCTTTCTAACGGGGTTTACTCCCAGCCCATCTCCTTCAAAGGCAGGCATAATTCTTCACCCGTGTAGACATCGACCACTTTGCCAAAATCCCATTTATCCCTTTTTTCTTTAGGAGATTTGCCGTCCAAAATAAAATAAGCATATTTATAAGAGGGCCTTCCATCAATACGCCAGCTGGCTGGCCCCTTCACACTCATGAAATCTGGTTTATCCATGAGAGCCTTGTAGACCTTGCCCGGTTCGAGAGAGTTTGCCACTTCAATACCCCTGAGGATTCCCTGCATACCAAGGTAGGCATAAACGGCAAAAGGGTCGGGCGGTTCGCCATACTCTTGTTTCCAAGCCTTTGACAGGCTTGCAACCGCTTTGAGCGTCTCGGGATCCTTGAGACCCCTTAGATCATGATACCACCACATCCCTATCGTTACTCCTTCGAGGGCCTCAGGCGGAATCCCCACAGCCTGGGCATTAATAATGGAGTTGAAGAAAACCTTTGTATCTTTCTTCAACCCCAATTCATAGACCTGTTTCAAGGCATTGATGGCGTCGTTACCCCAGTGCCCCATCATCACCACATCAGGCTTCATTTCCTTTATCTTGATAATATATGATGTAAAGTCCGGAGTTCCCACTGGAGACCAGACCTCGGTGATCTTGATGTGAGGATACTTGGTACTGAAGACCTTATGAGCCCCTTTTGCCGCACCGCGACCATAAGCATAATCCGGGAGAAAAAGGACGACATTCTTCGGATTATAGGTTTTGCTTACGTAATCGGCACACATCCTCCCTATTCCATCGACAGCACCCAGAGGGGAGATGTAATAAGGGGCCTTAACGTCCTTACGGAACATATTTTCCTCAACACCATTGGTCGCCATAAATAATGCTTGACCGGTACGGATCTGTTCGTTTATGGCTTGGCTCACATTAGCGACTGTTCCTCCTACAATCAGTAGGATATTATCCTCGTTCAATTCCCGGAATCTTCGGATGGCCACATCCGGTTTTGACTCATCGTCTCGAGTCACCGCTTCAACCTTGACCCTCTTTCCTCCCAGCATTACACCACCTTGATCGTTCGCCTGTTTGATGGCTAATTTGACGCCATCCAGTTGAACCTTTCCAACAGCGGAGCCACCCCCTGTCACGCTGAACATCACACCGATCTTGACCTGTGCATAAGAGGGGCTGTTCGAAAAACAGAATATAAGACCAACCACACCAACGATACAAAAGAACTTAATAACCTTTTTCATTGTACTCCTCCTTTCTTCATTTCATCATCACACAACCGTCCTTCCTATCTCAATCACCCATGGTCCTTCGAAACAGTGTTAAATTTTCATCACCCCCCTTCTATGGATTTACTTTTTTTATCTTTCTTTGTAAGGCACAAGGACCCCATTTCATTCCGTCACCCTTGTGCCTTACATTGTTACCAGGGAGTCTTGATCGACTTTTTTGGGATTCAACCATCTGAGGCTGAAATT
>Ga0299915_10003107_pt1 | contig 12045 bp, 9 predicted proteins | sample RVTome_13_FD_200263 | JGI IMG/M metagenome (GOLD analysis project Ga0299915, IMG submission 200263) | Soil microbial communities from uranium-contaminated site in the Upper Colorado River Basin, Wyoming, United States - RVT92D227 (version 2) ...
AAGGATTGAAAGAGAAGGCTTACCCGATTGGAGAAATCGTAAGAGCCAAACCAAAGGAGAACGCAGTCCAGTACCAGTGAGGAGAAATATGGTTAATCTGGGAGTTCTGGTTTCGGGGAGCGGTTCCAACCTGCAAGCGATTATCGATAACATCGAAGCAGGTCGGGTGCATGCCCAGATCAAAGTTGTTGTCAGCAATGTTCCCGAGGTGTATGCCCTGGAGCGGGCCAGGAAACATAATATTCCTTCTGTAGTCATCCGCCATAAGGAATGCAAAACTCGGGAAGAGTTTGATCAAAGGTTGGTGGAAATTTTAAAGGCTCATGAAGTGGAACTGGTCGTTCTGGCGGGGTTCATGCGCATTATTACCCCCGTACTTTTAAGATCTTTCCCCATGCGGGTCATGAACATACACCCGGCTCTACTGCCAGCTTTTCCAGGGACGCACGTGTGGCAGACCGAAGTGGATTCCGGCGTTAAGTTTGCCGGTTGCACGGTTCACTTTGTGGATGAAGAAACAGATACGGGGCCCATCATCATCCAGGCGGTGGTGCCCGTCTATGAAGATGATACGGGCGATACATTGAATGCTCGAATTTTGAAACAGGAGCATAAAATTTATTCCCAGGCTATTCAGCTTTATGCCGAAGGGCATTTGGAAATTCAAGGACATCGTGTCTTGGCCAAGGGGATCCCCAAGGTTCCGGACGCTTTTATGATCAACCCACCAGCCAATATTTTTGATAAATGAACCACGAAATCGTCTTGGTCAGCGCCTGTTTGATAGGTGTGAACTGCCGGCATGATGGGGGGCATGCCTATTGCCCGGAAGTTTTTGATGATCTTTTCAATCGTCATTTCATCCCGGTGTGCCCCGAGCAATTGGGCGGGCTACCCACGCCGAGAATTCCGGCAAACATTGAGGGAGGGGATGGCAGAGAGGTGTGGCAGGGCTTAGCGAGGGTCATTAACAAGGCAGGGGAAGATGTCACATGGGCCTTCTTAAAAGGAGCAAAGGAAGCTCTGTGCATTGCCCAAACGGCCAAAGCAAGAAAGGCCATTCTCAAAGACCACAGCCCGTCCTGCGGATGCCAGGCTATCTACAGGCAGGAAGGCCTAGTCAGAGGGGTGGGAGTTACCGCCGCTATCCTGGCGGAAAACGGGTTAGAAGTGGTCTCCGAGTTGGGTGAGCCGGTATTAGCGAATAGGACTCAGCCGGATAAATAAATTTCTTGCGAAAAAATTTTTATTGTGGTATAAAAAAATAAAGCAGGGGTAGTACCCTGCTGTTTATTTTTTAATTCGCGGAGGAATTCAATGGCTCGATCGTGTGGGATCTGTGGAAAGGGCCCCCGGGTGGGGAATAAAGTGAGCCATGCTAACAACCGGACCAAACGCCGCTGGTATCCAAATTTACAGCGGGTTCACGCCATCCAGAAAGGCACGACCCGGAGGATACGAGTTTGTACACGCTGCCTGCGCTCAGGTTTGGTGGTTAAAGCTGTTTAATAAAAAAGTGCCAAGTTTCGCGTTACAAGTTTCAAGTTCAAAAAATGAACCCGAAACCCGGAACACGTAACTCGTAACTTTCCCCTGCTTTAAGCTTCAGCTCTTTTTTCTTCTTTTTCCATTGCGGGTAAGCCCCGCAAACGTTCCACTTTCAGGACACTCTTGAGTTTGGTCAGCGACCGGAAGGCGTTTTGTAAATGCTTAAGATCGTGGACCTCTAACTCGAAATTACAAATTGCCCTCTTGTCTTCGGTTGTAGCTACATCCGCCCGGATGATGTTCACTTCTGAGGAGGCCAACGCCGAGCTAATCTCGGCGAGCAAACCCTTCTTGTCGTTGCAAACAACACGAACGCGTACGGCATGGATAGCCTTTTCCTTCAAGTTCCAGGAAACGGGGATCATTCGTTGAGGTTCGCTACCCAGGATATTGGGACAGTCGGCCGTATGAACGGTGACCCCTCGGCCCCGGGTAATGTAGCCTGAAATCGCATCGCCGGGAAGAGGGTTGCAGCATTTACCGAATCGTACCATCATATCCTGGATTCCCCGAATCTGAATGCCACTGGGTTCTCCGCGGATTTTTTGGGCCAGACGCCTAAGGCGGGATTCTTCTTTTTTTTCTTTTTCGAGTTTTTCGGGAGGGATCAGTTTGGTGATAATCTGGGTGGAGGAGACGTTGCCGTATCCTACTTCGGCCATCAAGTCATCGAGGGATTGGAAGGATAATTCGCTGACGATCTTCTTCATCTCCTCGGACTTGAGGATTTTGCCAAAGTCCAGGTGGTATTTTTTAAACTCCCGTTCGCAGATCTCTTTACCCAGGTCCAGCGAGCGTTCCCGGGCCTGGGCTTTGATCCATTGCCGGATCTTGGTGCGGGCGCGGGAGGTTTGGACGAACTTCAGCCAGTCTTTGCTGGGCTGATGTCCGGCGGCAGTGACGATCTCGACGATATCGCCGTTTTTAAGCTGGTAACGCAGGGGGACGATCTTGCCGTTGATTTTCGCCCCCACACACTGGTTGCCGATTTGCGTATGGACGCTGTAGGCGAAGTCTACCGGGGTAGAACCAACAGGGAATTGTTTTACATCTCCTTTGGGTGTAAAAACATAGACTTCGTCGGGAAAGAGGTCGATCTTCACCGTCTCCAGGAACTCTCTGGGGTCGCGCAAATCCTGCTGCCATTCTAAAAGCTGCCGAACCCAGGCGAATTGTCTGCTGTCCTTGGCGGTAATCTCCTTACCTTCTTTATACTGCCAGTGGGCGGCGATGCCCTCTTCAGCCGTGCGATTCATTTCTTCCGTGCGAAGCTGGATTTCTACTCGCTCCCCGTAGGGGCCGATTACGGTCGTGTGTAACGATTGGTAGCCGTTGGCTTTAGGCATAGCGATGTAATCTTTGAAACGTCCGGGTACGGGCTTCCAAAGAGAGTGGATAATTCCCAGTGCTTCATAACAGTCTTTAACCGTGTCTAAGATGATGCGAAAAGCGATGACATCATACACCTGCTCAAATTCCAAACTTTGAGCTTTCATCTTACGGTAAATACTATAAAAATGTTTGGGTCGACCACTAACCTTCCCCGTTAGGCTATAAGAGGAAATTTTCTCGCCAATGATGGAGCTGACCTCCTGGATGTATTTTTCTCGTTCTTCTTTTTTCCAGGCCACTTCGCGCGCCAGTCTTTGGTATTCTTCCGGATAGAGGTATCGGAAGGATAGATCCTCAAGTTCCGTCTTGATCCGATCGATGCCCAGCCGGTTGGCCAGGGGCGCATAAATATCCAAAGTTTCCTGAGCGATTTTAGTCTGATTTTCTGGTAAAAGGTGCTGCAGGGTACGCATATTGTGAAGTCGATCAGCCAATTTGATGAGGACAATGCGGATATCTTTGGCCATGGCCAGGAGCATTTTGCGGAAATTCTCCGCCTGCTGTTCTTCTCGGGTGGACAAGGTTATTTTGCTGATTTTAGTCAGTCCGTCCACCAGACCGGCGATCTCAGGCCCGAAAGTCTGTTTGATTTCATCGGGGGTGGTGAAGGTGTCTTCCACTGTATCGTGCAGGAGCCCCGACGCCACGGTGGCAATGTCCATTTTCATATCGGCCAAAATGGCCGCAACTTCTAAGGGGTGGATGAGATAGGGCTCGCCAGATAGACGAACCTGCCCTTGGTGAACCTTGGCGGAAAAAACGTAGGCCTTTTCGATCAGGCCAAGGTCAGCCCCGGGAAGGTAGCGATACAGCTTTTCCAAAATATCGTTGAGGCGAATCATAAAAAAAGTTTAAAGTTGAAAGTTGAAAGTTTCAAAGTTTAAAAAAAAATTATAATTCCCAACCCGTAACCTTAAACTTGAAACCCGCAACTATTTTTTCGTCTGAGAGGTGATCCAGTTTTGCACCCAAGAGAGAGCTTGTTCCAGTTTCACCATATGGACTTCGCCGGTCCGGCGGACTTTGACTTCCACCATAGTATTTTTCAAAGTTTTTGCGCTGAGGGTTAAACGCAGGGGGATGCCGATGAGATCTGCATCTTTAAACTTTACTCCCGGAGCCTCTTCGCGGTCATCAAAGAGGGTTCGAATCCTGTTTTCCGATAATCTTTGGTAGACTTTTTCCGCCTCCTGCCGGACGTTTTCCTGCTTGAGGTTGACAGGTAAGAGGTGAACGTCAAAGGGGGTTAAAGGTAAAGGGAAAATGATCCCGTCTTGATCATAACTTTGCTCAATGGCGGCGGCGATGATGCGGGCCGGACCGATGCCGTAACTACCCATGACAATAGGTTTTTCCTGTCCCTGGCGGTCAAGGTAGAGTGCTTTCAAGGGAAGGGAGTATTTTGTTCCCAGTTTGAAGATATTCCCGATCTCGATGGCTTTCTCGACCCTCAGGGAGGAATGGCATGCCGGGCAAGTATCTCCTGACATGGCCATATGGATATCGGCAAATTTCGCGGTAAAATGTTTCCCAGGAATAACGCCCCGGAGGTGGTAGCCTTCGCGGTTGGCCCCGGCGACAAAAACTCCTTGCTGCAGGGCAACATCCGCGATCAAAGGTAGGTTGCGGCCCGGGGCGAGGCTGACCGGGCCGAGAAAACCTGCCTCTACCCCGGCATACTCTTTCACCTCTTCCCGGTGGGCTGGGCGAAATTCTCCCACCAGACGTCTGAATTTTTTCTCATGAAGCTTTTGATCTCCGCGGACTAAAGCCAGGATAGGGCCATCTTTGCCCATCAGAAGCAAAGATTTAATGGTCAAACGCGGGTCGATCCCGAGGCAAGCGCAGACCTCCTCAATGGTCCGGGAATCGGGCGTGGCCACTTCTTCCAGGTCCCAGACAGGGGAAGATGCAGGTAAGGGTTGGGAATTGGCCAGCTCCATATTGGCAGCATACCCGCAATTATCGCAAAGAGCCACCTCGTCCTCACCGGCTTGGCTGAGGGCCATGAATTCGTGGGCGCCCGCTCCACCCATCATCCCCGGGTCGCTCTCCACAGCATAATATTTTATTCCGCACCTTTGAAAAATTTTACAGTAAGCATCGTAATGAAGCTGATAGTTATGGTTCAATCCAGCAGAGTCCAAATCCAGGCTGTAGGAGTCTTTCATTAAAAATTCACGGGTGCGCAGGATGCCTCCTTTCGGCCGGGCTTCATCCCGGAGCTTGGTCTGAATTTGGTACCAGATCTGGGGGAGGTCCCGGTAGGAACGGATTTCCCTTGCCGCCAGCCAAGCAACGACTTCTTCATGGGTCATACCCAACACCATATCCCGTTTCGTTCGATCCTGGAGGCGAAACATTTCGTCTCCGATGTCATACCAGCGTCCGGATTGTTGCCAGATTTCCGCCGGATGGAGGACGGGCATGCTTATTTCCTGTCCGCCAATGGCGTTCATCTCCTCCCGGATGATGGCATTAACCTTTTCCAGGACCCGCAGGCCAAGGGGTAAATAAATATAAAGTCCAGCCGCCAATTGTCGCACCATACCAGCCCTGACCATCAACTTGTGGCTAATTGCTTCGGCGTCTGCCGGGTCTTCTTTATAAGTTTGGAGCAGCATTCTGGAAAAGCGCATAGACAATCCTTTTCATTGGTTTTTTAGAATCAATTCCGCTTCGGAGATTAATGCCGTGATCATTTCCTCTGCTTTTACCTCGCGGATGACCTTCCCCTTACGAAAAAGCAGTGCCGTTCCCTTTCCGGCGGCGATACCCACATCGGCTTCCCGGGCTTCTCCGGGGCCATTCACGGAACAGCCCATGACGGCTACATGAAGGGGCTCTGACCAGCCCGAGAGGCGTTCCTCAACCTCCCGGACCACAGGAATTAGGTTGATTTCGCTCCGTCCGCACAGGGGACAGGAAATAATCTCCACTCCCCGGCGGCGAAGCCCCAACGCTCTCAAGATATGGTAAGCGGCTTTCACTTCCAGGGTTGGGTCGGCGGTTAGCGAAACGCGAATGGTATCCCCTATCCCTTGGTATAGAAGAATCCCTAAACCCACGGCCGACTTGATCCCCCCGGAGAACAGGGGGCCTGCTTCGGTAATACCGATATGAAGGGGATAGTCGATCAACAGGGAGATCTTCTGGTAGGCGGCTATGGTGGCTAAAGGATCTGAGGCTTTGAGGGAGATCTTAATGAGGTCGAAACCTTGGTCTTCCAACAAGCGAACGTGATGAAGGGCGCTATCTACTAAGGCATCTGAAGAAGGATGGCCGTATTCTCTCAGGAGTTTTTTCTCCAATGAACCGGAGTTAACGCCGATTCGAATGGGTACCTTTCTTTGTTGAGCTGCTCTGGCCACCTGGGCAATGCGCTCCCGAGTTCCTATGTTTCCGGGGTTGAGGCGCAAACCATCTACCCCCTGTTCAAGGGCTTCGAGGGCCAAGCGATGGTCAAAATGGATGTCGGCAATCAAAGGAATGCTGATCTCTTTTTTAATTTCCCCGAGGTTTTTCGCGGCGTTTCGATCTGGAACAGCAACCCGGACAATCTCGCATCCCTCCCGCTGTAAAAGGTGGATCTGGGCCACAGTGGAGGATACATCTCTCGTATCGGTCTTGGCCATCGATTGGACAGCAATCGGTGCTCCGCCCCCTACGGGAACAGGACCGATAAACAACTGCCGGCTTTTTCTGCGGGAGATAGGGTCAGAGGGTCGCAAGCCTTTATCCACAGGTTTTTAGTTTGATATTCAAGGGGAAAATGCTTAATTTCCCTCCAGGGAAAGTTGGTTCTTTCCCGGTTTTATAATTCTAATGAGCGATTTTTAACAATTTTATCATAGAAGAGAACGGGTGGGATGTCAAGGAATAGGCAGGAATCGGGTTGCCAGGACCGTCCTTACCCTTCTTACTCTATTTCCGGGGCAAGAATAGATAATTCCCGTTGAATGACGAGGGAGAGGACGTCTCCGGGGTTTTTATTCTCGCGGATGAAATGCATAATCTTTAGGAGGTCGTTTTGTTGCAGATCCTTTTGGCAGCGCTGTAGTACCCTTTCCCAATGACCCTCTTTTAGACTGCCGTAGGCCAGAAGAGGGGTTTCTCCTTCCTCGGTTATCTCGACCTCTTCCGAGAGCTTTTCACGCGGAATGCTTTGCACTTCTTCTTGAAACGCCTGGATGAATGTTTTGGCCATTTCCTCTTTCAGGGTAACGGATCTGTTTTGCTCAGAAAATTGTTTACGCAGGTCGTTCTCCTGAATCTGGAAAGAAACATTGGAGACCCGTAATCTTCCGGGGATGATCTCATAAAATGCCGGCTGGGCCAAAGAGTTTTTCGTGCGCCTGATCAAGAATCTTTCCCGACCATTGCTGGCCTCAAAATAAGAAACCTTATTTGGTTCGTAACAGGGCTTGTCGCTTATGAAAGTTTCGGGGTCAAAGAATATTTCCTCGGTAACGTGGTCGTGATGGGAACGAAAAAATTCCCTTTGGCTATTTATATCTTCCGACGACCATTCGACCCCCGGTAGCGACTGGGATTCCCCGAAATCCCCAAAATTTCCGTAACAAGGGGCCACTTGGTTGCATCGGGTGCAGCGAATAAATTTTTCAACCATATTTTTCTCCGCCCTAATCCCGCCGTTCAGTGAAAACTGGTTGCGGGGGGAAGGGGGCTGCTGTTTTTAAATTGCTTAATAAATAAAGAAACCATGTACGGGTCAAATTGAATACCGGCATTCTTCTCAAGCTCTTCTTGCACTTTTTTGGTGGAAAGGCATTGTCTATAAGGCCGGTCCGAAGTCATGGCGTCGTAAGAATCGGCCAATGAAATGATGCGGGCTAATAGGGGAATTTCTTCGCCCGTAAGTCCATCTGGGTAACCTTTGCCGTCCCAGCGTTCGTGATGGTGGCGAACTGCCAAGGAAACTGCGAGGGAAAAAGCCAGAGGCTCGATCAAGCGCACGCCTTTGAGGGGGTGCTGTCGAATATCCAGATTTTCACCCTGAGTGAGATTGTTTTTCTCCAGTAGGCGGTTGCTCAGGCCAATTTTACCTATATCGTGGAGGAGGGTGGCAATTTGCAGATCCTCTTTTTCTTGGGAGGAAAGGCGTAATTCATGGGCGATGAGTTCCGCATAATAAGAGACCCGTTCGGAATGGCCGCTGGTGTAGGGTTCCTTACTTTCCAGGATGTATATGAGAACCTTGAGGAAGTCCATGTAGTTGACCAAGATCTTCTGGCCTCGAAACCCTTCCAACTGCTGGAGGGATTCTCTCAGCTCTTTTTGGATCTCATCAACTCCCGAGGCTGAGTCCACGCTTGCTCCCAAATTGGAAAGGGCTTCATTCTGGTTCTCTTCCAATAAACTGAGATCTTTGATTTTTTGGATAAGATTTTTAATTTTTAGGTTTAAACTTCGCCGTTCGACAGATTTACTAACGACGGAGATGATTTCGGCAACATTGAAAGGTTTGGAGATGAAATCGACGGCTCCGTAGCGGATGGCTTCGATGGCGGTCGGTAGGGTTCCATAACCCGTAATAATGACAACTTCGATATCGTTTTTAAATTTTTTGATCTCCCGCAGGACATCGATTCCCGGGATCCCGGGCATTTTCAAGTCGAGAGTGACCAGGTCGACCTTCTGGGAGTTGATAAATCTTAAAGCTTCATAACCGTTGGCCGCTGTGTGGACTTGGTAAAGCGGTTTTAAGATCATCCTCAAAGATTCTCTCGGGCCAATTTCATCATCTACAACCAGTACGGAACCATGATAAGACATTTTAAACTCTCCAAAAGGAGAAATTTCTACTCTGCACTCGAACATTGTCATTTCAGCAAATTTTGTGCCTCATGGTATTGCTGGGTGAGAAAATATATAAGTATATGATATTTATTATTTTTTAAAATAATTGGAAGAAAGAAGGAATGAAAATTAAGTCAGTTTTGTACGATCAAGGAGGAAAACGTCCATTTTTGTGACCATGCGGGTGTCATTTTTTTGTTATATTTTCCTATACGTTTTTACAGATAGAGGCTGCTTTCCCCCTTTGCTTTATTAAATAAATTCATTTTCTGTAGTCCTTATTCATCGGCAACCACAATTCTGGAACCTATGCCTGGTTGTTTCCCTTAAAGGGTTCGTCAATTTTCCCTTTGACCGCTGAGAAATATTTAAAGAAAAAATGGATTGGCTTTTTAGAAATTTTTAATTTTTCTAAAATAAAAGAATCTTTGGCAAAAAAATTGCATCATAACTATAAATAATTCAAAAGGAGAAGATAAGTAATCAATATGGCTATTGGGAACAAAAGAAAAGAAGGCATGCATTGCCAGCGTTGTGGCGGCAGGATGATTTTTGAAAAATTTTATGACGTGAATAGTGTCTTTTTTGGGTGGCATTGTGTGATTTGCGGGGAAATATTAGATCCAGTTATCCTTTTACACCGCTTAAGTCAGGACGCCGATCTTCAAATTCCTGAAGAAGAAGAAGAAGTTATGCATTTAGTGAAAAAATACCTGAATGCTAAACCTAAGGGACTGAAGGGGGGACAAAAAGTTAAAGAAATTACCCTGACCACCAATTTAAAAGATGAAACAAGTTTGAATTGAAAATAAAAATCCTTAAGGAATTTCTTTAAGGAAAATAAAAATTGCATAACTGCCTGGATAAAATTTAGAATTCAGGCAGTTTTTTATTTTTTAAAAAATGAGGTAAAAAATGCACATTTTTTAACTTTAATTGGAAAAAATTCAACACTATTTTTTAAATCATCCCCTTAAAAATCCTAATTTTTTTACCTTGCTTAACTATTCATTTTCTTTCAATAATTAGAAACGGTCTACCAAATCCAAGGCGAAAACGTGCTGAACCCAGCGGATGGCAGAGCCAATTATCGGGCTAAACCTTACCTCTATTCTGTTACTTTTTTTCATAGGAATTGGTGAAAAGCATCAAAGGTTGTTGTAACAGCGGAATTTAAACTCCGAGCCCCCCAAAAAAAATTTAAAATTAAAAGGACAGTTCCGAAAATAGTCTTGACTTTTGCGGTCCAGTATAGAAATGTTTCTTAAGAGGAAAAGTTTTTAAAATTAATTGAAAATTAATTGGGTCTGTTAAGGTGATAATAATAAAACCTTTATATTTAAAGGACTTTTAAAAAGGAGGGTAAAATGACCAAACGGGAGGCCAATCAGATTGAAAGGATGGCGCGGACCCATGGCCTGGAAGATTTTAAATGGATTCAGCCCAAAATGATTGTTACTGGGTACTGGGTTAGGGCAAAATGTAATTATGGCTGTCCGAGTTATGGGAAAAGAGCCTGCTGTCCACCGGAACTTCCTTCTTTCGCCGAGTGCCAGAAGTTTTTTGCAGAATACCAATCCGGACTTTTGTTCCATTTTGCCGTAAAATTGCTAAAACCAGAGATGCGTCACCCCTGGGGGGCCGAGATAAACAAAAAAATGTTCGATCTGGAAAAGGAGGTCTTCCTTTCGGGTTTTTACAAGGCCTTTGTTTTTCCAGCAAACCCTTGTCGTATATGTGAACGCTGTAAAGAAAGCAAACCGGAATGCCGTAATCCCGGTATAGCCCGTCCCACTTTAGAAGGTTTTTGCGTGGATGTTTACGCTACAGCCCGGAAGATGGGGTATCCGATTCAAGTGTTAAAAGGGTATAAGGAAGAAATGAACCGGTTCGGGCTTCTGTTGGTTGAGTAAGGCATAGGCCGAAGAACTTTTTTTGGTCCGAATTCAATTTTGGTAAAAACTTCAAAGAGTTTTGACAGTGGATCTAAAATTCGATAAACTACCGGCGACCTTAATCCGCTCAAGGATGAATAAAAATGCCCAAAGTTTCCGTGCGTGACATCGAGATCCATTACCAGATGCAAGGTTCCGGATTCCCTTTCATTTTGATTCACGGCTTAAAGGGAAAATATCTTTACCCCGATCCATCTGGCTGAGCAGATTCACTATTCTATCGGGGGTTCAGAGTGAAAGATCCTGGAAGGTGTAGGGCATAACCCCTACATAGAGAAAGCCCGCCAGTTGGCTGAAGTGGTACTGGAATTCTTAACCCGCCAACAGGGTATAATTCCCCTTACCTTTGCGGGGGGTAGGGATAGGGTACAAGGTTAAAATGGATGGAAAGAAAAGAGGGAGAGATGTTCAAAAAAATTACTTACTTGGTAATATACTTTTTGTTGATGAGTTTCTTCTTAGGCACGCAGAGCCTGGCCCAGGAAGATAAAATTGTCCGGGTAGCCATCGAGACTATCAAAACTCAGATGCGCCTGCCAAAGGATATAGAAATAAAATTTTTAGAAAAGCGGGAAAGCGCGATTCCGGATTTTTTTGCTGTAAGATTACTCCTCTCTGCACCTGATCGGGATATCCCTTTGGTGGTTTATGTGGATAAAACGGCGGAGAAAGTGATCATCGGAAATCTGTTTGTCAAGGGGACAAACGTCACAAGGAAAGAGGCCGGTGAACCCAAACTCCGCGAGATTGATATGGGACAACTTGAAATGGAAAAATCTCCTTTTCGGGGATTTGCTGCAGCCAAAGTGACGATTGTGGAGTTCTCGAATTTTCAATGCCCCTACTGCCTGAGGTCATGGATTAAGATGAAAGAATTTTTGGAAAAACACCCTCAGGGGATCAAATATGTTTTCAAACATTTTCCCTTTCAGTCGCAGAAGCAATCTTTCGATTTTTCCGTGATGGTTGCCGCGGTTCAAGAGGTTAGCAACGAGGCTTTCTGGCTCATCCATGACTTTATGTTTTCCAACGAAGGGCAAGCTCTGGCCAATGGAGATAAAGGGGTAGTGAAACAGAAGATCGAGGAAATGTTAAAAGAAAAAGACTACGATGTGAAGGCTTTTCGGAATGCTCTGGAGAAAGGGAAGGGTCAAAGGAGGGTGGAAGAGGATATGGCTGTCGGGAGAAAAATTCGGGTAACAGGAACCCCGACGACGATCCTTAACGGTAATTATATCATAGGCCCTCTTACGGATAAAGTATTGGAAGGATTTCTTGTGAAGTAACACATAAAAAATAAGTAAATTAATAAGGAGTTTTGATTTTAATT
>Ga0299915_10003108_pt1 | contig 12043 bp, 10 predicted proteins | sample RVTome_13_FD_200263 | JGI IMG/M metagenome (GOLD analysis project Ga0299915, IMG submission 200263) | Soil microbial communities from uranium-contaminated site in the Upper Colorado River Basin, Wyoming, United States - RVT92D227 (version 2) ...
TCGGCCACCTTCTGGCCACGGCACATCTCGCCCATGGCGGTCAGGTTGATGAATGACGGCGCACGCACGTGATAGCGCCACGGATTAGGCTTGCCGTTCGAAACCACGTAGAAGCCGAGCTCGCCTTTCGGGTTCTCGACTCGCCCATAGGCTTCCCCGGCCGGAACGCGAACTTGATACTGCGGTTTGCCGGTCTGGATCTCGCCCTCCGGAATGCCATCGACCACCTGCCGCAGGATCCTCAGGCTCTGGCGGATCTCGTCCAGTCGCAGCAGGTAGCGATCATACACGTCGCCGTTGTAACGCACGGCGACATCGAAATCCAACCGGTCGTAGATCGAATAGGGATCGGCCCGCCGAACATCGTAGGGCACTCCCGAAGCGCGCAATACCGGGCCGGCGGCCGAGTAATCCAGCGCTTGCTCGGCCGTCAGGACCCCGACTCCGATGCCCCGGGTGCGGACGATCTCGTTGCCGGTCAGGTACGCATCGAGTTCGTCGACCCGCCGCGGCAATCGTTCGAACACGAGCTCGCGCACAGTCTTCAGAATCCCCTCGGGGAGATCGCGGGCGACGCCCCCGAAACGCATGTAGTTGCACATCATGCGCGAGCCGGAGGTCGCCTCAAAAACGTCCAGGATCAGCTCGCGCTCGTTGATGGCGTAGAGCGCCGGGGTGAAGAACGCACCCAGGTCGTTCAGGAGGAAGCCGATCGCCCACAGGTGGTTGGCAACCCGAGTCAGCTCGACCATCATCACCCGGATATACTCGGCCCGCTCGGGGGGCTTGATGCCCATCAGCTTCTCAACCGCCAGGACGTACCCGTGGTTGTTGCTCATCGAGCAGATGTAGTCGAGCCTATCCGTGAACGGGATGTTCATCAAATAGGTGTTACGCTCGCCGATCTTCTCGTGGTTTCGATGAAGATAGCCCATGACTGGCTTGAGTTCGACGATCGTCTCGCCTTCGAGGGTGACAACCACGCGGAACACCCCGTGTGTCGACGGATGCTGCGGGCCTAGATTGACAATGATCTGCTCGGTCCCCAGTCCGCGCCCGTCGCCGTTCCCCCCGGCGCCAACCTTCTTCATCCCGGCATAGAGGGCGGCATCGCCTTCCGGGACCCAGCCCTCGGGTGTGAACTCATCCGGGTAGTGCACGTTACCGTGGAATGGGTTCTTGTCCTCGATGCGATACACGGAGCCCTCGGGCCAGCGGTTCTTAAACGGCTTGGCCTCTTCCTCGAAATAGGGCTCCTGGTAGTCCTTGCGCATCGGATGGCCGTGGAAGCCTTCCCACATCAGGATCCGGCGCAGGTCGGGGTGGCCGGAGAAGCGGATACCGTACAGGTCCCAGATCTCCCTCTCCTGGAAATCCGCTCCGCGGTAAACGCCTGTCAGCGACGGAACCACAATCGGATCCCGGCGGGGAGTCTGGACCTTGAACACCAGAGCCGGTCCACCGGTGCTGCGATAGGCGTGATAGACGACCTCCAATCGCTCATCGGGGAGGTAGTCGACGCCGGTGACGGAAGAAAGGTAGTCGTAGCCGAATTCGTCCCTCAGGGCAGTGGCGAATTCAACGAGCTTGCCGGGCTCGACCAGATACCCGTCGAAGTTCTGCCTTTCGTCTCGGCGAACGCTGCCGGGAAAGCGGGCCTCAAGCCCTTCGGCCGGGGCCGCCGCGGGCGGCGACTGCGTTTCGATCGGGCCGGACTGTTTCTCTTCCATTAATTCAAGCTTCCGGGGAGGGCTCCGCCGCGGACTTGCGGCGGGCGGCGATTCTGTCGAAATCACGCGGATCGATCAAGTCCGGTCCCAGGATCGGGATCGGGATTGCCTCGGACGCCCCCTGGCTGTACCAGGGGGAGGTGCTGATCGACTCGTTGTCGATCTTCTGTTGGAGCTTCATTAGGCCGTGGAGCAGCGCCTGCGGGGTCGGCGGGCAGCCTGGGACATACACGTCGACGGGGATGTACCTGTCGACCCCCGACACGACGTTGTAGCCTTCTTTAAACGGCCCGCCGCCGGAGGCGCAGGCCCCCATCGCCATCACGTACCTCGGCTCCGGCATCTGATTGAACAGTCGAACGATTTGCGGGATCATCTTCTTGGTGACGGTCCCGGAAACAATCATCAAGTCCGTCTGGCGCGGGCTCGGGCGCATGACCTCCATGCCGAAACGCGAGAGGTCGTAGCGGCTGGCCGCAGTGCAGATCATCTCGATCGCGCAGCATGCCAAACCGAACATCATCGGCCACACTGACGAGCGCCGGCCCCAGTTGTAGATCTTGTCCAGGGTCGTGATGGCGACCTGCCCCTTGAGTTCTTCGGGAACCGGGATGTCCGGGTTGTTGATTTCGTCGGTCATGTCCTCACCAACCTCCCCTGGTGAACCGGTCAGATGGGATCGATGTTAGACGCCGCGAGCCGGTCTGGTCGTGAGTGCCGAGGGTTCCCGTATGGCAGGCAGCCTTCAAACATGCGGAAGCCGCTCGGACGGCGGCTTCCATCATCGCTCGTGCGAGTCGGGTAACCCGGGCGCAGCGATCACGTCCTTGAAGGGTTGCGAAGGTGCCGGCCAAGCCTTGCAGTGATACGCAGTTCACCAGTTGCGTCCACAGTCCAGTACAAGGCCCCACGCATCAAATCCGGCGCCCATTCCGGCAATTATAACTGGCGCAGGGTGGGTGTCAAGGAGTCCACAATTTGTGTAAGTGGATTTGACAAATTCTGCGGTCCGCCCTAAAATGGCATTGTCGAGGAGGGCCTGCTTTGGCCGAATCCCGCCAACGGATCATCGAACACTTGAAGAGGCTGGGCGAGGCCTCCGTTTCGGATCTCAGCTGGGCGCTAGGGCTGACGTCTGTGACGGTCCGGCATCACATTCAGGACCTCCAACGTGACCACGTTGTGGGCGATCCCACGCCCCGTCGAAGGCCGGGCCCCGGACGACCGGAAATGCTGTACCGGCTCACCCCGCTGGCAGAGGTTGATTTGCCCGACAACTTTGGTGAACTGTGCGCCTGCCTTGTGGGTCACCTGCAGACAAGCCAGTCCTCCGAGACCCTCCGGGACGTGTTCTTCGGGGCCGGTGAGAGGCTCGGGCGGGCCAACAGCCCCACGACTGGGGTCGCCCCGAAGGTCCGGGCCAAGGCCGTGGAGGCCTTCCTGGAAGGCCGCGGCTACTTCCCAAGCTGGATCCATACGGCCGACGGGCTGAGGCTGCAGCTGGCGAACTGTCCGTACCACAAGCTCGCCTCCCAGACCCCCGTTGTGTGCGGCTTTGATACGGCTCTCCTCAGCGGGCTGTTGGGGACGGAGATCAAGCTGGAAGCCAGCATCGCCGCCCGACAGCCGGTTTGTACTTTCCGTGTGACCGATGATACGTGGGTTTGACATCCCCCAGGATGCCTGATAAACTTGGTGAACGTACTTTGAATTGGTGACACCAAAAGAGCATCCCAAACAGGTCGGGAGGTTGATGCATGGAATCGATAACTGAAACCGAGATCATCGGTACTTCTACTCAGGGTGTGACCATCACCCAGACCGCCGCGGATCGCGTTCAACGTCTGATGGAAGAGCGGAGCGTCGTCGGGCATGCACTGCGGGTGTTCGTCTCGGGCGGAGGTTGCTCCGGCCTGCAGTACGGCATGGCTCTCGAAAGCCAGCCACGCGAGACAGACTTCCGCTATTCGCTGCACGGCGTAGATGTCGTCGTCGATCCGGTCTCGATCGACTATCTCATGGGGGCCACGATCGACTACGTCGATGACTTGATGGGCGGGGGATTCCGGATTGAGAACCCGAACGCCGTGTCTTCGTGCGGCTGTGGACACTCCTTCCGGACAAAGGATCAAGCCGCCGGTGAGGCCGAGGCTTCCGGTGGCTGCGACTGCCACTAACATTTCGAGCAAGGCTTGACAACCTGGACGCAGGTCGCTTCGCGACCTGCGTGTCTTTTCCGTGACCGATCAATTCTCCCATCTATTCACTCTGGATGAAGCCAACAGCCTCTTGAAGGAGATCCGCCCGCTCGTCGGCGAGATGTTCGCCGCACGAGAGGAGATCCTTTCCTTGCGACCGTCTCTGGAAGGGATGCTGGAGAAGATGCTCGGCAACGGCGGCAGCCGGCAGGCAGGCGATCTGCTCGAGGCGTTCGACCGATTACGCCAGGCAGTTGGAAAGATCCAGGCCAAGGGTGTCCTGGTCAAAGACATCCAATCCGGACTATTGGATTTCCCTTCCCTGCGCGAGGGCCGGCCGGTGTTCCTGTGCTGGCAGTTTGACGAGCCAGGTGTGGGGTTCTGGCACGAACTCGACTCAGGTTTCACGGGTCGCCAACCCATCTAGCGATCGAACACCAGACCTCGGGCCTCGACTGCCCGGTTGCGAACACCTCCCCTTCACCTCGATTTCGCCCTCAGCTTGACCTTCGCTCATGCGGCACTCATCCAGCCCTCGCGCGCGCCCCTGCTCGGATTGTTTTTCCTTGTTGCACGGTAGCGACGCGCCTTCTGGCTGGCGGGTTGAATTGCCATTGGCCCTAGCAGGGATAAGGACCGGGTTAGTGGATTGCTGCATTCGGCGAGAAACGCCCGGCGCTTGATTCTTGTGGGTGAGGCCGGAGTGAAGGGGAAGTCGGCCCTGGTTTGAGGCATGGAACGGCCGTCGGTTGCCGTGGAGGGAGTACGTCGGATCAGCTTCCGCGCAGGAGGGATATTACCGTGCCAAACAAACCGATGACCAGGAACCCGAGGATGGCGAAGATCGGCGGAAAACCGCGTGCCGAACCCGCGTCGGCTGCAATCTGGGTGGGCAGCACCAGAGGTTCAACCGGCGTGAAGGTCGGCAGTCGCGTCGGCGGCGCCTCCCCGAGGTTGAATTGCGCCGCGAAGGTGGGATCGACGGTTGCAGTCACGCGCGGGGTCGGGGTGGCAGGAGGTTCGATGATCGGAAGGGTTGCCGAAGGGGGCTCCAGGACGACGTAGGGCGCGTAGACCCAGGCGATGTTGCCCGGGACGCCCGGGTAGGCGATTTGGATCCACTTTCCCCCCTCCGAACGCCCCAGGGCGGGCGCCCGCTGACCGGCGATGAGGACGCCGACCTGATCGTATTCAACCGCCGGGCCAAGCCGGACGTTGACCAATTCGGGGACGAGGATGGTCGGACCTTCAGCCGTGGCTGTCGGGACAGCCTGCAGAATCGGGTCTTGCGGAGCAGGTGCGGAGGCCTGGAGGACCAGTCCCAAAATGGACAAGAGCAGACACACACACAAGAACCCGACCCATCGTTTCAAGGTTGGTCTCCGGGGGATCTGAGGGGTCTAGCCAGAACACGGCTCAACCGACGCATGCGATTGCTCGGCTCACGCATCGACTAAGGCGATCTTCACATCATCCAGGTCGATGCGTACCCCACGCTATGCTCGATTGTTGCCTCTCGGGCGAGTGCGGATTATACTACACGCACAACGGCAAGTCCTGCGCGCTTCAAGAGGGAGATCTTTCACGAGATGGAGATCCGTACATTCCACGGCCCGATCACACCAACCGATCTGGCGCGACCGCTCGTCGCAGAATTCGACCAAGGGAACCTTCGCTCCCAGGTCGTCGGCGGAGGCGAGAAGATGGTCGTCCAGATTGCCACCACCGGTATGCCCGTTTCGGGTGGGCACACGGCAGTCTCGGTTGAGCTCACCCAGGTCGAGGACGGCGTGCTTGTTCGAGTAGGCCAGCAAGAGTGGCTGGGGGTTGCCGCGAGTATCGGCAAGACGGCCCTGATGGCTCTCCACAACCCCCTGGCGCTGATCGGCCGGCTGGACGACATCGCGCAGGACGTGGTCTCGATCCAGCTCATCGACCGGATATGGGACACCATCGAGCAGACCGCCCAGAGCCATGGGGCCAGTCATGAAATATCTGAACGGCTGCGTCGGGTCGTCTGCCCGTATTGTCTGACGGCAAATCACGTTGGGGCTCCAAGCTGCATCGCCTGCGGCGCCCCGATGGGTCCCTCTCAACCCGTGGCCTGCGGCCGGTGCGGGTTCGTCACCGCGGCCGGCACGCCAGTTTGCCCATCCTGCGGTTTGTCCTTGGTCGACTGAGGTCTGGCGCTAAGCAGTCAGCCATCAGCGCTCAGCTGTCAGAAAAGAGCAATAAGCAATAAGCAGAAGCGAGTAAGCCACAAGCTCTGCTATGGCAGCTTGTAGCTTGCAGCTTGTGGCTGGTTCGACGCGTATTGTGCCCGCCCCTCTGCCGCCTCTAGCCCCCCGGTGGGGCTGTCCGGGCCAAGCGGCCCCAATGATAAGCAACTCAACATCACATCGCCGGGAGGACACCGGATCACGGTTCAGGGGTCGGTTTTCGGGTTGGGTGAAAGGTAAAGGTAGCGCGAAGCCGGCTCGAGTCAGGCGGCGCCAGGGGAGACCGCCTCGGGCTCAACCGCGTCGCGTCTCGCAGCCGAGGCCAGCGCCGCACCGCGCGCCATTGCCTCGAGGTTCGACTTGAGCAGATCCCGGTGGTGGGCCGGGATGTGCCTCCCGAGGGAGTCCCCCACCGCCTCAGGCGGTAGCACCGGCAGCAGCTCGAGGAGCGCTCCCAGCAAGACCAGGTTCCCCATCCGCCGATCGCCTATCGCCTCGGCCTCCTCGGTGGCATGGATCATGACTGTGGTGACATCCTGCCGTGTCGGCTGGCGGTCAACCAGGGAGGCATTGACCACCAATACTCCGCCCGGTTTGACGAGCGACTCATAGCGATCGAGAGACGGCAGGTTCATCACGATCGCCGCCCTCGGATCGCGAACCAACGGCGATCCGATTTCATCGTCGCTGATGATGACCGTGCAGTGGGCCGTCCCGCCACGCATCTCCGGTCCATAGGAGGGGATCCAGGTCACATGCAGATCTTGATCGAGCGCGCTGTAGGCAAGGAGCTGCCCGGCAAAGAGCACTCCTTGCCCTCCGAACCCCGAGATGATGATCTCGGTCTGCATGTCAGCTTTCCCTCCCGCCGACGCTTGTCACACCCGGACTGACTTTGAAATCCCCCAGCGGGAACATCGGAATCATATGCTCCTCGATCCAAACTAGAGAGTCGGCCGCGCTCATCCCCCAGTTGGTGGGACAACTGGACAAGAGCTCAACCATTGCGAACCCAAGGCCGTTGAGCTGCACTTCGAAAGCCTGACGCAGGGCCTTCTTTGCTTTGCGGATGTTGGGGACATCATGCAGGCTGCGCCGTGCGACGTAGGCCGAGCCATCGAGCTGAGAGAGAACCTCGCACATTCGCAGCGGGAACCCATGAACCTCAACGTCGCGCCCTAGAGGGGTCGATGTGGTCCGTTGCCCGGGGAGCGTCGTCGGCGCCATCTGGCCACCGGTCATACCATAGATGGCATTGTTGATGAAGACAACCGTGATATTCTCCCCGCGGCCGGCGGCATGCAGGATCTCAGCCGCGCCGATGGAAGCCAGATCACCATCGCCCTGGTATGTGAAAACAAGATTGTCAGGATTGACGCGCTTGATCCCGGTCGCCATCGCCGGAGCTCGGCCGTGGGCCGCCTCGGCGAAATCCATATTGAAGTAGTTGTAGGCGAAGACCGAGCATCCCACCGGGGCGACGCCGATTGTCTTCTCGCGCATCCCCAGCTCGTCGATCACCTCTGCCACAAGACGATGGGCCACCCCGTGTGTGCAGCCTGGGCAATAGTGAGTCGCGACGTCGCGGAGCGAGTCCGGCTTGCGGTAGACCAGGCTCTCAACCATCTCGCTGAGTTCCATCCTGATGCCCCTCCAACGCCAGCCTGCTCAGGCAGGCATCGCCGGATCCCTCAGGCCTCAACCGACGCGTTCACCTGGCGGATCTCCGCCAGGATCTCATCCGGGAAGGGCACGACCCCGCCCATCCGGCCGTAGAAGCGGACCGGTGCCTTACCTTCAACGGCCAGACGTACGTCTTCCACCATCTGGCCCCCGTTCATCTCGACCACCAGAAAACCGCGCATCCTGTCCGCCAACCCGCCGAGAGCCTCGTAGGGGAACGGATTGAGGCTGATGGGTCGCATCAAGCCGACCTTAATCCCCTCTTGACGGGCGAGCTTGACAGCAGATTGTGCCACTCGCCCGGAGGTTCCAAATGCGACGACGGCCAGTTCGGCATCGTCCAGCGCCAACTCCCGGAAGCGGACTTCGTGAGCCTCGATCTCCGCTTGCTTTGCCAGAAGCCGACGATTGAATTCCTCTTCCTCCAACGGTTCGAGATAGATCGAGCTGATCACATTCGGGGAACGCCCTTCGGCTCCGCTCAAAGCCCATTCGGGTCGTTCGGCGCTCGGGCGTAAGGCCCGCATCGGTGGCAGCTCCGCCGGTTCCATCATCTGACCCAAACTGCCATCGGCAAGCACCACCACGATGCACCGATAACGTTCGGCGAGATCGAAGGCCTCGACCGTCAGATTGATGAGCTCCTGGACTGTGGCAGGCGCAAGCACAATCGGGCGATAGTCACCGTGCCCTCCGCCCTTCACAATCTGGAAATAGTCACCCTGGGAGGGAGCGATATTGCCGAGCCCCGGGCCGCCGCGCATGATGTCCACCAGAACGGCTGGAACTTCGGAGCCGGCGATGTACGACAACCCCTCCATCATCAGGCTGACCCCCGGACTGGAAGAAGAGCTCATGACCCGCGCACCGGTGCACGCGGCGCCGTAGACCATGTTGATCGCCGCCACTTCGCTCTCCGCCTGGAGGAAGGCGCGACCGAGCTCAGGCATCCGCCGCGCCATGTGTTCCAGGGCCTCCGTCTGCGGAGTAATCGGGTAGCCGAAATACGCCTCACAGCCGGCGCGGATGGCAGCTTCGGCGAATGCGACGTTCCCTTCCAAGAGCTCCCTTGCCATTTACCTTGACCTCCAGGAGTGGACCGCGGCCTGAGCTATCACTACGGGAGAATCAGGCGCTGACCGGCTGAGCTTTCGCCACCGGGATCCAGCGGTAGACGGTGATGGCCACATCCGGGCAGATCACGGCACAAATCGCGCACCCTGTGCAGCTCTCTTCCGGATCGCGCAATTCCGCGGGGTGGTAGCCCCGCGGTGTCAGCCGTCCCATCGCCATCGAGATGAGGTCCTTAGGGCAGACGGTCGTACACAATGCGCAGCCCTTGCAGTGGCGCTCGTCAACCGTGATCCGGCCTTTGGCCATGGGCGCCCTCCTCTTCCGCAGCATTCAGCATAATCCCCGCGCCAGGTCCTCTCCAGTGAAGACCGTCATCCTGGTCCCATACAAACTTCCTGTATCGGAAATGTCCCATCTGGATCTTCCGGCCGGCGATCGGACGGCTCTTCAGCGCCGATCACCATACAGTTCTGTTGGCTATGCGCAGGATCATGAACGAGGAACCGAACGATCTGGGCACGACCGGACCCGTGTCCCGAGTTGCGCGGAAAATCGAGCGGCGAGACCGGTCGGATCTCCTATTTCGTCCGCACGGGGACGAAGGGACTGCTTGCGGGTGGGGGGCCGCCCCAGTCGGGATCGAGGGCGAACGTAGTGTCGATCCCAGGCGGGAGGGCCAGCAGGCCGGCCGCATCTCTGATCCCCATTCCCAACATGCCCGAGACGCTGGCGGCGTCGACCGGGAGAGAGAAATAGTACCCTTGGGCGTACTGGCAGCGAAGGTCACCCAGGCGAACGAGCTGTTCGCGAGTTTCAACGCCCTCGGCAACGACCTCTTTGCCCAGCACATGTGCAAGCCCGACGATCGTGTCAACGATCCCCCCATTGCGCGGGTCTTTAAACATGTTCTGCACAAAAGAGCGATCGATCTTGAGCGTGTCGACCTGGAAGCTGTGCAACACACTCAGCGATGAATAGCCGGTCCCGAAGTCGTCGAGATGGAGCTGGACTCCCAACTCGCGGAGGCCATCAAACGCCGAGCGGGCGGCATCCAGATCTGCCATGATGATGCCTTCGGTGATTTCGAGCTTCAGGCTATGTGGACTTAGACCGCTGTCCTCTAAGGCGCGCCGGACCTGCTCGACCAGATCGCCTTGTCGCAACTGTTTTCCCGAAAGATTGACGCTGATCGTCAGAGGCGGGTCGAGGCGGAACTTTCGCTCCCAGGCCGCCGCCTGGCGGCACGCTCTTGCCAGGACCTCCCACCCGATCGGGACAATGAGCCCGGTTTCTTCGGCCGTCGCCAAGAAGTCCTTGGGCAGCAGTCGCCCGCGTTGTGGATGGGTCCAGCGCAGGAGCGCCTCGAAGCCGGTGATTCTGCCGCTCTCGATGGCGACGATCGGCTGATAGGCGAGCATGAATTCGGACCGCTCGATCGCCCGTCTGAGATCTGTCTCAAGTTTCAGTAGCGCCACAGCCCGCGCCCGCATCGCCGTGTCGAAGACTTCATAACGGGCCTTGCCCTGCGATTTCGCCCGGTACATCGCGATGTCGGCGTTTCGCATCAAGTCATCGGCCGCGGCGGTGTCCTTCCCGCTCAGCGCAATGCCGATGCTTCCCGTTGTGAAGACCACTTGGCCGTTCAGGTCAAGAGGTTTCTGAAGCGCATTGAGTATCCGGTCTGCTACATGTGTCGCATCGCCGATGTCCTTGATGTCATCCAACAGCACGGTGAACTCGTCGCCTCCCAAACGGGCGACTGTGTCAACTTGCCGGACGCTATCTTCGAGGCGATTCCCTACTTCGATCAGAAGTTGGTCTCCTACATTCGGGCCCAGACTATCGTTGACGATCTTGAAGCGATCAAGATCGAGGAAGAGCACAGCGCACACACGGTCCTTGTTTCGACGATGCCGTCCGAGAGAGTGCTCCAGACGGTCGATGAAGAGAACGCGATTTGGCAGTCCGGTCAGGTCATCATGGAGCGCGTCGTGATGGAGTCGCTCTTCGACTATTCGGCGGTCGTTGATGTCTGTAAGCGAACCGGTAATCCTCAATGGGCGGCCGTCCAGCGATCGGACTGCGCTTCCGCGACTCAGCATCCAGCGATAGGCTCCGCTGCTGTCCCGAAGGCGATGTTCGCATTCGAAAGCCGGTGTTCGACCGCTAAGGTGGTTGGATAAAGCCAGTTTGACCCCCTCCAAATCCTGGAGGTGAACTCTGTTCAGCCATTCCTTCGAGCTCGCTCGAAGTTCGCGCCTTTGGTCGCCGAGCATCGACCTCCAACGGGCGGAATAAACCACCTCACCGGTCTTGAGGTCCCAATCCCAAATGCCTTCGCTAACGCCGCCGGAGAGTCGCGCAAACCGCTCTTCACTCTCGAGCAGCGCAAGCGCAGTGCGTTTGCGCTCGAGCGTTGAGACCAGCAGGTCCGCCAGCGAGCGAAAGAGCGTCTCGTGGCTCTCGGACCAATTCCTGTCTTCCCGGAAGGAAGCATGTCCCAGAACGCCGCTCACCGAACCCCCGTGCCGGAGAGGCACAAGGCAAGCGGACCGGATGGAACCTCGTTCGAAGAATGACCTCTCGGCCCGTGCTTCAGCCGGGAAAATGTCCAGCGTGCCGAAGGAGAAACTAGTGCGGTTGGCCAATTCTTTCCACAGCCACGGCATTTGTTCACATTCAACCCCCTCTTGCCATTCGATGGGCGGCTTCCAGTCACCATCCCACCAGGAATGGGTGCAGGTAAGACGTTTCCTCTCGGGGAGATTCTGGAGTATGAACAGGCCGTCAAGATGGAAGTGGATGCCGATCTGTTGGAGCGCCCGCTCCAGGCCGAGATCAATCTCGCTCGGCGTGAGACCGTTCATCAATGCTGCAATCGACGCGATCAGGTCGGCCGCCCCTGATCGATCCTCCGCTTCATGCTGTGCGATCGATCGGATTCGCTCTCGCCGAATGTAGGCCTCGGTCAGGCTTCCGCCGACGATCATCAAACCCAACAAGAGGGTGACTCCCCAACCCAAATCCGGCATGTTCCTCCCAGCGGCCCAGGCCATCGCCGCCAGGAGGATGGCTACGAGAGGCAGATCGAACCACGAAAGGTTATCTCGTCCGATCAGAAGGAGGGGGATGCCGAATA
>Ga0299915_10003109_pt1 | contig 12042 bp, 10 predicted proteins | sample RVTome_13_FD_200263 | JGI IMG/M metagenome (GOLD analysis project Ga0299915, IMG submission 200263) | Soil microbial communities from uranium-contaminated site in the Upper Colorado River Basin, Wyoming, United States - RVT92D227 (version 2) ...
CCTTTATCACTCCATTGGGGATGTCCACCTTATTGAGGAAAGCAATCACCCTTGCCGAAGATGGTGCTCCCTTAAAAATGCCTTCCCTATGGGTTACCAAAACTGCCATTGCCTCATCCGTCATCTTCTTCCCCATAGGAATCCCTGTCATTTTCGAAACTCGCTTTGCCTGAAATATATTCTCCTCGTTTACCTCCCTCTCTACCCCATCTACCCCCAAAATGGCCACGACCAATGTCGTGCTCGAGGGAATGACAGGTTCTCCCTCCCTGGGCGCTTTGACCGGACGACCTGCAGCACCATCGGTCTCTATGATGATATAGTCAATCTTATTTGAACTCCAAAGCTCATTCACTAGATCTGAAGAAACCCCCTTCAACTTCCCTGATCCAGGTCTCTCTCTGGCGATGGTAATATGTTTATATTCATCAAGATGTTTGTGCACAAATTGTTTAAGCTTTTCCTCATCCAGATTGATAAAAAGAGACATAGTTTCTCCTGAAGCAGGCTCCAATATCTTCGTCGTCGTGGTTGTCACCACCTTCTTCCCTGCGAGAAACAATTCCTTGGCAAGGCGAAACATCAATGTAGTCTTCCCACCCGCTCCAGCCAGACTGATCGCTTCCCTTGTTTTCAGGCCCAATGATTCTGATAGAACACCAGCCACTTTCCTTTCTTCTTGAGTTCCCTTAACAAACTTTTCAATGATCGAGTAAATCACCTTTTGATCGGGATCCATTCTAACTGATTATCTATCTCCTCTTACCCACTGTTCCATCATTCCAATATTCCAATTGTAGAGAGAGTGGGTTAATTTTTCATCGATTAAATCGATACAAAATGGCTTCGAGCACCCCTCCTCCAATTGACCTGGCTTTGTCAGAAATCGTAAAACAGAGTTCTCTTTTGCCCCTCGGATCGATATCCCCTACTTTCATCCCCTTCTTCACTTCTACCCCTTCACGAAGAAGTCCCCTCACGACACCGCTGATCTCAGCGATGACCGGAAAATCATCTACCACGGCCACTACCGAGCCTTTATTCACCCTAATACCGATTAACTTATGGGGATGAAAAGTTCCTTTCTTCATTGTTCTAAGAACCCTCTCAACTGTAAATCCTCCAATATCCCCGGGAATACCAGTATCCGGTTCAGCAGTACCATTCCGAATCATCTTTCCTAAGTGATGGCCTCGATTTGTTTCGATGACGATATGGACATCCTTTTCCACTGTAAATCCTGGGCCGAGTCCGATGACTAAGGGAGCATCATTGATCTGAGTTCCCAAGTTCTTTTTGGCCATGATGGCGTCAATGAGGACATCGGGCTTTAAAAAATGTTTCGTCTTTTTTAAATCGGGGGCCACCAGAAGGGGAATCTTTCCTTCCTTCCATACGGATTGAATCTGTTCTGGTTTCGAAATAAATTTTGCTCGGACTCCCTCCACCTCTTTCTCCCCATCGTAGATGGCTTCACAGAAAGAAACCTCTCTTCTCACAGCAATGGGGTGGGCGATCTCCAGCATACAGATCTTAAAATGGGACTGGTGAAGCCGGTGGGCCACACCGCTGGCCATCTCCCCTGCTCCTCGAATTAAAACAACTAAATCTTCTATCTTCCTTTCCAATTTCATCTGAATACCCTTCGTCCCTATTTTCCCAGTTCTTTATTCTACACTCTTCATTCTTAACCCTAATGTTGCAAAAAAACCATATAATCCAGCAGACAGGAATGCTGGAAAAGCTTTCCAGCGGCCACCTTCTTACGTTGAAGACGGGAATCCCCGGCATATTACAAAGGTCTCTTTTAGTAAAAAAGCGTGTTACCCATAAAATTCCTAACAAAGCCGCATTGGAAAGGTTTGGAAGCATTCCTGTCTGATAGGATTTATGCAACATCAGGGTAAACTCTTAACTCTTTATGATAATCTTTCCACGTATCAATGTCCTTCGTCACACCTTCTGACTTGACACGGACCAACCATACCTCCTCGGGATGTTTCTCAATGATGGATCTTCCTCCGACATCCCCCTTCAACTTCAATAGTTCCTTTAAGTATCGGCGGTGAAAGATCACCGGGTGTCCCTGTTTCCCCTGATAATAAGGAAGCACAATGGTTCCTCTTCTCTGAACAAAGGCATGGATTAAGGCATTGATCGTCCTTGTTTTAATCAAGGGCTGATCCCCCAGGGCGATAAGAATTCCTTGACTGCTCGGATCAATGGCCTGAAGGCCCCTCCGAATCGAGGTGCTCATGCCCCTTTTGTAATAAGGATTGTTCACCACCTTGACCCGTTCGGCGGCGCCAAACCCCATCTTTGAAGGCAGAGTAAAGAAGCGCCGCTCAGGGTCAACCCTGAGCCTTCGGCCCGAGCTCAGGCCGCGGGGCAAGTCCTGACTTTCAGGTCGGGGAGTCGAAGGGTTGACATTCTGGCCTCTCCATTGATTTTCCATCCATCCCATTCGATGGCTAAGAACGACGATCACCTCTCGAACGTCAGATCGGAGAAGGGTTCCCAAACAATGCTCAAAGATGGTTTTCTTCCCCCAAGGGAGGGAAAGCTTGTTTCGGCCCATCCGTTTTGATTCGCCTGCCCCAAGAAGAATCGCAGAAACCATTCTTTCCTTTTCAATGAAGTTTTGTTAAATTTAAATTGTTTTTCCAGGCCCTGTCAAGATTTTGATAAGAGAGCTCTGAAAAACTACTATACGCTCTCTTAATAGAGATTTCTTGACTTTTTCAGAAATCTCGATAAGACCCCTATAAAGAAAGGATCGGACGAAGGGAGGATAAACGATGAAACGATGGAGCTGTTTGATCTCTATCATTTTAATCTACATCTGCATGATGGTCAAGTCAGGGGATGCCCAGCCCAAACCAAAAATCAGCGAAAGCACAGAGGCCTGTCTTACTTGTCATACCACCCTACATCCGGGAATTGTTGCTGAATGGAGGAAGAGCCGTCATGCCAACGTCATCCCGGCAGAAGGATTAAAAAGGCCAAAGCTCGAACGGAGGATTTCGAACGAAAAAGTTTCCGATAAAATAGCTAATTTCGTTGTAGGCTGTGCAGAATGTCACACCATGAACCCTGAAAAACATAAAGACTCGTTTGACCACAATGGCTACAAGGTTCATATCGTCGTCACCCCATCTGACTGTGCCACCTGTCACCCCATCGAAGTCCAACAATATGGTAAAAATCTCATGTCCCATGCTTACGGGAACCTTATTAATAATACTCTCTATCGTAGTCTGATCGATTCAGTCAATGGAATTCAGTCTTTTGAAAATATGAAAATAACCTTAAAATCACCTGATCCCGAAACCAATTTGGATTCCTGTCTCTATTGTCACGGCAGCGAGTTGAGAGTGAAGGGTATCCAAACGAGAAAGACGACGATGGGCGAAATGGAATTTCCTGTTCTTTCTGGTTGGCCAAATCAGGGTGTAGGTCGATTAAATCCCGATGGAAGTAAGGGATCTTGCGCTTCCTGCCACACACGTCACCAGTTCTCCATTGAAATGGCAAGAAACCCCTATACCTGCTCTGAATGTCATAAAGGGCCGGATGTCCCGGCCTACAAGGTCTATGAAGTGAGCAAACATGGAAATATCCATTCGACATTGGGTAAGAGCTGGAATTTTAATGCCGTTCCCTGGACAGTGGGCAAAGACTTCACAGCCCCTACCTGTGCCACCTGCCACGTTAGTTTAATGATCAAGGAGACCGGTGAGGTGATTGCCGAAAGGACACACCAGATGAACGATCGGAACGCATGGAGACTCTTTGGTCTGATTTATGCCCATGCTCACCCCAAGTCCCCAGATACCACCATCATTAAAAACAAGGCCGGATTACCCCTACCCACTGAACTTACTGGCGAGCCTGTGACTAAATATCTGATCGATGCCAAAGAGCAAGGAAAAAGACGTGAAGCGATGCAGAAAATATGTTTATCTTGTCATGGCCAGGGGTGGGTGGATGGACAGTGGGCACGCTTTGAAAATACGATTAAAATGACCAATGAGATGACATTGACGGCTACCAAAATTCTTCTTACCGCTTGGGAGAAAGGAGCAGCCAAAGGGCCGGCTCAGAAGGATAATATCTTCAATGAGACCATCGAGAAAAAGTGGGTGGAGCAGTGGCTCTTCTTTGCGAACTCTTCTCGTTTTGCCTCAGCGATGATGGGGGCTGATTACGGTGTTTTTGCTAATGGGCGGTGGTATTTGAGTAAAAATATTCAGGAGATGATGGATTGGCTCGAATTTAAACTCCAAGGAATGCCAAAGAAAAATAAGGAAAAGTAGATTAAGCGATTAAAAATAAATTGGGGGCTTCCTTCCCTAAAATGGGGAGAAAGCCCCTTTTTGTTTCAGACCTCTTCGAGCATCGTAGTAAAAAGATCGTGATGGGCTTCTTCATCTTGGAGGATTCCCTCGAACAAAAAGGCAGTCGTGACATCCACTTCCTTTTGAGCCAAGGCAATAATCTGTTTATACATCGCAATGGCTTCCTCTTCTGCCTTTATGTTAAGTTCAAGAAACTCCTTCAGGCTTTTCCCAACCGTGATGGGTGCCGGTTTAGTGGTCGGAGTCCCGGTGAGGTACCAAAGCCTCTCGGCAATGGACTCTGCATGCTTCATCTCTGCAATGGCCGTCACCTTGAATTGATCCTGCACGGCTATACCCTTGACCCCTACTACCTGCACATGCTGCCACATGTATTGAATACTAACTTGGATCTCTCTGGCAATGGCATCATTCAACATATCCTTCAATTTTTGACTCACCTTCGTTGCCGGTTCCAATGAAACTGCCATATCCTCCACCTCCTCATAGAATTTTGGGTTGATCACCCTTCCAAATTTTATATAACACTAAGTAAGAAGTAAAACAAGAAAATTTTTCAAACAGCAAATTTCCCATCATTGGTCAACGAGCCAACTTCAAAAGTAGGATTTAACCTTGCAGTTTCAATCCACGCACCCGCACGGGGTGCGACCTCGATCCCGGACTGAAGGAGCGGGATAACAAGAGTTTCAATCCACGCACCCGCACGGGGTGCGACGATGGAGCATTATGTGAGACCAGCGGCGTTTAATTGTTTCAATCCACGCACCCGCACGGGGTGCGACAGGTTTGGATTTCGGCTGCCAGCCCAGGTCTTTGTTTCAATCCACGCACCCGCACGGGGTGCGACGTATAATCCGTAAACGATAAGTGACCCCCGATTGGTTTCAATCCACGCACCCGCACGGGGTGCGACTAATGAATAGTATATACTAACAAGTGAGAGGCAATTGTTTCAATCCACGCACCCGCACGGGGTGCGACATATCCAAGAGGATGCTGTCAAGTTAAGACGGAAGTTTCAATCCACGCACCCGCACGGGGTGCGACTCCGAACATCCCCCTTCACCAAACCATTCATGGGTTTCAATCCACGCACCCGCACGGGGTGCGACAATTCAGGAATAAGAAAGTCGAAATGAAAATATGTGTTTCAATCCACGCACCCGCACGGGGTGCGACAAGAGCTTGAGCTATAGGCTGCCGGCAATCTCATGTTTCAATCCACGCACCCGCACGGGGTGCGACTCCCCAACAATAATACATCCATGGGTATCAATCTGTTTCAATCCACGCACCCGCACGGGGTGCGACTTTCTCTGTTGTGTTCACACCATTTATAGATGCAAGTTTCAATCCACGCACCCGCACGGGGTGCGACTCTATCCAAACGAAATTTTGATCCTGATCAATTAGTTTCAATCCACGCACCCGCACGGGGTGCGACCAATAGATTCACAAAGAAGTTCTCGAGTACTATGTTTCAATCCACGCACCCGCACGGGGTGCGACTAATCAACATCAGGATGTCAATCATCATCTGCCGTTTCAATCCACGCACCCGCACGGGGTGCGACCTATATTGGGTGCCTGCTATTGGTGTGATTGTCTTGTTTCAATCCACGCACCCGCACGGGGTGCGACTTCTGTTGGGCATTCTTTGATGATTGTCTTATAGGTTTCAATCCACGCACCCGCACGGGGTGCGACTTAACCTTTAATTCCTTTTCAATAGATTCACAAAGTTTCAATCCACGCACCCGCACGGGGTGCGACATTTGGAGGTTTATTTTAAGACTAACCGTATCAGGTTTCAATCCACGCACCCGCACGGGGTGCGACAAGAAATGTGGAAAATATGCAAGAGATATGTTAGGTTTCAATCCACGCACCCGCACGGGGTGCGACGACAAAGCATCTTCGCAACATCTGCCTTGTAAAGTTTCAATCCACGCACCCGCACGGGGTGCGACCCATCACCCTCATAATCTCATTACAGAGATCTGGTTTCAATCCACGCACCCGCACGGGGTGCGACTATTGATAAGAGTATAGACGCTGAGGAAAATAACGTTTCAATCCACGCACCCGCACGGGGTGCGACATTAGAAAACATCTTATTGTTCGTATGATAAAGTGTTTCAATCCACGCACCCGCACGGGGTGCGACTCTCCACTCCCTCTCCAGAAACATCATAATGTTCAGTTTCAATCCACGCACCCGCACGGGGTGCGACGAGAGATAGTCGTCGCCTATCAACCGCTTTATCAGTTTCAATCCACGCACCCGCACGGGGTGCGACTCCCCTTGCATTTCGGATTCCTTCTGCTCTGGCAGTTTCAATCCACGCACCCGCACGGGGTGCGACTTCTGGATTCCACAGGCTCTCTTGATGAACCTGAGTTTCAATCCACGCACCCGCACGGGGTGCGACTATTGAGAGACTTGGGTTTAACAAATGATCCAAAGTTTCAATCCACGCACCCGCACGGGGTGCGACCCAGAAGAACGCTTTCTTTTACCCCGCTTACTAAGTTTCAATCCACGCACCCGCACGGGGTGCGACTTGATTCCAGTATTTGATTGTGAGAAGAATCAGACGTTTCAATCCACGCACCCGCACGGGGTGCGACCTTATTTTTCTAAGACCTTAGAGGATAAAGTTAAGGTTTCAATCCACGCACCCGCACGGGGTGCGACTCTGTATAATACAGACAGATGGGTGAGGTGTAAGGTTTCAATCCACGCACCCGCACGGGGTGCGACGCGCCTGAGGAGATCTCTTGAAGGAGGACAAAATGTTTCAATCCACGCACCCGCACGGGGTGCGACTTTATTGGTAATGACTTGTCGGAGAGATCTCTTAGTTTCAATCCACGCACCCGCACGGGGTGCGACTAATATCATAAGCGCTAATGCTGGAACTATTAAAAGTTTCAATCCACGCACCCGCACGGGGTGCGACGACGTGTGGCCGGTTGGTGTTTGGAGTATCATGAGTTTCAATCCACGCACCCGCACGGGGTGCGACTGGAAGGAGATTGAGATAAATACCAAGGTTATCAGTTTCAATCCACGCACCCGCACGGGGTGCGACGTAGGGCCAAATAAAGCAACAAGCGGAACATCGAGTTTCAATCCACGCACCCGCACGGGGTGCGACTTAAATCTTCAACGATCGTTGTCTTGTCTTGGCGTTTCAATCCACGCACCCGCACGGGGTGCGACGGTAAATAAACTTCTCTTACTTCCCCTTCAATATGTTTCAATCCACGCACCCGCACGGGGTGCGACTCTATATTCGTTATAATAGATACTGTTGTTTTTGGTTTCAATCCACGCACCCGCACGGGGTGCGACCAAAGAGGACCCTCCAGATTATTTATAATGTTTTGTTTCAATCCACGCACCCGCACGGGGTGCGACGGATATCGCCTTTCTCCATGACCACCTTGCTCTCGTTTCAATCCACGCACCCGCACGGGGTGCGACTTAATCTCTTTTTCTAAAAGAAAGATCTCTGACCGGTTTCAATCCACGCACCCGCACGGGGTGCGACATTGTGGAATTCGGAATCCAAGCTTTCTACCTCTGTTTCAATCCACGCACCCGCACGGGGTGCGACTAATGTTCACTTTTAAATTGATCGACAAAACGCCGTTTCAATCCACGCACCCGCACGGGGTGCGACGGTCTTCCCGCCGCCATGCAGATAATCCAGGGATTGTTTCAATCCACGCACCCGCACGGGGTGCGACCATGGCCCTGGTCTTTTCCGATCCGGGATATGGGTTTCAATCCACGCACCCGCACGGGGTGCGACTCTGAATCTCCACGAACCGGTCGTATAGATGCGGTTTCAATCCACGCACCCGCACGGGGTGCGACGAACCGATGCCCTTTCGATCCCAAGATCGAGGAGAAGTTTCAATCCACGCACCCGCACGGGGTGCGACGCAGGCCCCGTGTTTGCGGAGAGAGTTTAAAAAATGTTTCAATCCACGCACCCGCACGGGGTGCGACGCATGATCCGGCGGCACTCGAGGTGCTGGAAAAGTTTCAATCCACGCACCCGCACGGGGTGCGACGGCTCAATCGATCCGGTAACATGGCAAAAGGCCGGTTTCAATCCACGCACCCGCACGGGGTGCGACCCGACGAAGACAAATCCAAAGGTGACGATTGAAATGTTTCAATCCACGCACCCGCACGGGGTGCGACCCTTGGATTTCATATAGCCGAGGCGGATTCCGTGTTTCAATCCACGCACCCGCACGGGGTGCGACGTACTAAAGCCAAATCTTTGATTATTAAATGTTATTTCCTATCTCTTCGCTTAACCCATCGAAAACTATTGGAAGTCATATTCAGTTTTCAAAGACCTGTTGTAATATATTAGCAAATATCAATTAGTTACATATTCTGCGAACCCCCCTAGAATTTTATGTTCACTTCTGGTTCGCATTCCCCATTTAAACGATCATTGGACCCTCTTGATCAATCGTTTCTTTCGCACCGATATGCTCAACCCGTCGCCGCCAATTAGAGCCGAGATAATAGAAACGCAAGCTGTCCTTTTCCCGATCGATTTCATCAATGAGTCGCTGCTTTAAAACAGCCCATTGAGCAGGATCCACAATGCATTCGAAGACGGATTTCTGAACCCGCTGGCCATAGTCTTGACACCCTTTTGCCACCTTATGTAAACGCCGGGGGCCTCCAGAATCGGTAGTAGATACATCGTAGCTCACCAATACAAACATCATTCCTCTCCTTATTTCCAGATAAATGGTGGATAACCATCCAGATCCCCACGCAAATATCGCGCCATTAGCAGAGCCTGGATGTGAAACAGCATTCCAATCATCACCTTCTCTTCAAGAAAAGGATGAGTTATCTCCTCCTGCTTTCGCTCCTGATACGCCACAAGAACCGTCTTCCGTGCATCATCATTCATGAGGACTGCCCCGGAATCTGTTTTCTTAAAACCCTTCTCCTGAACTTGCTGGAGATTAATCAATGACAGAGTTAGACGATCTGCAATAAATGGTCTGAATTCCTCCATTAGGTCCAAGGCAAGCCCTGGCCTTCCAGGACGATCCCTGTGAAGAAATCCGACTGCCGGATCCAAACCCACTGATTCCAGTGCCGATCGAACATTGTGCATGAGAAGTGTGTAGATAAAAGAGAGCAGGCAATTGACGTTGTCAAGCGGAGGTCGGCGGTTTCGCTCGTCGAAACGAAAGGCATTTTTTTGAGACAGGATCAGATGGTTGAACACGTTAAAATAGACGTGGGCAGAATCTCCTTCAATCCCGCGCAAGACATCGAGGGGTTGTTCCCGATTGAGTAACTCCAGTTGGTGATTCAGGCGCGCAACTGCATTTCTCACTTCCTGCTCCTGGATTTTGTCTCCGTGGTCCCGAAGGGCTCGCTGCAAAACAGCACGGCAATTAGTAATCTTTCCGGTGAGAACGAACTTGGTCATTTCTGCTGAAAATTTGGGATCATCCGCCTTGCGGTATTGTTCTCGACGGAGAAGGACATTTCCAGAGACCGGACCCTGAACTTTTGCTAAAAATCGACCGTGTTCTGTTAAGAAACTTATGGCCACGTCGTTCTCCGCGCAAAATCCCATCAGAAAAGGGCTGCAGGAGACATTACCGAAGCAGACGATCCCGCCAATTGTGTGAACTGGCACGCGTAGGCGGATCTCTCCTTCCACCTTAACAACAACCGTTTCGCCTTCCTTGGAGAGGTAAGCTCCCTGCGTAGTTACAAAAAGGGTATTGAGATGCTTTTTCATGGTATATCAACCATTCTTGCTAAATAATGTTTCACCGAGGACTTTTTTCCAACTGTCTTTGGCATACATTCGCCGATGAGCGAACAGCTCTTACAGCGTTTTTCATAAACCGGCAATGGCGTTTTCCCGGAAGCGATTAATTGATGGGCCTTTTCCGCCGCTTCTTCTGTTTCTCTACGAAGGCTTTCATTGAAGGACACATCAAGGCGTCTACGGGTCCGGCCATAAAAGATAGCTCCACTTGGGACTCGAACAGACAGCATTTCTTCCAGGCACATGACCTGTGCACATAGCTGGATCATGTCACAATGGTCGAGCTTCGGTTTGCCCCGCTTATACTCCACAGGGAATGGCTGCCAGGAATCCTTCCCAACACGATGAAACTCCACCACATCGGCCTTCCCGATTAAGCCGAGTCTCAGAGAACGCAAAGGGAGGCCGTATTCAATCCGAACGTTCCGTCTGGATTCACGGTCTTGCTCATGTACTTTCTCATGCATGATGTGCCCTTCGGCCGTTAGACCGCTCTCACTCCATACTTGTTCGATGTGGATCAAGGCACACTGTCGCTCGCAGAAGGCAATGTGCTGAAGGGCTGAAACCATGATAAGGTCATCCTCGGTGTAGTTCATGTCTTTCTTCTCCCACTGCGCATCTGTGATCGAACACGATAGAGTTTTTCCGTAAAGCCGCCCTCTTCCAAGAACTCCTTTTCCAGAGCCCGCAATTGCTGATCAAGCAAGTAGTTTGTCTGGTGAATCAAACAGATCGCCGCATTGGCGGCGATTTCAGGAGGCGAAGCCTCCAGATAGGTCTTATAAGTCTTATAGGACCTATTTTTTTCATGAGCAAGCGCTCTCACTTTTCGAGCTTGCTCATGTTCTTTTCCCCAAAGAGGTAGCCTTTGCTGGCGCAGATAATCCTGAAAATCGAGCAGCAACTCCTCAAGGCTCGCTCGTGCCACACCAATGAGCTTAAGTTCGGTCTTTTTGGAAGTGCCTGAGGCCATGCTGCCTTCGGCAATGTTTTGCTTGCCGCTGCGCGCCGCCTGCACCATCTGGTCATGGGTGCGTGAGCGCCGATCGATGAAGCGATCGCAAAATGCGACAGTGCCGTCAAAAACAATCTCCGCCATTTGGTACGATTGTAGCTCCCGATACCCGCCATGAGGCGGAATGAGTTGTGGGAAGCCTTTTGGGTCAGTCATTTCAAATCCTTTCAATAACAACATTGTTCGGATTAAATATTTCCGGCGTTAATCCTTCAAGACTCTTAAGCTTTATCGAATAATTCTCGATTTTCTTCGGGTCATTTACTCCCTCTTTAGGTGCGATAGTCAACGTTCGATGAACCACTGCGGATGAATATTGTCCATGCTTGACGTTATGCTGCCACCAGAACACCGCTACTACTTCCATGCTGCCTTCGGGCCGCGCGGAAGAAGAATCGTTGTCAAACAAATGTTCAAGTGCATTTTTTATTGCTTTAGCATCCTCATCTTTAAACCAAGTTTTTGAGGCAAGTTGGGAATTCATAGCTCCGTATGATACATATAGACCATGATCAACACGATGTTTCATCCCCATAGTATCCGATGCTTTCTTAGCACCCTCTCCTTCACCGCTTACACTTTTTGTAATTTGTATACTGGACAGACTTACCGGCACAATGCTAAATGCCGAATGAATAGAAACAGGTCCCCTGATTCCTACAGAAACAGCCGCATCATCAGCTTTTTCTTCATGCTCTTCTTTATCTTCTTTACCCTTTTTAGGCTTCTCGCTTTTCTTTCCTTTATACGCAAAAACTTGCCCGAACGAGCGGACATCGATCCATTTCTTGCAAGCCTCTTCTCTATAGGCTTTTTGATCTTCAGT
>Ga0299915_10003110_pt1 | contig 12041 bp, 5 predicted proteins | sample RVTome_13_FD_200263 | JGI IMG/M metagenome (GOLD analysis project Ga0299915, IMG submission 200263) | Soil microbial communities from uranium-contaminated site in the Upper Colorado River Basin, Wyoming, United States - RVT92D227 (version 2) ...
AGACAATGTCGGTGACTGCGCCGGGATGGCAGCCGACATCTTCGAGTCTTACGAGGTCACGATCGTCTCCGGATTGATCCTGGGGTTGGCCCTCTGGCACATCACCGGACGGTTGGAGTGGATCATCTACCCGCTCCTGGTGCGCGGGATCGGCGTGCTGTCGTCGATCATCGGGACGTACGCCGTGCGCGGAGGCCCAGGCAAAAGCGGTGACGCCATGAAAGCCATTTTCCGTGGCTTTCTTTCTTCTGCGGCCATCTCGGTCGTGTTGTTCGGGGTGGCCGGTTACTTCTATATGGCTGACCTGCAGGGCGGCTGGTGGCGGCCGTTCGTGGCCACGGCGGTTGGCGTGCTCCTGGCGATCAGCATCGACCGTTTGACGGAGTATTTCACCGGCACCCACGGCGCCCCCGTCCAGGAGATCAAGAAGGCTACCAATACCGGCCCGGCAACGACGATCCTCTCGGGGATCGCCGTCGGTTACGAATCAAGTGTGTGGTCGATCCTGGTGATCGCCGTGACCATCGTAGTTTCAATCCTGGTCTTCGGTACGATCCCCGATGTGTCGCCCGTCAACCAGGTCACTTTCATCCTCTATGGCGTGGCGATGACCGGGATCGGCATGCTCACCCTCACCGGCAACAACGTCGCCATGGACTCGTATGGCCCGATCGCCGACAACGCCAACGGGATCGGTCAGATGTCGTGGCAAGAGGACAACACGCAAGCGACCACAGACGCTCGACAGATCATGGCCGACCTGGATGCGGTGGGCAACACGACCAAAGCCATCACGAAGGGCGTGGCGATCGGTTCGGCTGTCATAGCCGCCGTGGCCCTCTTCGGGTCCTTCCTGGTTGATGTGAGCCGGGCACAAGCGACCCTTGGGATTCCGCTGGAGAAGCAGATCCAGTCGCTCGGTATCCGGATCGATATTCCGCAGGTCTTTGTCGGGATGCTGATCGGCGGCGCGCTCCCCTGGCTCTTCTCCTCGTTCGCCATCAACGCCGTCAGCCGGGCGGCCGGATTGATTGTCGAGGAAGTCCGGCGCCAGTTCAGACTGGGTGTTCTGGAAGGCAAGGTCCCGCCCGATTACCATCAAGCGATCAACATCTCGACGACGGCGGCGCAGAAGGAACTGGTCTCGCTGGCCCTCCTGGGTGTCGTTACCCCGATTGTCATCGGCCTGGTTCTCCAGGTGGAAGCCTTGGGTGGCTTCCTGGCGGGGATTATTGTCTCCGGCCAGCTGCTGGCCGTCTTCATGAACAACGCCGGCGGCGCATGGGACAATGCCAAGAAACTCATCGAGGATGAGCCGCGTGATCCGTCGAAGAACATGGGTAAGGGGTCGGAACGTCACATGGCGGGGGTTGTGGGCGATACCGTCGGCGATCCGATGAAAGACACCGCCGGGCCGGCCCTCAATCCGATGATCAAGGTTGTCAATCTGGTCTCGGTCATCATTGCCCCGATCGTGGTTCAGTACAATCCGCTCGGGCCGATCGCCTGGATTGTCGTCGTGCTTCTCACCGCCTCGCTCGGTTGGGCGGTTTGGCAGAGCAAGCGCCCTGCCCCACCGATTGCCGTGATGACGGCGGGGGACTAGCTCTCCGCCAAGTCTAGACCAGTCTGCCCACAGAAAACGGGATCCGGCTCGGCCGGGTCCTTCGCTTTCCAGTGGGCGGTGTTGACGCTACAATGCATCCGGTGCACACACCCGTGGCGTTAACCCATTTACCGTTCGAGGGAGTGGATCGCCCTCAAAACGGCGCCGCGTCTCGGGCCGGCGGTTGGGCCGAAGGCTGAATCTCGCCGCCGGATCGGCTTGCGGATCCTGCACGCGACCGACGTCAGGAGATCCATCGAGGAGCAAACACCCGGAATCTGTCACGGAGCCCTCGCGCAAGCGTGATTCAAGGCAAGGCTGAGGGCTGACCGAATTCATGTGCGACAGGGCGGTAATCGGGCGATGCCGGAAGAGGCCATAGAAAGCACGAGCGCCGCCGCGGTCGGCAAGCCCCCGCAAGACAAGGGCCGCGTCGGTGTAATCAAGGCCATCGGGTCCAGCCCTTTCCTCCATCCCGCACTGTTCGCCATCCTGCCTGTCGTGTCGTCCCTGGCAGGAAACATCGAAATCTTCGCTCCGCACTACGCCCTGCGCCCGATGCTGTTCATGCTGGCGATTGCCGAGGGAGCAGCCCTCGTGCTTTGGAAGATTCTGCGACACAAACAACTGGCGGCGCTCGTCACGACGGTCTTCCTGGTCCTCTTCACTTCCTACGGCCATGTCATCATCACCCTACGCTTCTTCCTCGGCGGAGAATTCCTTTCGCCTCACATCTATATCGCTCCCCTCTGGATCGCGATGTTCGTGTTTGTCGTCTGGGCTGCATCAAGGGAAAGAGACCGATTATGCAACTTCACCGGCATCATGAATGCCACTGCCGCCATCGCCCTTGCCGTGCCGCTGATCCGCATCGGGGCCCACGAGGCACAAGTCAACCAGCCCTGGGAACCTGAAGGGATTCGCGCCTCATCACTCCCCCGGGCGACCGACGACGGACAGATGCCGGATATCTATTACATTATCCTCGACGGTTATGGGCGGGCCGACGTCCTGAGAGATGTGTATGATTTTGACAATGCGGGGTTCATTTCGTTCCTGCAGGAGCACGGCTTCTTTGTCGCCGAGCACGGTCAAGCCAACTACGCCCAGACGGTTCTCTCACTCGCTTCGTCCCTGAACATGGAGTACCTCGGCGACGTCGCCGAGGCCGTCGGTGAGAGCTCGCAGAACGTCAGACCCCTGGCCCGCCTTGTCCGACACAGCCAGGTGCGCCGCCTCCTCGAAGGTCTCGGCTACACGGTGGTCGCGTTCTCGACCGGCTACCGCCGGACAGAGCTCGAAGACGCCGATCTGTACCTGCGGGCGCCGGAGGCCGGGCTCACCACCCTGGAGAGCTTGCTGATCGAGACGAGCGGTCTGATGACGGTCTACGATCTGTCACCGCTCCTGTCGTTCCACCCGGCGTACCCGGGCTATCTCTCCCATCGGTCCCGCACTCTCTTCTCACTTCACGAGCTCGAGGAGATGCCTCGGATAGCGGGGCCGAAATTCGTCTTCGTGCACATCGTGATCCCGCACCCGCCCTTCGTCTTTGGAGATGACGGTCAGGAGGTCGTGCAGAATCAATTCTACGAATTGGGGGATGCCAGCGACTACCTGGGAGGTCCGACAGAGTACATCCGGCGATACACGGCCCAGTTGGAATTTCTCAACCCGCAGATCGAGCAGGTCATCGAGAAGATCCTCTCGAGCTCACGGGTTCCGCCGATCATCATCATCCAGGGAGATCACGGCCCGGCCGCCTACCTGAACTGGTCGAAGCCGCCCCGAGAGAGCGACTTGAAGGAAAGAATGACGATCCTCAATGCCTACCACTTGCCGGGCGTGGACACGCAGGCGATCTCCGACTCTATCAGCCCCGTGAACACGTTCAAGCTGGTGTTCAACGAGTACTTTGGGACCCAGTACGACCTGTTGCCGAACGAAAGCTACTACTCCTCTACGAGAGCGCCATATCGATTCATGCGAGTTCCGGATGAAGTTCTGAGCAACTCGGCTGTCGAAGCTACTGCCCCATGAAGTGGATTTTGCAGCAGGTAGGCCCCGATAGAAGCCTGAGTGAACCCGAAGGAGCAAAGGCTGAAATGGCGAGGGTGAGTCCAGCATCCCGGAGGAAAGGGTCTCGTGACTGAGAGAGGTTTGACTCCCATCGTTACGCTCTGGCGCCGGATAATCATCTCGGAGGAATACAGGTTCTGGCTCGTTGGGTTACTGATTTGCACGCTAGGCGTACTCGTGCGGTCGATCGTCGGACCTCTGATCATCGACGACGGCTACATCTACTTTCGCTATGCCCTGAATGCAGCCTCCGGCAACGGTCTTGTGTACAACCAGGGGCAGCCGATATTTGGAGTGACAAGCCCGACATACACGTTAATCCTCACGCTCGCCGCCATGCTTGGGCTCGATCTGCCCCGCGCTTCGATATTCCTCGGGATAGCACTTGATTTCGGCAGTTCTTTAGTCCTCCTGGCGATCGGCCGGAAGCTGGGAAGCAATGTGACCGGGTGGATCTGCGCCCTGTTCTTCGCCGTGGGTCCGAAGGCCGTCATCCCCGGGCTTTCCGGCATGGAGACCTCATTCTTCACGCTTCTGATCACCCTTTGCCTTGTCTGCCTGGTAGATCAGCGCTTCGCGGCGGCCATCCTGCTCGCCGGCCTGGCCGGGGCCACGCGTCCGGAAGGCCTGGCCCTCTTCGGCGTTATTGTGGGCTACCTGGCTCTTGTGGAGCGCCGCTTCATTCCCAAAGAGACTCTCCTCGGCGCGGTACCGATCCTCGTTTGGACGGCAATCTCCCGGATCGCGTATCAGGGGTGGATCCCCAACTCCATCACAGCCAAAGCCACGGTCTTTCCCCCTTACACAACTCCCTTCCACGACACCTTATTGATCATCCGTTACCTCACCAATCCATTCGAGTTCACCTCGACCTCGCCTGAGCTTGGATGGGTGAATCTGGTCATCGGCTGCCTGGGAGCCTTGGGCTTGGTGGACTTCGTTCGGAAGTCCAGCGGGACAAGGTCATTCGTAGTGTGGGCCGTCATCATCGGCGCGGCATACGCAATCATCAACCGATCGATGTTTCCCTGGTATCTCGGGCCGTTCTTTCCCTTGTCGGCGCTGGTCTTGGCCTGCGGATTGGACAGACTGTGGACGGCCGAAATGTTCAGGACGGGCCTCGCCCGATCCTTCCCGTATGGAGTCGGAGTACTCCAAGCGATTGTCATCGGAATCCTGGGTGCCACCTTTTGGGGGGCATCCGTTACGGCGGGACGGGTAGTCCGAACGGATCAAGACCACCGCGAGGCGGCATACCTCGAGCTGGGCCGCTGGTTCGATGGGCGTCTTCCGCCGGATGAGACGATCGCCTCGGTTGAAATCGGTGCCATCGGATACGGGTATCCCGGCCCGATCTTGGATTTCACGGGGCTTGTGAGCCCCGAAGTGCTACCCTTCTACGCGGAGCCGGGGTTCGAATTCCACTACCCACACACCGTTCCCGCGCGGGCCGTCGAACAGCTCGCTCCGCCGGTCCTGGTGACCTACGACACGTATGTCGCCGAGATCCGGTCGGCCCCCTGGTTCCAGCGCGCTTATCCGAACGAGCGAATCGTCGTGCCGCTGTGGCAGCCATACGGAACGCTGATGGTCTTCTCGGCCCCAGGCATCCCTCTCCCGCCATGAGTACTCCGAACCGATGGGCAGAAGCCCTCGGGACACCTGGATGCAAGGCCTCCCGGGGGGGATTCCTTCGGCCGCCAATGCCTGTTTTCATCTTGAGGAGCGGCAGTCGAGGGGCACGTCCGGCGACGAATGGGCCATCGCCGCGAACGACAGGTTGACGTATGACACCACCGTCTCCAATCGCCTACACACTCGTCCCTTCGCCGATGCATACCCTGGAAGGCCATCCCGAGAATGCTGTCCGATTCTCCGGCTTGGGGTCCATCGTTGACGGTCCTCTCGGGGGACGCCTCATCCCTCTCGATCCGATTCCGGCGGAGACCGAGGCATTGATCGCGGTCCATCCAACCGCTTATCTCGAGGCGCTGCGCCACGCCTGCGCTCAGGGTCCAGGTTACATTGACTACGCGCCGACCTACGTCACCTCGCAAAGCTATGAGTGCGCGCTGGATGCTGCCGGCGGAACACTTCAGGTGTTGCAGGCGATCGTCTCCGGAAAGGTCGAGCGCGGGTTTGCTCTGGTGAGACCGCCCGGGCATCATGCGACGGCGACCCGCGCCATGGGGTTCTGTCTACTGAACAACATTGCCATCGCCGCTCGCTGGGCGCAGACGGCGCGCCTCCGGCGCGTGATGATTGTCGATTTCGACGTTCACCACGGGAACGGGACCCAGGAAATCTTTGAAGCCGATCCGCAGGTCCTCTACGTCTCGACACATCAAGAGGGAATCTACCCGGGCACGGGCTTCGCCCACGAGACGGGAGTCGGCGACGGCCTCGGAAGCGTGATCAATATCCCCCTTCCCCCGCGAGCCGGCGATTCCAACTTTCTGCAGGTGTTTCGCCAGATCATCAACCCTGCTGGAATGCGCTTCGGCCCCGATCTGATCCTGGTTTCGGCAGGCTTCGACGCCCACTGGCGCGACCCGCTCGCTCAGCTCCAATTGTCCTGCCAGGGATACCACGCGCTGACGGCGCTTCTCGTCAGTCTGTCTGAGCAGACCAGCGGCAAGATCATGTTTGTGCTGGAGGGAGGCTACGATCCGGAGGCCCTGGCGGGAGGCGTAGAGGCTGTGATGGGGGCTTTGGCCGGGAACCCGCCAACGCCCGATCCCATCGGCCCGGCCCCATTCCCCGAGCCGGACATCGGTCGGCTGATCGGCCGCATCGTAGAAACCCATAACCTCTAGGCCCCCCGGGAACAGGGCGCTGGGTCCTCTTTCGCAGCCCGTCTGGAACCGATCTTGCACGTCTTCGGCCTCCGGATGCGCCGACGTGATGGTACCGTGGTCTCACCCGCATGTCCGCAATCCCCTTTCGAGTACCGAGCGTACGAGCGGTTCGGCCATAGCGCGAGCAGTCTACTTGCGAATTCCATCACTCTAGGGCATACTATTTGTTAAGGAAAGCGTATGGCCGAAGTTACTCTGCGCGATTATGTGAAAGGTGTCGACCAGCTCATCGATCGTGAGAAACTCGATGAGGCGATAGCCCATTGCCGCTACATCCTTGAGTCTCACCCCAAGCACCTCGACACGTACCGTCTGCTCGGAAAAGCCTACCTCGAAGCGAAACGCTACGGTGATTCGGCGGACATCTTCCAACGCGTGCTCTCCGCCGTGCCGGACGACTTTGTCGCCCATATCGGCATGGCGATCGTGCGCGAAGACGAAGGCAACCTCGACTCCGCCATTTGGCACATGGAGCGCGCCTTCGAGACCAACCCTGCCAACCCGGCGATCCAACAGGAACTCAAGCGACTGATAGGCCGGCGAGACGGGCTCGAGCCGCACAAAGTCAGGCTCACCCGGGGTGCGCTGGCCCGGATGTATGCACACGGGGATCTCTACCCGCAGGCGATTGCCGAACTCCGATCGGCCCTCCAAGAGGACCCCGATCGCCCGGACCTCCAGGTTCTGCTCGCCGAGATGTACTGGCGCACCGAGCAGAAACCCGAGGCAGCCGAGGTCTGCAATCAGGTCTTGCAGAAGCTCCCGTACTGCCGAGAGGCAAACCGAATCCTGGCGGCTATCCTGCACGCCAGCGGCAAAGTCGATGAAGCTGCGGCATACCACCGGCGCCTGGCAGCGCTGGACCCGTATGCGGCCTATGTAGAGAACGTGACCATCGATCCGAGCAAGGTCGACGCCGCATCCCTCAAACTGGAGCGACTGGAATGGCAGGCGGGCAGACCGCTGCCGGCCACGGTCGAGGCGGCGCCCTCCGACTGGGCCTCGACATTGGGACTGGGGGCGGGAGAGGCAGGAGCCGCATTGGGCGAGACGCCGTCCTGGCTCGAATCGGCGGGCGAGATGCCGACGTCGGAGCAAGCCCCGCCTGTGCCCGAACCCGTGGTGGAGACGGCCCAACCCATCGCCGCACCGGAGCCGCCTTCGGAAGACATCCCCGAATGGATGGCCGAAGCCGGCTGGAAAGGAGCCACGGGCGAGGCGGTGGAAGGGCCTGTGTCTTTCTCCGACTCCGAGCTGAGCTCGCTCGAGTCCGGGATTCCCGTGGCACAGGCTCCCGAGGAGGGGGAACTGGCGCCTGCCGAGATCCCGGCATGGCTTCAAGACAAAGCACCGCCTCCTGAGGAACTCCTGAGAGCAGAACAGTCCGCCGAATCTCCAGTCTTCGAGGCTCGACCTGGCTCCGATTGGATGAACGAGCTCGCCGAGGACGCCCGTACCATCAAGCCGGAACCCGAGGCTGGGGCGGCTAAGATAGACCGGAAAGGCGGAGAACTCGGAGGTTTTGAGAAGAGGGAGCTCGGACTGGAGTTCGCGCGGGGTGCTGATGAGGAATTGCAGACGTCACCCGCGATTGGGGCTTCAGACGAATCTCCCGCCATCCCGACATGGCTGGAAGAGGTCACGCCTGGTGCGACATCGACGATCGTAACCTGGCTCGGTGATCGTGCCAAAGAAGGACCTAAGTCAACCTCGCAAGAAGGAATGCCCTCGTGGATGAAACAGGCTCCCGCTTCTGCCTACGAGGCGGGTGAAGAGCAACCTGCGGGAGAGGGAGATGAGTCGCCGAGCTGGCTCCAAGATGTTGGAGCGACGAGCGAGGCGATGTTCGGTGAGGAGAGTCCCCAAGAGGCTCCCGGTGGGCCCGGCAGTGCTGCTCCCGCGTGGCTCTTCGGCGTGGCCGAAGCCGCTGCCCTTGAGACCTCCCCGGACCTCGACGAGATGTCCGGATTGCGCCAGGGAGACGAAACTGAGCCTGAGGCTCCAGTTGTACAGGAGGAGCCGGGCTCTCCGAGTCTGCCGGCTGCACCCGATTGGCTAACGGCCATCGCATCCGCCGAGCAACAGCCTGCAGTCGAAGAAGTCACGCCCGACGATGCCTCGACCGAGTGGTTGAGTGGACTGGCGGGCGAGGCTGTGGGCACTTCGGCTGACACCGGCGGAGTCGGCGCCCCAGATTGGCTGGACGGCCTTGGCGCACAGACTCCTGCGGCCGAAGGCGCGGCTGGGGGAGAGATGGCCTGGCTCGAAGGACTCGGACAGACCGGGGGTGCTCCACCTTCGGAGGTCCCGAATTGGCTTGACGGCCTTGGCGCGCCGCCTGCCGAAGCCCCCGCTGCAGAGGAAGAGCCTCTGCCGTCCTTCGAAGAATCTTTCCTGGCCGAACCCGAAGCGCCAGCGGCGTCTTCTGCGGACAAGATGCCAGGGTGGCTTGAAGAATTCGGCTCGGGGGCCCTGGCTGAAGAAGCCGAACTGCCAGTCTCCGGTGCACCTGGCGTGGATGATCGTGCCGGGGGTGTCTCAGATCTCGACTGGCTGCCGGAGCCCACGATCGGCGCCGAGGCCGAAGAGGCCGGTTTCGAGGCAGCTTTCCCAGTGGACAAGACGGCAGCGGCTCCCCAAAGCGGATCCCCCGGTGGGCCTGTCGATGACGACGAGGTTTTCCGTTGGTTGGAGGATCTCGCTTCCAAGCAAGGGATGGAGCCAGAGCCTGCTATTGCCTCCTCGGTCGGATACGAGGGGCCAGCCGATGCCGGACGGCCTCCGCGGCGCTCTGATGCCGAGCTACCTGAGGAACCAGGAGAGGGGCTCGAATGGCTTGAGCGCCTGGCTACAGAGCGAGGTCTCCCGCCGGAAGAAGAGATGGTCCCGGCGGAGCCCGAAGGACCTTCCGAGATCGTGGAAGAAGCTCCCGGCTGGATGCTGGATACAAGCGTTGAGAGAGGGACGGTCGCTTCCCTCGGCCCCGGCGAGCCTGCAGAGGAAGACGAGATGTTGGGTTGGCTCCATGACATGACGCCGGAGCAACCTCAGGAACTCGAAGAGGCCGTGTCTCCGGCCGCGCGTGAAGACGACATGCTCGCGCCCGACTGGCTCGTGTCCATGTCCGGTGAAGAGGAACTGACTGCAAGGATGGAAGAGCCAGAGCCAGCGGAAGAAGAAGGACTGAGCTGGCTGGGCGATATGGCCGTTGATTCAGGGCGTGTTACGGAACTCCCTTCGGATGCGTTCCCGTCGGCCGACGAGCTGGAGTGGTCGGACTTCGAGCGTCCCGGCGTGCCGGAAGATGGAGGAGTGACCGGCTTCATGATGGCGGAAATCGAGGAAGAGCTAGACATGTCTCCTCCCGCCGATCTGCCAGATCCGTCCAGGATGATCGAAGAACCCGACGAAGAAGAGGTTTTGGAATGGCTGACGCGAATGTCAGCCGAGTCGAACGAAGCCCTGCAGGAGGCGGAGCCAGAGGCAGAGTCGGATGAGGCGCCTTCCTGGTTGTCTCAGGCAGAGGCCCCGGCGCCAAGCCAGGTCAGCATTCCTCCCGGGGAAGTACCCTCCCCGACCCCAGCATCCGTCCCCCCAACCATCGAGAGGGTCGAGCCGTCGGCTCCACCTGTACCACCCGCCGCACCTCCGGGAGCCCCCGAATGGCTGCGCATGCCGGCCGAAGATATCCCGGCACCGCGCGCCGAGGTGCCGAAACAAGAATGGCCGTCGTTAGTGCCGACCGATAGCAGGCTGACGACCGAGCCGGCCTTGAGTGAGATTGCAGGGATCGCCGCGGAGCCTGGAGGTCCGCCGGTGGTACCTGCGGCACTTCAGCCAGAGACCCCACCTCCGCCGCCGATCCCTGCCGCGCAGGTTCCGCTCCCGCCGGCCGCACCACCTCTGACACCCCCCGCGGCAGTCCCGCCGACGCCGGCCGCGCCGCCACCGCTGCCCATTGCCCAAATGCCGCCGGCTCCCCAGGTGTCGGTGCCCCAGCCTGCAACCGAAGCCCCACCTGCACCACCGGTACCGGTGACTTCGCCTGTGGCGGCTCCGCCAGCGGCGGCCGCGCCCATGGCTCAGCCAGCGGCCGAAGTGCCTCAAGCACCACCGGCACCGGTCGCCCCGCTGGTAATCGAGGTTCCACCAACACCACCCGCCCCGGTTGCTTTACCGGCAGCGCAAATCTCACCGTCACCCCCCGCGCCCTTACCACAGCCCGTGACAGTTGCCCCTTCGGCTGCAGCCCCCGCTCCGCCTGCTCCAGCCGCGCAAGTGCCGGCCGCCCCGCCCCCTCAAGCGGTTCCCGCGCCGGTGTCCCCGGCGAAACCGAAGCCCGGCGCGCGCGACCCAGGGCTGCTGCTCGAGGCCGCCCGAACGGCTCTAGCCGGAGGCGACGTCTCACAGGCTGTTACCACATACTCTGCGTTGATTAAACGACGCGCACAGCTCCCGAATATCATTGAGGATCTGCGAACCGCCGTCGAGCTCAACCCGAGTGCCGCCAATCTTTGGCAGGCCTTGGGTGACGCGTACATGAAGAACGATCAGGTGAATGATGCCATCGAGGCCTACCGCCGAGGCATGGGGGTCGCCTAGCTCCGACCTCGATTGTCGACAACCCACACGAACTCGGGCCAACCCCGAGTTCGCTTTTTATGGAGGCTGGCTTGGAGCGAACACTCGTGCTTGTGAAGCCGGATGGGGTCCAACGAGGATTGATCGGGGAGGTTATCGGTCGGCTGGAGCGACGCGGTCTGCGGTTGATCGCAGCCAAGTTCGTGCGCATTGCCCGCGCCTTCGCCGAAGAGCACTACGCCGTCCACAAGGGAAAGCCCTTCTACGATCCCTTGATCAACTACATTACCTCCTCTCCCGTCATGGCTATGGTCTGGGAGGCCCCCGATGCCGTCAGCGCGGTCCGGCAGACCCTCGGGGCCACGCGTCCGCTGGAGGCGGCACCCGGCTCGTTACGGCATGACTTCGCGCTCGAAGTCGGCCGAAACCTCGTACACGCCTCGGATTCAGCTGAGACGGCAACTCTCGAGGTCGACCTCTGGTTTTCCCAAGATGATCTGGTTGTATGGGAGCGCGCCGTCGATCCGTGGATCTTCGAGGGTTGACTCGCCGCCTATCGCAGGTGGACGAGGACGTGACCTTCTTTCCAAAGTTCCTCGAGTCGATAGTATGCCCTAAGTTCGGGGGAAAACAGGTGTACGACCACATCCCCGAAATCAATGAGGATCCATCGACTTGCGGCGTCCCCTTCGACGGTCTGAGGTTTGAGCCGGAACATTTCCCGTGTTTGCCGCTGGACCTCCCCCGACAGCGCTTTGAGAGTCCGCTCGCTGCCTGCGCTGCACACAATGAAGTAGTCGGTGAATGAGCAGATGTCGACCAGATCCAAGAGAAGGATGTCCTCGCCCTTCTTTTCCTCGATGAAGTCGACGATCGCGCGGGCGAGGGCCAGTGGATCAATCGCCATAGGGTCTCTT
>Ga0299915_10003111_pt1 | contig 12041 bp, 3 predicted proteins | sample RVTome_13_FD_200263 | JGI IMG/M metagenome (GOLD analysis project Ga0299915, IMG submission 200263) | Soil microbial communities from uranium-contaminated site in the Upper Colorado River Basin, Wyoming, United States - RVT92D227 (version 2) ...
AGTCTCCGGCTGTCCTGCCGCGTGAGCACCCCGACACTCGTCGTGTCACCGTAGTCGCGGAGGTCGCGGACCTGCGTGTAGCTGAAGCCGACCGTGACGGAGCGGAACGGTCGGAGGTCGAGGGCGATGTCGTTCTGCAGCGAGGCCTGCAGGACGGTGAGGCTCCTCGACAGCGCGTCGCCGGTCGTGGCGATCGGAGCCCGGAAGGTCTGGCTCTCGGCGCGGGTGCGGTTGAACGAGGTCGTGAAGCGGAGTTGCGCGGGCGTCCACCGCAGCTGCGCGTTGTCCAGTCCCCGCGCGAACTCCGACCGGCTGAGGAAGGGCGGCAGGGCGCGCACCAACCGGCGCAGGAAGCCGGGCACGTAGCGGAACCCGCGCTCGCGCGGGCTGGCGCTGTAGTCGCCGCGGAGGTCCAAGACGCTCGAGTTGGACGCGCTCAGCTCGGTCGTCCGCGAGCCGCGTGAGCCCGAAGCGCTCACCGTCAGGTTGTCCACGAGCAGCCGCTGCCACCAGAGCGTCCCGCGGCGCGAGCGCCGGATCGACAGGCTGAAGGCCGTTTGGGAGGACCGCGGCCGCCGCAGCCCGTCGAGCGCACTCCCGAGGACGTCGGTGCCGTTGAGGAAGTACGGGTCCTGGGCGGAACGCTCCACCCGAACGGAGAGCGGCGCGGTGATGCCGAGCGCCCCGAGGCCGAAGCGCTCGAGGCGCAGTGTCGAGGCGAGAGCGAACTGGCTCGTGCCCACGTAGGGCGGCGCCTCACCGAGTTGGCGGAACTGCCCGTCGCGCCGGCTCACGGCCACGTTGAGCTCGCCGATGTCGGCGGCGATCACCCGCAGGTTCACCGCGCCGGCGTAACCCGGGTCGTCCACGACCCGCGAGAGGCGGATGTCGTCCACCCACAGCTCGGCGCTGTCGAGCCCCGTCCCGCTGTCGCGGACGAAACCGACCGCCAGTTCCCGCACCCGTGACAGGTTCGGCGGCGCCACGCCGGGGTTCCGGGCCTGCACGAGGTACGGACCGTCGCAGGCCACGTACGCGAGCGTGTCACCGCCGCAACCCCTGGCCTGCGCGACGTCGGGCGGCCGTCCGCGCAGGAAGCTCGCTTCGACCTGCGCGCGCAGGCTCAGCCAGCGGTCGAAGTCCACCACCGCCTCCGGCTCCCACGAGGTTGTCCGGGCTGCGGCCCGGTACAGGTAGAAGTTGTTCTCGTCCTGGGCGACCTTCACGTAGAAGGCCAGTTCGCGCTGGTCCCAGCCCTGGCCGCGCCCGCGGGCCCACACCCGCAACTGGCGATACCCGAGGAAGTTCCGGTCGCCCTCGGGAAAGCGGTAGAACGCCTCGGCCCTCTCTCCCGAGCGCACGTCGAACCCGACCAGCCGCAGCGAGCGCTCGTTGATCTGGACCTGGCCGAGCTGGAAGCTCCCGGCCCGGCTGTCGCCCTGATCCGTGACGCCCGGAGGGGACTCGTATCCCAGGTCGGCCCGGTTCTCCGTGCTCACCACGCTGGCTATCACCTCGCCGTGGCCGCTCCCCTGCGCACCCCCCAGGCCGGCGATCGGCGTGGCTGCCCGCTTCACCCAGGGCGAGCCCACGAGCTTCACCCGGGAGAGCGCGAAGAAGATCGAGCGCTCGGCGCCGGGGGCCTCCGGCGCCACTACGGTCATCCGCAGGTGCTGCACCAGCCGGATGCTGGGCAGCCCGATCTGGAGGGTGTCGGACCGGAACGGGATGCGGTAGAGGCGCCAGCGGCCGGCGTTGGCCGAGTCGGTGCCGGCCACCACGCCGCCGTCCCGCACGAAGTAGCGGCTGTCCCCGATGCGGAAGACGTAGCGGAAGAACGCCTCCGGCTGTGCCGCGATGAGCGTGTCCAGGTGCTGGTCGCCGTTGAGGTCCTCGGTGTCGGCCCGCCCGTTGCGCCGGCTGCACCGCTCGCGCAGGTCGCCCCAGGTGTACACGACCAGGCCGAGCCCCAGCTCGGACGTGCATAGCGGCAGCGCACGCTCGGTAGTCCCGGCCGAGGTGTTGACGATACTGTCCGCCACATCCCCGAGGATGCCCTTGTCGTTGATAGCCGCGTTGAAGGCGTTGGTGAGGGTGTCGCGCTCCGTGTCGAGGCGCCCCTCGCCCGAGCGCCGCCGGCCCGTGAATACCGTGTCGCTCGGCGGCGTGACACGGAAGGAGAGCGGCTGGAAATCCACCGCGTCCTCGTAGACCGTCCCGACGTCGAAGGCGATGGTCGTCCCCGTGGCGGACGCCGGCTCCCGGGCGTCCTCGTAGACCCAGAACTCGAGGTACTCGACTCGCGAGAGGTCCACGCCGGTGGCCGACAGCGGCTGCGTGATCGATCGCCAGCGCGGGCCGCTCGTGTGAGGCAGATGCCATCGCAGCGCGCCGGCAGTGTCGGGCAGGCCGCCGACGGTGTCCGGGTAGAGACGGAACCACAGCACCGGCTCAGCCGACTCGGCCGCCCCCTGCACCTGGATGGACGGGTCTATGTCCCGGGCCCGGAACTGGACGGTCCCGCCGCTGCCGACCCCCCGCAGGTTCTGCCAGGTGAGCGGGACCGCGTCGGCGTCCTGAAACCCCAGTCCCGGGACGATACCGGCTGCCTCGAGTCCGCGGGGCGACGAAGGCTGGCTGCCGTAGACCCAGAGGTTCTCTCCCAGGCCGAGGAACATGCCGCCCTCGGACTCGAAGGTCTCGACGTAGGCCACCCCGAGCTGGTTCGGCGAGGGCCGCGACGTCGCGAGTTCGGCGTCCAGGGTGATCTGCGAGGGCGCCTCCGTCTCGACGAACGGAAGGCGGTCCAGCACGCGGGTGAGGCCGGCCGGGGCGAAGCGGAAGTTCCCCGACACGCCGGCCACGAAGTGCGAGGATGGCTCGAAGCCCAACGGTGGCCGGGTGAACGTCGTCCGCTCGCGCTGCAGGAGGCCGAGGACCGACAGCGTCCCGTGCTCACCGAAGTCGTAGCGCCCCTGAAGGCCGTAGATGGAGGTCGGCGCGATCACGAAGCCCGGTTGCTCCTCGTACTGCACGGTGACGGTCGTCGGCTCCCGGAAGAGCGAGTCCGGCGACGTGAACGTCACCTGTCCGATCTCGTAGTTGACCGTGTAGTCGACGTTCCGGACCAGGAGCCTGCCGGCCGCCGTGATCTGCTCGCTGCCCTCCCGGAGCTGGAAGCCGCCGAGGGAGAGTACGCCCCGGTTGTCGCCGCCGCGGGCTTCGTAGTGCAGCCGCAGGCCGTAGAGCGGCGTGGGCCCCTGGGTCCGGAGGAGGTACGTCGGCGTCCGGTACAGGGAATCGTTGCGGAACTCGGGCGCGAGGGAGGTGGTGTCCCCGAAGGGGCGGAGCATGGGGAACACGATGTAGTAGTCGCGGAGGGGCGCTCCCGAGGCCGGGTCCCTCTGCCGCGGGAAGAGGCGGTTGAGCTGGTCGAAGGTCGTCGGATCCGTTTCCTGCGCGATGCCGAGCAGGGAGAGGAACGTCGGCGCGCCGGACGCGGGCCGCTCCGACTCGCCGACGACCAGGCGCAGCCGCGCCGATTCCCGCACCACGTCGCCCTGCGAGCCGACGCGGTAGAAGTTGCGCATCTCGTACCGGAAGGTCGGGACGTCGGGGCTGCGGCGAGGCTCGTAGATGAGCTGCAGCGTGTCCACGCGGCCCGCGGTCGCCGACGACGGGAAGGTGCCGACCGTGTCGCCCGCGGTCGTGACGTAGGAGACGGCCAGGTAGTCCTCTTCGTCGAGGCGCGCCACCAGGCCGAACCACAGTCCCGAGGGATCGAGGTAGTAGTCGCGGCTCTCCAGGAGCAGTTCCCAGGGGAACGGGCCGGCGCGCTGCCCCGAGTCGTCGCGGCGCGCCACGGCGTTTATGCCGCTCAGGTTCTGCTCGCTCGAGCCCGCCTGGCTCAGGCGGCTGCGGCGCCGGTACACGCGGACCTGGGTGACCCGGTCCCGCGCGGCGAGCCCCGCGAGATCCAGCCGCAACACGTCCACCGCCGGGTAGTCCGGCAACGCCTGCGGGTCCACCACGAAGAAGAACCGGAGCGGCTCGAAGTCGCGGTCGGCCAGTTCCCGGTCGAGCGGCTGCACCGACTGGTCGCCGACCGTGAAGGTGCGCCCGCGCACCACGTTGCCCTTCTGTTGCGCGAAGATCGCCGTGAAGTCCACCGCGCCCAGCTGGCCCTGTGCCTGGAGCCCGAAGTTGTTCGCGGGGATGCCTCCCGTGATGAAGCGCGACGCCGGCGCCTGGAAGGTGACGTTGCCGACCTCGACGCGCCGGAGGATCTCGTCCTGGAGTCCCTGGTAGAACACCCGGATGTTGTTCGACGCCTCGAACTCGCGCTCGGTGTCGTAGTCAACGTTGATGTCGATGCGCTGGCCCACTACGCCGCCCGAGCGCACATTGAACTGCGGCTCGAACCGCGGCGGGTTGAACCCGCCGCGGCATCCCGACCCGAGCTGGTTCACCTCCGTCGGCGTGCAGCGTAGGTTACGCAGGCGGTCGAACCGGAGTTCGAACCGCGCGTTCATCTGGAGGTTGAGGTCGGCGTACTGGCGCAGTACCTGCAGGGCCTGCCGGGCGGGCGCCTCGAGGGGCGGCTGTGGGACGGCGGACGGCGCGGGGATGGCCTCGGCTCTCGCCGTGTCCGCGCCGAGCAGGGCGGCGTGCCAGCGACCTGCGGCCCGCAGGGCGAGACGCGAGCGGACCGAGTCAGCCCACTGGCGGGCGAGGCGCTCCGGGGTGGGCCGCGACCCGACCAGCCAGCCGGCCCCGAGGAGGTCCGGCGGGAGGACGAGACGGAGCGTGTCCTGCCTGAGCCGCAGACGGCGCACGCCCGCCAGCGAGTCGGGTTGCTGCGCGGCGAGACCTGAGGCTGAGAGGAGGACGAGGAGTGTAAGCGCCAGGAGCGGGCGCGTCACTTTCGCCCCGGACGCGGGTACGACCAGACACTGAGACGTTCGGCGAATATACGGGGGCCCCGGACCCCCCTCAACCCCGGCACAGGCGCGGAATGAGGTCGTGAGACTGCTGTCCCGTTACCTGCTGCGCGAGTGCGTGCCGCCGTTCCTCTTCGCGCTCGGCGCAATGACCGGGTTGATGCTCCTCAACCAGGTGGCGCGGCAGTTCGGCGACCTCGTGGGCAAGGGGCTCACCTGGGGCGTCATCGGCGAGGTGTTCGCCCTGTCCCTCCCGTTCATCGTGGCGATGACGCTGCCGATGGCCGTTCTCGTCTCGGTGCTCTACGCCTTCAGCCGCCTCGGCGGGGACAACGAAATCACCGCCCTGAAGGCGAGTGGCGTGAACCTCGTCGCCCTTGTCCGGCCGGTGCTCCTGGCGGGCGTGGGGATGGCGACCCTGAACTTCGCCTTCAACGACCAGGTTCTCCCCCGCTCCAACCACCAGCTCAAGATCCTGCTCATCGACATCGCCCGGAAGAAGCCGACCTTCGAGATGAAGGAGCAGATGGTCAACGAGGTGATCCCGGGCCAGTTCTACTTGCGCGCCGGGCGGATCGACCAGGCGGCCGACCGGCTCCGGGACGTGGTGATCTACGACCTCGCCAACGCCGCGCGCCGGCGCACCATCTACGCCGACAGCGGCTACATGCGGTTCACCAGCGACCTGACCGACCTGCACCTCACCCTCTTCGACGGGTACGTGCACGACTACGACCGGGCGCAGCCGGGTGTCTTCCGGCGGGTCTTCTTCCATACCGACTACGTGCGGCTCCGCGGCGTCTCGAACCAGTTCCATCGCACCGCCGAGGACGCCTCCAAGAGCGACCGGGAGATGTCGGTCTGTGAGATGGAGGCCGTCGTCCACGCGAACGACGACGACCTGGCAGGGCTCGCGGCAGAGCGGGCGCTCGCCCGCGAGAACGACTTGCGAGCGCTGCTCGGCGTCGCGCCCCGCACCGCCGACGGCACCACGGCGCAGCGGCGTGCCCGGCGCACCGGCCCCTCGATCGTCCCGTACTGCCGCTTCCTGCGCGCCGTCGAGCGGTTGGTGCTGCCCCGTCCGGCGCAGGCCGACACGGTGGCGGAGGATTCCCTCCGCCGCGCCCCCGGCAGGCCGGCCGGCGCGCGGCGCCTGGCCACCGACGTGGCGGGCACGCGCCTGAGGGACCAGCAGTCGGTGTTCGACGCCCGGCGGGCCGCCAGCTTCGGCTACGTCTCCCGCTACCGGGTGGAGATCCACAAGAAGTTCGCGATCCCGGCGATGTGCATCGTCTTCGTGCTCATCGGTGCCCCGCTCGCCCTGCGTTTTCCGCGCGGCGGCGTGGGGCTCGTCATCGGCGCGAGCGCCGGGATCTTCGGGCTCTACTACATCGGTCTGATCGGCGGTGAGTCCCTGGCGGACAAGCTCATCATCACGCCGTTCTGGGCGATGTGGACGCCGAACCTGCTGATGACGGCCGCCGGGCTCGTGCTCTTCGCCCGGCTCGGCCGCGAGCACGCCACCTCCCGCGGCGGCGGCGCGTGGGCCGCCAAGCCCGCCGCACTGCTCGACTGGTGGCGCGCGCGCCGGGGCGTCCGCTGATGGCGCTCGGCCTGCGCATCCTCGACCGCTACCTGCTGCGCGAGTTCCTGAAGATCTTCGCGCTGACGACCGTCAGCTTCCCGCTCCTGACGATCGCCATCGACCTGACCGACCACCTCGACCGGTATCTGAACCGGAACATCCCCACGCGGGACATCGTCCTCGCCTACGTCTTCAGCGTGCCGGAACAGGTCTTCTTCATCATCCCGGCGGCCGTGCTCTTCGCGACCGTGTTCTCGATCGGCGCCCTGGCCCGGCACTCCGAGCTGACCGCCGCCAAGGCATCCGGCGTCTCGTTCCACCGCCTCGTCGCACCCGTCTTCCTTGCGGCCGGAGCGATCACCGTCGCGGCGTTCTTCCTCGGCGAGTTCGCCCCATTGGCCAATGCGAAGCGGGTCGAGCGCCTGCGCGAGCGCGAAATCCGGTCGCAGACGGCGCGCTACAACTTCGTCTACCGCGCGGACGGCGGCCGGGTGTACGTCGTGGGCTCGCTCTCGGTGCCGGAGCGCGAGATGCGCGACGTGCAGATCGAGCGCGAGGGCACCGGCCCGGAGTTCCCCGGCTACTTCCTGATCGCGACCACCGGCCGGTACGACTCCGCGCAGGGGTGGACGCTGGGCCGCGGCGCGCTCCGCCTCCTCCTCGGCCCCGGCCGCGAGATCGCCTTCGGTTTCGACTCGCTGCGCCAGCGCGCGTTCAGGGAACGGCCGCTCGACCTCATCGCCGAGCCCAAGGCGCCCAACGAGATGCGCTACGCCGAGCTCGGCCACTACGTCCGGACCCTGGAGCGTTCCGGCAGCGACGCGAACAAGCTCAAGGTCGAGCGCGCGCTGAAGCTCGCCATCCCCTGCACCTGCCTCATCATCGTGCTCTTCGGGGCACCCCTCGGGATGCACAACGCGCGGGGCGGCGCGACCTACGGCGTGGCCGTCAGCCTGGCCACGACCGTCGTCTTCCTGATGATGATCCAGCTCACCAAGGCCGTGGGGGCGGGCGGTCTCCTCCCGCCGCTCGTCGCGGCGTGGTCCCCGAACGCACTTTTCGCCCTCGTGGGGCTCGGGCTCTTCGTGCGCGCCCGGACGTGAGGGCAGCCGATAGCGGTCAGCGCCAAGCCAAGGGGGCAGGCTGACCGGCCTGCCCCCTTGGCACTTCACACCACTGCGCGTCCGCGCGTCTGCATACTACTGATCACTTCACCCCGGACACCCTCAGCGGGACCAGTGAACCGCGCCCCGCCTAGAACGCGTAGCGCGCGCCGAACTGCATCTTCCAGCGCGAAGCGTCGATGCTGACCTGACGCCGGATCGGAATATTCAGACTGTAGATGCCGCGCCCCATCGCCGCCATGTAGCCGGTGCGCGTGAGGAGGGTCAGGTTCTCGTTCCCAGACGTCGTGTTCACGACGCCCCAGTTGTTGTCGAGCATGCTGCCGAGCATCCGCGGCACATTGAAGAAGTCGGCCGAGATCTCGACGGACTGGCCGCCCAATGTCGGGATCGTCTTCGAAACGCGCGCGTCGAGGAACGTCTGCCACGGGTTCCGGCAGCTGTTGCGCGACATGATCCGGCCGCGCTGCGATTGGAGGCACGGCTCGCTGTTGATGTAGTTGTTGAGCCTCGTCCAGTCACTCGGCGTCCGGAGCGAAATGTCACTCGAATACTTCGGGACGTACACCAGATCGTTCCCGGACAGGCCGTCGGCGTTCGCGTCACTCGACACCGTGTACCCGTACGGCGAGCCCGACTGCGTCGTAAGCCGCACGCCGGCGTTGATCTGGTATGGGAGGCTGAACGACCCGTTCGCCACGATACGGTGCGGCCGGTCGTACAGCGAGTGCCGCAAGTAGCGGTTCGCAAGCGTGCCGTCCAGCGTCGTGTACCGGAAGTTCGAGTTCGCCACGCTGGAGCCCAGGGTGATGTAGTCCAACGCCCTCTGGTGGGAGTAACCGACGCCGAACTCCATCCCGTTGCTGAACCGCTTCTGCAGCTGCACGGTCGCCGACCATGCCCGGTCGCCGCTCCGGTTCGAGTGCTGCAGGACGTCGGCGAACAGCGTGCTGACGCGGCTCGGCGTCGCGGCGCCGGTACTCGCGTTGATCGCGCCGTACATCACGCGGTTGCCTTCACCGACCGCCAAGCCGATCGGGCCGCGCAGGTTCACGTCATTGAGGTAGTAGTTGTTGATGTAGCGCGTGAAGAGGAAGTCGAAGGTGCCGACCATCCCCCACGGCAGCTGGCGGTCCACGCCCAGCGCGAAGCGCAGCGTCTGCGGGTACTTGAAGTCCTGGTCGTAGAACACGATGCTCGGGGTCGGCGGGGTCGCCGCGCCTCCGCCGACGCACGCCGTCGGCTGCGCGTCGGGGTCCACCGTGAACGTCGGGATCGTGCCCGCGGCGCTGCAGGTCAGCGTCGCCTGCTCCATGCCGGTGTTGGAGAACGCGTTCGACACCCACACGTACGCCGGGCGGCCCGTGAAGATGCCCACGCCGCCGCGCAGTGTCGTGGCCCCGTTCCCCGAGACGTCGTAGTTGAAGCCCAGGCGCGGCGAGAAGGTCCCCGCCATGCTCATCGTCGAGGAGTTGATGCCGGCGCCCGGCGTGAACGCCGCCAGACTCCCGCCCCGCGCCACGAAGAAGGTCGTATCCAGCTTCGCGTTGTACGCCGGGTTCGGCAGCGACGGCACGTCATACCGCAGGCCCAGCGACAGCGTCAGGCGCGGCGTCGGCGTCCACTTGTCCTGGACGTACAGCCCGTACTGCTTCACGCTGAAGCGGGCCACCGGCCCGTCCGGCCGCGACGCGGTCGGCAAGGCGATCACGTACCGGTTCGGGGTGCCGGCCGCAAAAGCGTCCGCGTTCGCGAAGGACCACACGCCCTGCTCGTTCGGGAAGTACACGTTCATGAACTTGAAGAACTCGTTGTGCGTGCCGACCGTGATCAGGTGCTGCCCCCACGGGAAGATCAGGTTGTCCGTGACCTCGACGATGTCCTGGTTCAGGATGTTGGCCGTCGAGTACCGCTCGCCGCCGATGTTGATGTACGTGCCCGCGCGGTCGCCGTTGATCTGGATGAGCGGCACGTCGTTCGGAACCGTGCGGAAGTCCCGTATCGTCGTGTAGCCGACGACCAGCTCGTTCGTGAACCGGCCCCCAAACGTGCTGCCCAGGTTGAGCCGCAGCGAGTTCTGCTTGTTGAAGATGCTGTAGCTGCTGCGCGACGGCTGGTATCCGTACGCGATGTTCGTCGGCGAGTGGGAGTATTGGTCCAGCGACGCCTTGACGTAGTTGTCCGACAGCTCGAAGTGCGTCGACGCGCCCAGCTGACCCGAGAGCTTGAACAGGATGTTCGTGTCCGGGGCCTTGTTCGTCGCGCCGAGCTCGTTCCCCGGATCGAAGCCGTACTGGTCGATCGCGGTCTGCTGGATCCGCCGGATCGTGCCCCACCGGATGCCGACGCCAACGGAGTCCGCGCCGCCGGTCGTGTCCGAGCCGATGGTCCCCAGCAGCGGGGCCGGCGTGCTCGACCGCGAGAGGTCGACGACGGTGAAGAAGTGGAGTCTGTCGCGGACGATCGGCCCGCTCAGCGTGAAGCCGTACTGGTAGCGGCTGAAGTCCGCCGGCTTGTACGTCAGCCCCGTCGAGTCTATGAACGCGGCGATGAGGCTGTTGCTCTGGTAGTACCCGAAGGCGCCGCCCCGGAACTCGTTCGTCCCCGAGCGCGTCACCGCGTTCACGAGGCCGCCGGTGAACCCACCCTGCCGCACGTCGAAGGGCGCGATCAGCACCTGGAATTCGCGCACCGCCTCGACCGAGATCGCCACGGCGCCCGAGTTGCCGCCCGGCGTGCCGCTGCCGCCAAGGCCGAACAGGTCGTTGTTCACCGCACCGTCGATCTGGATGTTGTTGAACCGGTTGTTCAGGCCGCCTACCGACGTGCCTACCACCTGTGGCACGTTCGAGATGAAGTCGGTGAAGTTCCGGTTCAGCGTCGGCAGCCGCAGGATCACCGAGTCCGACACGTACGAACTCGCGCCCGTGCGCGCCGCCGAGATCAGCGGGTTGTCCGCCGGGGCCGGGATAGTGATGGCGTCGAGTTCGATCGCCGACTGCGGCATCCGCAGCTCGATCTCGGCCACCTGGCCGAGCGACAGCCTGGTGCCCTCGATCCGCGTGGGACGGTACCCAATCGCCCGCGCCTCGATGATGTACCGGCCGAGCGACAGGTTCTCGATGTTGAACAGGCCACCCGCGCGCGAGCGGCCCTGATACCGGGCGCCCGTCGCGACGTTGGTGGCGGTGACGACCGCGCCGTCGACGGGGCTGCCGCCCTCGTCGAGCACGTGGCCGCGCAACGAGGCGCTCGTCACTCCCTGCGCGAATGCCCCGGACACCGCTGTGCACGCCACGAGGGCGAGCACCGCGAGGACGCGTGCAGTCGCGCTTCGCACTGTGTTCAATCGCATGTGCCGACTCCTGCGCTTCACGAGAGGTTTCGTGGGTTCGCTACAGTCCAGCGGCGAGACGGTCGCTGGCTCCGTCGCGCGTGGGCAACCGCCCACCAATATACGCTCCGTACGGGCGCAAGGCGACGACGCCCAGCGGCCTCTTTCAGGACTACTGCCGGGGCGTCGAGACCCCCGCGTGATGGTCCTGCCGCGTCGCCTCGGCGCGGTGTCGAACGGCAGATACGGGACAAGGTTGGTCGCAGATGGTCTGCTACCGATCGTGATCGGTTCCCCGGCTGCCATCTGGGTGCCGCGACGTCCAGGCCGACGCTTGTCTCCGCACCATCCGTGCCCTCCGCTACGCCCCGGCTCTGCCAGCGGCGCTACGCCGCCACAGCCAGTACGCGGGGAATCCGGCGGCGATCACCCCGAAGGGGATCAGGGAGTTGCGGTCGGTGAGCAGGGCGTTGCCCAGGATGAGCGCGGCCGACAGCAGGAAGAGCAGCGGGACCACCGGGTAGCCCCAGGTACGCACCGGCCGCGGCAGGTCCGGCCGCCTGCGCCGGAGCATGAAGACCGCGGCGGCAGCGAGCGCGTAGAACGGCCAGATCCCGAGCACGAACGCATCGGCCAGTTGTTCGAAGCTGCGCACCAGCACGAACCCGATGCCCAGCCCTGAGGTCATCAGAATGGAAGTGGACGGCGTCTTGAACCGCGGGTGGATCCTGGCGATTCCGCGGAAGAATAGGCCTTCCTCAGCCATCGCATAGAAGATCCTCGGCCCCGTGAGCATCGAGCCGGCCAAGGTCCCGAACGTCGAGATCATTACGACGACGGCCACCAGCCCCACCCCAAGCCTGCCGACGATGGCCTGTGCTGCGTCCGCCGCCACGAGCGGCGAGGCCGCCATCTGGCCGATCGGCATCAAGTACAGATAGGCGGCGTTCGCACCCAAGTAGACGACCACGATCGCGAGCGTGCCCAGTACGAGGGCGCGCGGGAGGTTCCGCTGTGGGTCCTTCACCTCGCCGCTGACGAAGGACAGGTCTGCCCAG
>Ga0299915_10003112_pt1 | contig 12040 bp, 11 predicted proteins | sample RVTome_13_FD_200263 | JGI IMG/M metagenome (GOLD analysis project Ga0299915, IMG submission 200263) | Soil microbial communities from uranium-contaminated site in the Upper Colorado River Basin, Wyoming, United States - RVT92D227 (version 2) ...
AGCCCGCTTTCTTGATGGCCTCGGCAACGATCTCCACTCCTTCCCGGTTGGATTTCAGGGAAGGGGTCAGCGGACCCCCCACCTGCGTGATCCTATGCCCCTTCGCCTGAAGCACTTCTCTCAAGGCCTGGTAGATCTTGAACCCGGCCTGGATCGCATCGTGAAAAGTGGGAAGCCCGGAGGGCAGCACCAGATACTCCTGCAAGTCCACCGTGCTCTGGGCATGGGATCCCCCGGCAAGCATGTCGTAGACCGGGACAGGCAGGCGGAAAGGACCCCTTCCTCCCACATAACGGAACAGGGGAAGTCTCCTGCTGGCGGCCGCGGCATAGGCCGCGGCCAGGGAGACACCCAGGATCGCATTAGCCCCCAGCCTGCTTTTCCCGGGCGTTCCATCCAGGTCGATCAGCTGCGCATCGATTTCCCGCTGCCGGGTCGCCTTCATCCCTTTCAGCGCGGGCGCAATCACCTTGCGGACGTTCTCCACCGCCCGGAGGACCCCTTTGCCGTTAAAGCGATCGGGGTCGCCGTCCAGCAATTGAACCGCCTCGCTGCTCCCGGTGCTGATCCCCGCGGGCACGGCCGCCTTCCCGTAGCTGCCGTCCGCCAGAAAAACTTCGGCTTCCACCGTGGGATTGCCCCGGAAATTCAGCACCTCCCGCGCCCGAATTTTTACGATCGCATCTGAATTTGCCACGTTCGCGCTCCTTCATGGAAATGGTCTTTACGGCGCATGAAAAGATCGATAAATTCTTCAAAAAACGAACTAAAATAATGTTACTATAAATCGACTCACAAATTCAAAGGGAAAGGCTGTCAACGGGAAACCCATCGCTGTGGGAGGTCTTTTTAGGAGGCTAACTGGTTTTAGCCCTTACAACTATGCCGGTGTAAGAAGAACAGGAAACCTGATGAAGAAAAGATTCATCCATTCCCTTTCCCTTCTGATCATGGGAGGGTTGCTCTTAGGACTTCCGACACCACTCTTCTCCGCCGAGAGGTGTGAAGAGGTGGTAAAAAACCTAAACCAGACCCTGCATCCCAAGATTGACGAAAAAGAACTGTTTGTCGTCCTCAAGATTTTAAACGAGACCGACAACCAAAGGCTTCCCCCTAAATTCGTCACCAAGGACCAGGCCAGGAAGCTGGGCTGGAAGCCGGGATCGAACCTCTGGGGCTATGACCGGCTCAAGGGAAAGAGCATGGGCGGGGATGTCTTCGGCAACCGGGAAGGAAAGCTCCCCAACGGGAAAAGGGGATGGCGCGAGGCCGACCTGGATTACAAGGGAGGGCGCCGGGGGGCCAAACGCATTGTCTATTCCGACGATGGTTTAAGAATGATCACGGTGGATCACTACAAAACCTTCAAGGAGGTGCCCCCTTGCGAGTAAAGCGATCCACGAAGAAAGTGAAACTGGCGGGAAAGTCAATCCGTTCCCTGGATGAATTTTACGATGAGATCGCCAAGAAACTCCGTTTCCCGGACTACTTCGGGCGTAACCTGGATGCCCTATGGGATGTCCTTACCACCGATGTCAAAGGGCCGGTGGAACTGGCCTGGGAGGATTCGGAAGCGTCGAAAAAATCCATGGGAAAAGATTTCGAGAAAGTCGCCGCCCTGCTCCGGGAGGTGGGAAAAGAACGGGAGGATTTTAAGGTTTTTTTCCGGTAGCAATCGGGAGGCTCAGGGTAAGGTTAAGGTTGAGGTTAAGGTCAAGGTTGAGATTGAGATTTTTTTCTTAACCTCAGCCTCAGCCTCAACCTCGACCTTCGCCTTAACCTTGGCCTCAGCCTTGACCTTTCATTCATCTCCCCTCCAGAATTTCATTCAATTCATCCAGGAAGGGAGCCTGCCCTTTTAAGATTTTTTCTTTCGCTTTCGGGATCGTAAACCACCCTGCCCGGTCCACCTCCGGGAATTCCTGCTGTTTCCCCGACCGGGGAGGCCATTCCATGGAAAAGCTGTTGCTCTTAATGGCTGAGGCATCGCCGTCCCCCTCGAATGCCCAGGCGCTGACGATCTTCCCGCTGGGCTGCTTCCGGGGGGTGAGGGGGATAAAGTCTCCCCCGGCCTCAAAGCCGGTCTCTTCCTGGAACTCCCTCCTGGCTGTTTCGAAAGGATCTTCCCCGGGAGCGTATTCTCCCTTAGGAATGGACCATGCCCCTTCATCCTTCCTGACCCAGAAGGGCCCTCCCGGATGAACCAGGAAAACCTCCACCGCCCCGCTCCCGCGGCGGAACATGAGCAACCCGGCGCTCGTCTTGGCCATGTTTAACCCTCGTTTCCCTATACAACTGTGGTGTAGAATCTTTAAATTTTCTTAAGATTTTTTTATGAATCTTTATCCGTGTTGATCCGTGTTCATCCGCGTCTAAAAAAGTTCGGAGTCTTGAATTTGGAGTTCGGAGTTCGGAATCAAAGGCGATAAAGCCCTGTTTTTAACTTTAGGCACTTTAGGCACTCGTAACTTTAGGCACTTTCTTATCTGTGTTTATCTGTGTTCATCTGTGTCCTGATAAAAAAGTTTTTGGTTGCGGCTTTGCCGCGCTGTGCGGGTCTCTTCAACAAAAATATCTTTTCTTTTCTCCTGCATCTATCGGATAATCAGCCCATAAAGGGCTCCTCTTGTCAAGATCGATTCGGGCCTTCACTCGGACCTGGGAAAAGGAAATAAAATGACCCTTGCCATTCTGTACCGGGAAGAATTGAAAGAGTATGATTTCGGGCCCGGCCATCCCTTCCGGGGAGACCGGTACGAGATCTTTCCCAAATTCCTGCAGGAAAAACTGCCGGCTAAGGACCATTATCAACTCCTGAAAGCCGAAGCGGCTAAAGAGGAAGATCTGCTCCTCATCTGCCGGAGAGAATACATCGATTTTACCAGAACCTATTATCGATTGGCCAATCTGGGACAGGATTACAGCAGCATGTTCCTCCAGTTCCACAGCGGCGACAACCGTCCCCACGGAAGACCCGGGAAACTGGAGGAAGCCGCCCGGTTGATTGTGGGACAAGCGAAAAAAGCCTGCGACCTGGTGGAAAAGGGGAAGTTCCCCAAAGCGGTCTGCCTGGGCGGGGGCATGCACCACGCCAAACCCAACTGCGGTGAAGGATTCTGCGTCTACAATGATGTTGCCTTCGCGGGAAAATATCTTCTAAAAAAATACGGCCTCCAGAGAATCCTCATTCTGGATACCGACGCCCACGCCGGCAACGGAACGGCGGAATATTTCTACGAGGACCCCCGAGTCCTCTTCATCGACATCCACCAGGACCCTCACACCCTGTATCCGGGAACGGGGTTCACTCACCAGATCGGGGAAAAGGAAGGAAAAGGCTACACCATCAACCTGCCCGTGCCCATGCAGGCGGGGGATGACTGCTACCGGCTAGCTTTCGAGGAAATCATCCTGCCGGTCACCTCGGAATTCAAACCACAGATCATTCTGCGAAACGGCGGTTCGGACCCCCATTCCTCCGACAATTTAACCAATTTGGGGCTGACCCTTCAAGGGTTCCGGATGATGGGGGAGAAGGTGAGGGAAATGGCCCAAACCTGCGGGGGCAAAGTGGTGGATTTGATCGGTTCTGGTTACAACAAAGAAATCCTCCCCCACGCCTGGCTGGCTCTCATTTCAGGATTGGCCGGCTTTTCCGTTCCCATCGAAGAGCCCGCCCATATACCCTCTCCTCACAAGGGAGGCCCCGCATTGGATGAAACCAAAAGGATGATCCAGGAAGCCAAAAAGTCGCTGAAGGATTACTGGACGTGCCTGGCTCAATAACTCCCCCTTTATCCGACCAGAACGCAAAATAGGGGACGTTGGTTCTAAAGCTACTTGACGATTCACCAGGGATCTTTTTTTGAGATCGACGTTTCCTCGTTTAATTATAAAATTCAATGTAATTTCATTGATTTGTATGAAATTCCCATTATTCGTAAGTTGTCTTATAAGCAACGTACCCTATGTTGCCCCATCAATTAGGGCACGTTGATTTTAAAGCCACCTGACGATTTCCAATGGATCGCATCTTGAGATCGACGTTTCCCCGCTTAATTAGAAGATCCAATGTTATTTCATTGACTTGCATGAAATTCCTATTATTCTAAAATTGTCTTAGAACCAACGTCCCCTATGTTGCTGACCTGGATATCTTTTCCTTACCAACATATTGGTATTAATGAGGCGCTAAGCGCCTAAGAAATCCGCGATGCCCTCCTTCTTCTGCCCACCCTCATCACCATGCCGGCGATCAAGGCCAGAAGGAGCACGCCGACGACAACTGCGGAAAAAGCTCCCCAGGTCACCATCGTTCCCCGCGACAAAAGCGAAATCGGATTCCAGCTGGCCTCGACGACGATCCTCCCCAGCTTGCCCTTGTACTTATCCGGAATATCGGGAATCCCGTCTCCGTTGGTGTCGGGGAAACTCCTGATATACTCCATCACCCCGATCCACTCTTTGAGTTCCTGGATACCGGGCTGACTTTTGTCAGCATCCACCCGGGAAGCAGTGAGGTCATCAATCGGGTTTCCGTTCAGGTCCTTGGGGATGATATTGAGGATCTGGTAGGTGTACTTGCCGATGATTTTGAGGAAGGCCGCGTTATAGATATTCGTGGTGATTCGGTAGAGGTTCTTATTGGACTCCGAGTAATCCAGAGGGACGTAGCCTTCCTCCTCGCTTCCCATCCGGATATCCGTCACCCGGTCAAAAATCACCCGTCGGGGGTTGTAGGTGAACTTCAATCCGGACACCTGCAGGAAATAGGAAACTCCTTTGCGGGGATAGACGCTGGTCAGCACCTCCAGGGCTTTCTTGATCTCCGAGGCGTAAAAGTAACAGCTGATCAGGGGATAGCCCATGGTGTCGTCCATGCCGATGCCCAGGGGGATGGTGGCGAAGACGTCGGTTACCGCCAAGGCCCCGGTTTTCCCCCGCAGAAGATCATCCCGGATGAGCCCGTTGGACTCGATGGCCACCACGAACTTGGTCCGCGAATCCCCGGGGTTGGAATCATACTTGTTGGCATACCAGCGAATGGCATCGGCGATGAGATTGCCGAGATTGGACTCCTCCTCCTTAATCGTGAGGTCAAAAGCGGTTTGCCCGATCACTTTCTTAGAGGTCAGGTTTGCTCCCCGGAGAACCTCGCGGTCGATGGTCTCCAGGAACGAATCGATCTTTTTTTGCAGGACCATGTCGCCGGGGATCGATGAATTGATATCGATGAGCCGGTAGTTCTTCTGCCGGACCTTCCCGTTTTCCCAGAGAAGGTCCAGGACGCCCACGCATTTTCCGTAGGCCGAGGCCTGGAGGATCAAAGTAGAGTTGATCACGATGGGTTTTTCCAACCGCGTGTGGCTGTGGCCTCCCACGATGACATCGATCCCCTGAACTTTTTGGGCCAGGGCCTCGTCTTCCGAGATCGACTTCGCCTCCCTTACCCCGCTGTGGGAAAGGCAGATGACCATGTCCACCTTTTCTTTTTCCCGCAGGACCTTCACCATCTCCCGGGAAGTTTCGATGGGGTCCCCGAATTTTAAGGGTGAGGCAAAGGGAGATTTCTCCGCCGCATCCTTCCCCAGGATTCCGAAAATACCGATTTTCATCCCACCCTTTTCCAGGACCAGGTAGGGCTTTACCATTCCCTGGTTGAAAACCTCTTCCAGAGCGTCATCCCGGTCGCTCTCTTTGCTGAAGACGGGATTGGAAAAGACAATCGGCGGCATCCCTCCCCTGGCGGCCGCCGAATGAAGAATCCGGGCCAGGCCTTTCGGCTTGAGGTCAAATTCGTGATTTCCCAGGGTCAGGACATCATACCCCATGTCTTTCATCAGCCGAAGTTCCATGGCCTCTTCCCGGGCCAGCATATGGAAGAGGGAACCCATGAGAAAATCCCCGCCGTCGAGCACCAGGACCGGATGATTTCTCTTCTCCTTTTCCTGTTTTATGACCGTGGCGACCCTGGCCCAGCCCCCTTGGGTCGCGTCGCCACCAGTCATCCCCGGGCGATAGTCGAGGTTGGGGGGAAAACCGAGAATGTGGGAATGGAGATCGTTGGTATGGATGATGGTGATTTCTTTCTCTCCCGCGAAAAGATCGGCGGACAGAAAAAGAAAGCCGATGGCAATGAAAATTCTCAAAAATTTCATCTTTTCCTTCTCCCTCCAGGTTCAAAATTCCGGGGACGGATCACCGACTGCGACCCACACCCACTCGGGCACAAAAGGTCCGGATTTTACATTGAGAGCACAAGGGAGAGATCGGCTTGCAGATCCCCTGGCCGAAGGCGACGAGATAGCCGTTTAACTTTTTCCAGTAGCGAACGGGCAATATCTCTCGGAGGGCAAATTCAGTCTGAGCGGGGGTTTTCGTTTTCACCAAGCCCCACCGATTGGTGATCCGGTGGACATGGGTGTCCACGCAGATTCCCGGCCGGTCATAACCCAGGGTTACTACCAGGTTAGCCGTTTTTCGTCCAACCCCTTTCAATTGGAGCAATTCCTCAATCGTGCCAGGAACTTTACTGCCGTATTTCTCCAAAATCTCTTTTCCGAGATCCCTGATCCTCTGCGCCTTGACCCGGTAGAAGCCCACGGGGTAGATGGCCTTCTGAATCCTTTCCGCGGACAGCCTGGACATCGCTTCCGGCGTTTGGGCCAACCGGAACAACCGCTGAGAAGCTTCCGCGGTGGTTTTGTCCTGGGTTCTCAGGCTGAGTATACAGGAGATCAGAATCTTGAAAGGATTCCGGTCCTCGGCCGACATCTGGTCCACCCAGGGAATACGGAGGGACTTCACCTGCCTGGTTAACAAGGGCCAGGTTTTGATGAATTCTTTGAGGTTCATGTTGAAAGATAGGCTTTGTTCGAAAAGTACGTGATTCGTCGCCTGGCCGGTCAAAATGAAAAATCTTGAGAATGGCCAAGAAATCGTGTTTCGCCGGACCGTCTCTGAAATCCCCCCCAACCCCCCTTTAAAAAAGGGGGGCAGGGGGGATTTCTGGCAGGGCCGTGCTCCTAGGGAAAATGCTACCTACGCGTTGCAGCGCAGCCAGTCTACGAAGAGCTTTTAAAAATTCATTCGTCCCGTACTTTTCGAACAAAGTCGAAAGATAAAAATTAGGCCCCAGGGAAAAGATTGGGGCCTATCGAATGTTTGAAAGTACCTTTTAACGAGTTAAGCTTTCAAAGCCTTCCGCACCAGTCCGGCAATCTCCCCGGGGCTGTCGGCAATGGGAACTCCCGCTTCCCGGAAGGCTTTGATCTTATTTTCCATAGCCCCCCTCTTTCCGACAAAAACCGCCCCGGCATGTCCCATCCGGGATCCCTCGAGGGCGACCTTCCCGGTCATATAGGCTATGACCGGCTTGGTCATCTTCTGGCGGATGAAGGCGGCCGCGCTTTCTTCCTGGGTCCCACCAATCTCTCCGTGGACCACCACCACCCGGGTCGCGCGGTCTTTTTGGAAAAGCTCCAGCAGCTCGACCAGGCTGGTCCCCACGACCGGATCTCCTCCCATTCCCACCATAGTGGTCTGCCCGATTCCCTGCGTGGATAACAGTCCGGCCATTTCATAGGACATGGTGCCGCTTCGGCTGATGATCCCCACCGGACCGGGGGTGAAGAGGATGGTGGGCATGATGCCGATTTTGCATTTTCCCGGGGTGACCACTCCAGGGGTCGTGGGCCCGATCAACCTCGCCCCGTGACTCCGGACATAGGCCCGGATTCGCATGGTGTCATGAGTCGGGATGTGTTCGGTAATGAGAATAAGGAGCTTCACGCCGGCGTCTACGGCTTCCATGCAGGATTCTTCGGCCACGGGTGCGGGCACGAAGAGAACCGAGGTATTGATTTCCTGCTCCGCCATGGCCTCCTCGACGGAGTCGTACACCGGGACGCCCTCGACTCGCGCGCCGCCCCTGCCCGGGGTGACCCCGGCGGTGATTTTTGTCCCGGCCTTCAACATATGCATCGTCTGAACGGCTCCCATCCGGCCGGTGATTCCCTGAACCACAACTCGGGTCTTTTCATCTATCAGGATGCTCATTTTCCCAACCTCTTGAAGAGTTCTTCCACGGCCTGATCGGTGGGGATGGTTTTGATGACCGTTACCCCTCCCTCTTCCAGGATCTCCCACGTCTCTTCCTGAAAATTCCCGATGGCCTTGGCCACCACGGGGATTTTCACCTTGTCCTCCCGGATGACTTTCACCACTCCCTTGGCCCCTTCGTGGATCGGGTTGATCCCTCCATACATGTTCAGGAATACACCCTTCAAACCGGGCTTTTTCAACACCAGCCGCATCACGTCGGCCATCTGCTTTTCCGTGATCCCCCCGCCCGTCTCCAGGAAATTCGCCGGGCGGCTCCGCTTGCTGATCAAGTCCACCGTGGCCATCCCGATCCCGGCTCCGGTGCAGATGATCCCGATGTCCCCTTCCAGGCCGACGTAGGTTACGCCGATGGTTTTGCCCTCCCTCGCCAGGGGGTCAAGAATGCGGGAGAGGGAGAGCTCCCGAAACTGGGGAAACCGGAAGAGGGCTGAATCGTCAAGCTCCAGGAAAGCGCCGGAAGCCGAGAAATTCCCTTCCGGGGTCATTACCAGGGGGTTGAATCCCGCCGTCAGCGCGTTCCATTTGGCATAGGCCTTGTATAATCTGTGGAACTGATCAGCCAGCTTAACCGCTGCATCCCCCGTGAAACCAAGCGCCTTGGCCATTTTCCGGGCCTCATGGGATTTCAGCCCGTGGAAGGGGTCGGCATGAGCGCTGGCCGCCTTGGCCGAAGCTTTGACCTCTTCATCCAGGTCACTCAAACGTTCCAGGCTGGCCATCACCAGGGGGGCGCCGGCCGCTCCATCGACCCGGATCGCCACATGGATCTCTTTTTGAAACGGCAGTGATTCCTCAACCAGGAGTTCCGAGACCAGCTGCCCACCGAAGGGTTTCTTCAGGACCCCCTCTGCCATCCGGCGGGCCTCTTCAGGGCCTCCCGCAGTTTGATTATTTCCTGCTTCCACCCCCGGGAGAGCCAGGACCTGAGCTTTGATGGTCACCGGTTTGCCTATTTTTCGGGCAATCTCAGCGGCTTCTGAAGCACTCTTGGCCACCTCCCCCTGGGGGATGGAGATCCCCTGTTCTTTAAAGAGTCTCTTGGCTTCGTATTCGTAAAGAAGCATTTCTTCGTCCTCTTACGGGTAAATGGAAAGAAGGTTCGACGAAAAAAAGACCCCGATTTCCTTAAAGAAATGGGGTCATTCTCCTATTCCCAACCAGACCTCCTAATTTTTATCATGGATTCTAGAAAAGGGTCAGAGAATAAGAAACTCAACCTGGGACCGACATTGGATATGAGTATACTAAAAAAAGGAAAGGAATTCAAATGGATTTCGGCCCAGGGTCCGGTGTTCATCCGATAAGGGAGCAGGGTGCAGGGTGCTGCGTGCAGGGAAATTATCGCTTATGAATGGAACAGCAGGGTGATGAACAACAATGATGCAGGATGACCAAAAAATAAGCAAGAGTCGCAAATCGAAGTTGGAGATCAGTCTCCTGCGAATAAAGAGGCACAAGAATAGGACTGAGTTTGAAATTCTGAGTCAGGGATTTGATGGTTTGCCGCGGGCTTTCTTGCCTTTCGGACAGGTGGAAACACAAAGGCCGCAGGGGTGTTCCCGGCGGTATTCGCTGCATTTTTGCACGTCAAACCGAACCTCCCGTCCCTCGGCAGGACTGAACTCAACGCCGGTAAAAGCCTTCACCGGACAGGCATCGATGCAAACGCGGCATTTCCCGCAGGGCCTGTCCACGGGAGAGCCCGGCTCAAGGGGGGCGTCGGTCAAGACGGAAACGAATCGGATTCGGGGGCCAAACTGTTCGGTTAAAAGCAGGCAGCTCTTGCCGATCCACCCTAAACCAGCCAGGTGGGCGGCCAGCTTGTGGGAAAAAATTGCCAGGAGTTTATCAAAATTGTAAGGGGTGGAACCGGGAACCGGGAACGCCTGGAAGCCCCGGCCGATCAACCAGCGGGTTACGTCGTAAGCCAAGAAATCCAGGGATTGGGTAACGACGTCATAGACGTGGTGCCAGTACAGGCTGTGCCGGCGCGGTTCGTTTGGGGAGTGAGAGTCCACAATCCAGTCGTTGAGCCGTATGCCCAGGGATACGGCCCGGGGAAACTGGCCGACCATGGAAGGGCCTTGGGTAAGGATGAAATTTCGCACCGGAACCAGATCGGCAATTCCAACCAGGTCGGCCCCTCGGGTCCGGCAAAAGTTCCCAAGCTCCTCGTTCAATGAAGCGGCGTCTCGGTGCATCGTTCCCCCCTCCTGTCCCTTTCTGGATAACTTCATTATACTGATCACCCCAAATTTGGAAAGCGAGGAAATTCCCGCCGTGCGGATGGAAGGATTGAAATGGGAAAAGGGTTCAAAATTTCTTGCAGGTCTCAGTAATAACCTTTATGATAGTTTAAAAAGAGGGGTTGAACGTTGATGAACGGTTTCTTTGGATGTTCCCACAAGTCCTTCGACTCCCAACCCTTCTTTTATCAAATCAGAAGGAGAAAACCATGACAAACCGAGAAAAGCTCTTGGACAAGGTCTTCGAGGCGGCCCTGCAGAATGACATGACCTATCTCGGCTGAACCCAGTCCGTTCTTGCGGCTCTGCAAGAAAAGCTGAAAGTGGGAAGCAAGGCGGTGTTCAAGGCGGGAAGCGCTCTGGCCGGCGGAGTGGCCCGGATGGGGGAGACCTGCGGGGCCCTTACCGGGGCCATCATGGCGGTGTGCTGCCTGGTGGGGCGGGAAAAGCTGGAAGACCGGGCACAATATGGAAAGGCCATGGAAGAAGCCGGGCGGGTCTGCAACCTTTTCCGGGATCGAATCGGCCACACGATTTGCGCGGAGATCCATAAGATCCGCTATGGAAAGGTGTATCGCCTGATTGACCCGAAAGAGCGGGAGGCCTTTCACCATGAAGGCGGCCACAGCCGGACCGGCTGCCCCGAGGTCTGCGGCGTTGCGGCCCGGGCCGCTGCCGAGGTCATCTTGGATCTTCAAAAGAAATCTTCGAAAAAGAAACCCGGAAAGACTTCCGCTTTGAAACCAACGAGCAAGGCGAAAGCCAGGAGGTAAGTCAGGATGGCGGATTTAAAAACGTACCAGGAATACGGGGAAGAGCTGGAAAGGCGATTACGTCTGAAAACCTTTCCCCTGGCGATCAAGATGTTGGAGAGCGAAAAGGAAATTCCTGAGGGGGCCAAAAGGCCGCTGAAGGATTTCGGCCATCATTTCTCCCTCTGCCAGGTTTTCCAGATGTCCCGCCGGGAAGGAAGAATCCTGGCCATGGTGAAAGAAGACCACTGGTGTTTCGAACCGGTCGTGGGCTATGGGTTGGGAGAGCCCCCGGATTATTTTATGCAGGGTCACAACCGCTATCCGAGAGATGTGGCCACGCTGGAGGCGGGAAAACATTACGCCGATGAATTTCCCCGGTTGAAGGTGGGAAAGTACGCCGGCATTGCCTGCGCACCTTTAAAAGCTACCAATTTCGAGCCCGATGTGGTGATGGTCTATTGTGACGCCTCTCAACTTTGCCTGCTGCTTCTGGGGAGAGAATACAGAGACGGGTACAACCTGAAATGTGAGATTTCCGGCCATGCCGCCTGCGTGTACGGCGTCGTTCCGGCTATCGCAACCGGGGAATGCCAGGTCGCGGTCCCCTGCCGGGGCGATCACTACCGGGCCATGGCAGGGGACGAGGAGATGATCTTCACCGTCCCACGGGGGAAACTGGAGGACTTGATGTTGGGCCTGAGGGCCATCGAAAAGACGGGCTCCAAGCTTCCCGTCGGCTATTCGTTCCTCCCCGAACATCCCCTCCCGGAGAGCTACAAGAAAATCGGCCAGATGATGGGTTACATCAAATAAATGAACTTAACCACAGAGATCGCAGAGCACGCAGAGGCAAAAAAAGGCATAATGGAATCTGAAAAGCATTGGAATATTGGAATGATGGAATAATGGGAAGGA
>Ga0299915_10003115_pt1 | contig 12036 bp, 11 predicted proteins | sample RVTome_13_FD_200263 | JGI IMG/M metagenome (GOLD analysis project Ga0299915, IMG submission 200263) | Soil microbial communities from uranium-contaminated site in the Upper Colorado River Basin, Wyoming, United States - RVT92D227 (version 2) ...
CATCTGATCTAAAACTATCTGAATTAAAAAAATTATTTGGTTTTGATAAAAAAGAAAAAGAATTTGATCATTGGTCATGGGTGAGAAATATCTTTATTGTTACTGTGTTAGTAACTCCACTACTAATATCTTTTATATTTGGACTACTTTTTATTTTTGGAGCAATTGCTAGTTCATGGTTTGTTGTTATAATTATAAATTCTATTTTACCAATAACAAGTACCAATATGTTCTTAATTCCTTATGGTATTGACAAAAAGTCAACAGCTCATGCTGTTACTTGGACAACTATAGTATGCGTACCTATTGTTGTTTTATTAATAACCGTTTTTAGGATATATCTTGTATAAATAACAATTTAAATATCATTAACAAAATGATCATATCCAAAAATAGTTAAATTTTTTATTTTACCATTAGAAGACAGCATAACTTTTTTATTTCTTGTTATTTCACCAACTAAATAACCTTTAACTCTTTTAAGATTGTTTTTAGATACAGTGAAAACTAATTCAAAGTCTTCTCCACCAAACAATGCATAATCGTATTCGTCCTCATCCAAAGTTTTTGCAACTTTTCTAACATCATCTTTTATTGGAATTTTATCTTTATAAATAATTGCACCACATTTGCTTTGTTCGCAAATATGTTTTAATTCAGAAGCAAGACCATCAGAAATATCTTCCATAGAATTAGCATAAGGTGCAACTTCTAAGGCTGATTTAAGATGAGCTTTAGGTTCAAGGTAACTCCTTTTTACTTTTTCAAAACCTTTTAAATTCTCCTGAAAAACTCTAAGTCCTGCTCTACCATTACCTAGCTGTCCAGAAACAAAAATGAAATCTCCAGATTTTGCACTACTTCTTAAGCAAAGATTGTTTTCATCAACCTCCCCAATTAATGTAATTGAAACAATTATTTGTTTTGAGTGAGTCATATTGCCGCCAATAATCTCAATATTGTAGTCCCCGCATGTTTTCCACATACCACTGTATAAACCATCTACAAAATTAATATCAAGATCTTTAGGTAGTGCAAGAGAAACTAAAACATATTTTGGATTTCCACCCATAGCAGCAACATCTGACACATTGATTTCAATTGCTTTCATTCCAATTTGTTTTGGTGAAAACCATTCTCGTCTAAAATGATCTCCTTCAACAAGAGTATCAGTTGTTAAAAGCTGCAAGCCTTTTTTTGTTTTAACAACTGCAGCATCATCTCCAATTCCAACAATAACATCTTTATTTCTTGGTTTTTTTGTAATTCTATCAATTAATCCAAACTCACCAATATCTTTAATCTTCATTTATAGCACGCTTACTCATTTTTACAGAACAAAACCTTCCACACATAGAGCACACTTCCTCATCGGCGTCTGTACATCGCTCACGAATTTTTTTTGCTAAACTAGGGTTTATCGACAGTTCTATCATCTTCTTCCAATCAAGATTTGACCTGGCTTTACTCATATTATTATCCCAGGTTATCGCACCATCTAAACCTCTTGCAACATCTGCTGCGTGTGCAGCAATTCTTGAAGTAATTACACCTTCTTTAACTTCTTCAACATTAGGTAAACCTAGATGTTCAGCAGGAGTAACATAACATAAAAAATCAGCTCCATAATAAGCAGCTAGACATCCTCCAATAGCACTGGTAATATGATCGTAACCTGGTGCTACATCTGTTACTAGTGGTCCTAAAACATAAAAAGGTGCACCATGACAAACTTTCTTTTCGAGTTTCACATTTTTTTCAATCTGATCTAAAGGTACATGCCCAGGACCCTCGATTATAACCTGAACATTTTCTTCCCAAGCTCTTAAAGTCAGTTCACCAACTACGTTTAGTTCAGATATCTGGGCTTTGTCTGTTGCATCTTTTAAACAACCTGGTCGCAAACCATCACCTAGACTTAAAGTCACATCATATTTTTTTGCCATTTTCAATATCTCATCAAAATTTTCATAAATAGGATTTTCCTTTTTGTGATAAACCATCCATCTAAGAAGTAGAGCACCACCTCGGCTGACAACACCCATTAATCTTTTTTTAATAAAAGGAACTGAATTTCTTAAAAGACCAGCATGAATAGTAATAAAATCAACACCATCTTCAATGTGTTTTCTGATACCTTCTATAAAATCGTTTTCATCAAGTTCTACAACATCCTCAACCTTACATGCAGCTTGATAAATGGGAACGGTCCCAACAGGTATAAAACTATTTTTTATAATCTCCTGTCTAATTTTATCTATATCCCCACCGGTACTTAAATCCATAACAGTGTCTGCTTTTGCATCAATACAAACCTTAAGTTTCTCTAGTTCATAAGCCAAATCCGCTTTATCGGGAGAAGAACCAATATTGGCATTAATCTTGACACTTAAACTTTCACCTATACCAATAGGACTGAGATTTTTATGAAGAGTGGATGCAGGAATAACAATTTTACCATCAGCAATTTTTTTCATCAAGGCCTTAATTTTAATGTTTTCTTTTTCTGCAACTATTTTCATTTCTTTTGAAACTTGATCTTTTCTTGCCATCTCCATCTGAGTCATGTAGATTTACACCCCCTAATAATATTAATAAAATCATATACTTCCTTATAAACATCATCAGAACCAACAACTGCAGATACAGAAGAAGCAGCATTAGCTCCGTTTAGAATTACTTCAGCAACATTTTTTTTGGTAACACCACCAATTGCAACAATTGGTATCATAATATTTTTCCTCACATTTTTTAACATATCAATACCACATGGTTTACCTACATCCTTTTTTGTTGAAGTTTCAAAAATCGGTCCCAAACCAACGTAATCCGCACCAACGTTTTCCGCATCAATTGCTTCTTCTACATTATCAACAGATAAGCCAATAATTTTTTTATCTCCCAGCATTTTTCTTGCATCTATATAAGAAACATCAGATTTACCAATATGAACACCATCGGCATCAACAGCTAACGCAACGTTTAATCTATCATTTACCAAAAAAATTGCTTTACCGTTACATCTTTTTTTTAAAAGTTTTGCTTCATTAACCATCGCATCAAAATCTTTATTTTTTTCTCTATATTGAATAATTTTACAACCAGCTTTTATAGCATCTTTGACATCAGAAAATATTCCTTTTCTACTTAAATTAGAATCAGTAATAAAATAAAAATCAATTTCACTAAACATCATTGATTCTTACCAACCTCTTCATTTTTTTTGTACTAACTCTTCCACCTTCTAACAATTTTTTAGAAAGAATATCTGCCAATTTTTTACCAGATAGTAGCATCCCTCCAAAAATTGGACCCATTCTATTGGCTCCAAAAGCAGCATTAGCTGCCATACCAACAACATAAACATTATCGAATATCTCTTTTGTGTTTTCTACAACAGTTTTTTCCCCAAGCTCTGCGTTCATAGATTTCTCACCCATTATTTTACCAGTTTTTGTAAAAAGTTTGCCATCTACTTTTTTCTCAAGAATTTTTAAAATTTCTAAAGGATGACCTGTTGCTTCCACAACAAATTTTGATCTAACAGATAATGGATCTACGTGAAGACCAGCTATATCAACAGAACTCCAGTTTATTACAACTCCACAAACACCACTTTCATTAACCATGACGTCTTCAACGTAAATGCCATTAAAAATTTTTACACCAGCTTTCATAGCTTTTGAACAAATAGTTGTAATTGCTTCCACTGAATCAGCAGTAAAGTAACCTTCTTCGTACTTTTCACAATTAACTCCAAACTCATCAAGAATTTTTTTCCCGTCTTCTCCGACAACAATTTCATTAAACATCATCCCTCCACCCCACATACCACCTCCGATTGAAAGTTTCCTTTCAAAAATAGAAACCCTAAAACCGTTTTTAGCTAGATAATACGCCGTTGTAAGTCCTGCTGGTCCAGCACCAGCAATTATTACATCCTGATTTAGATTTTCAATAAATTTTTTTAAAAATCGCTCAACAATTATTTTTGAAATTTTTTCGTCTTCTAATTTCACTATAATTCCTCCATTAATTTAATAACTTTATTTACTACATCAACTGCATCTTTACCAATTATATATGCACATGGTTCGATACCAAAATCTCCTTTATGTAAAAGAATATCCAGATGTTTTTTTCTATCCTTTAATTTATAATCATTTGTTAAAAAATCAAAAGAAAAACTTGTTTTTTTTATATTTTCAATAAAAGCAGTATTCATAATAGCATTAGCACAAATTACATCCTTTAAATAAAGTAATAATGAAGATAGATGTTTACTTTTTCCAAATCGTATACCGTTATTACTAGTAACCTTACCGTCAACTACAATCAGACCATTTAAAAACGCAGCAACATCATTAGGACTTTCTGCTTTATCAGGTGCAACAGCAATATTTATTTTTACCTCTGGTAACAATTTACCTATATCTTTTCCTTCAAGTAGCAGAAAAGCTTCTGTTAAATTATCAATTATTTTATTTCTCTCATCACTGATTATTTCATTTTTTTCTGCAACAAAATATTCACCTTCAAAGTTTTTTTCATTAAAAAAAATACATGTGTAAAAACCTAAGTAATTTTTATTTAGAATCTTTTCAGTTGCATTCTCTGCAAAGTTAATTATATGCTCTGGGATTTTTTCTTTGGAACTACAATAATTACTAACCATTGGTTGTGAAATGTTTAATATCTTTGATATTTCAAATTGATCAAAATTTTTTATATATAGATTTTTTGCTAATGCTTTTTTTAACAAAACTGTGTTTTCTTCTTTTATAAATATTGCTTTCTCAGTCATATAAGTTATTAATAAAAATCCATTAATGATTAATAATACTTTGTATTGTAACGAATATGATTTTTAAATGATTTATTGATACAGCTGTGTGCTTATTATTAGAAAATTCAAACCAACAGATATGTTTTCAGTAATAAAACTAGCGTCTGATACCCTTACAGAAAAATACAATCCTAGTCTATTTAACTTTTTTTACGAATCATATCCAAAAGGTTTTATTGTTGCTGAAAAAGAGCATAAAATAATAGGATTTATAATTGGAGTAAAAATCACTCCTTATAGTTCAAGAATATTAATGCTTTCAGTTTCAGAATTAAATAGAAGAAAAAAAATTGGATCTTCACTTTTAACTGAATTTATTAAAGCAATATCAAATGAAAAAGCAAAATGTATTGAACTAGAAGTTAGGATAGATAATCAAAAAGCAAAAAATTTTTACATTAAAAATGGGTTTAGAATAAAAGGAAAAATAGAATATTTTTACCAAGATGGTAAGAGCGCTTATACAATGGTTAAAGATCTTAAGAGTTAATAATATGCTTTTCTTTTTCAGTCATAAAACGTTCTGACATTTGTTCTAATCTATTAGATACCTTTTCTAAACCAGGATATTTATTATTCGATAAAAGATCAGCTATTCCCTTACTTAATGTAAAAACAGCTAGTTTATGCTCTCTCTTTGATTTATATACTTGAAAAGGTGTAATATTTAGCTTATCATATGATATAAACTCACTACCACCATTATTTTCAACCATCCCTTCTAAATGAATTTTTAATTGCAATAGAAAAGAATGAAGTTGAATGAGTTCATCTTTCTGCATTATTTTCCTTCCCTTTTATATTAAAAACCTACAATCAAATCATTAATAGCCTTTTTATGAGTTTCTAATCAAACTTTAAATATGACTTGTTGATTGGGGTACAAAAAAATTTAACATTAAAATAAAAAAAAGGGATCACTCAAGATCCTTTTTAGTCATAACCTTTACCGATGTTGGCATTTTTACAACATTGCCTATTTTTATTCCAACAATCTCTTTTATGTTTTTACTGTTTGCAATATCTAGTAATCGTTGGGTTATAATACCATCAAAAACAACTGAAGAGATATTATCACTTTTCTTAAGTGAATCAGTTAATTCTCTAACTGGTATCTTTTTTATTTCTTTAAAATCTTTATCAAACAAAACAGCCCTTAAAGATCCTGCTATTTCATTTAATATCTTCCCATAATTTTTTTGTTCATCTGTGACAAGCCTTGGTTTTTCTCTATCATCTTTTTCTTTTTTTGCTTCTACTAATCTAGATTTTTCTTCTGCTCTTTCTTTCTTAGTGGGTTTTTCAAATTCATCTTCATTTATCTTTTTTTTATCAACCTTTATATCGTACATTTCAGCGTATTGTTCAGCAGGGATCTTGTTTTTCAAAGCTTTCATAATAAGTTTTTGAGGTATTTCTTCCACTTCTCTAGTTTGGGGTGCTCTAGCTACAAAATCAATATCAGCGGTTTGTAATAGTTCTCTTAGAATTAGCTCGCCACCTCTGTCACCATCAACAAAGGCTGTTGATATTCTTTCTTTAGTTAAATTAATAACTGTTCTTGGAACGTTTGTTCCACCAACTGCTATGACATTTTTTATACCATATCTTAACAAGTTTAGTACATCTCTTCTGCCCTCAACAAGAATTATAGCATCACTTTTATCGATGTTTGGTCCTGCTGGGCAACGCTCTGGACCAAAACTAGTTATTTCCTCAACTTGAACAGCTTGCCTGACAGTATCTGTTATACTCTCACCTTCAACTTTACCCTCTTCCATTACCTTATTTAGTAATTCTTTTGCTCTTTCAATTACTCTATTTCTTCTCACAACTCTAACGTCTTCAACATGCTCAGAAATAATTGTTGCCTTGCAAGGTCCTACTCTATCAATACTTTCAAAAGCTGCTGCTAAAATAACTGTTTCGACCTTATCTAAAGATGTTGGAAGAGTAATAACTCCTTCACTTTTACCATTTTTAGAATCTAATTCAACTTCTATTCTTCCAACTCTTGCAGATCGTTGTAATTCTCTTAAATCTAGCTCTTCACCAAGTAGTCCTTCAGTCTGACCAAATATTGCACCTACGACGTCCGATTTTTCGATAATGCCATCTGCCTTAATATGAGCCTTAATCAAATATTTTGTTGTTGCTGGATCAATTACCATTTAATATCACCTCAATATCATTCTAATGAAAAATAGCACCTTTGTCCCGCTCTATGGCGATTTATGGACAAAGAGTCCATGCATCCTATTTGAGCATTAAACTATTAATTTTAATTATGCGGTTGAATGTGAATTAATCCTAATTGACTAACGCACCTTTTTTAGGTGCTATCTTTCAAATTTATTTTACTAATTACACTTATATATTAGCCTTACGCCATATTTAAATGTTATGCCCGTATTCTGCATTAGATTTGCTCATGAGTGAAAAAATTTTTATCGGGGTAGCATGGCCCTATGCAAATGGCTCATTACATCTTGGCCATATGGCAGGTTGTTATATACCAGCTGATATTTTTGCACGATACAACAGGATGAATGGTAAAGACGTTTTAATGGTTTCAGGTAGTGACGAGCATGGTACCCCTATAACTATTACAGCAGAAAATGAAAAATCCAATCCTCAAAAAATCGTAGATAAATTCAACAAAGAGCACACTGAAAACATGAAACAGATGGGAATTTGCTTTAATCTTTTTACACGTACTACAACAAAAAATCATGAAAAAGTGGTTCAGGATATTTTTTTAACTCTTTATAAAAAACAATATATCTACAAAAAAAGTATTGATGCGTTTTATTGTACAAATTGTAAAAGATTTTTACCAGATAGATATATAGAAGGAATATGCCCTTATTGCAAATATGATAAAGCAAGAGGGGACCAATGTGACGAATGCGGAAAATTACTTGACCCTAAAGAACTTGAGAATGTAAAATGTAAGATTTGCGGTGGAACTCCTGAAATAAGAACAAGTGAACATCTATTTTTTGCACTAAGCAAATTTCAGCAAAAATTGCTTGATTGGTTAAAAGATAAAAAACATTTCAAATCAAGTGTTTTGAAATTTACTGAAAATTGGTTAAAAAGTGGTTTAAAAGACAGAGCTATAACTAGAGACATTGATTGGGGGATAAAGGTTCCAATTGATGGTTTTGAAGATAAAAGAATCTATGTTTGGTTTGACGCGGTCATTGGATATCTTTCAGCAAGTAAAGAATGGGCACAAATAGAAGGAAAACCTGATGAATGGGAAAAATGGTGGAAAGATAAAAAAGTTTTACATTATTATTTTCTTGCAAAGGATAACATCCCGTTTCACACATTGATATGGCCATCTATTCTAATGGGTTATGATGAAAATTTGAATCTACCATATGACATTCCAGCAAATGAATATCTTCGATTGAAAGGTGAGCAATTTTCAAAAAGTCGAGGAACAGCTATTTGGGTACCAGATGTTTTAGCTAAGTTTGATGTTGATGCAGTGCGTTATTATTTATCAATTAATATGCCTGAAAACAAAGATACTGATTGGACATGGGACGATTTTTTAGCAAAAAATAACGACGAACTTGTTGGAACCTACGGTAATTTTATCCATAGAGTAATAACTTTTACTTGTAAAAATTTTGGTGAAATACCAAAACTAGGTAACCTTGATGAACTTGATAAAAAGGCTTTAACGAAAATTAAAGAAACATCAGAAGAAGTGAAAAAATCAATTGAAGGTTGTAATTTCAAACAGGGACTAAGGTCTGCGATGAATTTAGCACAGTTTGGTAATTTTTATTTTGACCAAAAACAACCATGGAATCTTATTAAAAATGATAAAGAGGCATGTGGCACCGCACTTCACATCTGTTTCAAAATTATAAATTCTCTAGCTGTTTTTATGGCACCATATTTACCATACTCTTCAGACAAAATATGGAAAATTATTGGTAATGAAAACTCAGTTCACGATTCAAGTTGGCAATCAGCACTTGTGGAATTAAAAGTTGGAACAATTCTTGAAAAACCTGAACCGCTATTTAAAAAATTAGATCCAAAAGAGTTTTTAGAAGAAAGTGACCCATTTTCTAAACTTGATTTACGAGTTGCAAAAGTCCTTGAAGTTAAAGATCATCCAAACGCAGATAATCTGTATTTACTTCTCATAGATATAGGAAAATTAGGAAAAAGAATTATAGTTGCTGGTATGAAACCCTATTATTCAAAAGATGAGATCAAAGGAAAGTCAATTGTCCTTGTTTCAAATTTAAAATCAGCGAACATCAGAGGTACCAAATCAAACGGCATGCTACTAGCAGCAACGGATAAAAAAGGTGTGTGTTCTCTTTTAAATCCAGGAGAAACTACACCCGGCTCAGAAGTATTTATAGATGGTATTTCTAGAAAACCAGTTAATGAACTGGAGTTTGAAGATTTCAAAAAAATTAATATGATAATCGGAGAAAATCAAAAAGTAGTATATAACGGAAAAATACTGCGTACCGAAAAAAAGGACATTGTCTCTGATAAAACTGTTGAAAAAGGTGCAAAGATTTCATAAAAAATTTTTGGGAGGAAAACTATGAGTATCGTTACACAGACTGATCTACCGTTAAAGGTATTTAAAAAAGGAAAAGTAAGAGACGTATACGAATTAAATGATGAACTTCTTCTAATAGCAACTGATAGAATATCAGCATTTGATTTTGTATTACATGAGCCGATTCCAAATAAAGGGATTTGTTTAACGCAGATATCAAAATTTTGGTTTGATTTATTTAAAAATTCGATTCCAAATCATATTATTTCTACAGAATTTGATAATTTACCTGGAAATCTCAATAAATTTAAGGAGATAATAAACAACAGGAGTATGCTTATAAAAAAAGCCAAAACATTTCCTGTAGAATGTATTGTAAGAGGTTATATTTCTGGTTCTGCATGGAGTTCTTACAAAAAAGATAAAACAGTTTGCGGAATTAAAATAAATAAAGATTTTAAAGAGTCTGAAAAATTTGATGAACCTTTATTTACGCCATCTACAAAAGCAGAATCAGGTCATGACGTAAATATTTCTTTTGAGAAAATGAAGAATTTAGTTGGTAAAAAAGATGCAGAAAAAATTATGGAACTTTCTATGAATATTTATGAAGAAGGAGCAAGATATGCATTTAAAAAAGGAATTATTATAGCTGATACAAAATTTGAGTTTGGAAAAATTGGAAATGAAATTATTTTAGTTGACGAACTACTTACTCCTGATTCCTCTCGTTTTTGGCCTGCAGATAAATACCAACCCGGTAGACCTCAACCTAGTTTTGATAAACAATTTGTTAGAGATTATTTAACTAAAACTGGTTGGGATAAAAATTCATCTCCACCACATTTACCAAAGGAAGTAATAGCAGAAACAGAAAAAAAATACATAGATGCTTACGAAAGAATAACTGGTAAGAGGTTTAAATTTAAATAATAGGAGAATCATTATATTATTATGAAAAAAATAATGTTGCAGATTATTTCATTGTTTATAATTTCTATATTATTGTTTAGTGGATTGTCATATGGAAGTTTACTCAAGCAAAAAACTACTGTCACCAAAGAAAACGATGATTTTTATTTTGTTCATATCACAGACACCCATGTAATGCATAAGATGTTTGATCGTAATGAAAATTCAAAAAATAGATTTAAAAGTATTTTAGCTCATGTTTGTTCTTTTGAAAATAAACCTTCGTTTATTGTTGTAACCGGTGATCTAACTAATTGGGGCGGAAGTTGGATTTCTGGTGCTCTTAACTGCAAAGCATTTACAAGTTGTTTTTATGAAAAAGATGGCCAGTTTTATGCGGATGAAAATTATTCTGTTGCTGTTTATACCACTCCTGGCAATCACGATTATAATTTTAATCGGAATTTAAAAAATTATCATAAATTTATAGAAAACGAAAGTCGTTATATTGTTAATTATGGTGATGTTAGTCTGTTTTTTATGGATTCAGGTCCTAGCTATTATGGTAAACCTTACGATTGGATTAATAACATTGATGGTGCTGGTCTTTGCAGCTGTGATATACAATGGCTTAAAGATGCCTTTGATAATTGCAGTAGCAATTATAAGATAGTTCTTATGCATCATCCTGCGATTGATACAAGGGGTGATACTGGTCGGATGCACGATGTTATTGCCCGCAATAGAGAAGTTTTTATTGATCTATGTGAAGAATATGATGTTGAACTTGTTTTAACCGGTCATACGCATAGCTCAAGAGTTTTTGATGAAAGTGAGTATTCATATGTTTTTAATGATTCCTTGAATTGTAGTTTATATTCTACACTTTTTGTTCAAACTGATGATTGCAAACAAGGTGTGCATTATAGAAATGTTAGTATTATCGGTAACGATATTTGGTTAGAAAATACTGTAGAATTATAGTTAAAAGATAGATAAGATTAAGAAATTTATATTTTTAAAAAATTTCTTAATATAGCAAATAATTTAGGGTAATTATGTAAAAACCTGTACAACAAAGAGTTGATCACAATTACCTTACTTCTTGGTATTGTAATCTCAAGAGTTTCACTAGTGCTTTCTTCGCCAAAAATATCTCTAACTTTTGCAGATATTATGTATTTTCCCCCTTTCTCCCATGAATGACTAAGGTTTATTTCCTCACTTGATGGATATGGACCAATCCACTCCTCGATATCTCCGTCACCCCATTTTATATAATATTCAATGTTGTCCGCATCAGGATCGGTTGCATTAAATACATAATAATAAACTATTCCTGGATCTCCGTTTGTTGTCCCTTCAATACTTGGTTTGTTTGGTTTCTGGTTAAATCTATCGAGTTGCACGTCAAGAACCAACGCACTTGTTTGAGTCACTGTTACCTCATGAGTCTGATTAACGTAATTTTCACAAGAAAATTCAATTAAATAAGTTCCTGCTGGTAAAAATAAATGATACCTACCGAATCTATGTTCAGTGAAAAAATATTCTCCATTTGGGAAAGTAATTCCATTTAATTTAATTTCAGCAACAAGAGGCTCTTGTGTTAGTGAATCTATTACATGACCGCTAACCGAAATTGGTCGTTGAAGCATCCACAAAGCACCGGGCCATAACAATTCTGCCTCTAACATAGCACTTGAGTAGCTTGGTTGAAAATCGCTATGGG